>Ga0068860_100004487_pt1 | contig 14234 bp, 12 predicted proteins | sample KBSSwiS32_FD_66597 | JGI IMG/M metagenome (GOLD analysis project Ga0068860, IMG submission 66597) | Switchgrass rhizosphere microbial communities from Kellogg Biological Station, Michigan, USA - KBS Switchgrass S3-2 | ecosystem: Host-associated > Plants > Roots > Rhizosphere > Soil ... | reverse complement strand
TTTTCGCCGCCGTGCGAGGTGTTCATCAGCCACTGGAAGATGAACGACTTGGGCCGCAGGTTCGGCTCCATGTCGGGTCCGCCCGCGGTGGCGACGATTATGTCGCCATTGGGCAGCGGCAGCACGTTGCGCGGTGAATTGAGCCCCTTGGCAAAGGCCTGCACCACGAAGCCCGGCGGCACGGTGGGCATGGCCCCGGCGCCGGTCTTGTCCCAGCCGACCGGATTGGCGATCCCCATCGGCGGCAGCAGGAATTGCCTGGGTTCAGGCAGCTTGGGGTTGAACCCGAACTGGGTCGGCGGCTCGGCGCTGCGGCTGCAGGCGGCCAGAACGATGAGGGGGGCGGCCCCTGTCAGCAGGAGGGCGGTGAGGCGCTTCATGGCCGGTCCTCCTCAAGATCGCGCACCACGTGGCGGTAGGCCAGCCGGTGCCCCAGATGGCCGCTGACGATCAGCAGCAGCATGGTGATGATCGACAGGGTGAGGCCCGTCGGCACCACGCTGGTCCAGCCGTCGCGGGCGTGAACGAGGTTGTTGAACACGGCGACGACGAACAGGACGAGGTTCAGCGCCATGTGCCACAGGCCGATTGCCGGACGCCGCTCGCGCGGTGCGCTGAAGTAGTCGATCAAGCCGAACACGGCCGCCAGCCCGGCGAAGACCGTGCCGAACAGCAGCAGCCACTGCGAGAAGTTGGTCCACTGCACCTGCGCGCTCGCCGCATAGGCAAGGTCGGTCAGCAGCGCGCCGGTAAAGCAGACGATCGGGAAAGGCACGAGCATCGCATGAATGGGCACGCCGCCCACGGCGATCCTCGGCCGGAAAACACGCCGGTCCATTGACGTCTCCGCCTGTCGTTGTCGTCGTCAGCCCCGGCTGCACGCAGCCGTGGGGGTAACGACGGTGGGCGGACTTGGTTGCAGGGGAGGATCGAGACGGTCAGTCCAGGTTCGGCCGCAGCCAGCGCTCTGCCGTGGCCAGGTCCACCCCGCGCCGCGCCGCATAGTCCTCCAGCTGGTCGCGCCCGATCCGCGCCACGCCGAAATACTGGCTCTCCGGGTGCGCGAAGTAGAAGCCGCTCACCGCCGAGGTCGGCAGCATGGCCTGGCTTTCGGTCAGGGTAATCCCGGCGGTCTCCTGCGCTTTCAGCAGGTCGAACAGGATCGGCTTGAGCGAGTGGTCCGGGCAGGCGGGGTAGCCCGGCGCCGGGCGGATGCCGCGGTATTGCTCGCGGATCAGGGCCTCGTTGGTCAGCTGCTCGCCCGGGGCATAGGCCCACAGGGTGGTGCGCACGTGCTGGTGCAGGCGCTCGGCGAAGGCCTCGGCGAAGCGGTCCGCCAGGGCCTTGAGCAGGATGTCGGAGTAGTCGTCGTGCGCGGCCTTGAAGCGGGCGAGGTGCGGCTCGATCCCGTGGATGCCGACCGCGAAGCCGCCGAGCCAGTCGCCCGCCGGATCGATGAAATCGGCAAGACAGAAGTTGGCGCGGCCCCGGCTCTTGGCGAACTGCTGGCGCAGGAACGGCAGGCGTACGCTGGTCTCGTCGCTGTCGGGATGGAGCACCACGTCGTCGCCATGGCGGGCGCAGGGCCAGAGGCCGACCACGCCCTTCGCGGTGAGCCACTTCTCGCTGACGATCTTGTCCAGCATGGCCCTGGCATCGGCATAGAGGCTGCGCGCGCTTTCACCGACGACATCGTCGTCGAGGATCGCGGGATAGACCCCGGCCAGCTCCCAGGCCCGGAAGAACGGCGTCCAGTCGAAGGTCTCGACCAGGTCGGCGAGATCCCAGTCCTCGAACACGTGCAGGCCCGGCTGCTCCGGCGGCGGGGCCTTTTCGCTCATGTCGGCGGGATAGGCATTGTCGCGCGCGTCGGCCAGCGGCAGCAGCTCGCTCTGGCCCTTGCCGGCGCGCGCGTCGCGCACGTGCTGGTAATCGGCGGCGGTGGTCTTGATGAAGCCGGTCGCCTGGGTGTCGCTCAGCAGCTGGCTGGCAACGCCAACCGCGCGGCTGGCATCCAGCACGTGGATCACGGGGCCGTCATAGGCCGGATCGATTCGCAGCGCGGTGTGGACCTTGGAGGTGGTCGCCCCGCCGATCAGCAGCGGGATGGTCATCTCCGCGCGCTGCATTTCCTCGGCCACGGTCACCATCTCGTCCAGCGAGGGCGTGATCAGGCCCGACAGGCCGATGATGTCCGCCTTTTCTTGCGCGGCGGTTTCGAGGATCTTTGACCACGGCACCATGACGCCGAGGTCGATCACCTCGTAGCCGTTGCACTGGAGCACCACGCCCACGATGTTCTTGCCGATGTCGTGCACGTCGCCCTTGACCGTGGCCATGACGATCCGGCCCTTGGCCCTGGAGTTCTCGTCCTTCTCCGCCTCGATGAAGGGGATCAGGTGGGCGACCGCCTTCTTCATCACACGGGCGCTCTTCACCACCTGCGGCAGGAACATCTTGCCCGAGCCGAACAGGTCGCCGACGACGTTCATTCCGTCCATCAGCGGGCCTTCGATCACCTCGATCGGGCGCCCGCCGCGTGCGGCGACGGCTGCCCGCATCTCCTCGGTGTCCTCGACGATGAAGGCGTCGAGCCCCTTCACCAGCGCATGCTCGATCCGCTTGACCGGCTCCCACCCCCGCCATTCTTCCGCCTGCTTCTCGGCGACGGCATCCTTGCCCTTGAAGCTTTCGGCAAGGGCAATCAGCCGCTCGGTCGCATCCGGATCGCGATTGAGGATCACGTCCTCGCAAGCAACTCGCAGGGCCGGGTCGATCTGGTCGTAGACGTCGAGCTGACCGGCGTTGACGATCGCCATGTCCAGCCCGGCGGGGATCGCATGGTAGAGAAACACCGAATGCATCGCCCGGCGCACCGGCTCGTTGCCGCGGAACGAGAAGGAGAGGTTGGAAAGACCGCCCGAGAAGTGGACGTGGGGGCAGGCGGCGCGGATTTCCTTCACCGCCTCGATGAAGTCGACCGCGTAGTTGTTGTGCTCCTCGATCCCGGTGGCGACCGCGAAAACGTTGGGATCGAAGATGATGTCTTCCGGCGGGAAGCCGATGCCGGTCAGCAGGTCATAGGCCCGCGTGCAGATCTCGACCTTGCGCGCCTTGGTGTCGGCCTGGCCTTTCTCGTCGAAGGCCATGACGACCACGGCCGCGCCATAGTCCATGCACTTGCGCGCAGCGGCGAGGAACGGCTCCTCGCCTTCCTTCATGCTGATCGAGTTGACGATCGGCTTGCCCGAGACGCACTTGAGCCCGGCCTCGATCACTTCCCACTTGGAGCTGTCGATCATCACCGGCACCCGTGCGATGTCGGGCTCGGCGGCGATCAGCTTGAGGTAAGTGGTCATGGCCGCGACCGCGTCGAGCAGGCCCTCGTCCATGTTGACGTCGATCACCTGGGCGCCATTCTCGACCTGCTGGCGCGCGACTTCCACCGCCTTGGCGTAATCGCCGGCAAGGATCAGCTTCTTGAACGCGGCCGAGCCGGTAACATTGGTGCGCTCGCCGATGTTGACGAAGCGGGCAGTGGATTGGGTCATCGTCTTCTCTTTCGATCCTCCCCGTCAGCGGGGAGGATTTTTGTTCAAGCCGCCATGATGAAGGGCTCAAGCCCCGCCAGCCGCGTAACATGGTCCAGCACCGGCACCTTGCGCGGGGCGAGGCCCTGCACGGCCCTGGCCATCTCCGCGATATGCGCCGGGGTCGATCCGCAGCACCCGCCGAGCACGTTGACCTGCCCCGCCGCCGCCCATTCGTGGACCAGCCCGGCGGTGGTCACCGGCTGCTCGTCATACTGGCCGAGCTCATTGGGCAGGCCCGCATTGGGATAGACCATGATCAGGCTGTCGGCGATCTCGCTCAGCAGCTTCACGTGCGGCCGCAGCTGGGTCGCGCCGAACGAGCAGTTCAGCCCCACGGTCAGCGGCCTGGCATGGCGCACCGCGTGCCAGAAGGCCTCGACGGTATGGCCCGAAAGGTTGCGGCCCGAAAGGTCGGTCAGCGTCATCGACAGCATGATCGGCACCTCGCGGCCAAGCTCGCGCTCGAGCTGCTTGCAGGCCATGATCCCGGCCTTGGCGTTGAGCGTGTCGAAAATCGTCTCGATCAGGATGAAGTCCGCCCCGCCTTCCATCAGCGCGGCGGCCTGCTCCTTGTAGACGTCCACCAGGAAATCCCAATCGATCTCGCGGTAGCCCGGATCGTTGACGTCGGGCGAAAGTGAGAGCGTCTTGTTGGTCGGCCCGATCCCGCCTGCCACAAAGCGCGGCCGGCCATCCTTCGCCGCGTATTCGTCCGCGATCCGCCGCGCGATCCCCGCCGCCGCCAAGTTGAGTTCGCGCACGAGATGCTCGGCGCCGTAGTCGGCCTGGCTGATGCGGTTGGAGGAGAAGGTGTTCGTCTCGGCAATGTCCGCGCCGGCGTCGAAGTAGTCGCGGTGGACCTTCTCCACGGCATCGGGGCTGGCCAGGCACAACATGTCGTTGTTGCCCTTCTGGTCGTGCGACAGGCCGAGGTTGCCCGCATAGTCCGCCTCGGTCAGGCCCATCTTCTGGAACTCGGTGCCTTGCGCGCCGTCGGTGATGAGGATGCGTTTCGCGGCTTCGGCCTGGAAGGCAATTCGGGCGGCGCTGGGGGTAAGCTGGGTCATTGTTTCGGCCTCAATCCGAGCAGGTGGCAGATCGCATAGGCCTGCTCGGCCTTGTTGAGCGTGTAGAAATGGAAGTCGCGCACCCCGCCGGCGTAGAGCCGCTGGCACAGGTCGGCGGCCGCTACGGCGGAGACGAGCGCGCGCGGGCCGGGGCGCTCGTCGAGGCCCTCGAACATGGTTTCCATCGCCGCCGGTATCTCGGTGTTGGCGCTCATCCGGCGGATCGCGGCGAACGAGGTGACCGGCATGATCCCCGGGAGGATCGGCGCGGAAATGCCTGCTGCGAGAGCCTTGTCGACAAAGCGGAACCAGGCATCGGTCGAGAAGAAGAACTGGGTGATCGCCCGGGTCGCCCCGGCGTCTAGCTTGCGCTTGAGATTGTCGAGGTCGTCCTCCGCGCTGGCGGCATCGGGATGGACTTCCGGGTAGGCTGCCACCGAAATCTCGAAGTCGTGCCGCGCCTTCAGCCCCGCCACCAGTTCCGCCGCGCTGGCATAGCCCTGCGGATGCGGCTCGAACTTCGTGCCGGCTCCGGTCGAGGGATCCCCGCGCAGCGCGACGATGTGGCGCACGCCGGATTCCCAGTACTGGTCGGCGATCTCGGTGATCTCGCCCTTGCTCGCGCCCACGCAGGTCAGGTGCGCTGCGGGAACCAGCGCGGTTTCGTTGACGATCCGCGCCACGGTCGCATGGGTCCGCTCGCGGGTCGATCCGCCCGCGCCATAGGTGACGGAGACAAAGCTCGGGTCCAGCGGCGCCAGCTCGGTGATCGCCTCCCACAGCTGGGCTTCCATCTTCTCGCTCTTGGGCGGGAAGAACTCGAAGGAAACCGAGATATCGCCCGGCAGGTCGGCAAACGCGGGGCCGGGGAGGTCAGTGGGGATCACGAAACAGCCTTTCGGGTCTTGTCGGCCGCAGCGCCGGTCGCGACGGGGCGGGTGGCAGTCCAGATCTTGACCGTGAGCGGCTGGCCGGCCCCGGTGCCGGGGATTGCCAGCGGCTGGTCCGGGCCAAAGCCGGCGGCGGTCAGCAGGGCCAGCATCTGCTCGTCGGAAAAGCCGAGCCGGGCGTGCTGGTGCAGGGTGCGCAGATCCTCGCGGTCGTGCGCGGCGAAATCGACCACGGCCACGCGTCCGCCCGGGCGGGTGACCCGCGCCGCCTCGGCCAGGGCCACCTCGGGCTCCTGCGCATAGTGCAGCACCTGATGAAACAGCACCGTATCGAACGCGGCCTCGGCAAAGGGCAATGCGGTGAAATCGCCCTGCAGCAGGTCGACCTTGCCCGCCGGCAGGTGCTGCAGCCGCGCGCGGGCAAGGCGCAGCATTTCCGGGCTCTTGTCGAGCGCGGCGACGCGCTCGGCGGCGGGTGCGAACAGCTCGGCCATGCGCCCCGTCCCCGTGCCGACGTCAAGCAGGGCGCCAAGCCGGGGCCCCAACTGCCGGGCCAACGCGCCTTCGACCAGATCGTCGGGCGAATGAAGCGAACGCAGCGTGTCCCACTCGGCCGCGTGGCGGGCGAACCAGCCCGCGGCCTGCGATTCGCGCGCGGCGCGAATCGCGGCCAGGTGCCGGCGATCCTCCGCGCAGCGGGCGGCGAAGGCCGGGTCCTCGCCTTCGCCTGTGGCGAGGAGCCGGGCCACGGCCGTGCCGAGGTGCGGAGCCCCGGTTTCGTCCACCGCGATCCGCAGGAACACCCACGAGCCTTCGCGCCGCCGCTCGGCCAGGCCCGCATCGCACAGGATCTTGATGTGGCGCGAAACTCGCGGCTGGCTCTGCCCCAGCACCTGCGCCAGCTCGCCCACCGCCAGCTCCATGTCGGCCAGCAGGCGCATGATCCTCAGTCGGGTCAGGTCCGCCAGAGCGCGCAGGGTGGGTTCGAGCTTCATTGTGAGGCGCATATAAAGATTTCTTTATATCTCTGCAAGGGTGCGCACCACGTCGCAAATCCGCAGCCTCGGGGCTTTGCCCGGGCCCCTGCCTCGGCTAGAGGACTGCGCAACTTGCCCTGCCATCCGAAAGGCCGCTGCCCATGAACAAGTCCATCTCCTTTGCGCTGCTCGGCGCCGCCTCGCTCCTCCTCGCCGCCTGCGGCAGCTCCGACACCGCGAGCGAACAGGCCACGCCCGACAATGTCGAGATGCCGGCCGAAGAAACCATGAGCACGGTCGCCGCCATGCCCTCGCCCGATGCCGGCGCCACCGAAGCGGCCGATCCCAACGCGGGCGCCAAGCCCAATGACGCCGCCGCTGCCGCCGCCGCCGCGGCGGCCGATTTCGACGCCGCCGGCGATGGCGCCGAAAAGCCGGTCACGGTCAAGCCGGGCGCCGAAAAGGCGATCGACCAGGCCGAAAAGAAGATGTGAGCCACAGGGGCGGGCCCGGCGCCCGCTCCTGCCGCCCGCACCTGCCACACGCCCCGATGCGCCCGGCCGCCGCCTTTGTCCTCCTGCTGACCGTAGGCCTTGCCGCCTGCGCCAAGCCCGATAATGCGCCGGGCCCGGGCGGCGTCACTGTGGGCGAGGCCCGCGCGCTCGACGAAGCGGCCGAGATGATCGAAAGCGAACAGCCGCCCCGCATCGCCGCGGCGCCGAAGGCAACCCAGCCAGCGAACTGACGTCGTCCCGGGCGTGAGCGGGGACCGCGGTGAGACCTGCAGGCGGGGCGCTTCCTGATGGCAGGCTCACAGCGCCGAATTGGACAGCGGTACCGGGTCAAGCCCGGGATGACGCCCGCCCGCTCAATCAAGCGCGACCCGCCCCCGCCCGGCCTTGACCGTCCCGCGCCGCTTCTTGCCCTCCAGCCGCTGGGTCTTGCCCACCCGGTTGAGCCGGCTCTTGGCCCGCTTCTCCGGCAGCCGGTGCGCCTCGCGCAGCAGCTGCGCCAGCCGTTCGCGCGCATCGGCCCGGTTCTGCTCCTGGGTGCGGTATTGCCGGGCCACCAGCAGCAGCTCGCCCCGCGCGGTCATCCGCGATCCGGCGAGGTCCTTCAGGCGATGGAACACCGGCGGGGCCAGCCGCAAGGCATAGACGTTGACCCGCAGCTGCACTGCCGTCGCCACCTTGTTGACGTTCTGCCCGCCCGGGCCCGTGGCCGTGACGAAGCTTTCGCTGGCATGGGCCATGGCCCGGGCAATCGCCTCTTCGGCGGCTGCCTCGGCGCTCATTCCGGCTCCTTCGCCAGGCTGTCCTGCGGATCGGCAAAGCCCAGCCGCACGAAGTCCGCCGGCAGCGGAGCATGGGCGCGCACCGGCTCCTTGCCAGGGCGCGGCACCACCAGGTCTGCCGCATGGAGCATGGTTCGCGGCCCCGGCCTGCCGCCGTAGCGCTCGTCGCCGAGCAGGGCATGGCCGAAGGCATGGGCTGCATGGACGCGGATCTGGTGAGTGCGGCCGGTTTCCGGGCGGAACTCGACCAGGGTCAGCCCGCCATTCTCGGCCAGCTTGCGCCAGTGGGTCACCGCCGGCTTGCCCTTCTTCGCCACGATCATCCGCCAGCCATCGGCGGCGCTGCTGATCTTGGACAGCGAGAGCGCGATCGTGCCTTCTTCTCCGCTAACGGGGCCGCCCACGATCCCAAGATAGCGCTTCTCCACCAGCCGCGCCTCGAAGGCGGCCGCAAAGCGCTTCAGGGCCTTGGGATTGCGCGCCAGCAGCAGGCAGCCGGAAGTGTCGCGGTCCAGCCGGTGGACCGGCGCAGGTGGCCGGGCAAACCCCAGCCGCAGCTCGTCGAGCCGGTCGTCCAGGCTGATGCCCCCGGCGCGGGGCTGGTCCAGCGGCAGGCCGGCGGGCTTGTCGATCACCAGCGCCTCGGCGTCTTCGAACAGGATGGGCAGCTCGCTCATGCCACGGCTCCCCTGATCCGCCGCAGGGCCTCTTCCAGTTTCGCCTCATCGGCGGCGAAGGAGATGCGAAAGCCGTCCCTGCCGCCAAAGCCGGATGCGGCGACGATTGCCACCCCGTGCTCGAGCAGGTGCAGCGCCAGGGCGTCGTCGTCGCCGAAGCGGCCCATCAGCGGCGCGGCATCGATCATGCAGTAAAAGGCTCCGTCCGGCACCGGGGTAGACAGCCCGGGAATGGCATTGATCCCGGCCACCACCATGTCGCGCCGGGCGCGGAAGCGCTCGCGCCAGTCAGACAGGAATTCCTGCGGGCCTTCAAAGGCGGCCACGGCGGCGGCCTGCGAGACCGAACAGGGATTGCCCGAGGAGTGCGACTGCAGCTTCTCCATCGCCGCGATCAGCCAGCGCGGCCCGGCGGCGACGCCGATGCGGAAGCCGGTCATGGCATGGCTCTTGGACACGCCGGAGACGGTCAGCACCCGCTCGGTCAGGCCCGGGCATTCCACCGCCAGCGTGGCATGGGCGCCGGCGGAGTAGCGCAGCGGAGCATAGATGTCGTCGCTCATCACCAGCACCTGGGGATGGGCGCGCAGCACTTCGCCCAATGCCTGCAGTTCCCGTGCCGAATAGGTCGCGCCCGTGGGGTTGCCGGGGCTGTTGAGCAGCAGCCAGCGGGTGCGCGGGGTGATCGCGGCAGACAGCTGGGCGGCGGTGATGCGGAAGCCGCCCGTGGCATTGGTTTCCAGCGGGACGACCGTGCCCCCGGCAAAGCGGACGATCTCGGGGTAGGAAACCCACCACGGCGCGGGGATCAGCACCTCGTCGCCCGGGTCTAGCGTGGCGAGCAGGGCATGGAAGATCGCCTGCTTGCCCCCGGCACTGATCGTCACCTGGCTGGTCGGCACCGCGATCCCGAGGTCGCGGGCAAAGTGGAGCGCGGCCGCCGCCTTCATCCGGGCCGTGCCGCCCACGGCGGTATACTTCGTGTCGCCCGCGTCCATCGCCGCCTTGGCCGCGGCAATCACATGGTCCGGCGTGGCGAAGTCGGGCTCGCCCACCGAGAGCGAGATGATGTCGCGGCCGTGTTCGGACAGCTCCCGCGCGCGGTCGGTCATCGCCGTGGTGCGTGAGGGCGCGATGCGCTGGAGCGCGGCGGAGACATGGGGAGAAGCGGTCATCGGTTCCGGTCAGTCAGGAGAGCAGGGTCGCGGGCATCAGGCCGCGCAGGGCATTGCCGAGGAGGAAACCTCCGGCGAGATCGTCAAGCGTCAGGTCCGCCTCGCGGGCGTGGCCGGCCTCGATCAGGGAGCGGCGCAGCACGCCCGGCAGCAGGCCGCGCATGGCGGGCGGGGTCAGCAGCGTGCCGCCGCGCTCCACGAACAGGTTGGTAAAGGACCCCTCGGTCAGCCGGCCCGCGTCGTCGATGAACAGGGCCTCGTCCCCGCCCGCGGCCTTGGCGGCGCGCAGGGCGGCGGCGTAGAACTGGCGGTCGCTGGTCTTGTGGCGCAGGCGCAGGTCGCCCGCGTCGACCGGCAGCGGCAGCACCGCACACCGGGCCGGGCCGGGCAGGGCTGCAGGCAGTGCGCCGATTTCCAGCGCATAGGCGCCGCTGCGGGCCATGGTCAGCCGAACCTTGGCCGGCTCCTCGGCCTCAAAGCACAGCGCCTGGATGGCATTGCGGATGGCGTGGCGGTCGAACGAGAAGCCCAGCTGCGCAGCGCTCGCCTTGGCCCGTTCGAGGTGGAGTTCCAGAAGGGCGATGCCTTCGTCGGGCGTGAAGGCCATGGTCTCGATCAGGTCGAAATCGGCGGCGGAACTGCGCACGAAACCCCCTTTGACCAGACACTCCCGCCACTCCGGCAGGCATTGCGAATCGGCGACCAGACCGGAGCCGACGCCAAGGACCGCCCGACCTCGCGCCGCTCCGCCCGGGTCGGGGGTAAGGCGCAGCGTGCGGATTGCCACATTGAACGTCGCCTCGCCAGTGGGCGCGATCGCGCCAATCGCGCCGCAGTAGGCGCCGCGGGCATCGCGTTCCAGTTCGCCGATCAGTTCCATCGCCCGGATCTTGGGCGCACCGGTGATCGAACCGCAGGGAAACAGCGCCCGGATCAGGTCGCCCGCGCCGCGCCCCGGCGCGAGCCGCGCGGTCACCGTGGAGACGAGCTGGTGGACGGTGGGATAGCTTTCGATCCGGAACGGCGCATCGACCCGGACCGTGCCGGGCAGGGCCACGCGCGACAGGTCGTTGCGCATCAGGTCGACGATCATCAGGTTTTCCGCCCGGTCCTTCGCGCTCCCCGCCAGCTCGGCCGCCGCCGCGGCATCGGCGGCGCTGTCGGCCTCGGGGTCGGACGGGCGGGGCCGGGTGCCCTTCATCGGGCTGACCGTCGCCGCCTCGCCCTCCAGTGCGAAGAATTGTTCGGGCGAGAGGCTGAGCAGCCAGTGGGATCCGTCGAACACGATCCCGCCGTGCCCGCCCCCGCCCGATTCGCGCAGCGCCGCGTATATCGCCAGCGGATCGCCGCGCCAGGCGCCGACCAGCGGGAAGGTGAGGTTGGCCTGGTAGATGTCCCCCGCCGCAATCGCCTCGTGGACCCGCCCGCAAGCGTGGGCATAGGTCCCGGCGGATATCGCCGGGTCGAGCGGGCCGATCCCCGCTGGGCCGCTGGCCTGCCGCCCCAGCCAGCCCGGCACCTCGCTCGCGGCGATCTCCTCGCATTCGGCGAAGGCCCCGAACCACACCAGGGGCCCTGCCGCCCCTGCGCGGGCAGCGGTGCTCCCGGCAAGCCGCGCCTCCAGCGCCAGGCCCGCCTCGTAGGCGAGCACGCCGGCCAGGTGCAGGCCCGCCTGGCGCAGCTCCTCGATCCGCTCCAGCGCGGGGCCGACCTCGTCCGCATGGCGGGCGACGACCACCTCCCGAGGGGCACGAAACAGGCGTGCCGGTCGGGCTTCCGGGCCGCGGGCATCGTCTAGCAGGACGAAGGAAGAGGACGGGAGCGGTGCAGCCATGGCGCGGCGGCTTGTAGTGGTGTTGCAGCGGCGTTGCAAAAGGCGCGAAGAGGCGGCTATTCCTAACCCTTGCGGGAGGGTCGCTACTCTTGCGCCAAGGAGCGGCAATGGACGATATCTTCCTCGGGCTGGCCTCAAATGGGGAGCGGCAGGTGCTTCGTCTCGGCCGGGCCAACCGCCACGGCCTGGTCGCCGGCGCCACCGGTACCGGCAAGACGGTGACCCTGCAGACGGTCGCCGAACAGTTCTCCGCTGCCGGGGTGCCAGTCTTCCTGGCCGATGTTAAGGGCGATCTTTCAGGCATTTGCATGCCCGGGAGCCACGAATTCAAGCACGCCGATTCGCTCGAGCAGCGGGCCAGGGACCTCGGCATCACCGACTATGCCTACAAGGACAACCCGGCGGTGTTCTGGGATCTCTACGGCGAAAAGGGCCACCCGATCCGCACCACCGTGTCGGAAATGGGCCCGCTCCTCCTCTCCCGCCTCCTCGGGCTCAACGAGACCCAGGAAGGCGTGCTCACCATCGCCTTCCGCTATGCCGATGATAACGGCCTGCTTTTGCTGGATTTTGACGACCTCCAGCAGGTCCTGATCGCCTGCGCCGAGCAGGCCAGCGATCTCACCACGAAATACGGCAACATCTCAAAGGCATCGGTCGGCACGATCCAGCGCCAGCTGCTGACCTTCGCCAGCCAGGGAGCAGACCGGTTCTTCGGGGAACCGGCCTTTGAAATCAACGACTTCCTCAAGACCGACGATCAGGGCCGGGGCTACATCAACATCCTCTCCGCCGACAAGCTGATGCAAAGCCCCAAGCTTTACGCGACCTTCCTGCTCTGGCTCCTGTCCGAACTGTTCGAGGCCTTGCCCGAAGTCGGCGACCCGGAACAGCCCGGGCTCGTGTTCTTCTTCGACGAGGCCCATCTCCTGTTCGACGATGCCCCGGCGGCGCTGTTCGACAAGGTCGAGCAGGTGGTCCGGCTGATCCGCTCCAAGGGCGTGGGTGTCTATTTCATCTCGCAGAATCCCATTGATATCCCGGAGAAAGTCGCCGGCCAGCTGGGCAACCGGGTGCAGCACGCCCTGCGCGCCTTCACCCCGCGCGACCAGAAGGCGATCAAGGCGGCGGCCGAGACCTTCCGGATCAACCCCGCGCTCGACGTCGAAACGGCGATCACCGAACTCAAGGTGGGCGAGGCGCTGGTTTCCACGCTCGACATGGAAGGCGCGCCGTCGGTGGTCCAGCGCACCCTGATCGCGCCGCCCCGCTCGCGGCTGGGGCCGGTAACCGACAAGGAGCGGGCCATCATTCAGTCAATCAGCCCCTTTGCCGGCAAGTACGACACGGCGGTGAACCGGGAATCCGCCGCCGAGGTTCTCGCGCAAAAGGCGCAGGACGCTGCGGCGGCCGCCCAAGTGGTGCAGGAACAGGGTGTCGACGCCCAGCGTGCCCAGCCGCGGCAGACGCCGAGCATGTGGGAAAAGGCGGGCAAGGCGGCCTTCGGCGCGGCGGCGGCTTCGGCGGGGACCATGCTCGCCCGCTCGCTCACCGGCCGGAAGTCAGGCGGTTCGCCCGTGGCCAGCGCGGCCAGCGCGGCGGCGGGGTCGATCGGCACGGCCCTTGGCGGGGCCCTGCTCGGCCGCTTCGCCCGCGGCCTGCTCGGCGGGCTGCTGCGCTAAACGGGCAGCCGGAGCACGGCTTCGAGGCCGGTCACGCGGCCGGCGCTGTCGGTCCGGTTGGCAAGGGTAAGCGTGCCGCCGTGCTGTTCGGCAATCGCCCGCGCAAGCGTAAGGCCAAGCCCTGCGCCGCCTGTCTCGCTGTTGCGTGAAGGGTCTCCGCGGGTGAAGGGTTCGAGCATGCGGGCGATCTGGTCGTCCGGAATTCCCGGTCCCTCGTCGGCGATCCGGATGACCGCCGCGCCCCCTTCGCGGGTGACCGAGACCGTGGCCCGCGCGCCATAGCGCAGGGCATTGCCGATGAGGTTGCGCAGGGCCCGGCGGATCCAGGTGGGGCGCAGCGGCAGAGCCACCCGGGTGGTTTCGCCCAGGTCGACCGGCTGGCCCATGTCCTCGTATTCCTCGACCACGGAGAGCACGAGGGCGGCGAGCTCGGTGCGCTCTACCGGATCGCTTGGCCGGCCAACGCGGGCGAGGGAGAGGATATCGTCGAGGGTGCGGGTGATGTCCTCGATCGTTGCGGCCATGCGGGCCCGCTCGCCCTCGTCATCAACCGATTCGATGCGCACCCTGAGGGCGGCCAGCGGGGTCTTGAGGTCATGCCCGATGGCGCCGAGCATCACGTCCTTTTCGTCGAGCAGCAGGGCGATGCGGTCTTCCATGGCGTTGTGCGCGGCAATCAGGCGGGCAATGTCGTCCGGCCCTTCGGCTAGGAGCTGGCCATCAGGGTCGCGGGTCTCGGCGAACCGCTCGAGCCGGGCGGTCAGCGCGGCGAGGGGGCGGGTGATCCGGCGCAGCAGCAGCCACATCGCGCTCACCAGCACGGCGTAGATGAACAGGGTCTGCCCCAGCAGCGTGGTCAACAGCAGGCGCTCCGCGGGCGGCACGAAGACGCGGGCGACCAGCCACTGCGGTGAGCCTTGCACGCGGATTGCGGCGATCAGGACGTCATCGGGCAGGGGGTCGTCGTGCCGCATGCTCCGGCGGGCCAGCCGTTTGCGCGATGGCGGATCTGCCGCGATGCTGCGGCGGATGACCACGACATCGG
>Ga0068860_100004476_pt1 | contig 14258 bp, 12 predicted proteins | sample KBSSwiS32_FD_66597 | JGI IMG/M metagenome (GOLD analysis project Ga0068860, IMG submission 66597) | Switchgrass rhizosphere microbial communities from Kellogg Biological Station, Michigan, USA - KBS Switchgrass S3-2 | ecosystem: Host-associated > Plants > Roots > Rhizosphere > Soil ... | reverse complement strand
CCCGGAGCGGTCGAGGAGGGCGCGGTGGAGGGCGGGGTCGAACAGGCTGACGTGTTCGTGCTGGGAGGCGACGTCCACCTCGCCCCGGAGCAGGCGGCCCAGCACGCCCACGGTCACCAGCGAGCCGTTCACCGACGCCTTGCCCTTGCCGGAGCGGGAGAGGATGCGCCGGACGGAGACCTCGTCGCCCAGGTCGGGCACGCCGCCCTCCTCCAGGCGCTGGGCCAGGCCGTCCGTGCGCGTGAAGATGGCCTCCACGGTGGCCTCCTCCGCGCCGGAGCGGATGGCCTCCGGGTCCGACCGCCCGCCGAGCAACAGGCCCAGCGCGCCCAGGAGGATGGATTTGCCCGCGCCGGTCTCGCCGGTGAGCACGGTCAGCCCCGGTCCGAACGCCACCTCCACCCCCTCGATCACCGCCAGGTTCGAAATCCTGAGCGCCGAAAGCATCTGCCGTCCCTCCCTGGGCCGTTCAGGCCCGATACTGAACAGGCTAGCAGTAGTGGCTGACAAGCGCCAATTTCGTTCCCAGGGTGGGGGGAGGAGGACTGAACGATGCGAACCGCTGATCCAAAGGAGGCCGGCCCGCGGCCGCCGTTTCCGGAGCAGGAGCAGGCGCGCCCCGGGCACGAGGGGGCGATGGAGCCGGAGCCGGACTTCGGGGAGCACAGCTACCGGGGGCTGGGGAGGTTGAAGGGGAAGGTGGCGCTGGTGACGGGCGGGGACAGCGGCATCGGGCGGGCGGTGGCGCTGGCGTTCGCGCGCGAGGGGGCGGACGTGGGGATCCAGTACCTCTCGGAGCACGAGGACGCGGACAAGACGTGCCGGCTGGTGGAGGAGGCGGGACGGAGGTCGATGAAGGTGGCGGCGGACCTGGACACGGACGCGGCGTGCCGGGAGGTGGTGGAGCGGGCGGTGAAGCAGCTCGGGCGGCTGGACGTGCTGGTGAACAACGCGGCGTACCAGCCCAAGGCGGTGGAGAAGTTCGAGGAGCTGTCGGCGGAGCAGGTGGAGAAGGTGTTCCGGGTGAACATCGTGGCGATGTTCCACCTGGTGCGGCACGCGCTGCCGCACCTGAAGGAGGGGGCGACCATCATCAACGTGGCGTCCATCCAGGCGTACCAGCCCAAGCCGCACATCCTGGATTACGCGGCGACGAAGGGGGCGATCGTGACGTTCACCAAGGGGCTCGCGCAGGAGCTGATCAAGCGGGGGATCCGGGTGAACTGCGTGGCGCCGGGGCCGGTGTGGACGCCGCTGATCGCGCAGTCGTTCTCGAAGGAGAAGGTGAAGGAGTTCGGGAAGACGTCGCCGATGCAGCGGCCGGCGCAACCGGCGGAGCTGGCGCCGTCGTTCGTGTTCCTCGCTTCGGAGGAGTCGAGGTTCGTCAACGGCGAGGTGCTGGGCGTCACGGGCGGGCAGTTGCTGGCGTGATGAAGAGCGCCGGGGCCACGGAGACTGAGCGGAATGGCGGCTCGTCGCGTATGGTGCCTGGCGCTGATCCTGATCGCGTGCGCTCACCAGGAGCGCGCCGCGCGAACCGATTCATCGACGAGTTTCGCCTCAAGCCTTACGCGCTGCTGGCACCGTACGGTTGCGGGAGAATCGTGGCTCACGACCTCTACGACATCGTCGAGCCGCGCTGAGGCGCCATGGCGACCTTCTGGAACATCGTCGGGGTCAGGGCGGCGGACATCGATGCCAGCCACGCATGGGCGATGCCGGGCGTGTCGTGTCCAGCGTGTGGGAGATCTTGGACCACGGTCGGACCCGCCCTGCCGAGCATCTCCTTGGTTGATCACCCGCTGGCGAACAGGTTCCGGCCGACGAACGTCGCGTGGGAGGAGTGGCGTGAGCTGCAGAATGCCATCCGGGATCGAGTGCCGAGCGCCGAGCCCATCGTGCCCGGACTCCAGCTCGGCCCGCTCAGAGGGAAGGTCACGAGGCCCTTCCGGCTCGGCTTCTTCGCATCGTGGGGATTGGTCGTCGCGGAATCATTGCGGCGCGAGTTGCTGGCGCTGGCTCCCGATCTGACGCTCGTCCAAAGCGACATGACCGATCGAACCAGCACCACCTACTACGAGTTTGAGCTCTACTCACTCGGAGCAGTCGCGCACGAGGAGCACGACCATTGCCAGGTGTGTGGCTACTCCCGCGCCGTGCTCCCTCCCGATCCATTGGTCCTCCGCGACGACCCGCAGGCCTCCATTTTTCGCGTCCGCGCCCTTCCAACGGTGCTCCTGGCGCACGAGCGTCTCCTGCCGTTGCTGCGACGAGAGCTGGGAGACGCGGCTCGGTACGAACCAGTCCAGTTGCCCAGCTGAGCCGAACCCAACAGCAGCTCAGTGGCCCACTGGCCCGCCACCGGGCATGGGCTCGCCCTCCGCCTGGGGCCGGAGCGCGGCGAAGCCGGTCATCGCGCCCAGGCTCATGCTGTCCAGCGCGGACGAGGGCACGATCATCAGGGCGCCGCGCTCCTTCAACCCCTCGTAGAGCATGTTCATCGCCCTCAGGTGGAGCGCGGTGGGGTTGGTGGCGTAGACGCTGGCCGCCTCTCCGAACTTCTCGGCGATCTGGACCTCGGACTGGGCGAGGATGACGCGCGCCTGGCGCTCGCGCTCCGCCTGGGCCTGCCTGGACATCGCCGACTGCAGCTCCCCCGGGATCCGCACGTCGCGGATCTCCACCGACTCCACCCGGATCCCCCACGGCTCCGTGTGCGCGTCGATGATCTCCCGCATCTGGTCGTCGATCGCCTTCCGGTCGCTCAAGATCTGCGCCAGCGTCGACCGGCCGATGACGTCCCGCAGCGCCGTCTGCGACGTCCAGTTGACCGCCTGGTCGTAGTGCTCCACCGCCAGCGCGGCGCGCTCCGGGTCGACCACCTTCCAGAACAGCACCGCGTCCACGTCCACCGGCACCGTGTCCAGCGTGAGCGTCTTCTCCGCCTTGAACGGGCTGGTGATGGTGCGGACGTCGATGACGTACGCCACCGCCTCCACCAGCGGGACGATGAAGAACAGCCCCGGCCCGCGCATCGCCTGGAACTTGCCCAGCCGCAGCACGATGGCGCGCTGCCACTGGTTCGCCACCCGCACGCTGGAGGCCGCCAGCGCCAAGGCAACGATCAGCACCGCCGCCACCGCGGTCGCCAGCGCCGTGCCCGCCGAGAGCGCCCACAGCCCCAGCGCCCCGGCGACCACCAGGAACACCACCCACAGAAACGATTGAAAGGAGCGCATCGGCTCACAAGTCCGCACCCGCGCGCGCGGCGGCAAGGGGCCGCCGGGCGAGGCATGGCTCGCCAGGCGTCACCCCTTCAACACGCCGAGCGGCACCAGCCGCGCCACCTTCCGCGCGATGCCCGCGCGCTCCACCACGTCCACCACGCGCGAGACGTCCTTGTAGGCCAGCGGCGCCTCCTCCGCGAGCTCCGCGTTGGACGAGCACTTGATGATGATGCCCCGCCCCTCCAGCTCCTTGCGCAGCTGGTCTCCCTTCACCACCTTCTTCGCCGCCGTGCGGCTCATGCTCCGCCCCGCGCCGTGACAGCAGCTGTTCAACGACACCTCCGCCGACGCGTCGTTCCCCGCCAGCACGTACGACTCCGTCCCCATGCTCCCGGGGATGAACACCGGCTGCCCGGCGCTCCGGTACGGCGGCGGCAGCTCCGGGTTCGACGGGCCGAACGCGCGCGTCGCCCCCTTCCGGTGCACGCACAGGTCCCGGTTCCCGTACCGCTCCACCTTCGCGATGTTGTGCGCCACGTCGTAGACCAGCTTCAATCCACCCTCCGCCTTCGCCCCCAGCACCCGCGCGAACACCTCCCGGCACCGCTGCGCCAGCGCCTGCCGGTTGCACCACGCGAAGTTCGCCGCCGCGCTCATCGCCCCGAAGTACCGCTTCCCCTCCTCCGACGAGAACGGCGCGCACGCCAGCTGCCGGTCCGGCAGCGAGATCCCGTGCCGCGACGCCGCCGCGTCCATCTCCCGCACGTAGTCCGTGCACACCTGGTGCCCCAGCCCCCGCGACCCGGTGTGGATGAGCACCGTCACCTGCCCCTCGAACAGCCCGAACGCCTCCGCGGCCTTGGCGTCGAACACCTCCGCCACCCGCTGCACCTCCAGGAAGTGGTTCCCTCCCCCCAGCGTCCCCAGCTGGTCCCCGCCCCGCTGCTTGGCCCGCTCCGACACGCACGACGCGTCCGCCGCCGGCATCCGCCCACCGGACTCGATGAACGCCGGGTCCTCCGCCACGCCCAGCCCGTACCGCGAGATCAGGTACGGCACCCCGCCCTCCAGCACCCGGTCCAGCTCCTCCGCGTCCAGCTCCAGCCGCCCGCCCCGCCCGTACCCGGTGGGCACGCTCCGGCTCAGCTCGTGGAGCAGCCCCGGCAGCTCCTTGGCCACCGCGTCCGCCCGCATCCGCGACGACAGCAGCCGCACCCCGCAGTTGATGTCGAACCCGATACCGCCCGGCGAGATCACCCCGTCCGGCAGCACCGTCCCCATCACCCCGCCCACCGGGAAGCCGTATCCCTCGTGCATGTCCGGCATCCCCAGCGCCTGCCGCGTCGCCCCCGGCAGCGCGCTGACGTTCAGCAGTTGCTCCAGGCTGTGGTCGCGCAACAGCTGCGACATCAGCTCCTCGTCCGCGAACACCCGCACCGGCACGTGCATGTCCGGCCGGGCGCCCTTGCGCACCTCGGCCACCACCTCGCTCACCCGCTCCATCGGCGGGACGCTCACCGGCTTCCGCTCCCCCTTCCGCTCAGACATCCAGCACCACCTCCGCCGAGAACCCGTCCGGCCCTTGGGTCACCTTCAGCCCATGAAAGGTGGCTGCCTTCACCGCCGTCCGCACCCGCGACGCGGGCCAGCCGCGGACCTCCGCGACGACCTCGCGGTCGCCCGCCGACCGCACCTCCAGCCCGGAATAGACCCGCTTCCTCGTCTCCGAGAGGAAGATCAGCTCGTTCACCCAGTGCACCAGCAGCGCCGCCCGGTCGACGTCGCGCAGGTCCACCCGCTCCGCCGCCTGCAGCTCGCCCGGCGCCTCGTCCGCCAGCAGCTCCGCCAGCGCCCGCCCCGCCTCCACCAGCAACCCCGCGAACGTCGGCGCCGAGAGCCGCACCCGCACCTCGCCCGTGTGCTCCTCGAACGAGTGTGCTCCTGCAGGTTGGTCCCCGGAGGTGGGCACGGCGACCGTCACTCGGCGAGCTGCGGCGGCAGCATCCGCTTGCACTGCTCCCGCGCGGCGCGCGCCTGCTTGATGCCCGCATGCTCCTTGAGCACCTCGTCGTAGAGGCGGATGGCCCCCGTGCAGTCCCCCCGCTTCGCCAGCGCCTGGGCGCGCGAGAGCGCGTCCCCCACCTGCGACAGCTCCGCCCGCAGCGCGTCCACCTGCGGCTGGAGCTGCGGGTCCCCCGCCACCTCCTGCAGCATCTCCTTCGACCCATCCAGCAGCTGCCGCGCGCCGTCCAGGTTCCCCACCGACAGCTCGGCGCGCGACTTCACCACCACGTCCAGCGCCGTCTGCCGCGCCAGCACCCGCTGCACCTGCTTCGCCGTCTCGCTCGGGGTCTGCTCGGAGGGCGCCACCACGGGCGGCGCGGGGGGCTTCGGGGGCTCCACCGCCGCGGTCCTGGACGAGGCCAGCTTCAGCACCACGCCGATGAGCAGCACCCCCGCCGCCGCGCCGGCGACCACCCACCGCCTCGGGCCGGGGCTCGGCCGGAGCCCGGACGCCGGGGCCTCCACGCGCTCGGTCTTCTCGAACGGCTGGGGGGTGACGACGGCCACGGGGGTGTTCAGCGGGATGGGCGCCGGAGCCGCCACCCCCGGCGGCGGGACCGGGGACGCGGGGAGCCCCGCGCGCTGGAGTAGCAACAGCGCATCCAGCAGCTCCTCCATCTTCTGGAACCGCTCGGCCGGGTCCTTCCTGGTGGCGCGCTGGACGATGGTGTCGATCGCCGGCGGGAGCTGGAGCTCCGGCACCACGCCCTGGAGCGCGGGCGTGGGCGTGTTGCAGTGCGCGAACATCATCTCCGTGAACCCCTGCACGTTCGCGAACGGGTGCCGCCCGGTGATCAGCTGGAAGAGGACGATCCCCAGCGCGTAGATGTCCGCGCGCCCGTCCACCGGCTGGGACTTGATCTGCTCCGGCGACATGTACCCGGGCGTGCCGATCATCCCCACGGCCGTGGTGGAGCCCGGGTCCCCCAGCAGCCGGGCGATCCCGAAGTCCACCACCTTCACGTGCATGCCGCGGATGCCGGGCCGGACCAGGATGTTCTCCGGCTTCAGGTCGCGGTGGACGATGCCCAGCGCGTGCGCGTGCGCGAGCACGTCCGACACCTGCAGCCCCACCTCCACCGCCTCCGCCACCGGCAGCCGCCCGGCGCGGGTGAGGACGGCCGCCAGGTCCTCGCCCGGCACCAGCTCCATGCAGATGAACGGCGCTCCGCTCTCGTCCTGCCCCACGTCGTGGAGCGCCACCGCGTTGGGGTGCTGGAGCCGCGCGTAGGTGCGCGCCTCGTTGGTAAACCGCCGCGCCGCCTCCGGCTCGCGCACCAGCTGGGGGTTGATGAACTTCAGCGCCACCGCCTGCTCGGCGCCCAGCTGCCACGCCTGGTAGACGGAGCCCATCCCGCCCTCGCCGATCCGCCGGACGATCCGGTACTTCCCGGCCACCACCTGCCCCACCCGCTGGTCGCCCAGCGACAGCTTGGGGTCCGTCGGCGTCCACCGCTGCACGGTGCGGCCGAAGTTCTCGGGCTCGGTGGGCGTGTTGGGCTCACCGCAGCCGGGGCAGGTGCTCCACGCGATCTCCACCGGCGTACCGCAGCGAACGCAAGGGACGGCCATCGCGTTCCCTCAGCGCCCCGGGAACTTCTGCTCGAAGAGGAGCTTCTCCAGGTCGGCCGCCGCCTGCGCGGGCGCGTCCGGCAGCGAAGCCGCCACCCGCGCCGCGCCGGTGCGCGGGTCGTTCGGCATCTCGGTGGCCAGCAGCTGCACCGCCTTGCGCCGGTCCACCTGCGACAGCGCGCGCGCCCGCCACATCACCGGCGACGGGCCGGACCCGTCACCCTTCCCCGCCTTGGCGAACGCCTGCTCCGCGTCCTTGGGGCGGCCGTCCAGCAGCGCGCCCACGCCGGTGAGGAACGCCGCCTTCGCCTCGCCGTTCGCCGGCGGCGAGCCCACGTCGGACGCGATCTCCACCGCCCGCAGCCCCGCCTTCGCCGACGTCGAGTCCCGCAGCTCGCCGCGCAGCCCCGACCGGTACGCCTGGTCCGCCGCCGCCGACGCCGCGCCGCCCAGCTTCGCCGCCAGGTCCGCCAGGTCCATGCCCAGGTAGCCGCCGTTCACCAGCGCCGCCAGCGCGTCGCTCGCGCCCGCCAGGTCGCCCTTGTCCAAGGTGGAGAAGAAGCGCGCCTTGGGCTCCGCGAGCGCCGCGCCGAAGTCCTTGTTGCGGCGGGCGGACTCGTCGGCCTCCAGCTGGCGCTCGCACAGCTGCAGCTCGCTCTCCGCCTTCTCCCGGTCGCCCGCGGGGGGCTCGCCGCGGAGGAACGCGCGGTACGCGTAGCAGGCCTGCGGCAGCTTCTTCTCCGCCAGCTGGCTGCGCGCGAGCTGCAGGTACGGAGGGAGCAGCTTCGGGTTGGCGCGCGTCGCCTTGAGCAGCGCGTTCGACGCGGCGCCGTAGTCCTTCTCGTTGTACAGCCGCGTCCCGTCCGCCAGCAGCGCGTCCGCGTTCCCCACGCCGGCGCCCACCAGCGGCGCCGCGGAGGCGCTCACCGCCGCCATCACCGCGATCACCAGCGCGCTAGAACGCATAGCCGATCCCTCCCAAAAGCCCCTGCTGCCACGGCACCTGTCCAATGGGCAGCGGCAGGTTGTACCGCCCGCCGAACCCCACCTCGACGAAGAGCCCCTTGAACGGGAAGGCCCTCAGCGCCGCGCGCCCGGAGAGGCCCAGGCTGTACGCCTTCATCGCCTGCGCCCCCGACCCGTCCATGGGCTGGCCCACCAGCATCATGAAGTCCAGGCCCGCCTGCGCGAACGCCTGGAAGCGCCAGAGGTGGAACCGGGCGCGGATCTGGAAGGCGCTCACCTCGTAGCGGGTGAGCTCCATGGGGACGGCGGTCCCGCCGTCGGGCGTGAAGTCCACCAGCGCGGTCCCCTTCGCGTACTGCGCGGTCGCGATGGTGAAGCCCAGGTAGTTGTCGTAGCTGCCCACCTCGAGCGCCACGCCCTGCAGCGGGATGTCCCCGAGGTCGCCCAGAAGCTGCGGTGCGCCGCCGGGCTGGGTCCAGGCCACCCGCCCGGGCGTGACGTGCTGGAGGTCCCCGAGGGCGATGAGGTCCCAGCTCCGCTCGTACGCCTCCTTGTGCAGCGCGGCCAACCCGCCCTGCGTCATCTTCAGGCCCAGGGTGACCGTCTCGCCCGGCTTGGCGACGATGGGCACCTCCTGCGGGTCGAAGTCGCCCAGCGCCACCCGCACCTGGTGCGCCCCGGCGGAGATGCCCCGGTCCACCGACCCGGTGCCGGCCACCTCCCCGTCCACGGAGATCTGCGCCTCCGCGGGCTGGACGGTGACGGTCAGGCGCGCGGGCGTCCGCTCCAGCTTCGGCCGCAGCGTGGCGCGCCCCCGGACCGGGATGACCTGCTTGAGCTGCATCGGCACGAAGAACGGCCCTTCGACGCGGATGTTGCGCTCGCCGGGGAGCACCTGCGTGGAGAGGGGCGTCTGGCCGACGCGCTCGCCGTCCACGAACACCGCCATCCCCGGCGGGTCCGTCGTCACCTCCAGCGTCCCCGCCAGCGGCACCACCTTCACCAGCGCGCCGGTGAGCGCCTTGCCCAGCGAGGCGCCGGAGCCCTCCGCGACGGAGACGTCGGGGGACGCGGGCGTGAAGGTGGCGACCTTGAACACGTACCCGGACTCGTCCTGCCCTCCCTTCACCAGCACCACCCGCGAGAACCCGAGGGAGGAGATCAGCGATCCCACGGGCTCGGCGCAGCGCGCGTCGCCCAACAGGCACGCGAGGTCCGCCACCTTCCCGTTCAGGTGCCGCTCCAGCTCCTGCCGGCCGATGATCTCGCCGGCGCGGAGGTCGGGCGGCATCAGCTCCCGGATGGCGTCCTCCGTGCGGCCGACGAGGAGCTCCTGTCCTGGGTAGAGCGGGCGAACCAGCCACAGCTCCGACCCCGAGGGCGAGGCCGAGAGCAGGGTGAGCAGTGCGAGGGTGGCGACCATGGCGGGGGCGCCAGTCTACATCCCTCACGGATTCCGCGTACTTGGGCAAGGGCTGGAGCGGCGATGGTCCACTGCGAAATGGCCTGACAGAAACGCCGGCTCGCGGTGGTCGGACAACCCCCTACAAGCCCTATGACGACCCCTGTCCGAGCTGGTTCGACGCCTCCTCCTGCGCCCGCCGCGGCGGCCGGCGCCGCCGCCAAACCCGGCGCCGTTCGCACGCAGGACATCCCGCGGACGCCGTGGAACTTCTTCGTCTACCTCAACGGGGACAACAACCTCGAGAGCGACGCCAAGGACGACCTCAACGAGATGGAGAAGCTGGGCTCCATGCCCGGCAAGATGAACGTCTTCGCGCTGGTGGACGGCGCGGGCAAGTCGACGAAGCCGGACGCGAACGGGTGGACCGGCGGGACGCGGCTGATGTGGATCCAGAAGGACCCGGCCAACTCCAAGAAGGTCGTCTCGAAGGAGGTGCAGGTCGACCCCGGCAGCGACCTGGGCAAGCTGATGGCGGCCGGCAAGGGCGAGCTCAACCTGGGCGACCCCAAGGTGATGAACGCCGCCCTGCGCTACGTGCAGCAGAACGTCCCCTCCGAGCACCTCTTCGTGGACATGTGGGACCACGGGGACAGCTGGCACGCGTCGTCCAGCGACGACACCGGGACGACCATGGAGCCGTCCAAGGGCGACCTGCAGGCGGCGCTCAAGGGCGTGAAGGTGGACGTGCTGGGCTTCGACGAGTGCCTGATGGGCGCTCGGGAGATCGCCCAGGTCGCCAAGGGCGCGGGCGTCCAGCAGATGGTGGGCAGCGAGTTCCTGGAGCCGGGGAGCGGCTGGAACTACGGGGACCTGTTCACGCGGTTCAACAAGCTCTTCGACCAGAAGAACGTCAGCGCGGCGACGCTGGCGCGGGCGGCGGTGGACTCGTACGCGGCCGGCCCGAAGGACAACTCGCACCTGTCCGCCACCGACCTGACGCGGATGGACGCGGTGGAGGCGAAGACCGCGGCGCTGTCGGACGCGCTGCTGCGCGCGGGCGGGCTGGGCAACCAGGCGATCAAGGCCGCCTATTCGGCCGCGCAGCGCGACGACGACATCAAGGAGCAGATGGACCTGGGCGACTTCGCCAAGAGGCTGGCCGCCAGCACCACCCTGACCCCGGAGATCCGCGACGCGGCGAAGGCGCTGCAGGCGGAGATCGCCGCGGCGGAGTACTCGAAGACCGCCAAGGGGGCGGCCGGGGTGTCGGGCCTCACCGGGATGACCACGTACGCGCCGATGCGGCACTTCGACTCGGAGTACGTGAGGAACGCGTCCAATCCGTGGGTGGACTCGAAGTGGACGGACTTCATCCGCGGGGCGGACGCGAACCCGTCGTCGGCGCACCGCAAGCCCGCGACGTTGGCGGGCGCGCACAAGGGCGGGTCCGGCCTGAACTGGTTCCTCCAGTAGCGGCGAGGACCGCGGGGCTATAACGAGGCCGTGAGCGTCTGCGGCCTCGACTTCGGCACCAGCAACAGCACGGTCGCGCTGCCCTCCGGCGAGGTGCTGGAGATCGACCTCCAGGCGGAGAGCCGGCGGCTGTTCCGGTCCGTGCTCTTCTTCCCCGAGGAGGAGAAGGAGCTCTTCGCGGGCGCCGCGGCCATCGCCCGGTACCTGGACGAGCCCGCCGGGCGCTTCATCCAGTCCGTGAAGTCGTGGCTGCCCAGCCGGTCCTTCACGCACACGCAGATCCGCCACCGTCCGGTGACGCTGGAGGAGCTGGTGTCGATGCTGCTGCGGCGGATCCGCGAGGGCGCGGCGCGGGCCGCGGGGGCGGAGCTGAAGCGGGTGGTGCTGGGGCGGCCGGCGGTGTTCTCGACGGAGGGGGCGGCGGACGCGCTGGCGCAGAACCGGCTGCAGCGGGCGGCGGAGCAGGCGGGGTTCGAGGAGGTGGTGTTCCTGATCGAGCCCATCGCCGCGGCGCTGGCGTACGAGGCGCGGCTGGAGAAGGACGAGCGGGTGCTGGTGGGGGACTTCGGCGCCGGCACCTCCGACTTCACGGTGATGGACCTGGGGCCGTCGCGGCGGGGCGCGCGGTCGAGGACGGGGGACGTGGTGGGGTCCGGCGGCGTGCGGATCGGGGGCGATTCGTTCGACGCGGCGATCATGAAGCACGCGCTGCTGCCGCTGTTCGGCGGGGGGGCGAAGTACCGGGAGCGGTTCGGGAGCCAGTGGCTGCGGATGCCGCAGCACATCGAGCGGAAGATGCTCAACTGGCACGAGATGTCGTTCATCCGGGAGAAGTCCATCCAGGAGCTGATCGCCACCATGCTGGAGACGAGCGACAACGTCCCGGCGATCGAGGCGCTGCACGACCTGGTGATGCACAACCTGGGGTTCCAGCTGTTCCGGGCCATCGAGCGCGCGAAGGTGCAGCTGTCGTCGGAGCTGGAGGCGCGGATCGACTACGACGAGGACCGGGTGCACGTGCACGTGCCGCTTCAGCGGGCGCAGTTCGAAGGGTTCTGCCGGCCGCTTCTGGACGAGCTGGAGGCGTGCGTGAGCGCGCTGCTGGAGAAGACCGGGGACCGGATCGACGCGGTGTTCCTCACCGGCGGCAGCTCGTACATCCCGGCGGTGCGGGGGTTGTTCAGCCGGCGGTTCGGGGAGGAGCGGATCCGCACCGCGGACGCGTTCACCTCCGTGGTGGAAGGGCTGGGACGGGCCACCGCCTCGCTGCTGGCGGCATGAGCAGCGGCGTGCGGGAGCTGCTGGTCCGGTTGCAGCTGCCGCTGCTGGAGGGGCTGCGGGCGTCGGAGCTGGACGACCTGCTGGAGGGGAGCGCGGTCAGCCGGTTCGCGGCGGAGGACGTGCTGCTGGGGGAGGGGGAGTTCCCCGGGGAGCTGATGGTGGTGGTGGAGGGGAAGGTGCGGGTGGCGAGGGGGCCGGCGCGGCGGGCGCTGGCGGAGCTGGGGCCCGGGGCGTGCGTGGGGGAGATCTCCATGGTCACCGGGGAGGCGGCGTCGGCGAGCGTGATCGCGGCGGCGCCCTGCCAGGTGGTGGTGATCCGGCGGACGGCGTTCGAACGGGTGATGGAGCGGAGCGCGGCGCTCAACCGGAACATCGGGCGGATCCTGGCGGAGCGGTTGAGGGACACCACGCATCGGTTCGCGGAGGACCGGCTGAAGAAGCCGAGCGTGCTGTGGTGCGCGCCGGAGGCGTGGGAGTGCGCGCGGGCGGTGGCGCGGTTCCTGGGCGCGGAGCTGGCGCGGCTCACGCGGCGGGGCGTGGTGGTGGTGGACCTGGGACCGGGGGCCAGCTCGTGGGAGCTGGCGGAGCTGGTGGCGAAGCCGTCGCGGCTGGCGGCGCACGCGAAGGCGGGGGAGCGCGGGGAGGTCACGGTGATCGACGCGGCGCTGCCGCCGGGGATGAGCGGCGCGGCGGTGCAGCGGGCGGTGCGGGCGCTGGCGGGCGTCTACGAGCACGTGCTGCTGGCGGTGCCGCTGGGCACGGCGGTGGGGAGGGTGCTGGGGCCGATGGCGAGGCACCAGCTGTGCATCGGGGGTGGGGTCGAGGGTGAAGGGGTGACGGTGCTCTCGACGGAGGGGCCGGAGGTGCCGGCGGAGCGCGACCGGATGCGGGGCGGCCGGAGGGTGCGGGTGATCCGAGGGTGGGACGGGGAGCCGATGGGGGAGCCGGCGCGGAGCGAGCTGGGGTGGGTGGCGCGGTTGGTGGCGGGGCTGCGGGTGGCGGTGGCGCTGGGGTCGGGAGGGACGCGAGGCTACGCGCACGTCGGGGCGCTGGAGACGTTCCGGGAGCTGGGGATCCCGGTGGATGCGCTGGCGGGGACGAGCGCGGGTTCGGTGGTGGGGGCCATGTGGGGATTCGGATTGGAGCCGGATCGGATCCACCACCACGTCCACGAGACGTGGGCGCGGATGCGGCCGGGGCTGCTGCATCGGTCTCTGCTGGGGGCCGAAGGGCTGGCCTCTCAGATCCGCAAGGTCGCGGCGGGCCGCGGCTTCGAAGACGCGCGAATGCCCCTCGCGGTGGTGGCGACGGACCTGTACGCGCGCAGTCCGGTCATCTTCCGTCAGGGTCCCGTGGACCTCCCGTTGCTCGCCTCATGCTCGGTGCCGGGGATCTTGCCGCCGGTGAAGGACGGCGATCGGTGGCTGGTGGACGGAGCCGTGTCGAGCCCGGTCCCGACCACCGTCGCGGCCGAGCTCGGTGGCGACGTCGTGATCGGGGTGAAGCTGTCCCAGCTCCCGGTGGCCGCGGACGGGCGTCACCCCAGCGTGGTGGAGACGCTGGTGCGCTCCCTGGACATCCTCCAGGAGCGGATCGGCGAGCTCGACGCCGGCCACGCGACCGTCATCATCCAGCCCAGTTGGCCCGCCACGTTGCGGATGGGCTTGCAGTGGGCCGCCTGGGGTCGCTCCTGCCGCGAGCTCGGGCGCCAGGCGGCGCTCGCCGCCCTGCCGCGGCTCCGGCAGTTGCTACCGTGGCTGCAGTCCGAACGATCGTGAGCGGTCCAGTCAGGTCCTTTTGAGCGCGCCCTGCAGCAGTGCCACCAACTTTTGCGACAACTCCTCCGGCATTTTTGCTGTCAAAGCCTTTTTGCTCAGGGCAGGTGTCGACCTGTACGACTCAAGAAACTCCACACATGGCGGGCAATCCTGCAAATGAGCCTTGAAGTGTGCTTGCTCTTCCGGAGTCAATTCTCCATCCAGGTACGCACGAAGAACATCGATGCATTCTCTGCAAGAGAACAGCCCCGACACACCACCCCCGACCGCTGGAGCCTCTCCCCTTGCGAGTCGGAATGCCGAGCCGGGGGAAACCTTCCTTCCCCTCCACTTCGAAAGCACCCCGACCAGCGACCCCGACAAAGACGCAAGCGCACCCTCTCCTTCCCGCAAGTCGCCTTGGTAAAGCCGTCCGGGGAGCGAGCACTGCTCCAGCGAGCGCAACACATCGAATCTGCTTGGCACCCAGTCCAGGACAAATTCTTCCATTTC
>Ga0068860_100004474_pt1 | contig 14261 bp, 13 predicted proteins | sample KBSSwiS32_FD_66597 | JGI IMG/M metagenome (GOLD analysis project Ga0068860, IMG submission 66597) | Switchgrass rhizosphere microbial communities from Kellogg Biological Station, Michigan, USA - KBS Switchgrass S3-2 | ecosystem: Host-associated > Plants > Roots > Rhizosphere > Soil ... | reverse complement strand
TACTCCAGCAGCACCTGGGGCGTGTCGTGCTCCGGGTCCACCGAGAAGGAGACCAGGTGGAAGTACTGTCCCAGCCCGCGGCCGCGGTGCTGGAGCTGGAACATCTCCTTGGTGAAGCGGGGGCACTCGGTGGGGCAGCGGGTGAAGATGAAGTTGGCCACCCAGACGCGGCCCTTGAGCTGTTCGGAGCCGAAGTCCTCGCCGTACTGGTTCTTGAACTGGAAGTCCGGCAGCGTCCCCAGCACCGGCAGCGGCGGCGGGAGCTGGATCGCCATCGTCCGGGCGATGGGCCAGGCCGTGCCGAGCAGGATGAACACCACCCAGAACGAGGGCTTCCCCACCAGCGCGTAGATGCGGGAGCCGGCGGCGTTGCCCACCCGGGCGGCGATTTTCTTGATCGCGGTCATCACGCGGCGTGAGTACCAGCAGATCCGTCGGAAAAACAACTTGCTGCACTGCGAAACTGCGTACTACGAAAGCGTTCCCATGAGCGCCACCGCCACCGCTGACGCCGGGCACCACGAGGAGCACCACGGCATCGGCGGTCACCTGCTTCCGTCCGATCCCGCCGTCGGCCTCGCCACCTCCGGGAAGATCGGGATGTGGATCTTCCTGCTCTCCGACGCGTTCTCGTTCGGCGGGCTCCTGCTGGCGTACGGCATCCTCCGCGGCGGGTCGTCCATCTGGCACCACGAGGGCGAGCCCAGCCTCGGCATCAACTTCACCGCCGGCCTCACCTTCCTGCTCATCTGCTCGTCGGTGACGATGGTGATGGCGGTGGCCAACGCCGCCGAGGGCAACCGCAGCAAGGTCACCATGTGGCTCTTGCTCACCGCGCTGGGCGGCGCGCTCTTCCTCACCGGCCAGTTCCAGGAGTACTTCGGCATCTGGTCGGAGGGGTTGACGCACGAGGGGCTGACCTTCGGCCGCAGCGCGTACGCGTCGACCTTCTACCTGATCACCAGCTTCCACGGCGCGCACGTCTTCTCCGGCACGCTCTACATCCTCATCACCGCGGCGAGGAGCGCGGGCGGGAAGGCGGACGCCAACGAGATCGAGATCCTCGGCCTCTTCTGGCACTTCGTGGACCTGATCTGGATCCTCGTCTTCACCTTCGTCTACTTGCTCTAGTCGCGTCCCCAGGCCCCCTACCCATGTCCACCGACGCTCCGACCTCCGCACCGACCGCCGCTGCCACCGAGCACGCGGCGCACAGCCGCCGCCCGTACCTGGTCATCTTCGGGCTGCTCTTCGCCTTCACCATCCTCGAGGTGCTGGTGGCGCTCCCGTCGATGGGCGTCGGCCGGGGCTTCAAGGTGTCCGCGCTGATCATCCTCGCGCTCACCAAGGCCGCCATGGTGGCCCTGTGGTTCATGCACCTGAAGTCGGAGTTCAAGGTGCTGCGCTGGTCGGTGCTGCTGCCCTTCGCCTTCCCGGCGCTGTACGCCATCGTCCTCATCGCCGAGGCGGGCTGGAGGCTCCTTTAGCTGATGGCCCTCCGCCGCTGGCTCATCGCCGCTTCGCTCGCCGCGGGCCTTTGGGCCCTGCCGGCCGCGGCGTGCCCGGCCTGCGCTGGGCGGGACAACGACACCCCCAACCGCACCGCCTTCTTCCTGGGGGCCATGGTCCTTCTGCCCTGGACCGTGGCCGCGGGAGTGATCTTCGCGCTGCGGCGCCTCAAGGACGACCCTTCGACACCTTCCGAGATGGGAGACGGACATCAGCCATGAACCTCCACTGGACCATGACGGCCGTGCTGGGCGCGGTGCAGCCGGAGACGGGCATCGGCCTGCCGCGAGACGTCTCGCTCAACGGCCACCTGTCGGACTGGCTGACCAACGTCACCCACGTCTTCAACATCATCCTCTTCACCATCATGTGCGTCTGGATGGGGATCGCCTGCTTCGCGCACGGGCGGACCCACGAGGCGCAGTACGACAAGGGTGACGACAAGCGGTCGATCAAGATCGCCCTGATGCTCTCCGCCGTCATCTTCTTCGTGGTGGACGGCAACCTGTTCGTCAACACCATCAACGACCTCTCCAACGCCTTCTGGAACTTCGACCAGGTGGACCAGAAGCCGGACACCCTGCGCATCGAGGTCAACGCCCACCAGTGGGCCTGGGACGGCCGCTACGCGGGCAAGGACGGCAAGTTCAACACCGAGGACGACGTGGTGGTGTGGAACGACTTCAAGGTGCCGGTGGACACGCCCATCTACGTCCAGCTCGCCTCCACCGACGTCATCCACTCCTTCTTCCTTCCGAACTTCCGCGCCAAGCAGGACGCGGTGCCCGGCCAGGTGAACCACATCTGGTTCCAGGCGAAGGAGACGGGGGACTTCGACATCGGCTGCGCGCAGCACTGCGGCACGCACCACTACAAGATGAAGGGCCTGCTCAGCGTCGTCTCCAAGGACGAGTTCCAGAAGTGGCTGAACGAGGCCTCGGTGAACGGCCAGCGGGCGTTCGACGCCAACGACGGCGCGGCGCACTGGGGCTGGGACTGGAAGAAGTTCTAGGGGACGCCATGGATACCTCGACCGTCGCGCGCGCGCCGCACGTCCACCCGGAGCCCACCACGTTCTGGGGGAAGTACCTCTTCTCCACCGACCACAAGGTCATCGCCAAGCAGTTCCTGTGGACCGGCCTGTTCTTCCTCGCCTTCGGCGGCACGCTGGCGATGATGATCCGCTGGCAGTGGGCCTTCCCCGGCGAGAAGGTGCCCATCCTGGGCGTCTTCCTCTCCCGGTCCGAAGGGATCATCACCCCGGCCAACTACCAGTCCATCTTCACCATGCACGGGCTGATCATGATCTTCTGGGCGATCACGCCCTTCATGATCGGCTGCTTCGGGAACTACACCCTGCCGCTGCAGATCGGCGCGCAGGACATGTGCTTCCCGCGGCTGAACCTGATGTCGTACTGGACGTTCTTCATCTCCGCGCTGCTGATCGTCGCCTCCTTCTTCGTGCAGTTGGGGACGGCGGCCGCGGGGTGGACGACGTACGCGCCGCTCTCGACGAACGTCGGCACGCCGGGCATGGGGCAGACGCTGGTGGTGGCGGGGATCTTCGTCACCGGCGTGGCCACCATCATGGGCGGCGTGAACTACGTCACTACGGTCATCCGGCTCCGCGCGCCGGGCATGACCTGGATGCGGCTGCCGCTCAACGTGTGGGGCCTGTGGCTGACCGCCATCCTCAACGTGCTCTTCGTGCCGGTGCTGGGGTCCGCGGGCCTCTTGCTCCTGCTGGACCGCGCCTTCGGCACCCAGTTCTTCGTCGCCGGCGCGGCGGGCGTGAAGGGCGGCGGGGACCCCATCCTCTTCCAGCACCTGTTCTGGATCTTCGGCCACCCGGAGGTCTACATCCTCATCCTCCCGGCGTGGGGGATCATCTCGGACATCATCCCCATGTTCTCGCGCAAGCCGGCGTACTGGTACGCGGGGACCGTCTGGGCCATGGTGGCCGTGACCGTGCTCTCGGCCGTGGTGTACGGCCACCACATGTTCCTCACGGGCATGAACCCGCTCTTGGGCAAGAGCTTCATGACCTTCACGCTGATCATCTCGGTGCCGGCGGAGGTGCTGTTCCTCAACTGGCTCCACACCATGTGGCACGGGTCGAACCGCTTCCCCACGCCCATGCTCTTCGCGGTGGGGACGGTGTTCGTGTTCGGCCTGGGCGGTCTCACCGGCCTCTACCTGGGCACCATCGCCACGGACATCTACCTGCACGACACGATGTGGGTGGTGGGCCACTTCCACCTGACGATGGCGGCGGCGGCGTTCCTGGGCAGCTTCGCCGGCCTCTACTACTGGTTCCCGAAGATGTTCGGCCGCCAGATGAACGAGACGCTGGGGAAGGTGCACTTCTGGGGGTCGGTGGTGTTCATCGTCCTGGTGTTCAGCGGCCAGCTGGTGGTGGGCTTCTCCGGCCAGCAGCGGCGCCTCTACGAGCCGTACCAGTACACGTACCTGGCGCACCTGCTCACCGCCAACCGGCTCACCAGCTACGCGGCGTTCCTGCTGGCGGCGTTCCAGATCCCCTTCATCATCAACTTCTTCCGCAGCATGTTCGCCGGGCCGCAGGCGGCGCAGAACCCGTGGGACGCCACCACGCTGGAGTGGACGCACGCCTCGTCCCCGCCGGCGCACTACAACTACAACCCGGTCCCCACCGTGTTCCGCGGCCCGCACGAGCTGTCCAACCCGGAGGTCAAGAAGGCGACGGGGCGGGACTTCGCGGGGCAAGGGGAAGAGTTGCCTGCTGGCGTGAGCGCTCCGGCCGCGGCGCAGGGCACCTAGGCGAGGCCACGTGGCGGAGGCGATCATCCAGCCCATGGGCGACGTGGTTCGCTACCGGCCCCCGGGGGCGCGGCAGGAGACGACCGCCATGATGGGCATGGTCCTCTTCCTGGGCGCGTGGTCCATGATGTTCGCGGTCTTCTTCATCGCCTACGGGTTCATGCGGGCGCGGCTGGTCTCCTGGCCGCCGGAGGGCGCCACGCCGCTGCCGTGGAAGCTCCCGCTGGGGAACACGCTGGTGCTGCTGCTCAGCTCGGCCAGCTACCAGCTGGGGCTCAAGGGCGTGCGGGGCCGGGGGCGGCGGCCCTGGGCGTGGCTGCTGGGGGCGGCGCTGCTGGGGGCGCTCTTCGTGGGGCTGCAGGGCGTGCTGTGGAGCGCGATGTACGCGCGGAACCTGACGCCGTGGTCTGACGGGCCGTACTCGTCGGTGTTCTACGGGCTCACCTGGCTGCACGCCGCGCACGCGGTGGTGGGCATCCTGGGCGTGGGGTACGTGGCGGTCCAGGCGCTGCTGGGGCGGTACAGCGCCGCGCGCCACCTGCCCATCCGGTTGTGGGGGCTGTACTGGCACTTCGTGGGCGCGGTCTGGGCCCTGATGTTCGTCACCATCTTCGTGATGTGAGGTTTGCCGTGAGGGAGGGAGTCATGTCCGCCGAGCGGTCTTTGGGAGCCCTGGCCCTGGCGCTGGCCCTGGTGGCATCCGGGTGCAAGGACCCGGACCGTTACCGCAAGGAGTTCCACGAGCCGTACAAGCTGGCGGGCGGCAAGACGCTGGACCCGGTGACGCTGAACCACGGGTTCGAGGCGTTCATGCTGTACTGCTACGCCTGCCACGGCGAGAAGGGCGACGGGCACGGGCCGTCCTCGCTGGGGATGCGGCCGCCGCCGCGCAACTTCCAGCAGGGCATCTTCAAGTTCGGCGGGGTGGCCGCCGGGTCGCTGCCGGTGGACGACGCGCTGGACCGCACCATCCGCCGCGGCCTGAACGGCACGCCGATGCTGCCGTGGGACGTCCCGGCGGTGGAGCGGAAGTACCTCATCGCGTACATCAAGACGCTCTCCACCAAGTGGCAGGAGGAGGAGCCGGGCGCGCCCCTGGAGATCACCGCCGACCCGTGGAAGGGCAAGGAGCAGGAGGCCATTGCCCGCGGCAAGGAGGTCTACCACGTGGCCGGCGAGGGCCACGCCGGGTGCTCCGGGTGCCACGCGTCGTACGCGCCGCGCCAGGAGATCTCCGACATGATGAAGGCGGTCACCGGGTCGCCGGCGGAGGACTTCGCGGAGGAGATGTACCGGACCTCGCTGCGCGAGACCGAGTACGCCCTGGAGGCCAACGAGAAGGGCGAGCCCACCAAGACCGTCCAGCAGCTCCCGCCGGACTTCCTGTTCCACAAGGTGAAGACCGCCTACCCCATCGGGACGATGGTGGACGGGAAGGCGTACACCGCCGAAGAGCAGCGCCAGGACCTGTACCGGACCATCGGCGCGGGCGTGAACGGCGCGGCGATGCCGACCTGGAAGGGCAACCTCCCGGAGGACAACCTCTGGGCGATGACCTATTACATCCAGTCGCTGATCGAGATGCGGGGCAAGCCGGAGGCGCTGGCGCTGCGCGAGAAGCTGGACGCGCAGCCGAAGTGGGTGCCGCAGCCCGCGCCCGCCCCGGAGGCGCCCAAGGGCGGCAAGGCGCCGGAGCCCGCCCCCAAGGGCGGCGGGTCGCGGTAGTCCAGGGAGGCGCCTGAGATGACCCCCACCACGCACCGGATGCACCTGGTGCTGTGGGCGGCGTGCTCGATGCTGCTGGGGCTTTTGTCCATGCTCCTGGCGCGCGAGGCGTCCGTGTGCACCGTGGGCAACGGCGACCAGACGCTGGCCGAGCAGTCGCCCGGGACGTGGTGGATGTTCATCGGAGTGGCGGTGCTGGCGGTCCTGGTGGCGGTGGCGTTCCTGGGCCTGGCGCGGATCCGCTCCAACCAGGCGGCGTGCCCCCACTGCGGCAAGCTGGTGGAGCCGCGGGTGACGACGGGCGGGGAGCTGAAGCTGATGGCGCCGGCGCCGCCGCCCGCCGAGCCTCCGCGGCCATGATGCTCGCGGCGCTGTGCGCGGCGGTCGCGCTCGGGGGGGCGCCGGCCCCTCCGGTGGCGCTGGTGGAGACCGCGCCGGTCGAGACCTCGCTGGACCACGCGGACATCGCGGACGCCAAGGACGTCTGGCCCCAGATGCTGGGCTCGGCGGAGCGGAGCCTGGACATCGCGCAGTTCTACGTCAGCGACGCCAAGGGCAAGCGGCTGGAGCCGGTGCTGAAGGCCGTCGAGGCGGCGGCGGGGCGGGGCGTGAAGGTGCGGCTCTTGGCGGAGGAGAGGTTCTACAAGACGTACCCGGAGACGCTGGACCACCTGGCGGCGCTGCCCAACGTCGCGGTCCGCCGGTACGACGTGAAGAAGCTGATGGGCGGCATCCTCCACGCCAAGTACTTCGTGGTGGACCGGGCGCGGGCGTACCTGGGGAGCCAGAACTTCGACTGGCGCTCGCTGGAGCACATCCAGGAGCTGGGCGTGCGGGTGGCGCAGCCGCAGGTGGTGCAGGCGCTGGAGGACGTGTTCGAGACGGACTGGGCGCTGGCCGGCGGCGGGGACACGGCGGCGCGGGTGAGGACGGTGCCGGCGGCGGCGTTCCCGGTGCAGGCGGGGGACGCGAAGCTGACCTTCGTGGCGGAGCCCAGGGGCTGGCTGCCGGACGAGGCGCTGTGGGGCCTGCCCAGGCTGGTGGCGCTGATCGACTCGGCGAAGAAGGACGTGCGGGTGCAGGTGCTGACGTACCGGGCGCGGGGGAAGGAGCGCTTCCCGGAGCTGGAGGAGGCGCTGCAGCGGGCGGCGAAGCGCGGGGTGAAGGTGGAGCTGATGGTGTCCGACTGGAGCCAGCGGCCGGCGGTGCTGGAGGGGTTGAAGGCGCTGCACGCGCCCCCGGGGCTGACGGTGAAGCTGGTCACCATCCCGCAGTGGTCGGGAGGCTTCATCCCGTTCGCGCGGGTGGCGCACGCCAAGTACCTGGTGGTCGACGGGCGCGCGGCGTGGGTGGGCACGTCCAACTGGGAGCGGGACTACTTCTACGAGAGCCGCAACGTGGGGCTGATCGTCGAGGGCGGCGCGCTGCCCCAGCGGCTGGAGCAGTTCTTCGCCGACACCTGGAACAGCCCCTACGCGCAGGCGCTGGACCCGGCCAGGCCGTACCCGGCGCCGCGCATCTCGGAGTAGGAACGAGGTCCCGTCCCCCGGCGTCCAAGCCGGATGGTCCACATGCGTGCCCTCCCGCTCATCGCCGCGGCCGCCCTGTGCCTCGCCGCGCGCGCGGAGGCCGACTTCGGCCCGGAGGCGCTGATCGGCCCGGCGGCCGGCAACCAGCATCAGCCGGACATCGCTTCGGACGGGAAGTCCTTCCTCATCGCCTGGAGGAACGACGCCTCCCCCGGAACGCCGTCGATCGAGGTCCTCCGCGTGGAGGCCGGCGGCACCTGGGCGGGGAGCCCGGCGGTGCTCGCCTCCCCGCGCCGGCCGACCTCTGCCCCCGCGGTGGCGGCCTGCGGCACGGGCTGGGTGGTGGCATGGTCGGAGCCCGAAGGCATCACGGTCCACGTCCTCGATCGAGCTGGAGCGTCGCTCCACTCGTTTTCGGAGAAGGCGCGGCCGCTGGGGTTCAGCGAGGCGGTCCCCCGGCTTGGCCTGGCGTGCGACGGCCGTGGGGCGCTGATCGTCTGGAGCGAGGGACAGACCGAGCTGCAGGCGCTGGCGCTCCCTCACGGGGAGACCGCGCCTCGCCGTCTCCGCCTGGCGGCGGACGACCCGCCCGCCAACTTCGGCGCCGTCACGGTGGCTTCGGACGGCGATGGGTTCCTGGTGGCGTGGCACTCGTTGTTCCCGGTCGCGGTCCAGGGCGGCAATGGGACCTCGAGCGTGCTGCGGCAGCGCATCGCGGCGCTCCGCGTGTCGTCCGAGGGTGTGGTCCGCGACCCCCGCCCGTTCACCGTGTTCGTCGCCGGAGAAAACGGCCTCCCGGTCAACGGCCTCTCGGTGGCGGCCGCGGGTCGCGGCGACTACCTGGTGGCGTGGGACCGGATCGACAGGCAGGGAAGCATCCTCGCCGTGCGGTTGCGCGGGTCTCGCCCCATTGACGCGTCGCCCCTGAAGCTGGGGAGCGGCCCATCTGCCTGGGGCATGGCCGCGGCGCCCGATCCCGCCGGCTACCTGGTGGCCTGGACCACCCCGGGCCCACCCCCCGCGCCGCAGGGGGGCTTCGGGCGGGAGCTGCGGTACGCGCGGATCCCGATTCAGGGCCCCCGGCTCGTCGAGTCCTCCCTCCTCGTCTCCGAGAGCCACGCGTTCGCCGCCCGCCTGGCCGCCGGCGCCGGAGGTGCCATCGCTGCGTTCGTCCAGGGCCAGCCCACCCAGCCCGGGTCCGCCGCCGGCCTGGACGTCTGGCTCAAGGGCCTCGGTGGCTCCCCGGGCGCGACGCTGGTCACTTCCGGCCCCGCCTCGCAGCGGACGCCGGCGCTCGCCGGTCGCGGTCCGGAGTCCCTCCTGGCCTGGGTGGACGAGAGCACGGTCCCGGAATCCATCCGGACGGCGGCGATCTCGCCGGCCGGCGCGCTGGCCCAGCCGAAGGGCTCGGTCCTCGCTCGGAGCCTCATGCCGCGGCAGCTGTCGGTCTCCGCCGGCCGGAGCGGCTACCTGGTGGCGTGGGTGGCGCAGGGTGGGGTCTTCGCCGCCCGCGTCTCGCCGGAGGGGGAGCCCCTCGATCCGGCGCCCTTGCGCCTGGGAGACGGCGCGCCGAACGCGGCCGCCTCGTTCGATGGCGAGGCGCACGTGGTGGCCTTTTCCAGCGGGAAGGAGGTCCTCGCGGTCCGCGTCTTCGAGGGTGGCCGCGCGCCGGAGCCGGCGGTCCGCGTGGGAGCGACCACCTTTGGCCCCACCAACGTCGGCAACGCCTGCGAGCGCGGCAGCTGCCTGGTCACCTGGAGCAACAACCACACCCACTTCGGCCTGAGGGTCATCCACGGGCGGCCCGAGTACCAAGGGACCTACGCCCGTCCGCTCATCGAGTCCGGAGGGTTCGCCGACAGCCTGGTGGTGGCCGCCGGTGGCGGGCGGTACGTGGTCGCGTGGGGCGCGCACGAGAGCGGCTCCGGTCCACGCACGATTCGCTGGAGGAACATCGACCGGCTGGCCGACTTCCGCGACGCCCGCGCCGGCGAGCTCTCCGGCCAGCGCGGGATCCTCCCGGCGATCGCCTTCGACGGCAGGCGGTTCGTGGCGGCCTGGCTCGAGGAGGGGGACCCGGACCCGCTGCGGTGGAGCCCCGTGGAGCGGGGATGGCTGGAGCCCCCGCGCTCGCTTGGCGTGAAGGGCACCTCGCCGGCGCTGGCGGCGACGCCGGGCGGCGGACTGACGGTGGCGTGGGTGGAGAGCGCGGAGAGGGCCCCGTCCCGCGTGCGCCTCCGCACGCTCGCCCCGCACGCCGAGCCTCCTCCGCCGCCCCCCGCACCGCAGCTGGCGACCTTCAGGCTCTCCGAGCTCATGGCGCGGGTGCGCCGGTCGGCGGCCACGCGCGCCGGAGAGCGGGTGGATCCGGAGATCGACCGGCAGGTGAGGGCGCTGGTGGCCCGGATCCAGGCCACCACCCTCCGCGGCCTCCTCCCGGTCGATCCGCTCGCGCTCCCCGGCCGCGGCCGGCCCGGGTCCGGCCAGCTCCAGTACTCGTCCCCCTGGGGCGCCGAGATCTCCTCCGGAGGGCCTCACGTGACGAACGCGCACTACACCGGCCCGGGGGTCGTGCTGGGGGGCGTGTTCGGCGGCATGGTGGTGGTGGACGGGATGGCGCGGATCGGCTCGGTGACGGATTCGATCGTGCTCGCCACCGGGGACGTGGACATCGCCTTCGTCAACCGGAGCATCGTCGTCGCCGGAGGGCGGATCGAGATCACCGGGGACGGCTCGATGCTCGAATACGGCCGCGGCTTCGCCAGCATCCTCGTGTCGGGCCGGCGCATCGACGCCGGCTCCTGCGGCGGCGTGCTGGCGGCGGCGGACGGGGTGGCGACGGGAAACAGGGTCGCCACGGTGAACGTGCCGGCCGCCCGGATCGACGGAGGCCCCCTGGAGACCCTCGGCACCGCGGTCTACCGCGATCCAGGCCTGGTCCTGTCCGACGCCGCGCAGTCGCCCCAGCTGGCGGCCTTCGAGGTCGCGCTCGCCACGTCGCGCACCGAGGCGCGCCGCAACGGCGTCTACCTGTTCCGTCGCGGCGACCAGCAGCCCATCGCCTGGGGCCGCGAGAGCGAGCCGCTGCGCGGGCTGGGCGGCTCGCTTCCTCCGGAATTGGAGGGGTACGACGTCGGCTTCGCCAGTCCGGCGCGGGTGGTGCTGCGCAGCGGATCGGCGCGCGCCGACCTGGTCCCGTCCCGGCCGCCGCGCGATCCTCCTCCATCCCCCAGCTTCCGCCTGCCGCCCGAGTGCGAGGCGCACGCCGTGGGGGTCTACCTCTCGACGCGGGCCGACAACGTGGTGGAGGTGGATGTCGACCGGCCGGGCGTTCCGATTCTGCTGCTCCTCTCCGCGTACGAGGCGGTGCGCTGGCGGATCCGGCTCTCTCCGGGGACCCGGGTGGTGGGCGCGGTGCTGGGTGGCTACCATGCTCCCGACGGGCTCGAAGGCTTGGAGCCGGGCACGCCCGTCCTCACCCGCGTACACGACTATGGGGAGAGGCCTCTCTACGACTACCCGGGCCGCACCGACCCCGGGCCGGGCGTGAAGGAGCTGGCGCGCGAGCTGACCGACCACGACCTCGCCAGCTTCCAGGGCGCCGAGAAGGGTGAGCGCTACCGCATCGGCGCGGACGCCGTGCGCGACAGGTAGTGCCGAGGATCACCGCTGCTATTGCAGCCGCTGAGGGAGCCACCACCGGTAGCCGTTGGGCCTGGAGGGGACCCCGAGCTCGCCGCACACCTCGGCGATGACGTCGGGGTTGAAGAAGTAGTTCTGCAGCCGCGCCACCTTGTCGCCATTGGGGTCGCCGTCGGGGTCGACTCGGGTGAGCGCCCGGACGAAGTCGCCGTCCTGGTGCGCGTACCAGTGAAGCAGCACCCACCCGCCGCGGTGGACGCGCGCCTCCACCCGCGGCGCCACCGGCAGGACGCCCAGCATGAAGCGCGCCTCCATCCCACCGCTCCTGTCCGCGGCGGCCATCCGCTTCACTCCGAACAGCATCCCGGACAGCACCGTCCGCTTCGCCGCCTCCGGGCCGTACTGCGTGGTGGCGCCCACCACCTCCACGCTCGAGGTGTCCAGGAGCAGCGCCGCCAGCCGGTCCAGGTCCCCCGCGTTGAAGGCCTCGCAGAACGCGTCCAGCACCGCTGGCCGCGGCGCGCTGGGCTCGTCCGCCGGCGCCTCCATCAGCTTCCCCCGCGCCCGGTGCAGGGCGGCCTTGATGGCGCCCACCGTCGTCGACAGCGCGTCCGCCGCCTCCTCCAGCGAGAGGTCGAACACGTCCTTGAGCACCACCGCCGCCCGCTCCTGCGGCGAGAGCTGGCCGATCAGCGTCCCCGCCGCCTCGCGCGCCCCTCTCGGGTCGCCGTCCGCCGCGCCCTCCTCCCGCGCGCCCAGCGGCTCCTCCCGCCGCTGCCGCCGCAGCCGGTCGATCCACAGGTTCGACGCCACCTTGAACAGCCACGCCCTCGGACTGGGGGGCGCGTGCCCCAGCTGCCCCAGGGTGACGAAGGCGCGGGCCAGCGCGTCCTGCGCCAGGTCCTCCGCGTCCCAGGGGCTCCGGGTGAGGTGCCGGCAGTAGCGGTAGAGGTCGGTCCGGAGCGGCTCGTACGTCTCCAGGAAGCCGTGCCACGAGGCCTGGACCGTCCGGGGCAATTCGTTCGGTGCGCTCATGCCCGAACAAACGTAGAGGCCCGGGGAAAAGATACCGGGGCTTATTTCACCTGCCACTGCCCGCTGGACGGCATGGACGGGCACGCCGCGCCGGTGTCCAGGTGGTACTGCGCCTCCAGCGGGGTGAACGCGCCGCAGGCGGCCGTCTGCTTCTCCGGCGAGCCGCAGGACATCTCGGCGCTGTACCGGCCGATGACCACCTTCTGCCCGCCGGTGCACTCCCAGACGTAGAGGTCGTGCCCGTGGACGCTGCCCATGTGGCACTGGCGGTCCGGCGGCGTGCTCATCGGGAAGGCGTTCCAGGCCTGGCGGCAACAGCCGCACACCAACCCCAGGAGCAGCAGGAGCGCGAGTCGGGTCATGGCGCGGCGGATGGTACTCTCTTCCCCGCCATGCGGGCCGCCGCGTTCCTCCTCTGCGCCCTCTCCCTCTCCGCCCCGGCGGCGGAGCTCCTCCTGGTGGCGGACGGCGCCCAGAACAGCCGCGCCGTGCAGCTGCTGCGCACCGAGGCGGTCAGCGGCGTCCGCACCGCCGCCGGCTACCCCAAGGTGATGAAGTCGGACGACATCCCGGGCCTCAAGCCGGGGAAGCTGGTCACCGTCCTGGGCGCGTGCGGCGACCGCCAGACCGCCCAGCGGGTGGTGAACGCGCTCAAGGGCAAGGTGCCGCTCTCGCTGCGCACGGTGGAGGACGAGTGGGCCGGGGCCTGCCCGTCCGTCGACCCGCCGCCGCCGTCCGACCCGCTGGAGGCGAGGCTGAGGCGCCGGTGCGAGAAGGACCCGGCGGACCAGGACGCCCTCTACGACTACGCCATGTACCTGGAGATGTCCGGGCGGCTGGACGACGCCAAGGCCCAGCTGGCCAAGCTGTTCAAGCTCAACCCGGAGCACCGGTACGGCCGCGAGCTGGACGCGATCATCAACGTGCTCCAGGCCAGCTCCGTCGGCTCCGGCGAGGAGTGACCGCTACTTCCAGGTCTCGTTGAACTCCGCCATCGCCTTGTTGAGCTGCGTCTTCAGCTCCGCCGTCAGCTCCTTCTTCTCGGCGATGCCCCTGGGCAGCTCCGGGTACCGGGCGTCCACGAACTCCAGGAACTCCTTCGCCCAGCGCCCCACCTCGCGCGCGTCCACGTGGCGGATCCACCCGCGCTTCTGCGCGTCGTCCTTGTTGGTCGCCGCGTAGATCTGCATCACCTGCTTCTCGACCGGCATCGGCTCGTACTGGCCCTGCTTGAGCAGCTCCACCAGGCGCTCGCCGCGCGCCAGCGTCTCCTGGGTCGCCTTGTCGAGGTCGGAGCCGAACTGGGCGAAGGCCGCCAGCTCGCGGTACTGCGCCAGCTCCAGCTTCATCGAACCGGCCACCTGCTTCATCGCCTTGATCTGCGCCGCCGACCCCACGCGGGACACGGAGAGGCCGACGTTGATCGCCGGGCGGACGCCGGCGAAGAAGAGGTCCGTCTCCAGGAAGATCTGCCCGTCGGTGATGGAGATGACGTTGGTCGGGATGTACGCGGACACGTCGCCGGCCTGGGTCTCGATGATGGGGAGCGCGGTGAGTGACCCGGCGCCCTCGGCGTCGGACAGCTTGGCGGCGCGCTCCAGCAGGCGGGAGTGGATGTAGAACACGTCGCCCGGGTACGCCTCGCGGCCCGGCGGGCGGCGGAGCAGCAGCGAGAGCTGGCGGTACGCCACCGCCTGCTTGGAGAGGTCGTCGTAGACGATGAGCGCGTGCTGCTTGTTGTCGCGGAAGTACTCGCCCATGGTCACGCCGGTGTACGGCGCGAAGAACTGCATCGGCGCCGGGTCGGACGCGTTGGCGCAGACCACCGTCGTGTACTCCATGGCGCCGTGCTTGTTCAGCTTCTCCACCACCTGCGCCACGGTGGACTGCTTCTGGCCGATGGCGACGTAGATGCAGAAGCAGTTCTTGCCCTTCTGGTTGATGATGGTGTCGATCGCCACCGCGGTCTTGCCGGTCTGGCGGTCGCCGATGATCAGCTCGCGCTGGCCGCGGCCGATGGGC
>Ga0068860_100004471_pt1 | contig 14264 bp, 14 predicted proteins | sample KBSSwiS32_FD_66597 | JGI IMG/M metagenome (GOLD analysis project Ga0068860, IMG submission 66597) | Switchgrass rhizosphere microbial communities from Kellogg Biological Station, Michigan, USA - KBS Switchgrass S3-2 | ecosystem: Host-associated > Plants > Roots > Rhizosphere > Soil ... | reverse complement strand
CACAAAAATATACTCATCATTTTCGATTTGATAAAAGCTTTGAATTGTATTAATATCAGCAATCGCCTGCCGGCCTCTTTCCCCATCATAGCCCATTCTGCATAAATTCCGCCACAAGCAAGGCTGTGCCATCATATCGCTTCTGTCCCTACCTTCTGAACTCCCCTTTGCGGTGCAATAGGTGGAGACTTTCGGGCTAGAAAACGTTTTCATTAAGGCCATCTCAAGAGACCGTATGACATCCCATGGGAATTCATAACCAGTCATTAAATGAATTATACGGCAGTGATCTTTTTTTACGATACAAGGTATAAAAAAGTGGAATAAAGTCACCAGAGTTGACCGTCAGCGCAAGAGAAAATTCAGTATTGAATTAGTGGCTCATCTTGGTTTAATTTTTGTGTCAGTTGCCTGAAAGCAATTTTGGTATTGTTGCGCAATACGCACCTGGTCCACATTAACTGACTTAACTTTGTCACATAATTTAGGGAAAAATTTGATTTTGATTATCAGTCCGGGTTAGGTTTTTAAAGACTTAGATTTACTAAATTAACGTGTTGTATATCGAAAATATTTATTTGTATGAAGTTTTATATAATTTTTCTCCTGTTACTCAGTAATATCTGTAAAGGCCAGGAGTGGCAGCTCGAGGTAATGGGTGGTGTAGCAGGATATAGTGGGGATTTAACAGAACGAAGAATTTCAATTAAAGAATTGAGGCCCGCTGTTAATCTTAACTTTAAATACTATTCGGGTAATTTAATTAATATAAGGGCTGGTGTTGCCTACGCCAGAGTTGGTGCTGACGACAAAAATAACATTAAAGATTATTTCAAAAGGCGTAACCTGAACTTTAAAAGCGATATCCTGGAATTTAATTTAATTGCGGAGATTAATTTATTTGACCCGGAGGTATATGTTTCTTATCCCTATTTCTTTGCCGGGGCGGGGGTATTTCATTTTAACCCTTTTACTTACGATAAAGACAACCGCAAAACGTACCTGCAACCTTTGGGCACAGAAGGGCAGGGATTGCAGGAATATACTGGCAGAAAGAAATATGAACTCACACAATTTTGTCTTCCTGCAGGACTTGGATGGATATGGAGATTAAACGAAGATTGGTATATTAGTTATGAGCTTGGATTCCGTATCCTGTTCACTGATTACCTGGATGATGTAAGTAAAACTTATGTGAACCTGGATGTATTGAGTGCTACAAAAGGACCAAAATCTGCAGAACTCGCCTACCGGGGCCCTTCTCCATTCCGGCTTGAAGGAATAGGACGGGGAAATTCCTCAATAAACGATATCTATTTTTTCAGCGGGGTAAAGCTTGCAGTTAAATTGAGAGAAATTTGGAAAGAATATTAAGATTAGAAAGACGGAAATCCTGTCTGGCCAGAAAACCAATAGTATGCCGATTATCATTTTTAGCTTTTTTTGCAAAAAAATCTGATACTGAATAACTTGCACGGTTTTTGAGAACATAAACTGAAAAATCTTTCATTTTTAAAACATAATTAATATGAAACTTTCAAATGCTGCACTTCTATTACTAACCGGTGCTGCTCTTGGAGCGCTTGCAGGATTGTTACTTGCTCCTGAAGAAGGCGCCCGTACCCGCAAGAAGTGGATGAAAAAAGCAAAGAAATATAAAAAGGCTATTGCTGATAAAGCATCAGAGTATAAAGATAAAGCTGCTGACCTAAAAGATAATATCGAAGGCGCCGCCAGTGATCTCAAAAAAAGATTTACCTAAGTAAATCATTTACCTTCTTTTGGGTTTTTCAGAAGTCCGATATATGTCAGACATATTGCGTAATGAACGAGGTAAGCATACCTCTGTACCTCTTTCAGCTTTTTATAAAAACCAATCAGCAATAGCAGGAAACCCATATAGTAAATGTTGCGGCTGCTCCCTCTCGTTGCCGGTGTACAACTTTAGTAGCCCATAAAATGTGGTCGCAATCCTTTATTTCTAAAAAGTTATTTTGTTTGCATATAATGTCTACCAACCGGATCACGAAAATTTATTATCAATCAGACATAAAAATTCCTCGGTCAAATAAATACTTTATTGCGGCACTTAATAGCTCTTTACTATAAACTTATTCTATAGGAAATAAAATTTTTATCCGGTTCCTGTTTTTTAAACCCAATAGCAGTATAAAGACTTTGAGCGGTATAATTATCTACTGCAGTAGACAGTTCAACATATTTTGCACCCTCCTTTTTCGCAAACTCCATTGCGGACTTTATGAGTGTTTCACCAATACCCTGCTTTCTAAAGCCGGTGTCAACATACAGGTCATTCAGTATCCAGTTTTTGATTGCACGTACAGATGAAAAACCGGGATATAATTGGGTGAATCCAACCGGAGTTTCATTGTCATCATTCCTAACAACGGCAACAAAAATTATGGATTCATTATTTTCTAACCGGTCCCGGATAAAGGTTTGAGCTAAAGTAATATCAGATGGCTGTTTGTAAAACATTCTATATTTATCAAACAGGTCAGTCACTAAACTGGCTTCATGACTGTTTATTCTTTTTACTTCCATGTTGTAAATTTTATTGTAGGCAGCACTAAGTCATTTACTTCTACTATTTGCCAAGGCGATATCATGCCCACCCTTGTTTTTTCTTGCCAAAAGTATAATGCAGGCTGCCGCAATTAAATTAAATATTCCAAACCATTCGCCAAACCGGGTATAAATAGTATTTCTTTTTTGCAAGGAAACTTTTCCTATTAATGTGGTTCTCCCGCCATTTGAGCTGTTTGCTTCAGAAGTCACCCTGCCATAACAATCACTGATAGTTAATCTTCCCTGCCTTGCAGTTCTAATCTCGGAAAAGCCATTCTCTACTCCTCGCAAAACTGCCATGCGTGCATGAAGCCAGTCGTCTTTCACAAAGTCCCACGCAGGAATACATAAAATACCTGTGTTACTCTTACCATACTTTTTTATATAATCGGGGAAATCAAGGTCTTTGCAGATTGCTGTCCCTGCATCCACGTTATTTAATCTAAATAATCCCGGCTCACTACCAGGCGTAAATTCATGTTCTAGTCCCTTTACAAGATGAACCTTATTATAATCAACAACAGGATTGCCTACCGTATTTATTACTAATGCTGAGTTTCGTTCAGGCACGCTTCTAAAGTTTGTATACCCTGTAATGATGAAAACATGCTTTTGTTTTGCGGTGTTCCCGAGAATGCTGATTATACTATCATCTGTTTCCTTAGTTAGATTGATAGCTCTTTCAGGAAGAACAATCAATTCTGCTCCCTGTGCGGCAAGATTGGAAATTTCTTTTGCATAATATTCAGTCATGAGCCTCTCTTTCTGAAAATCAGGGTGATCAGTTATGTTATGAAATTTTTCGTCCAAAACGACAAGCCCTGCATTGATTGTATTCCGCCCGGATTTACCACTGCTTCTAATCACTCCAAATAAAAACACGGGTATGACTATAACAATAGTTGCAACTCCAATATACTGACGTTTACTTTTTTCCCTATGGTAATGCCAGGCAACTGCTATGGCTGAAGGTAGAAATGTAACCAGGAAAGTGATGCCTAAAATGCCGGTTACAGATGCAATTTGAATGACAGGCAAAAAGTTTGATTGTGAGTAGGCAATGCTTCCTGCGGTTCCGTCTGGCGAAAATTTTATTACCAGGAATTCGAAAGTTGTAAAGAAAACCGGAAAGGCAAAAACAGAATACCAGGAGCTCATTTTAATAACAGTCCACCTGGTAATGACTACTATCAAGGCAAAAAATAATGAAAGAGCAACGGTAAAAATTATTGCCGGTGCTACCGTTGCCACCATAACTAAATACGAAAACCAACTAATCCTGCCGATCAAATAGGCAATGAAAGAAATAACAAGACTCGCCGTTCCCGTGGATCTAAATGAAATAACCAGAACAGGAATTGGTGCAAGCCATAGCAGGTAAAATAAATCTCCATTTAAACCATTGGAAAAATACCAGCATAATCCTGAAAAGACAATACTGGCTATTATGAAAACTCTTCGGACAATAGGCGGATCTGCCCGCTGGTGATTTGACATAGTTTAAAAATAAATTAGTTTTAGTGTCCTCATAGAAAGTAAATAAAAAGGCCCTTCTTGTATTTTATAAAAAAATGAATAATTTTCATGCGGCGTATAAAAAAGTTATTCCTCAACATTTGTTCACTCCAATGGCTACAAAACAAAATGGAATCCATTACAAAAATTTTTGAACCTCTTTCGGTAAACTTAGGTGGCATTTGTTTTAAATAACACCGGTTGGTGCTTTTGCCTCTTTACGAATATATTGCCGGCTGCTAATTTAATTATTTCTTTCAACTTAATATGGACTATGATATCCGCAGAAAGAAAAGTCTTTCGCTCTTTTTGACGGGTCTTACTTCCGGACATTTTAAATAAAATTTTCTGAAAAAAAAATACCTCGTTATTAACTTTACAATCAAAGCCTTTACAATGGATCAGTATCAGCAACAGGTATTTTCACAATTAACAGTTTGGCAAAAACAAATGCTTCGTAATCCTTCCCTTTTAAACAAGCTATCAAAAAAGGTGCAAACAAAGATGAATACATGGATACCGGAAAAGATACATAAGGCAATAACGACAGCAATGAAACAAATGATACGGGGAGTTTTATTTGGTGCCACCCACACTACTGCAAAGCCTTTATACAACCAATCATTACCGGACCGTGAAATAGCTGTGCAGAAAAGGATAGAATTTTACAGAACAACAGCCGCTGTTGAAGGGGGAATAACAGGCGCAGGCGGTATCTTACTCGGCCTTGCAGATTTCCCTATTTTACTTGGCCTTAAAATAAAATTGTTGTTTGAAATTGCTTCGATATATGGTTATAATGTCGGGGATTATAAAGAAAGAGTATACCTCCTTCATATTTTTGAGCTGGCATTCTCCAGTCATGAGCACCGGAAAAAAATTTATCTCAAAATGGTTGATTGGGATAAAAAAAGTAAAGAGCTTCCGGAAGATATACATCAATTTGACTGGCGAAATTTTCAACAGGAATACAGGGATTACATTGACCTTGCAAAGATGGCACAACTTGTGCCGGTTATAGGTGCACCTGTAGGAGCCGTGGTTAACTACCGCCTGATAAAAAAATTGGGAATTACTGCAATGAATGCGTATCGTATGAGATTATTTCCCCAGGATGGAGATGGAAAATTAATTGAATAAACTTAAATGATTTTTATAAATGGATTTAAAATAAGAAGTGGAAATACTAATATGGAAAAGCCTGCAGAGCTGAATACCCTGGTACTTGATTTTTAAAGGAATTAAAGCGGGCATATGCATTGACACACCTGGTTTCTCCCCCGCTGCTTATCAGATCAGCTCACTTTCTTTAATACCGGTATTGTCATTATTCCTGGTATGTCACGCTGATCAATATTTTGCCTGTTGCCGGTAGAACTAAAGCGGTATCGGGTGCCGGTAACATTCCCAATAATAGTTAGTGCTGTTTTACCAATGTACTCGAAACTGGCAGACACACGAGGAGTTGGTGCCGGGATTTTTATTTTTGTATTTATGCTATCTGTATGAGTTTCTTTTGAAAATGCTGTTCGTTTGCTCCCGCAGTTACACATAGATTATTAAAGTTTATTGGCTAAATAGGTTTTTGTTTCTTGTTTTTATTGTTGGCTTTGTTATTTGCTTTCGTTACCACAATAATGCAATGCAATAAAGTTCAGTAGTTATTCTTTACGACCTCAAAAAAAATTTCATACTAATCTTCATGATATTCTGTTTGTCCGGGGAATTTACTTTTTGTTGTGGCCTGCTCCAATAAACATGCAGCACCGGATAAGGCAAGCCATAGTAAAAGTTTTTCTATCCAATTCTGCCCCAGCCAAATTCCAAAAGGTAACGCAATCCAAATGCTAAGACAATAAAAGCAGTCTAACAATTTCGCGAAGAAACCCGTGCCTGCTTTTCGCCGTATGAAAAAAATTATATCAAATGGGCCGTCTTCTTTTCCAAATAAATGAGTGAGCCGCCAAACAGCTAAAACTGACGTGAAGAAAGAAAACCAATTCATACTATTTATCTTAGGTCATAAATTTAAGGATTTTACATTTTTCCAGCTATTTTATTCACCGTCCAAACAGTTGTTAAGTCACATAGGATGAGGAGAAACGCAGACGTAGGCATGCATATTATTTCACGAAAAATATCCTGACGCTAACCTACCTGGCCCTACATTGTAAACAGCCTGTACTTATAATTTAAATCTTAAAACTACATCGATTTCAAAATTATTCTATACATTAGCCCATAAGGCATTTGCCCAACCACCAGTTATGGGTCCGCGTTTCAAACACTTCGCAGGCATTTTTCTAATTTCATTTTCAACATTGTTGTTTGAATTATCTCTTACCCGTGTTTTTTCAGTGACACTTTGGTACCACTTCGGGTTTTTAATTATTTCTACTGCACTTTTAGGGTTTGGGGTTTCAGGCGTTTTGCTTTCTTTGTGGAAAAAATTTCGTGAAGAATATTTGCTTGAGAAAACACTTGGCTGGCTTGGCATATTTCTTTCCGTGTCCATAGTTATTTGTTTTTGGCTGTTGGAAAAAATTCCCTTCGATCCGTTTAGTTTATATACAGATTCAATGCAGCTTTTGTATATGCCACTCACTTACATGATCGTTTCTGTTCCCTTCTTTTTTGCCGGACTGGCTCTATCATTATTGTTTACGCGTTTTCCCGGAAATATAAACAGGCTGTATGCCTTCGACCTCGCGGGTGCGGCGTCGGGTTGTTTGGCTATCATATTTACTATGTCTTATTTTGGGGGTGGAGGCTCGGTGCTTTTTGCAGCAACATTTGCCGCTGCCGCGGCTATTTTATTTTTTGGAATAACCTATAAAACATTTTCGGGAGTCGCATTATTATTATTAATAGCTACGCTTTTTGTTTCCACAAATGCAGATACAATAGTTCCGCTGCGCATTACATCAAACAAACGTCTTTCTGCAAGCAGGCAAAAACCTGTTTATACAAAATGGAATACGTTTTCGAGAATTGATCTATATGTTGACAGCAGCGATCTTTCTCCTCAAAAAAAGTCAGCTACTTTTTTTATTGACCAGGGAACGGCAGCCACAGGGCTTGACTTTGATTTGAAACCAACGGTAAAAAGCGCGTTGCAACAATTTCCCGGTGATTCGCTGTATGGTTCATGCCTTGCTTATCTTGATAAGAAAGATCCTTCTATACTTATTATCGGGAGTGGATGCGGCACACAGGTATTAGATGCTTTACATTATGGGGTTAAAAAAATTACAGCGGTAGAAATTAACCCGATCATCAATGATGTAGTGAAGAAAAATGAATATTGGGCTGATCTTTTTCATCAACCGGAGGTACAGCTGGTTACCGGCGAAGGACGCAATTATGTTCGCTCATCAAAAGAAAAATATGATGCCATCATTTCTGTGCATACAATAAGTAATGCAGCAATCGCTTCTGGGGCATTAAGCCTGTCTGAAAATTACGTGCTTACTAAAGAAGCATTTGAAGATTATTATGATCATCTTACAGATAGTGGTATTATTTATTTTACCCGGCCTGAATTTCAGTTACCAAGATTATTCTCAACCGGCCGGGAAGTGCTTGAGGAAAAAGGAACACAAAATTCTCCTGCCCATTTTTTTGCATTTTCATACCTGCCTCCTCCAATGCCAATTTTTGCAGGGAGAAAATCTTTTTTTGCAATATTCGTGATGAGCAAAAAACCATTATCGCAGCAACAGGTTGCACAAATGAATTCATTTATTAATCTCCCTATATCCCAACCCCCCATTATTCTCTACGATCCTTTTAAGCAAAACCGAAATATTTATGATTCTGTATTAAAAACAAAAAGCCTGGCTCAGTTTTACCATAATTATACTTTTGAAATTGCGCCTGCAACGGATAATGAGCCTTTCTTTAACCATCATACAAGATGGTCTTCACTGAACTGGCAATCATTCAAAGATATTTTTTCACAGCAAAAGATGGGAAGAATGGCACTGGAGGATAAACCCATTGCAGAAGTCAGCTTAATTGTTTTATTCATGCAGGTGTTAATTATTTCGGCCCTGTTTATTCTTTTGCCTTTATGGCGGTTCTCTTCCAAAGGAATACGGATAAAAAATATTTTTCCATATCTATTTTACTTTTCAGGTTTGGGTTGCGGATTTATTATGATTGAAATTGTGATGATACAATTATTCAGTTTGTTATTAGGAAACCCTGTATATACTTTCGCCATTGTGCTTGCAGCACTTTTATTGTTTACGGGATGGGGTTCGTGGATCTCTGGAAAATTTACTTTGAATGCATATCGAACTTTACGTATTTCAATAACCAGTTTATCTGTGTTGCTTTTATTAGCGAGCTTTTTTCTCCCTCCATTACTCCGCCAGGCCATTGCCTTACCCATGACAGGAAGAATTTTATTAGCCGTATTACTGATTATGCCATTGGGAATTTTGCTGGGCATGCCCTTTCCATCAGGCATTCATTTGATCAGCCAACAATCCCCTGTATTGATACCATGGGCGTGGGGAGTAAACGGATTTTTTACAGTCATTGGTTCCGTAGCTGCATTGATATTAAGTATGATGATTGGCTTCCAGGCGGTGCTGTGGATTGCAATGGTTATTTATATGATAAGTATGTTTTTTATTGGCAAACCAAACCTGCAGAACAAAAAAATTACCAGTCGGTCATAAAAATCATGTTTATATAACCGGACCCTAATTATATGAGGGTACACCCAGATTATATAAAGGCCGAAACTAGCTATCCGTATTATTCATACATTAATTATTAATGTGCTTCTACTCAATCGTATGGATATATTTATAACGATCTTTTTTCTACTTTTTAGATTGAAAAGCTGGATGCCCGCATTGCCACATCGCAAATGCAAACTGGTCTGCAAAGTTAGCAAAGGTCACCGACTTGTCTTCTGTAAAATGCCCGTTATCATAATTGACTTTCATTATAACAGGCTTACCCGATGAGGTGGCATTTTGTAAGGCAGCGGCAAACTTACCCGGTTCCCAGGCAATTACCCTTGGATCATTCCATCCCCCAATACAAATGACCGCAGGATATTTTGTACCCTGAATAACATGCTGCACACCGTCCATTTCGAATAATGCCCTGCATTCAACACTATCCTTTACTGTTCCAAACTCCGGAATATTTGCCGGACCATTGGGTGAGAATTCTGTTCGCATAGCATTAGCGCAGCCGACATTACAAATTGCAGCCTGATATAAATCAGGCCTTTCAGTAATTGCCCTGCTTATTAAAATACCACCTGCGCTGGTACCCGTACCCGCCAGCTTCCCCGGAGATGTGTACCCTTTCTCAATTAAATATTCTGCACAGCTATTAAAGTCCTTCCATGTATTTGGCTTGGTGATTTTATATCCCGCTTTATACCATTCTTCTCCTTTTTCGCTCCCACCCCGAACATGTGGTATGGCTATTACAACTCCCTTTACGGCCAATGAATTTTCCAAATAATTAAAGTAAGGAGTCATGCTTATCCCATAGGCTCCATAACTGTCCATTAAACATACATTAGAACCATCCCTTTTTATTCCCTTCCTGTAAATGATTGAAAGAGGAATCATTACACCATCATGCCCTTTTGCCTCTACTTCTTCTACCTGTAAGTCCTTATAAGCAGCAGGATATACGGACGGTTTATTAAATATACTAAGTGAAAACACCTCTGTTACGGCATTAAAATTAAATTCGGTGTAGGGCTTGTTCCAGGAGGTAAGTCCAACAAAACAATTATTTGTTCTGTTATCCAAACAAAAAATAAAAGCGGTGCCGGAGAAGGGTAATTTTATCTCACTTGTTTTTTTTGTCCTTATATCATACTTATAGATGTGACTATTGATGCCATCGCTGTAAGTAAGAAATAAATAATCCTTACAATGCGTTACCGATTCAAGTGTTTGATCCTGCTTTTCTTCTGCAACTGTTTCTGCTTTATCCCAATCCGGGCTTGACAAGGTTGTGTGAACCAGTTTATAATTTTTGACATTCTTCGAGGTAATAGCGTATATGTCATTCCCGATAATTTCTCTGCCCCTTACAATTTTATCTTCGGGCCTGCATAATATTTTCCAGTCAATTTTTCCGCTGTTCAATTGGGATATGGGAGCGTAGTACGTGAACATTTCCTGCCGCACATTACTTAAATCAGCGAAAATAAAATTCCTGGAATCTTTGTTTAAACCGGCAAAAGGGAGGTCATTGGATTTGATATCTAAATTTGTATAGCTTTCATTACTAAAAAAATCTATATCGTTTTTCACATCATCGCCCAATTTGTGCAATTTCGTTTTGGTATTTAATTCAAACTCCGGACTGGTATTGTCTCCTGTCTTTTGGGAAAAGTAAGTAAACGCTTTGTTGTCAAATGTCCAGCTGATAGGTCCAAACCAGCTCGGGTAAATAGATTCACGCAGGAAGGTTTTAGTCGCAACATCCATTATCCTGATAGTTGAAATTTCTGCACCAGCTGCAGAATAGGATATGATTATTTTTTTCCCATCATAACTGGGCAATGCGCTTTGGATTGAGAGCGTTTTATCTTTTATGTAAGTTGTGGGGTCAAAAAGTAATTCTTCTTTATCATACATACTTTGCCGGTAATAAAGTTTACTTACATTTTCACCAGGCATTGTTTTCCTGTAAAATATTTTCCCGTTTTCATAATCCCTGGCACTGATTCTGGGAGGTTGCAACTTATCCAGCATTTTCCATTCGGCAATCAATTCATCCCTGCCCGAAATTTTGTTTAGTATAGAATTACTCAGGTCAGCCTGCTGCTTAAACCATTTAATCACTTCCGTGTCTTTTAAATTTTCCAGCCAACGGTATGGGTCTTTATATACCACATCAAAATAAGTGTCACTGCTATCAACTGTTTTAGTTGATGGATAGTTATATTGCTGAGCAAATGAACTTACATAACAACTAATTGAAATTGACAGCACGAACCATTTTTTCATATGCATACAATTAAATTTTTTTATTGAATTGGTTGAATGTTTTGCAGCATGTCAGCCTTTATAAATTTTTAAAACATATTCGGGTCATTTTGAAAAAATAAAATTTTTCAGATAAGCCGTAAGGGTTTCAGGAAAAATGGATATGCCAAAGTAATAAAAAAGTTTTTAAACATGAATGAATATAGCGGTGCAGGGTATAGGCATTCTTTTTATTTATTTTTTTTAATTTCGGCAGATGTATTTTAAAAACCAGTTATATGGCGAAAGCAAAGAAAAGTTTTTCTAAAAAAAACCCGCCCGGTAAAGCAGTGATTAAAAGTGCTCAATCAAAAAGCGCCAGGCCTTCTATTTCAGCAAGGTATCTTACAGAACTTTGTGAAGAATTAGAGAAAGCTTCTGCCGGCTTGTTTCATATCAGTGAGCGGGATTGCCCCTATGAGTTTTTCACTTTGCACCGCCGTGACCTGTTCCAGGATAATGACAAGCTCACGGCCCTGGAATTCTTAAGCGGTTTTGGTATTTCTGAGGAACTCATCAATGAATTCAGTTTACCTGTTGATCAATTGATCGAAGTACGAACATTCGATGATTTTTTCCCAACAATTGAAGATATAGCCGGATATTATGGCACCGACACCAACGATAAAAAGGTAATATCAGAGTCAAAGCGATATCGGCGCCTCGAGGCATTGCTGAGAAAACGGCTGCATAATTTAAATGTGTTTAGGGTTGGGAAAATTGAGGTTCGCTGCTACATTGCAGGATTGGCCAAACACGGCAATATTGCGGGTCTTGTCACTACTTCCATCGAAACCTGATTAATGTTCCTTTTTATTGTTAAATCGTTTTATTTTTATTGTTGAATTGTTGAATTGCTGAATTGTTCTCTTGCCTATTGCCCACTGCCTATTGACCACTGCCCATTGCCCATTTAAATCACCGGCCCATACACCACATACCCTCTTGGTGGCGCCCAAAATTCTGCAGTTCCAACTCCATCCGTTACTATTTCTTCAGGAATATCCGCGTTATCTTTGCCCCGCCATGCCAAAGGAACAAACCTCGTATTTGTCCATTGAGTAGCTGCTAATTCCCCCTTCCATGCTGGTGAATTGTTTAATACAAAGACTAATCCTTTCTGATGATCATTACCCCGGCGTTGCATTATGTAGAGATCATCATCACAGTAAAGAATGTCAGTGTCACCTCCCGCATATTGCTCATGCACTGTAACCAATGCGGCTATACCGCTTCTGTTGTCCTCCTGTGCCAATCCTGAATTATAGTAATCCTGCCAGAATATACAAGGATAGCCTTCATGGGTAAGAATGTATGCGTATGCGAGCATCTTTTCATTTATAATAGGATTTGTGCGTATTATATCGTGATTCTCTACAAAAGTTACCGCCAGCAGATCGAATCCGTCCGTCACCAGCGTTCCTGCTTCCGTAAGGGTCCTCAGGCTGAAGCCAAAAGTATCGCAGAGATCTTTCAGTCTTCCCCGCAGGGGAAAATCAAAAGCAGTTACGGGGTTGTTACTAAATGAGTTGGTTTCCCGTAACCACTCTGCAATATTTTTATCCGAATCCCAATATTCACCCACACCAAAAGGAGAGAAATTAATTTCGCCATTCTTCTTATACAGTCTTTCAAGAATGGCAGTGATGATCCATGTACCATATCCTTTTACAAAATCGTAACGCAAGCCATCAAAACCAATTTCTTCAATCAGCCACCGGGCGTATTCCATTAATTCAGCATATACATAGGGATTACGGTGACACAGGTCGGGCATCCCTCCAAAAGCCTCGTCATCTAATCTTTCAAAATACGAAGGATGATAGCATCTCCAGTCACGCGGAAACTTTCCACTCCCGGGATTGTATTTTGTCCATCGCTTTTCTCCGTCAAACAGGTTTATTTCCTGTTCATCTGCTCCATTGGTATGATTTAACACCATATCGGCATATACCTGCATTCCCTGCAAATGAGCTTCCTGTATGAGCTGTTCCAGCTGGCTTCGTGAACCGAACCATGTTGGCACAGAACCTTTCTGGTCAATATCTCCGAGGTCATAATAGTCATAAGGATCGTAGCCCATAGACATGCCACCCAGGTTAGCCGCTTTGCAAGCTGGTGGCAGCCAAAGGGCGGTAAAGCCCGTTTTACTTAACGCCTTTACTTTCTCCTGGACAAAAAGCCACCATTCAAATTCTTTGGTCTCCAGCGCGGGACAATCCCAGTAAAAAGTCTGCATGATTACACCCATACAAAATGAATTTTAATGTTTTTATAATTTTCATCTAGTCAGCACACCTGGCAAATGAACGCAATAAAGAAACCTTTATCAATTGGAATAGTTCGTTGAACAAACTCTGTTAAAATTATTAATTATACCTAAGATGATGCAAAAGTTTTTTTTACAATATTCATCCTGTGGATGGGAAATCAATTTACTTAATATAGGTTTTCTGAGCACTTTCAAATTGAAAAGTTAATGGATAGTTATAATCATATATTTCGATTTACCTCTTAATGCTTTTCCATCCTTTTCACGTCTAATATTATGTTTTATGAAAACAATTTAAATGAACTTTTATGAAAACGCTATTAATAATACTGGGAACGGTAATATTATCTTTAGGAGCATCTGCGCAACACAGAGTTTATTACCACGCTTACCACCCGAGGGTTTACATTTCTCCTTTTAGTTATGGATACAGTTACGGTTATCCTTTTGGCTATCCATATTATGGTAATCCTTATAGTTATGGATACCCATACTATCAAAGGAGAATGCCTTATAAATTGCAATTAGAAATCCAATCTATAAAGGATGATTATAAAAATCAAATAAGAGAAGCCAGGAAGGATAAAAGCATAAGCCACTCAAAAAGGAGACAGGAAATACGCTCTTTAAAAACAGAGAGAGATCGGGAAATAATTAGTGCGCAAAGAAACTTCAGGCGCTCAGGAAGAACGACCCATCAAAATAACGGGACGTATAATGAGCCCGGTTAATTTTAGAATTTTAAAATACCAGTTGTCCTGGGTTAGATAGTGGTCTTACGAACCCGGGACATCAGGTTATAAGATGACCAGGTAAGGGCACAATCCGCGGAACAAAAAATCAATGCCCTAAGTTTTTCTCTTCAATATTTC
>Ga0068860_100004466_pt1 | contig 14273 bp, 13 predicted proteins | sample KBSSwiS32_FD_66597 | JGI IMG/M metagenome (GOLD analysis project Ga0068860, IMG submission 66597) | Switchgrass rhizosphere microbial communities from Kellogg Biological Station, Michigan, USA - KBS Switchgrass S3-2 | ecosystem: Host-associated > Plants > Roots > Rhizosphere > Soil ... | reverse complement strand
CGCCATGATCGAAACCCTGCAACGGAAGCGGATGGCGGTGGTGCTGGCCCTCGCGGTGACCGGGAGCGCGCTGGCGGCGGATCCACCGCCCGCGGAGCCTCCGGCCGCCAACTCCACGCCAGCGCCGGCACCCGCGCCCGCGGCGAACCCGGTCGCCGAGATCCCCAAGAAGATCGCCGTGGGCACCAACGGCCTCTTCCAGCCCGGCCTCCTCCTCCAGGGCTGGTACCAGCTCGACGTGACCGACGTGCCGGCCAACACCTTCCGGATCCGCCGCGCGGAGATCGCCGCCAAGGGCGAGATCGTCCCCGGCCTCGTCGCCTACAACGTGATGTTCGACCCCTCGCGCGTCCGCGAGCCGACCAACACCACGCTGACCGACTCCAACGGCGACACCGTCACCGTGAAGACCTTCCCCGGCGCGGCCTCCGCGTTCCAGGACGTGTACGTCACCATCCTCTCCCCGTACGCGGACGTCTCCGTCGGCCAGTTCAAGATCCCGGTGAGCTGGGAGGGCTACAACTCCTCCGCCAAGATCATCCTCCCCGAGCGCTCGCTGGTGGGATCGGCCTACGGCGACAAGCGCGACCTGGGCCTCCGCGTCACCAAGAGCTTCAAGGGCTGGATGTACTCCGCCGGCATCTTCAACGGCGCGGTCTCCAACAACCTCGACAACAACAACTCCAAGGACCTCGGCCTCCGCCTGGAGGTCTACCCGATCGACGGGCTCACCCTCGCCGGCGTGGGCTACGCGTCCATCGGCGAGCGCCTCGCCCCGACCACCCGCGACCGCTGGGAATTCGACGCGCGCTACGAGCGCGGGCCCTTCCTCTTCCAGTCCGAATACATCCATGCCTACGACGGCGGCGGCGCGGGCCGCGTCGAGGCGCAGGGTTTCTACGGCGTCCTGGCGTACCTGGTCACCGACAAGATCCAGCCGGTGGTCCGCGTCGGCTACATCGACCCGAACGTGGCCAGGGACCTCGACCCGGTCGTCGACCGCGGCGCCGACGAGGGCTGGGAATTCAACGCCGGGGTCAACTACTACCTCCAGAAGCACGAGGCGAAGCTCCAGCTCGCCTACCAGCGCGTGCAGTTCGACACCAAGCCGGCGCTCAACGAGGTGATCCTCGCCGCGCAGGTGTGGTTCTAGGTCCCGTCACCAAACCGTCACAGAGCACGACTACACGGAGCCCTCCCCAATGAAGCGACTGTTCTGCCTCCTCCTCGCGGTGGCCGCCGCGATCACCGGTTGCAAGAAGGACGAGACCGCGCCCGCCTCCGGCCCGATCGATCTCCAGGGCGCCGGCGCGACCTTCCCGTACCCGCTCTATTCGAAGTGGGTCGCCGAGTACCAGAAGGCCCACCCGGACGTGCGCGTCAACTACCAGTCCATCGGCTCCGGCGGCGGCATCCGCCAGGTCACCGAGAGGACGGTGGACTTCGGCGCCTCCGACGCGCCGATGACGGACGCGGAGCTGCAGAAGGCGCCGGGCAAGCTCCTCCACGTCCCCACCACGCTGGGCGCGGTGGTGGTGACCTTCAACCTCCAGGGCGTCACCGCGCTGCAGCTCACGCCGGAGCTGGTGGCGGGGATCTTCCTGGGGGAGATCACCAGGTGGAACGACCCGAAGCTGGCCGCGGCGAACCCGGACGCCAAGCTCCCGGACGCGGCCATCACCGTCGCCTACCGGTCCGACGGCAGCGGCACCACCGCGGTGTTCACCGACTACCTGGCCAAGATCTCCCCGGCCTGGAAGGAGAAGGCCGGCGCGGGCAAGAGCGTGAAGTTCCCGGTGGGCCTGGGCGCCAAGGGCAACGAGGGCGTGGCCGGGCAGATCAAGACCACCCCGGGCACCGTGGGCTACGTGGAGCTGGCGTACGCCAAGCAGAACAACCTCTCCTTCGCCTCGATCAAGAACAAGGCGGGCAAGTTCGTGACGCCGGAGCTGGGGGGCGTCTCCGCGGCGGCGGCGGGCGCGCTGGCGAACATGCCGGAGGACTTCCGCGTCTCCATCACCGACGCGGAGGGCGACACGGCGTACCCCATCTCCTCCTTCACGTACATCCTGCTCTACGAGGAGCAGCAGGACGCGCGAAAGGGCGGCGCGCTGGTCAACTTCCTCTGGTGGGCCGTGCACGACGGCCAGAAGTTCGAGGCCGACCTCTTCTACGCGCCGCTCCCGGCGGAGCTGGTGACCAAGGTGGAGGCCAAGCTCAAGGGCGTGAAGTCGGGCGGCAAGGCGCTCCTGGCGGGGGCAGGCGGATAGCGGATGGCGGCTCCCGCGGACCAGGTCGGCCCCGGCGCGACCGGCATCGCCGTCGAGGTGAACCTCGGCGACCGGCTGTTCCGCTGGGGGACCGCCGCCTTCGCGGCCGGGACCATCCTCATCCTGGCCGCGATGGCGATCCAGATGACGCGGGCCTCGGCGATGAGCCTGAGGCACTTCGGGCTGGGCTTCATCACCAGCACCCAGTGGGACCCGGTCCGCGACCTCTACGGCGCGCTGCCGTACATCTACGGGACGCTGGTGTCGTCGTTCGTGGCGCTGCTCATCGCGGTGCCGGTGTCGCTGGGGGTGGCGATCCTGCTCTCCGAGCTGGCGCCGGGCTGGCTGCTGCAGCCCGCCAGCTTCCTGGTGGAGCTGCTGGCCGCGGTGCCCTCCGTCATCTACGGCCTGTGGGGCGTGTTCGTCCTCACCCCCTGGCTGCGCGAGAGCGTCCAGCCGCCGCTGCAGAAGGCGTTCGGGTTCCTCCCCTTCTTCCAGGGCACGCCGCACGGGTTCGGGATGATGGCGGGCGGGATGATCCTGGCGATCATGATCCTCCCCACCATCTCCTCGGTGACGCGGGAGGTGATGCGCGCCGTCCCCTCCACCCTGCGCGAGTGCGCGCTCGCGCTGGGCGCCACCCGGTGGGAGATGGTCCGCACCGCGGTGCTGCCGTACGCGCGCTCGGGGATTGTGGGGGCGATCATCCTCGGGCTGGGCCGCGCGCTGGGGGAGACCATGGCGGTGACCATGGTGATCGGCAACCGGGCGGAGATCTCCGCCTCCCTCTTCGCGCCCTCGTACACCATGGCCTCGGTCATCGCCAACGAGTTCACCGAGGCCTCCGGCGACCTCTACCTCTCCGCGCTCTCGCAGATCGGCCTGTTGCTCTTCGCCGTCACCGTGCTCCTCAACGTCGTGGCGCGCCTGCTGGTCTGGCGCGTCCGCAAGGTGGCCGCCCGATGAAGGCGCCGCCCGGTGAGCCCTACCTCCGCCGCCGCGTGGTGGACGTGGTCGCCCGCGGCCTGTGCGTCCTGATGTTCGTGCTGGCGGTGGTCCCGCTCCTCAGCCTCCTCACCTACGTCGTCAAGCAGGGCGTGGGCGGCCTCTCCTGGAGCTTCTTCACCGAGCTGCCCAAGCCGGTGGGCGAGACCGGCGGCGGGATGGCGAACGCGCTCACCGGCTCCGCCATCCTGGTGGGCCTGGCCTGCGCGGTGGGGATGCCGGTGGGCATCCTGGCCGGCATCTACCTCGCCGAGTACGGGAAGAACCGCTTCGGGGACGCGGTGCGCTTCTGCGCGGACGTGCTCTCCGGCGTCCCCTCCATCACGGTGGGCGTGTTCGTGTACACGCTGATCGTCCTCTCCATGAAGCGCTTCTCGGCCCTCGCCGGCGGCGTGGCGCTGGGCATCCTCATGCTCCCCACCGTCACCCGCACCACCGAAGAGCTGATCCGCCTGGTGCCGGACACCCTGCGCGAGGCGGCGCTGGCGCTGGGCGTTCCCCGCTGGCGCGCCACCCTGCGCGTCGTGCTCCGCACCGCGCTCCCCGGCATCGCCACCGGGCTGATGCTGGCGGTGGCGCGCGCCGCCGGGGAGACCGCCCCGCTGCTGTTCACCGCCTTCAACAACCGCTTCTGGTCCGCCAGCCTCGACAAGCCGATGGCGTCGCTGCCGGTCCAGATCTTCACCTACGCCGTCTCCCCGTACGACGACTGGCACCGCCAGGCGTGGGCGGCGGCGCTGGTGCTGGTGGCCGCGGTGCTGGTCCTGAACGTGGCCGCGCGGCTCGTCGTCTACGGGAGGACCGCCCGATGATGTTCATGGGAGCCGAACCGCCGCGCTCCGACACCAGGAAGGAGCCCATGGCCCCGCCGGACGTCCAGACGCCGCCGCCCAACGAGCACAAGATGCGCGCGGAGGCCCTGCGCGCGTGGTTCGGTCGCTCGCTGGCGCTCAAGGGGATCAACCTCGCCATCGCGGACAAGAAGGTGACCGCGATCATCGGCCCCTCCGGCTGCGGCAAGTCCACCTTCATCCGCTGCCTGAACCGGATGCACGAGGTGGTCCCCGGCGCCCGCGTGGAGGGCACCGTGCTTTTGGACGGCAAGCCGATCTACGGGCCCACCGTGGACGCGGTGCGCATCCGCCGCCGGGTGGGGATGGTGTTCCAGAAGCCCAACCCCTTCCCCACCATGAGCATCCGGGAGAACGTGCTGGCCGGCGCCCGGCTCAACGGGCTCAAGGTGCAGGACCCGGAGGCGCTGGTGGAGCGCGCGCTCAAGCAGGCCGCGCTCTGGGACGAGGTGAAGGACAAGCTGGGCCAGTCCGGGATGAGCCTCTCCGGCGGCCAGCAGCAGCGCCTGTGCATCGCCCGCGCGCTGGCGCTGGAGCCGGAGGTGCTCTTGATGGACGAGCCCTGCTCCGCGCTGGACCCCATCGCCACCGCCCGCGTGGAGGAGCTGATCCACGAGATCGGCGAGCGGCTCACCATCGCCATCGTCACCCACAACATGCAGCAGGCCGCCCGCGTCTCCGACTTCACCGCCTTCTTCCTCCTGGGGGAGCTGGTGGAGTTCGCGGAGACGGACGCGCTGTTCACCAAGCCCCAGGACAGCCGGACCGAGGACTACATCACCGGCCGCTTCGGCTAGCCGCGCAGGAGATCCAAACCGCCGTGACCTCACCCAAGCGCGCCCACACCGACCGCGAGTACGAACAGCAGCTCTCCAACCTCCGCCAGCGCGTCCTCCTCATGGGCGCCAAGGTGGAGGAGATGATCCAGAACAGCGTCAAGGCGCTGGTGGAGCGGGACTCGGACCTCGCCCACCGGATGATCGACGCCGACGCCCTGGTCAACAAGATGGAGGTGGAGTCGGACGAGCTGTGCCTGCGCATCCTGGCGCGGCGGCAGCCGGTGGCCTCCGACCTCCGCTTCATCACCATCGCGCTCAAGCTGGTCACCGACCTGGAGCGCATCGGCGACATGGCGGTGAACATCTGCGAGCGCGTGCTGGAGCTGAACAACGAGCCGCCGCTGAAGCGGTACGTGGACCTGGCGCAGATGGCGGAGGCCGCCCAGCGGATGGTGCGCGAGGCGCTGGACGCCTTCGTGGCCGGGGACTCGGAGGCGGCGCAGCGGGTGCTGGAGCAGGACCGGGTGGTGGACGCGTACTACGGGCAGATGTTCCGCGAGCTGCTCACCTACATGATGGAGGACCCGCGCAACATCTACCGGGCCACCCGCGTGCAGGCCATCGCCAAGTACCTGGAGCGCATCGGCGACCACGCCACCAACCTGGCGGAGATGGTGGTGTTCATGGTCAAGGGCCAGGACATCCGCCACACCGGCCGCGCCGGCGAGGAGAAGGCCAAGCGGCTCCCCCACGGCGTGCTCTTCCTGTGCCCCACCAACTCCGCCCGCTCGCAGATGGCGGAGGGCTTCGCCAGCAAGCTGTTCCCCACCGGGGTAAAGGTGTGGAGCGCCGGGGCGCAGCCGGGCGGCAAGGTGGACCGCTACGCCGTCCGGGTGATGCAGGAGCTGGGGGTCGACATCTCCGCCCAGAAGCCCAAGCTGCTCGCCGACGTGCCCATGGGCGACATCGAGCTGGTGATCACCTTGAGCGCGGAGGACGTGCTCGCCCAGCTTCCGGGCAAGCTGCGGCACGACCGCTGGGCCCTGCCCGACCCGGAGGCGGCCACGGGGAGCGAGGCGGAGATCGAGGGCGAGTACCGCAAGGTGCGGGACGACCTCCAGCGCCGCATCACCGCGCTGGCGCTCGCGCGCTGAGTTAATGTTCGCCGCGGATTGAGCGTCTACTCAGAACGCTTCAGCCTGCCCTTCCTCGCGCAGGTGGTGATCGCCGCGGCCGAGCGGAAGCGGCCGGGCCTCGGCCCGTGGTCCCTGGACGTGCAGGCGGAGCTGGTGAAGACCGTGGCGGAGGAGCTGGCGGAGCTCAAGCGCCGGTTCTTCGAGGTCTACGACGACGGCGCGTACTGGGCGAAGGTGGAGACCACCATCATGGAGGTCGTCTTCCCCCGCTACGTCGCCCAGGCGAAGCAGTTCACCGACCTGGAGAAGCGCGACTTCGGCGCCTGGCGCGGCGGCGACCTGGTGGCGCGGATCACCTACGCGCTGGCCGGCTTCGCGCTGGGGACGTTCCTGGTGAAGGTGCCGTTCATCCCCATCCCGGAGACGTGGGACGCGCTGATCTTCGCCATGGCCATCGCCGCGCCCTTCCTCCCCGACGCCCAGGCCTGGTTCCACCGCCGCCGCTACGCGCGGCGGATCAAGGCCATCCTCAGGGACATCCAGGAGGTGGAGCAGCAGATGTCGATGTACCCGGCGCTGGCGCCGGTGGATCCCGCGGCGGCGGTCCCCGCCTCGCCCGACCCGCAGCTGGATCGGGTGCGCAAGAAAGACGGGTGACACATGGCAGGTCCGGTCGACCTGAAGGCCGCCGGCAACCGCGTGTTCAAGACGCGCGCCGGGCGGCTCATCTACCTGGTGGGGGCCATCTTCGTGGCCTCGCTGGTGGGCTACGGAAGCTGCACCACGTACATCAAGCCCAACGAGTTCGGGATCAAGCAGGTCACCTGGGGCACCGGCAAGGGGGTCAAGCCGGACGTCTACCCGACCGGCCTGCACTGGGTGACGCCCGGCGCGGAGCGGATGCACCGCTTCCCGACCGACCTGCAGATCCTCAACCTCACCAACGACGCCAACGAGCGCGGGACCGACGACGCGCGCGCGGCCCCGCCCCTCAACATCCAGACCTCGGAGGGCTACAAGGTCAGCGTCGACATCTCCGTGCTCTACCGGATCGTCGACCCGTACAAGGTCATCACCCAGGTGGGACCCGGGAGGCTGTACGAGGACTCGCTGGTGATCCCCCGCTCCGAACAGACCCTGCGCAAGACGCTGGGCGAGCTGGACGCGGAGGAGTTCTACGACGTGCAGAAGCGCCTCTCCCGGCTGGAGGCCGCCACCGCCGCCCTCAAGGAGCAGCTGGAGCCGGCCGGGCTCTCGGTGGTGAACATCTTCGTCCGCCGCTACACCTACGACGACCGGTACGAGCGGGCCATCGAGGCGCGGAAGGTCCAGGACCAGTCCGTCTTCAAGAACAAGGCGGAGGCGGACATGGCTTCCGCCAACGCGGAGAAGGACCGGATCGTCGCCGTGGGCGAGGCGGCGGTGAACGTGGAGCTGGCGCGCGGCGACGCGGAGAAGAAGAAGCTGGGGGCGGAGGCCGACCTCTACGAGCGCAAGCAGCGCGCCGCCGGCGAGCTCCAGGTCAAGCTGGCGGAGGCGGAGGGGACCAAGCTGGAGAACGCCGCCCTCCAGGGCCAGGGCAGCGAGTACATGGTGGGGCTGAAGATGGCCGACGTGCTCAAGAACACCAAGGTCATCATCCTGCCGACGGACGGCCCCAACGGCACCAACCCGCTGGACCTGAAGCGTTCGCTCGAGCGCTTCGACGTGAGGCAGTGATGAAGCGGCTGCTCCTGTTGTCCGCGTTCGCGCTGGCCACCCTCCAGGGTTGCACCTGCCACTCCACCGACTCCACCGAGGTGGGCGTGCTCACCCGGAAGGTCGCGCTGATCGGCAAGGCCGGCGTCCAGGACGAGATCTACGCCCCCGGCGCCACCTACCTGTTCATGCCGTTCGTCACCGACTGGCACACCTACGACGTGAGCCTGCAGAACCTGGCGATGACCCGGGACAAGTCCAAGGGCGACCGGCAGAACGAGGACGACCTGCGGTTCAAGACCATCGACGGCAACGAGATCCGCGTCGACGTGACGGTGGTCTGGCACATCGACCCCCAGAAGGCGCCGCACATCCTCACCAGCGTGGGCGAGGACATCGACCAGGTGAAGGAGAAGCTGGTGCGGCCCGCCTGCCGGAGCGTGGTCCGCGACGTGCTCAACGAGCTGTCCTCGGAGGACTTCTACGTCTCCGACAAGCGCTTCGAGAAGGCGGACAAGGCGCGCGACCAGCTCCACAGGGTGCTGGGCCCGGAGGGCGTCAAGATCGAACAGGTCATCCTGGGCGAGCACAAGTTCACCCCCGAGTACGAACAGGTCATCCGGGACAAGAAGCTGGCGGAGCAGAACGCGGAACGGCTCCGCTCCGAGGCGCACGCCGCCGCCGAGGCCGCCAAGCAGAAGCTGGAGACCGCCAAGGGCAAGGTGAACCAGCAGCTGGCGGAGGCGGCCGGCTTCCTCGACCAGGTGAAGCTGAAGTCGGACGCCGCGTTCTTCGAGAACCAGAAGCAGGCGGAGGCGATCGTGGCGGAGAAGAAGGCCGCCGCGGAGGCCATCCGCAAGCGCAACGAGGCGCTCGCCGGCAGCGGCGGCCGCACCATGGTGAAGCTGAAGCTGGCGGAGGCGCTGGAGGGGAAGCAGATCCTCTTCGTCCCCACCGGCGGCGGCGGCGCGCAGCTGCAGACGCTGAACCTGAACGCCCTGCTCAAGACGTACGGCGCCGAGGAGGGCGCCCAGTCGTCCAAGGTGGCCGGAGAGACCGCTCCCTAGCCGCGGTCGCGGGACGCCGGGGGCTTCTCGCCCGGCTCCTTGCGGCGGGCCACCGCGAAGGCGTAGCTCACCGAGGCCTTGTTGGAGGCGCCCCGGAAGAGGTCGACCTCCTCGCGGAGGGCGGCGGCGGCGGCGTTGCCGTCGATCTTCTGCTCCAGGCCGCGGTACAGCTCGGCCAGGGCGCCGTCATCCATGGTCTCCACGGCCTCCGGCTCGAAGCCGCAGCTCTCGATGGCCTGGAGCACCTCGCGCGGGTAGCGGGGCGCTTCGCCCAGGCGCTTCTCCCAGAACTCCAGCGCGTGCTTCTGGGGGAAGCGGCCCACCTTGGCCGGGTAGGTCATCATCAGCCGGCCGTTGGTGGTCAGGAGCGCGCGGTAGTTCTGGACGACGGTCTCGAGCCGGCCGACCACCCGGCCCTGCACCACCACCGCGTCGAACTCGCCCAGCGGGAGGTCCGGCTTGGCGGGGTCCATCTTCTTGACGGTGATGCGGTCCTGGAGCGAGAGCGTGCGCACCCGCTCCGCCAGCGCGGAGACCCCCGCGTCGTCGGACTCCAGGGCGATGACCTCGCACCCCAGCTCCTTGGCCAGCAGCACGCTGGCGGATCCCCGCCCAGCCAGCACCTCCAGCACGCGCGACCCGGAGGTCAGCGTGGCGACGTTGGCGAACCGCCGGATGATGTCGTCACTCTCGAACGCGCGGCGGGCGTTCGGCGGGTAGTAGAGCGGGAAAGCCTCAGCCGAAGGCATGTAAGCGTCCGTTTATAGCGGGACGGTCACAGGTAGTACAGCACCCGCTTCTCCTGGTGCAGCGCGCCGTAGATGGACCGGCGGTGCTCCTCGGAGAGGAGGACCACGGTGACCGTCACGGAGACGTACTTTCCGCGGCTGGACGGCTGCTCGGACACGGAGTCCGGGGAGATCTCGGTCCCCATCAGGCGGCGGAAGAGCTGGCGGACGTAGGCCCCGAAGTCCCCCTCCTGCAGCCCCATCACCTTGAAGGTGTAGACGGCGGGGTACTCGATGAGGGGCTTGCCGGGGGGCTTGGGGGCGTCCGGGTCCACGTAACGCGTCCGTCAGAGGAGATTGGCGGCCAGCTCGGCCAGCACGCTCCGCTCCCCCTTGGTCATGGTGATGTGCCCGGCGATCCGCTCGGCCTTGAAGCGGTTCACCACGTGGACCAGGCCGTTGTTGGTGGCGTCCACGTAGGGGTTGTCGATCTGGAAGGGGTCGCCGGTGAGGATGATCTTCGTGTTGTCCCCGACGCGGGTGATGATCGTCTTCACCTCGTGCGGGGTGAGGTTCTGCGCCTCGTCCACGATGATGAACTGGTTGGGGATGGAGCGGCCGCGGATGTAGGTGAGCGGCTCGATCTCCAGGATGCCCAGGTCCATCAGCTCGTGGTGCCCCCGCCCCGCCTTCTTGTCGGCGCGGGAGAGGTTCATCAGGAACTCCACGTTGTCGAAGATGGGCTGCATCCAGGGGTTGAGCTTCTGCTCCACGTCCCCGGGCAGGTACCCGATGTCCCGGCCGAGCGGGAAGATGGGCCGGGAGACCAGCAGCTTCTGGTAGAGGTTCTCCTCCGTCACCTTGTGCAGGCCGGCGGCGATGGCCAGGAGCGTCTTGCCGGTGCCCGCCTTGCCGACGATGGTGACCAGCTTCACCTCGTCGTTGAGCACCAGGTCCATCGCGTAGGTCTGCTCGAGGTTGCGCGGGCGGACGCCCCACACGCCCTCCTTCCCCGCGCGCAGCAGCGGGACCACCTTCCCCTTGGAGGGAGAGAAGCGGCCCATGGCGGTGTGGGAGGGGTTGGTCTCGTCCTTGAGGAGGAGGAACTGGTTGGGGAAGAGGCTGCCCGCGGAGGCCGGCGGCTCCACCTCCGCGCCGGCCTTGTACATCTGGTCGATCGTCTCCTTGGGGACGAGGAGCTCGACCAGGCCGGTGTACAGCTCGGAGATCTCGACCCGCTCGACGTCGTAGTCCTGCGCGATCAGGCCCACCGCGTCGGCGCGGATGCGGAGCGCGGTGTCCTTGGTGATGAAGGTGGTGGTGACGCTGGGGTCCCGGTCCTTGATGTCCAGCGCGACCGCGAGGATCTTGTTGTCCACCAGGTGACCGTTGGCCATCGACGGCGGCAGCTCGCGGTCGGTGAAGGCCACCTTGATGGTGCCGCCGGAGGGGAGCGGGACCCCTTCGGCCAGCGGCCCCTCGGAGCGGAAGGAGTCGAGGTAGCGGGTGACGAGGCGGGCGTTGCGGCCCAGCTCGTTGAGGTCGCGCTTGAACTGGTCGATCTCCTCGATCGCGTAGATCGGGATGACGACGTTGTTGTCTCCGAAGTTGAAGAGGCTCCGCGGGTCGTGGAGGAGGACGTTGGTGTCGAGGACGAAGTTCTTTCGCATCTCGGGCAGTGGCGCGGAGGTCTGCGAAAGTGTGGCACTCGCGGGGGAGGAAAGCACGCAGTCCCGGCGTGCCGGCCGGTCACACGTACCGGATCTCGACGATCGTCAGCTCCACCTCCCCGCGGGGGCGGTTGACCACCACCTGGTCGCCCTTGGCCTTGCGCAGGAGCGCCTTCCCCACCGGGGAATCCATGCTGATCCGCCCTCCCTTGGTGTCCGTCTCGTCCGGGCCCACCACCTGGTAGGTGGTCCGCTTGCCGTCCTCGTCCTCGAGGGTGACGGTGGCGCCGAAGAAGACGCGGTCCTTGTCGGTTTGCTCGGCGGGGTCGACGACGGTGGAGGTGTCCAGGCGGCGCTTGAGGAAGTGGATGCGGCGGTCGATCTCGCGCAGGCGCTTCTTGCCGTAGAGGTACTCGGCGTTCTCGGAGCGGTCCCCCTGCGCCGCGGCCGCGGAGACCTCGGCGGTCACCTTGGGGCGTTCGGTGTTGAGCAGGCGGAGGAGCTCCGCGTGGAGCCGTTCGGCGCCGGCGCGGGTGATGTAGCGCTTCTGGCCGCGGGGGAGGTCGTCCTTCTCCTCCTCCGCGTCCGGGTCCGTCAGGTTCAGCTCTTCGCTGTCCGAAGGGGCCTTGGGCATGGAGGTGGGAGTTCTACTCGTTCCGGCCGTCAGGTCTCGAGTGAACTGAGCGTCCCTGCCCCAGGCCAGCCCCTTGCGCCGGGCGGGGATGCTGAGTAAGCGACCCGGCCAGGCTTTGCGAGTCGCTAGCTCAGATGGTAGAGCACCGGCCTTTTAAGCCGAGGGTCGGGGGTTCGAGTCCCCCGCGACTCACTGGTGAAGATCGTCCCGTCCCCGTCGTCTAGAGGCCCAGGACGCTGGCCTTTCAAGCCGGTAACACGGGTTCGAATCCCGTCGGGGACATAGGTGGTTGATAGTGATTTCGACCGTTTGCGCGCCCAGAGAGCACCGGGACGCATCTGGATCTATCGGCCCCGCATCACGACAGCCTCACGACGGCGGCCGAGGCGCCGAGATGGCCGTCTCCGGGTCGGCGCCGGATAAAGCGGGACTCCCGTCCCGATGCGGGAGCCCGCCACCGAGTCGGTGCCGGCTCGGGGGGTGACGCCGACCACGGCGGCGCCGAGGAGCAACTCTTCGTTGATCCAGATCCTCTCCGCGGCGTCTGCCTGCGAGGTGGTGCCGGGCTCTCTCTGGCGGACCGGGCCACCCGGGAGCGCTCATTGACCGGAACCTGGAGGTTGAGGGATATTTTATACTCTAAACTTCCCTCTTGTAGTCGATCGGCGTCCAAGGTACTGTTCTTTTACCCTCCAGGCTGTCTGGCGGGAGTGCAAGAGCGGACCCCATACCCGCCGGAGACATTCCGATGCCGTACATCTTTCCCGCAGTGAAGGGACACCAAAAGACGACCGAGTTCTTCTTGTCCACGTTGGAGGCCGGGGAGATCGAGGCCCTCGTGGCTCTCCCCGAGGACTTCTTAGGGGATGACTTGCTCGACGACAGCCTCACGATGCAGCGGAAGCTGAGCTGGACGAGGGTCCGGAAGGAGATGAAGGAGTACCTCCTGAACTCCGACAACTCGTTCTACTCGGCGCTGACGCTGTTCATTGTCCCGCGCGATCTCACTCCTCTCGTGGATGGAGAGGGGTACGAGTTCAGGCCCAACACCCCCACCTCCCGCCATGGCGAACTCGAGATTCGCAGCACCTGCATTCTGTTCCCCGGCGACGGGCAGCACCGGGCCGCGTCGATCAAGGAGGCATTGAAGGCGGACTCCAAGTTGGCCGCGATGCAGGTCCCGGTGGTCCTGATCCCGTTCAAGAACCGGAACGCCGTCCGTCAGCTCTTCTCCGACCTGAACCTCAACGCCAAGCCCGTGAACCGCTCCATCGCGCTTTCGTTCGAGACGCGGGATCCGAACGCGATCGTCACCAAGGCCGTGATCAACACCGTCGAGCTCTTCAGCGACCGCACGAACCGGCGTTCCAACTCGCTGCCGGAGACCTCCGGGGACGTGATCACCGTGAACGCCCTGTACCAGGCCAACAGCGAGTTGGCCGATGCCTTGGGCATGAACCTCGATGATCTCCGCAGCAAGGACGAGACCGATCCGACCGTGGTGGAGGCCGCCGAGACCCTCGCCGAGGTGTGGAAGGTGATCATCTCCAGCTTGGACGCCAAGGCGAACGGGGCCTGGAGCAAGGTGATGGCGGAGAAGAAGGCGGCCGGGGATGTGCGCAAGGAGTACGTCTTCGCCTTCGCCATCGGATGGCAGGCCATCGCCCAGGCGGCAGCGGCGATCATCAAGGAGCGGCCAGAGACCTGGAAGAAGGACGTGGCGAAGGCGCTGGGGAAGGTCGACTGGACGCGCACCAATGCTGATTGGCAGGGGGTGGCGATGGTCGGCGACCGAGTGAACAACACCGGGCCGGGCATCCGGGCCACCGCTGGCTACATCATCAAGTCCTCGGGTTTCCAGGGCGACGCCATGAAGCCTCTCCTCACCGCGCTTGAGTCCTCGCTGTTGAAGGCGAAGCCGCAGAAGAAGAGCGCATAAGGCGGTGGAGGTGATCGCGGCGGAGGTGCAGAGCAACGAGGACGAAGCCGAGACCTAAAAGAAAGGCCCCCACCGGCTAGGGACCGGAAAGGGGCCGATGCGAGGCGGCTGAACACCCGACGCCAGACACGCTGAGGTTACAGCGCACCTGGCCGCCTCGCAATGCTCAGTGGTGCGCGTGGAGGTGGCTGCAATGTGCCTTCGGTTCGCCAGGAGAGGTGACGCCGCCTAAGCGCGGCGCAGGGCAGTGAGCGAGGGCCGGTCCGGTTGACCGGCCCTCGCCTTTGGTGGGGTCGCCAATCACGCATGATTGGCCTTCGCCGTTCGCGGGCGTCCGCGATGCTGGAGACCCGCACCGCCGTAAAGACACTCAGCGGCGGAGCACCTCGCGGCGATCAACGGTGAGCTGCAAGTCGGTAAGTCCTCGCCGGAGCCCGTCCTGACGACGTGAGAGAGATGTGCCGAGGTCCCCGCCCTTCATGGAGGAGCGGATGGA
>Ga0068860_100004461_pt1 | contig 14283 bp, 16 predicted proteins | sample KBSSwiS32_FD_66597 | JGI IMG/M metagenome (GOLD analysis project Ga0068860, IMG submission 66597) | Switchgrass rhizosphere microbial communities from Kellogg Biological Station, Michigan, USA - KBS Switchgrass S3-2 | ecosystem: Host-associated > Plants > Roots > Rhizosphere > Soil ... | reverse complement strand
GGCGACGGGGTCAACGACGCGCCCGCCCTGGCCACGGCGGACGTCGGCATCGCGATGGGGGCGATGGGGACCGATGTGGCGATCGAGACGGCGGACGTCGCCCTGATGGGAGAGGACCTGCGGCACCTGCCCCAGGTCCTGTCCGCCGCGCGCCGGGCGCGCGGGATCATGCTGCAGAACGTCGGGTTCTCGTTGCTGATCATCGGGACACTGATCCCGCTGGCCGCGTTCGGGGTCCTGGGGCTGGCGACCGTGGTCGTGGTCCACGAGGCCGCCGAGGTCCTCGTCATCCTGAACGCGGTCCGCGCCGCCCGGACCCGACGTCTACCCGGACTCGCCGCAGCAGCCCCGGCCGCGTCCGAGCACCACGTCACCGTCGCACCGGCCGGCGAGGGCCATGACTAGCGCCTCGCCCGGGCCCTCGACGAGTGGGCCGCTGCCGGTGCGCCAGTCCAGGTCGGTCGCCGACAACGTCAGGCCCTTGATGCGCTTGGCGGCGCTGATCGTCGGGGCGGTCCTGGCGAAGTCGAGCACGACGGCGACGCACCGAGGTGCTTCCGCCAGTGCGAACACGGGCGACGCAAGCCACAGCGCCGAGCCACCGGCCGTCACGGCTGACCCTGGACGTGGGGGCGGCGGGCGATGTAGGTGAGGGCCGGCGGCAGGTTCCGCCAGATGGTGCGGCCGACGAGCACCTCGTCGTAGGAGCTCCGGAGTCGGCCGAGCTGGCGTCTCGCCGGTGGGGCCCACCGGCTCCAGGTGTAGGTGAACTGGGTGAAGACTCCCGCCGGGTCGAGCGCGGTCGCGATCGTGTCGACGAGGCGTCCGCCGACCGGCCCTGCGTAGGCCGCCCAGGGCAGGCCGCTGACGACCACGTCGGCTGCCGTGATCCCGCGGTCGGCGAGAATCGCCGGAAGGTCCGCGGCCGCCGCCGCGACCACGTCGACCCGTGGGAAGCGGACCGCCAGGGCGGCGGCCATGGCCGGGTTGATCTCGACGGCGAGGTGCCGGCCGCGGTCACCGAGTCGCCGGTGCAGCGCAGCGGTGAACGCCCCGGTGCCGGGGCCGAGCTCCACCACGACCGGGTCCCCGGTCCGTGGGACGGGCGCGATCATGGCGGCGGCGAGGGCCGCCGAGCTCGGCGCCACCGAGGCCATGCGCAGCGGGTCACGGACGAACTCACGGAGGACGACTGCGGTACTCAGGGCATGCTCCCGGGTCGGTGTCCGCGGCTCAGCCGAGCCGCACTGAGGTCTGCTCCCCGATGCCCGGCAGCCCGGGGCGGGACACGGCGGCGACCATCGGCTCGCCGACACCGTCAGTGCGGAAGCCTCACCCGGCCGGGCGACGGCAGGGCGTCGCCGAGCAGGCGATCCGGTGGAGCGCAGTGGTCCGCTCCTCGACGGGTCCGGACACGGCGGAAGCGGCCCGTCCCGACGTGGCGCACACTTGGACGGACCGCTTCCGAGCCCGGTGTCCTACCGGGCCGCCGGGCTCACTTCTTCTTCTTGCCCTTCTTCTTGTCCTTCTTCTTCTTGCCCATCGTGCACCCCCCTCGTCCGGTCGACGTAACCTGTCGGTAACCGACGTCAACCTAGCATTGACCCCGATGATGTCAACCGAGTCTTGACGAAATGGGGCCCGCGTCACGCGACCGTGCGGCTCGCCGAGACGAAGGAGATCAGCTCGTCGACCTTGTCGGTCCGCTCGTCGGCCGCGGCGGCCCAGGCGAAGGAGTGCTCGGCGTCCCAGCGACGCTCGGGCGGAGTCGCGGTGAGGTAGGTCTCGACGGCGGGGCGAGCTGCGAGCTCCCGCTGTCCCTCGCCTGAGGGCCCTTCGAGGGGCGGCGGTGCTCGCCCCTCGAAGGCCTATTTCAGTCCGGAGCGCACGAATCCGTCGACGATTCTGCGTTGCAGGACCAGATACAGCAGGAGCACCGGCAGGCACGCCGATCCGGCCGTCGCCATCAACGGTCCCCAATCGTTTCCCTCGGTCCCCATGAAACTGCGCAGGCCCAGCTGGAGTACGGCATTCGTGCGCTGCAGGACCAGTGCCGGCCAGAAGTACTCGTTCCAGGCGTTGACGAACAGCAGCACGCCGAGCGCGGCCAGCGCCGGGCCGAGGTTGGGGACGACGACCGTCCACAGTGTCGACCAGGCGGTGCGGCCGTCCATCCGGGCCGCCTCGAGCAGCTCGAACGGCACCGAGCGGACGTGCGACCGCAGCATGATCACCGCGAGCGCCGAGCAGAGGTTCGGGATGATCACACCGAGGACCGTGTTGAGCGTCCCGAGCTGGTTGAGCAGCACGTAGTTCGGCAGCATCGTGACCTGGAACGGCACCAGCCAGGTCGCGACGAACACCAGGTAGAGCGCGTTCTGGAAGCGGAACCGCCAGGCCGCGAACGCGTAGCCCGCCAGGAGCCCGGTGAGCAGCTGGCCCAGCGCGATCATCGCCGCCATGATCGTCGTGTTGAGCAGCAGCCGCGGCATGTCCACCGCGTCCCAGGCCTCGGCGTAGCTCGCTCCGGACAACGGCCAGGGGAACGGGTTCAGCGAGTAGACGTCCTCCGGAGCCCGCAACGACGTCGCATAGAGCCAGTAGATCGGGATGACGCACCCCACCCCGAGCACGCCGAGCACCAGGTGCCCGGCGGCGGTGCGGAGCCGGGACTCGCGATGGGCCACCGCGCTCGAGGACGGGGTGTGGACCGGTGTGAGGACCTCCAGCAGCTCACGAGTCATGGAAGGACAACCGTTCCGTGAGGCGGACCAGCAGCAGCGCGAGCAGGCCGAACCCGAGGAAGAAGATCATCCCGGCGGCGGCCCCGAGTCCGGCGTCGAACGAACCGAAGGCGTAGTCCCACAACAGGTAGTAGACGTTCGTGGTGGCGCCCGAGGGCCCGCCGTGCGTCAGCGTGTTGACCAGCGGGAAGCTCCACTGGGCGGCCAACAGCAGCGTCATGAGCAGCAGGAACGACAATGTCGGCGACAGCAGCGGCAGGGTGATCCAGCGGGTGGTCTGCCAGCGGGTGGCGCCGTCGAGCGAGGCCGCCGCGGAGTACTCGGAGTCGATCCCGGCGAGCCCGGCCGCGACGACGAGTGTCGCGAAGCCGAGCACGTGCCAGCCGGTGATCACGATGATCGCCAGCTGGGCGGGCCCTGGCTCCTGCAGCCAGTTCGAGGTCGTGCCGAACACCCGGTTGACCAGCCCACCGCCGGGATCGAGCAGCCACTGCCACACCGCCGCACCCGCCACCGGCGCGACGAGCATCGGGGCGAACACCAGCGCCTGGTAGACGGTCGCCGCGCGACCGCGCACCCGCCGCGCCAGCAGCCCGACCACCGTCGGCACGACGAGCGTGAACGGCAGCAGCCCGAGGATCAGGACCGCGGTGCGGCCCAGCGCCGCCGGGAACTCCGGCAGGGTGAACAGCCGAACGTAGTTGTCGAACCCGACGGGCCGCGCGGGGCTCGTGGGCAGCAGGTTCCAGGAGAAGAACGAGAGCTGCACCGTGGTCACCAGGGGTCGGTAGACCCAGACGGCCAGCAGGGCGAGGCCGGGCAGGAGGAAGAGGTAGGGCGGGGCTGCGCGGGTCAGCCGCGTCCGGAGTGGGAGGCGGACGGGCGCGGGGGCCGAGACCCGATCGGGCGCGGCGACCTCCTCGAACGTCCGACTCGTGGGTCCGAGGTCGGGGACGTGCGCGTCGGGGGCGGGGAACTCTCGGAGCTCGGTCACCGCGGGATCCGCTCGCGCATCCACGCGATCCGCTGCGCGGCGTCGACGTCGTAGACCGGGTCGCCGTCGAGCGGGACCGCGGTGGCGACGGCCGCGTCCGTGCCGTCGCGGAACAGGTCGATCCGGCTGAGCGCGGCGCCGGCGATACCTCGCAGCCGTCCGGCGGGCGGGAACGGATCGACCTGGTAGTACAGCGCGGGGGCGATCCAGACCGGGATCCCGGCCAGGACTCCCGCCCCGGCATGGTGGGCGTGCCCGCATACGATCATGCGCACGTCCGAGCCGGACAGCACCTCCGCGAGCTTCTCCGGCTCCCGGAGCCGCAACAGGTCCACCGACGGCACCGGTGAGGGCAGCGGCGGATGGTGCAGGACCAGCACGGTGCCCTCGGGGGCGGGCGCGGTGAGCTCCGCGGCCAGCCACTTCAGCTGGTCGGGGCCGAGGCGACCGTGGTGGTGCCCGGCGACGGTGCTGTCCAGCGCGACCACCCGGGCCCCACCCACCCGGACCACGCGGTCCGGCGCACCGAACGACGAGGTGAAGGGGGCCAGTGCGTCGTGGTTGCCCATCACCGGGACCACCGGAGCTCCGATCGGGTCCAGCAGCTCCCGCAGCATCGCGTACGCCGCGGGCTCGCCGTCCGCGGCGAGGTCGCCGGGCAGGAGCAGGGCGTCGGGCCGGGTCCCGGCGCCGAGCCGGTCCAGCGCCCGCCGCAACGTCGCGGCGGACTCCGGATCGCCGGTCAGGTGGGTGTCGGAGACGACGGCGAGCCACGTCATCCGGCCCCCAGGAGTGACTGGCCCCGCTGCTGGGCCTCGGTGAGGGTGGTCTGCGGGTCGGCCCCCTGCAGGACGACCCGCTCGACGGCGTCCATCATCCCGTCGCGGACCTGCAGGTAGCTGGTCCCGGGGAAGGACACCCACGGCTCCATGCGGTTCAGCTGGTCGACGTTGATCGCGGTCGTCGGGTTGGCCGCGGCCCAGTCCTTGAGCGTCGAGTCCATGAGCCCGGTGCGCAGCGGCAGGTAGCCGATGTTCTTCGCGATCTGGGTGAACGCCTCGTCGCTGGTCAGGAACGTGATGAGCTCCCAGGCGGCGCGCTGCTTCGCGGGGTCGTCGGCCAGGACGTAGAGCGCGGCACCCGAGTTGGTCGGGACCGCCGGGGTGGTGCCGAACGACGGCGTCGCCGCGCCACGCAGCTCCCATCCCGCGCCCTTGGCGCCCTTGCCGAACGTGCCCTGCAGCGCGGACGACTCCAGGATCATGCCCAGCTCGCCGCGGGCGAACGCCTCGACCGCCTGCTGCTGGCTGAACTTCGGGCTCGCCCCGGAGCGGACCATGTCGGCCAGCGTCGCGACCGCCCGCACCGACTCCGGCTGGGCGTACTCCAGCGTGGTGCGGTCCTCGGAGAGCACCCGGCCGCCGTTGGAGCGGATGATGCTCTGCAGGCACCAGTCCTTCGCGGTCGTGGTCACGCAGTCCGCGTACGCGCCCTCCTTGCCGGTGGCGGCCTTGATGCGCGCGGCGGCGGAGGCGACGTCGGCCCAGGTCGCAGGTGGGGTCGCCGGGTCGAGCCCGGCCGCGGTGAAGAGCGAGGCGTTGTAGTACAGCACCGGTGTGGACAGCACGAACGGGACGCCGTAGGGCTTGCCGTCCAGGTCCCCGAGCGAGGCCGCGGCGGGCGCGTAGGGGTGCGCGCCACCGAGGGCCTGCTGCACGGTGTCGGAGCCGACGAGGTCGTCGAGGGGTTTGGCGCCGAGCTGGTCCACCACGAAACCCATGTCGGAGAAACCGACCTGGGCGACATCCGGGGCGTTCCCGGTCGCGGCCTGGGTCTGGATGCTGGAGATGGTGTCTGCGGCCGGGTTCGGGCTGGTGCCCTGCGGCTTCTGCGCCGTGACCGTGATGTTCGGGTGCTGGGCGCGGAACGCGGTCAGCAGGCCGTTGAAGGTGTCGGTCCAGGGACCGGCCTGGCCGAAGTTGTAGGACTCGAAGATGATCGAGACCTGCTGGTCGGGGCTCAGCTCGGGGGCGCGCTCGACGGTGTCGGCGGCGGGGTCGGCGGAGCCGCCGACCCCGCAGCCGGCCACCAGGGCCGCGGCGACGAGCGCGGCGGCGAGACGAAGGGGACGCACGGTTCCTCCAGGGATGTCAGACCGCGACCGCGGTGCGGGCGGGTTCGGGGGTGCGCACCAGACGGCGACCGCTGGTGGCGGAGAACAGGTGGATCCGGTCGGGATCGCAGGTCAGGGACACGGCGTCGCCCACGGTGAGGCCCAGTGGACGGGGTCCGCGCAGGGCGACGCGGCCGCCACCCACCTCCACGTGGGCGACCTCCTCCCCGCCGAGGTTCTCGACGAGCCGGACGGTCCCGTGCAGCCGAGCGTCCCCGGTCCCGATCCGGAGGTGCTCGGGTCGGACGCCGACGAGGACGTCCCGAGTCCCCTCGCCTGCGCCCAGGGGGAGGTCGACGCCCTCCCCGACGGCGCGCAGCTCGCCGCCGACGCCGCGCAGCTCGGCGGGCAGGAGCCCGATCGCGGGTGAGCCGATGAACCCGGCGACGAAGGTCGAGGCCGGGGCGTCGTAGACCTCCTCGGGCGTGCCGACCTGCTCCAACCGTCCCTGGTTCAGGACGGCGATCCGGGTCGCCATGGTCATCGCCTCCACCTGGTCGTGCGTGACGTAGACGAAGGTGGAGCGCAACCGGCGGTGCAGGTCGGTCAGCTCGGCCCGGGTCGCGGTGCGCAGGGTCGCGTCCAGGTTGGACAGGGGCTCGTCGAGGAGGAAGGCGCCGGGGTCGCGGACCAGCGCGCGGCCGAGGGCGACCCGCTGCCGCTGACCGCCGGACAGCGCCCGCGGCCGTCGGTCGAGGAGCTCCTCGAGGCCCAGGACCTGGGCGACCTCGGCCACTCGGGCGGCGGCGTCGATGTGCGGGTCCCGGCGACGGCGCGTCCGGAGCGGGAACCCGATGTTCTTCGCGACGGTCAGGTGCGGGTAGAGCGCGTAGCTCTGGAAGACCATCGCCAGGTCGCGCTCGCGCGGTGCCGCGGCGGTGATGTCGCGGTCGTCGAGCAGGATCCGGCCGCCGGTCGGCGGGGTCAGCCCGGCGAGCATCCGCAGCAGCGTCGACTTGCCGCAGCCGGAGGGGCCGAGCAGCACGAGGAACTCACCGTCGGCCACGTCGAGGGTGATGCCGTCGACGGCCGTCACGGCACCGTCTCCGGAGCCGAAGCGGCGGGTCAGGCCCTCGATTCGGATACTGCTCACGGGTGTCTCCTTCGTGCCGGGGTACGCGGCGGATGTCAGCAGCGCGGAATGGCGGGGAGGTGAACGCGGCGGACGCGCGGCTCGGCTGAGTCCGCCGAGTACCCCCGTTGACCTGGGACGATCGGACGTCGCTGCGCAATGATTAGAGGTCGAGAACCAACCGGGGGCCTCGCGCGCGGGACACGCAGATCAGCATCACGTCGCCTGCCGCACGGTCCGCCTCGTCGAGGACGGAGTCGCGGTGCTCGGGGTCGCCGTCGAGGACCGCCTCGAACGACTGCTCGGGCAGGTCGACCTCGACCGGGGTGAACCGTTCGACATGGGCGGTGGGGCAGACGGCGAGCGGGGCGTCGAGCATCGGGGCGGGCCCGCAGCCGTAACCGTGGCGGCGGGGCTCGCCGAGACGGCCGCGCTGGTCACGAAGCGTTCGCCTGCTGGGCGCCCGCGTGTCGTGCCGTGCCGGTCCAGGCCGCCTACCGTCACCGCGCACCGGTCGGGAGGGGTGAGCCACGTATGGAGTTCCGGTACCTGCGCTCCTTCCTGGCGATCGCGGAGGAGCTGCACTTCGGTCGTGCCGCGCAGCGCCTGCACCTGGCCCAGCCCTCGCTCTCGCAGCAGCTGCAGCGGCTCGAGCGAGACGTCGGCGTGGAGCTGGTGCGGCGCAGCTCCCACGAGGTCCGGCTGACGCCCGCGGGCCAGGCCTTCCGAGAGGAGGCCCGCAAGCTCCTCGACCAGGTCGACCGCGCGATCGCCGCAGCCCACGCGGTGGCGTCCGGTCGGGCGGGCACGCTGAACATCGGGTTCAACTTCCCGGCGGGCCAGGACGTCCTGCCCGCGGTACTGGCCGCGCTCAACGCCGAGCATCCGCGCGTGCAGACCCAGCTCTGGGAGCGGCGCACCGGGCCACAGCTGGAGGGAGTGCAGTCCGGTGAGCTCGACGTCGGGTTCGTCTACGGGCGCCCGGTCAGCCCCCAGCTGTCCTCGACCGAGCTGATGACGGTCCCGATCGTCGCCGTGGTGGGTGAGCGGCACCCGTGGGCGGGTCGTGGGGAGATGCCGATGCGGATGCTGGACCGGCAGCCCTGCCTGCTGTTCCGCCGCGAACAGAGTCCCGCGATGCACGACGCGATCATGGGCGCGGCCGACCGGGCGGGTGTCAAGCTGACCATCACCGCCGAGGTCGACGACCCGGTCGCCACCGGGGTGCTCGTCTCGGCCCGGCAGGTGATCGGGTTCGCGTCGGCGTCACGAGCCGCCCGCGCGCCCGCGCAGGGGCTCGTCGCGGTTCCCCTCACCCAGCCGTCGCCGAGTCTCGCGCTGCACGTGGTGTGGCGGACCGAGGACCGGACGCCGCTGGTGGAGGCCCTGTTGGGGGCACTCGCGGCGGCGGGGCCGTTCGAGTTCACCTGGCCCGAGCAGCGTCGATAGGGCCCGCGCACGCGGTGGTGATCAGCCATCTGCTCGCCGAGGCCACCCTCGCCGCCACCGACACCGGGCCGCACGGCCACCTCCCCGGCACCGACGCCGGCGTCGCCGCCGAGGGCGGCGTCGGCGAGCTGGTGCTCACCCACTTCGTCTCCACCGAACCCGCCTGGGTCGAGGCGCGCCGCGACGTCGCGGCCGCGGCCTTCACCGGCCCGATCCGCATCGCCGAACCGGGCCAGCGCGTCGACGTCACCCCTGCACCGGCGCCGGTCGCCGGATCCTGACGACGCAGGCCTCCCGATCCCGGCACCTGCGACTGGCGGGCTCGCCTCGGCGGACTGGGCGGACCTCTCCGCACGCGAGGTGGCGGGACTCGTCCGCGCCGTCGCGGCCGGGCTGCGCGCCGACGGGGTGCGGCCCGGCGACCGGGTGGCGGTGTTCGGTGGAAACACCCCGGACTGGATCGTGCTGGACCTCGCCGTCCTCGCCGCGGGCGCGGTGACCGTGCCGATCTACCCGACGGCCTCGCGGGTCCAGGTCGGGCACGTCCTCGCCGACTCCGGCGCCGTGCGCGTCCTCGCCGAGACCGCGGACCAGGTCGCCCTCTCCGGTGCGGAGTCGTTCGCCGCGGCTCACGGCGCTCGGGGCCGCGGGTCCAGTGCCCTGCACCGACGAGATCGGCGCGGACGACATCGCCACGATCGTCTACACCAGCGGGACCACCGGGAACGTGGTCGCCTTCCTGCCGGAGCTGTTCGCCACCGAGGGTGCGTCGACGCTGCTGTCCGCGGGTTCAGGCCGCGGAGCTGAGCCGGATCAGCCTCGCGACGGCCCGGGTGCGCTGTCCGAGCAGCGGAGAGGTCGGCGTGCCGGTGCGGTGGCAGTCCTCCACGGCCGCGAGGAGACGGTAGAGCGCCTCGGTGGCGAGACCGGTGGGGAGCTCGGCCACGGCCGAGCTGGCCCCGGTGATCTCCCGGGCGACGACGGGGGAGCGGGGCTGTTCGCGCAGGACGACGACCGCTCGCGCGCAGGCGGCGACCGCCTTGCCCAGGTCCTGGTGCTCGCGATGGCGCATGGCGCACGCTCCTCCGTCAACCCGATCTTGACCCCGGTCAACATACCATTGACGCCTGGCTCGTCAAGATAGGCTTGACCACATGGCGGCGGCGAAGCGTGTGCAGAAGGCTCTGGAGGCACTCGACGCCGCGGAGTCCCCGCTGGAGGCGTTGGGGGCGGCGCGGGAGCTGCGGCATGCCGCCGAGGAGGTCGAGCGGGAGCGGGCGGCCGAGGCGCGGGCGGCGGGGGTGAGCTGGACGAAGATCGGAGCGTTGTACGGGACGAGCAAGCAGAACGCCCAGCAGCGGTTCGGCGCGAAGAAGCCCGCCGGGCACTGATGTGTAGGCCGGCCTCGTCAAGGGCAGGGTGAAACGGCGCCCTCTCGGCCGTCGTCGAATGGGCGCCGTTGGCCTCGGCGCCCCGCTCGCCCGCCTAAGGCCGAGGCGAGCTTGCGCGCCCTCCTCACCCGCACCGGCGACTCGAGCTCGCGCCGGAGGGCAGCACGCGACGGCCTATGGCGTGTCCGGATCACCCACCCGGCGACGCTCCAGAAAGACGGTGTCGCGCCAGACGCCGTGGTGGCGGCCGATGCGTTCGCGGACGCCGAGGGTGCGGTAGCCGGCGGACTGGTGCAGGGCGACCGAGGCGCGGTTCTCGGGGAAGATCGAGGTCTGCAGCGTCCAGATCCCGTCGGCGTCGGCGGCGGTGACCTGCTTGTGCAGCAACGCTTTTCCGACCCCGCGGCCGCGGAACTCCGCACCGACGTAGACGGAGGTCTCGGCGACCCCGGCGTAGACGGGGCGGGTGGAGGTGGCGGTGAGCGCGGTCCAGCCGGCGACGCGGCCGTGGACCTCGGCGACCCAGCGGTGCCCGGGCAGCCACCTGCGGTCGAGCTCGCGGCGCTCGGGGACCTCGGTCTCGAAGGTGGCGTGCCCGGTGGCGATGCCTTCGGCGTAGATGCGCCGCACGTCGGCCCAGTCGTCCGGTTCCAGGGCGCGGACGGTGACGTCGGCGGGCACGTCGTCGGGGCAGCAGGGTCGGGGCCCGAGCATGCCCATGACGGCATCGGCGGCGTGGGGGAGGCCGGTGCAGCAGGCGGGGTTGACGGCGACGAGGGTGGCGGTGCCCTCTCTGCGCAGGGTGACGAACCCGACGTCGGCGAGCTTGCGCAGGTGGTGGCTGCAGGTGGATTGGCTGATCCCGAGCCGGGTGTGCAGCTCGCCCACGGTGGTGTCGCGCCCGGCGGAGGCGATGGCGTGCAACAGCCGCACCCGGGTGGGCTCGGCCAGACACGCGAACCACTCCGCGTAGGTCGCAGCATCCAGCGGCGACAGCTGAGTGGCGTCGGGGTTGGAGACGTCCGACAGCGGCAGCACGGTCGACGACGGCGGGGTCGTGCGGGACGGAGCGCTCATGACTTCAGAGTATCGACCTGAGTCGATGGTTGCGTCAATCGATTCCCGTCGATACAGTCCGGCGTCAAGGATCGAAGCTTATCGATGGAGGGGTTGTGGTCGAGGTGTCCGAGACAGCAGAGCTCCCGGTGGTCGTCATCGGCGCGGGCCCGGTGGGGCTCGCCGCGGCGGCGCACCTGGTCGAGCGCGGTATGACTCCGCTGGTCCTCGAAGCCGGGCCACGGGCCGGGGCGAACGTGCGGCAGTGGCACCACGTGCGGCTGTTCTCCCGGTGGGCCGAGCTGATCGACCCGGCGGCGGAGAAGCTCCTCGCTCCGACCGGATGGCAGTCCCCGGACCCGGACACCTACCCGACGGGTGCGGAGTGGGCGGAGCTCTACCTGCAGCCCCTCGCCGATGCCCTGGGCGAGCGCGTGCGGTTCGGCGCTCGGGTCGTGGGTGTGGCCCGCCGTGGCCGTGACCGGGTCGTCGACGCCGGCCGTGACACGGAGCCCTTGACCGTGCACCTCGCCGAGGAGCGGATCGCCGCCCGCGCCGTGATCGACGCCTCCGGAACCTGGGGTGGCCCGAACCCGCTGGGCGGCGACGGCCTGGCCGCGGTCGGGGAGACCGCTGCCGCCGCGCGGATCGCCTATCAGGTGCCGGACCTGTCCGATCCCGCCGTGCGGGCCCGGTACGCGGGCAGGCGGATCGCGGTCGCCGGGAGCGGGCACTCGGCGCTGACCGCGTTGGTGGCGTTCGCCGAGCTGGCCGAGGCCGAGCCGGGCACGCATGTGGTGTGGCTGCTGCGCCGCGGGCAGGTCGGGGACACCTTCGGTGGCGGCGAGACCGACCAGCTTCCCGCCCGCGGGGCCCTCGGCACCCGTGCCGCGGCCGCGGTGGAGGCCGGGCACATCTCCGCGGTGACCGGGTTCCGCACCGCCGCCGTCGAGGAGGCCGACGGCGGCCTGGTTCTGGTGGCCGACGACGGCCGCCGCCTGGACCCCGTCGCGGAGGTCGTCGTGGTGACCGGGTTCCGCCCCGATCTGTCGTGGCTCTCGGAGATCCGCCTGGACCTCGACCCGGTCCTGCAGGCCCCGCGCGAGCTCGCTCCGTTGATCGACCCGAACGTGCATTCCTGCGGCACGGTCTACCCGCACGGGGCGCGTGAGTTGGCTCAGCCCGAGCCGGGGGTGTTCCTGGTCGGGATGAAGTCCTACGGCCGGGCGCCGACGTTCCTGGCGATGACCGGCTACGAGCAGGTCCGCTCCGTCGTCGCCGCCCTCGACGGCGACCAGGCCGCCGCCGAGCGGGTCGAGCTGGTCCTGCCCGAGACCGGGGTCTGTGGCGGGGCCGGGGTGTTCGACGACCCGGCCGGCGCCGCCGAGGGCGGGTGTTGCGGCGCGCCTGCCGAGCCGGTCGCCGTCGGCTTCGGACGTCCGCAGGGCTGAGCGCGTGCGGTCGACGAGTGCCCCGCCGCTGACCGAGGGTGGTCTGCGGCGGGTCCTCGTCGTGCTCTGCGCGACCGAGATCGTCAGCTGGGGCGTGCTCTACTACGCCTTCCCGGTCCTGGCCCCGGCGATCTCGGCGGACAGGGGCTGGCCGGTCTCGACCATCACCGCCGCCTTCTCCGCCGGGCTGGTGACCTCGGCGCTGGTGGGGATCTGGTCGGGGCGGCTGCTGGATCGGATCGGGCCGCGGCCGGTGATGACGGTCGGGTCGCTGTCGGCCGTGCCCGCCGTCGTCGGGATCGCCCTGGCGCCGTCGCTGCCGCTGTTCTTCGCCGCGTGGGTGCTGGCCGGGTTCGCCATGGCGGGCACCCTGTATCCGCCCGCGTTCGCGGCGCTGACCCGCTGGTGGGGGCCGCGGCGGGTCCGGGCGCTGACCGTGCTGACGCTCGTGGCCGGGTTGGCGAGCACGATCTTCGCCCCGCTCACCGCGGCGCTGCTGGACCCTCTCGGTTGGCGGAACACCTACCTCGTCCTCGCCGTCGTCCTGGCCGTGGTCACGATCCCCGCGCACGCCCTGGGGCTGCGTGGGCGTTGGCCCGAGCCGCTCGACACCGCGAGCGTCGCCGGGCGTGCTCCGCGGGAGATCGTGCGCAGCCGGGCGTTCGTGCTGCTCGTCCCGGCGGTCGCGCTGGGCACGTTCAGCGCCTTCGCGGTCGTGGTCAACCAGGTCCCCCTGTTGCTCGAGCAGGGCCTGTCCACCTCGACCGCCGCGTGGGCGCTGGGGCTGGGCGGGGTCGGGCAGGTGTGCGGGCGGCTGTTCTACGGCCGCCTCGACCGCGCCCTGAGTGTGCGGGCCCGCGGCGTCACCATCCTGGGCGTGTCCGCGCTGGCCACCGCGCTGCTCGCGGTGGTCCCGGGCCCGACCGGCCTGTTGATCGCCGTGGCGATGCCGGCCGGCGCCGCCCGCGGGATCTTCACCCTGCTGCAGGCCACCGCGATCAGCGACCGGTGGGGTGCTGCGCACTACGGCAGGCTCAACGGGCTGCTGTCGGCCCCGTCGATGGTCGCCACCGCCGTCGCACCCTGGGCGGGCGCCGCCCTGGCCGCGACCCTGGGCGGCTACACGGCGGTGTTCTGGCTCCTCGCCGCCGTCGCCGCCCTCGCCGCGGCCCTGGTGTGGGGCAGCGTCCCCGCCGCCACCTGACCTCTCGCTCCCGACAGCGATCGCGAACGGCGGGTGACGAGCAGGGATAGACGGTCGTCGAAATCACCCGAAGACGCCGTTGCTCCGTGCTTCGATGATGATGAAGATAGAAGGGTGTCGAAGCTGTTGCCGTTTGCCGCGCCCTCGGTCATGTCGCGCGCACCCTTGAGCGCCGAGGACGCCGTCGACCTGGCGGCGGCGTTCAAAGCCCTCGGTGATCCGGTGCGGCTGCGGCTGGTCTCGCTCATCGCCGCGCACGAGGGCGGCGAGGCGTGCGTGTGCGACCTGACCGGCGCATTCGACCTCACCGGCCCCACCATCAGCCACCACCTCAAGGTGCTGCGCCTGGCCGGGCTGATCACCGGTGAGCGCCGCGGCACCTGGATCTACTACCGCGTCCAGACCGAGGTCATCGGCCACCTCGCCGAGATCCTCGCCCCCACCACCACACCGCTGGCACCCACCTGCACGCCCGAGGAAAGCGACCTCTCCGAATGAGCACCACCCCCGAAGCCGCTGCCGAGACACCGGTCGCGAGACAGCTCTCCACCCTCGACCGCTTCCTGCCCGTCTGGATCCTCGCCGCCATGGCGATCGGGCTCGGCGCCGGACGCCTGATCCCCGGCCTGGGCTCCGCGCTGGACGCGATCGCCGTCGACGGCGTCTCGCTGCCCATCGCCCTCGGACTGCTCGTGATGATGTACCCGGTGCTGGCGAAGGTCCGCTACGACGAGCTCGGGCACGTCACC
>Ga0068860_100004459_pt1 | contig 14286 bp, 15 predicted proteins | sample KBSSwiS32_FD_66597 | JGI IMG/M metagenome (GOLD analysis project Ga0068860, IMG submission 66597) | Switchgrass rhizosphere microbial communities from Kellogg Biological Station, Michigan, USA - KBS Switchgrass S3-2 | ecosystem: Host-associated > Plants > Roots > Rhizosphere > Soil ... | reverse complement strand
ATAGGCCCCGCTTCGCCGCTGCGATCCGGAGACGTGGGTGAGTGGCTGAAACCAACGGTTTGCTAAACCGTCGTACTGGTAAATCCGGTACCGAGGGTTCGAATCCCTCCGTCTCCGCCAGTGTCCCGCGGTATTCTGCGGAATATAGCCAGACCGGCGACTGGTTCCCATAAACGCTCCCCGATAGCGGAGGCGCTACAGGCCTTGCAGCTTGGCTCCCGTGATCCCGATGGCATAGCATCCGCGATCCGTGGAGGCGGTAAGCGTCTCCATTGTTGCCCACACGTTGAGGATTCGTGCAGTTTGCTTGGCAAAGGGAAGGTCGAGGACAGCTGGGAGCGGGAAAAACCCGACCAGATTGCTTCTCAGGAAAAGCTCCCGGGACGGCCGCTTAGATACGATGCGCCTGTCCCCCGACAAAACGGCCCAGCCCCCCTCCTGGCCTAGCCGTGTAATCCATTCCTCATCGGTCAAGGAGCCGGTGCCGAATTTGTCTTTGATGTGCTCGACGTGGTGAACGCCCGAAAAGAGGTGCCCCAGCCCCCGCCCCAATCGCTGAGGGAACATGTTGTCGACTAGGAGCTTCACGCTGCCTTTCGCGGTGCGTGGGTCACCTCATATTCGATGGCGTCCCTCACTAGTTTCGGCCGCAATTCGAACAATTTCGCAACGGCATCAACGGACCCTTCCGCTTTCACGGCGCGGGCCAGCCGCTCCGTGGGGACGCCACTCTCTGCAATGATAGGCTGGCCGAATGAGCGTTCTGGATCAGCAACGACAGTCCGCTTCCCGTCCAAAAGCCACCACCGGCTGGCTGCTTCGCCGTCGAAGTCCAAGCCGGTTAAGCTTGGTGCCACCACGCGCGAAAAGACTCCTTGCAGACTCTTCAGATCGATCATCTCCGGCTCGCCAATATCACGCCAAATCTCAAGGAAAATGGACTTGCCATCGGTCTTGAACAAACGGGTGGAAAACGGCCGGTCATCGCCAATGAGATCACGCGCCCGTCCGATGCACTTACGGATGGTGGGCAGGCCGATGCGCATCCCGCGTAGAGAGTTGACGATGCGCGCCTCAACTAAGTCTCGAAACCCGATGATCAGGGGCTCGTCAGCTTCTACCTCGTATTGCGAAGCCCAAAGCGGTTCTTCATGCTTGCCATGGTGCTCGTAGCCAGCAATCCAGCGCCGCAGATTGGTCACCGGCATATCGATCATCCGTGCCGCCTCAGGGACGGTGTAGACGCCAACGCCGAATGCAGCTTCACTCATGTATTCACCATGCCCGCCGTTCACTACCTGCGCCACACTTTTCATCACCCCTGAGGCAAGTCTCCGGAGCACTAATCAACCGCCTGAACCAGCCGGGCCATGCCGACGGATCGCTAATCCGCTTCTGGCGTTCCGCCGGACCGAAGCGGCCATTTTAGCGGTCGCAAATGTTCAATGCGCTCTGCGATGGGTCGCACACCGCGCTCAAGTGCGATGTCTCGCGCGCGCCTTGCGCGCGGGCGCGCGCATGAGCGGGCGAAAAGTTGGGTTAGCGTTATAACGAAACTGCCCAGCCGGTCCGGCAGATGGATGGCACTGACTTCTGACCGCCCCCCGACTCTTGGTCGAAGTCTGAACTGGGGAAGCGGGGATTTTTGATCGAGGCCGGTACCGGCTCCCGCCATCTCAGAGATAGTGCCTCCCCCCGGCAGGGTCGTCCCGTGAAGTGTGGATGAGCGCATTTTGGGGCATGGCCGGTCCAGGCGGCGGGCAGCGTGAGGTTCTGACTTGCCCCCGTGGGAGCGTAGGCGGCAACCCCTTCCTTCGCCGATACTGTTCTGCCTATGTTCTCGTTCGGCATGAGGCAGGATTCGGGGACAATCGAGCGGGCGCTAGGAGTGCTACGCGAAGCGGCGGAGGCCGGGTGCGCCGTGCAGACACGCGGCGTCGCCCTTGCCCTGTGGGTTCTGCGCGGATCGTGCCCTGACGAATGGCTGGTAGGCTTCTGGAAAGCGGCTGGGCCAGATCGACCATTCGAGCGATCGCAGATGTTGAACGCTTATTACAACGGGATAGCACTTCGCGTTCAGTCGGAGGCGACCACGGAAACTAATTGAGTTTGTCGAGACGGGGGCGGTCCCCTGCCGTCAGCCCTGAGCGATTTTTCGTTGGTTAGTTGCTCAGTAGATCGCCGATCCACTCGACCGCCTTGGCCAGGAACCAGATCGGCCCCATTGCTCCGCCCGCAATTAGGAACCAGAGCAGCACCTTGTCCGCTATCCGGTCCGGCGATTGCCGGGGCGGCGGCGGCTCGTTCCACTCGGGAGGGTGGAAGGTTCCATGCATCAGCTCGTCCGCCTGCTCGTCGGTCACTTCGTCCGGGGGATGGTGGGTCGACTCGCTCATGGTGAGTTCGACCATTCACCTGACCACGTGTAGATCGCATTAACTGAGGTGCATTCCAAGAGTGCGACGGGTGAGCGGGCGGCCATCTGCATCGCACTAACGCCGGGGGTTGGCTGGGCCACTGGCCCTCGCTGCCTCAGCGAACCGGCACCATGGGCCCTACGTCACTCTGCTGGTCTTGACGGCTCCTCCGCGATGTTACGTTTTATGAGGTGGAGAGAGGCGGGTCGGTCCCGCCAAAGCTGTCGGGAGCCTTTGGATCGCCCCCACCCGCGCGGTATGAGTGGCAGGCCCCCGCCCGGCATCAACTTGATTTATTATTCAAAGCGGATTGAAAAAATCTCCCCGTGGTAGACTGCCCGGTCCGGCTGGATGGCTTGGTCATGCTTCTGGCCCCCCCCTGCCCTAAATAAGTTTTGGGGAAGCGAGGAATTGGCTGAGCGTCGGTCCTCCCCAGGCCGCAGCGACGAGAATGCGACGCCCCGGGGCCTCTACTTCCACGGCTTCGCCAGTCCGGCGGCGACGAGGAATTGCCCTGCATCGCGGCCGTTGACGGAAACGTAAGCGAGCGTGCGCCCGTATCGATCGGCCCCAATGCGCTCCAGCCGGACAGTCCCCCGCGAGAGGAATGATCTAAGCACATCCCGAGCCTGATAGCCGGCCTGGTAGTCGCACCAAGCATACGAGCGCCGCCGATCCTGGCACTTGGGGCTGTCCGGCAGTTCGGGAGCGTCGATGTTGGCAATTCGGATGCGCTCGGCACCGCAACGGATAGTGTCGCCGTCATGCACTTGGAGTGATGGACAAGCGGCAGCGGCGGCGAGAATGAAAAGCATTGGTAAGGATTATCCCGTATTTCCAATGACGTCCATTGGACAGGACACTTGCTGTTAGCTTATTCGTCCTTGCGAGTCCCAGAGGCTCAAACAACAGGGGAATGCCTAAATGAACCTTATCCTTGCAGCGGCTGCTGTTGCAGCCACCGCACCTGTACAAAACGTCGCGCCGGCGCCCACCGCCGTGAGCGCAGCCGTGCAGCCGACCACGCCGGCCTTGCGAATGGTGACGTTGGCGCCAAACACTGAGGTGGTTGTTACGCCCAATGATACGCTCACCACCAAGGGCAAGGCGCTCAAGGCGGGATACAAGTTCCGCCTCGCCACGGTGTACGACGTCATGCAGGATGGTTACGTGATGATCCCGAAGGGAACGCCGGGCGAAGGCACTGTGACTTGGATGACCAACAAGGGGTCGTTTGGAAAGTCCGGCAAGATGGAGGTCTCGTTCGATTGGATCGACCTCGGCGGGAAGCGCGTGCCCTTGACCGGCAACTTCCGTCAGGAAGGTGAAGGTAACACCGGGGCTACCGTCGGTGCCGCAGTCGCAGTAGGCGTTTTCTCAGCCTTCGTGACGGGGCGTTCGGCTACCATCGTGAACGGCCAGCAGCTTCGCGCGAGAACCGTTGAACCACTGGCGTTTGAAGTTCCTGAAAATGCCGCTCGAGTAATTGCGGCCACTTACGTGACCCCGGCAATAGCCAGCCCAATCGCTGCCCCTGCCGCACAGCCAGCTCCCGCCGCAGTGGCTCAAACCGCGAAGAAGTAGCATCCTCCTGGGCGCTGACGGATTGAAGAGCCTTCAGCGCCCTGATTGGCCGGTGGCGTGCCGCTCAGAAGCAGCAGGCTTTTGACGCGAGATCGTTAGCCGCCGCAACCTGCCTCGCTTCCGTGTAAATGCGCCCGTGAGGCACTGACAAAACTGACACAACCCGGTTCTGTCAGTTCTGGCAGTTAGCTCCAGGGCCATCCTCACTCCCGCAGCGCCTTCGGGTTCACGTGATAGACGGTGGTGGTGCGCCCGCCACGTTCGCCGGGATCGGCTTCGTTGCCGCGCAGACGGTCAGCATCGCACAGAGCAGAGAGCCCAGCATCAACGCGGCTCTTGTCCGCGAGGCCAGCCGTCTCGGTGGTAGTCGGTTGTGCGGCTCAGTGCCTCGCGGTGAAAGTCTTCGAGTGAGGGCTTCCCGACACGGAAGTGGTCGCAATAATCGCGCTCCAGCGTGCTTGCCTTGTAGCGCTTCCCCTGGTTCTGATCGGAGATGTAACGTGCTGCTTTGCTCGCTGCCACCGGAACAGATAGACCTGAGAGGTGCAGGAAACATACAATCCTCAATGCCTCGGAGTGCACCCGGCTATTGTGTATTTGCTTGCCCGTGCCGCCACGATCCAGTCCAGCTAACCTGAGTGTTGAAACCTCTTCCATCAGCTTCAGCAGCGTCGGTGTGGGCGCAATCCCAGCTTTTCGACAATCGAGGAATGCCGCGTCGACGTAGTGTGGGTTCCGGGTTTCCATCCACTGACGGACATGGGACCTGATAGACTGCAGGTGTTGCCTCGGCTTGTCGTTAGCCGAGAACCGAAGTTCGAGTGACACCAGATCCCACACCCGATCGGCTTCCGACATTGGCGGGCCTAATGCTTCACGCACCTCCCAAGCCGACTTTAGGGCTGCCAAACTCTCTTCGAAGTCAGTGCCTTCATCGCTCTTTATCGTTCCCGCGTCCCAACGCTGCCAGAACTCTTCTATCGTGCCTACATGCGCCTCGGCAAATTCAGCGGTCCATCCGGTGAGGTTACCCTTTGCCATGCCCCGCCTCCCGAGCGGTTCCCAAGGTGGACGGGGAAGCACGTGGGATGCGCGCTTGTCGGCTGGCCGGCCTATCCCCGTCCCTGACCTACAGGGGTTTTGTCAGTTTTGTCAGTGCCCGGCCGGGGGTATTTCCCCAGCCGGGAAGCCGCGCGGCTGGTCAAAGTTGTCGGGCTCCCACCATTTCAGTCATGCCGTGCGCCAACAGGTGGGCTTCCACCGCCTGCCATCCCGTTGGCATCGCTGCGAGCAGGCCAAGCAGCGCCCGCATGCTGCCGTGGTAATGACCATCCCTGCATGCCGCGTCAGCCCGTTGTATCTCGTCCGGCAGGCTGTAATCGGGGGCACGAAAGTGCGGACTATCCTCATACGGGACGAACCCGGCGGAGGCTTTCCCGTCTCTTCCAATCGCCACATAGCCGCCTGCGTCGGTCCAGCGCTGCAACCAGGTGGCGGCAAACAAGTCTAAACCTAGGCTGAGCGCAGGCGGGATCGGCTCAGGAGGCCGATTACCATCGATCCTATCAGCCATGGTGCGCCCTCCGCTGCTCGCGCTCTGCACCAGCGCAATCAAGGTGGTATTGTGCCAGGGCAATCAGAGTGGCGATCCCTTCGAGCGCCTTCCCTTGGATCTCGTGCCTGACGTTATCGAACGCATCCGCAAATTCAGGTTGAACTGCCTCGCACACGTCATGCGCGCCCCGGAGCATGGTCAGCAATGCATAGGCCTCTGAAAGACGCTCGCTCGCGCCATCCCCGTGCGACCAAAACGGAGACGCTCCGTTAATCTTCACGCCATCGATCGGCGGATATTGAATTTTCGGGTTCTCTTGCCCTGATTGCCCTCGTAGTTCGGCTACAGCCATGGTCAGCACTCCTTTTGCTGGTGGTGGTCAGGACCGGCTGGGAAGGTAACGGCTCCCCGCCGGTCCGCTTTCATCGGGCACCACGCCCGTGAAACTCTATCCGGCCTCGGCCTTGCGAATGGGCGTGACGTTGGCACCAGCCGCCGGGATCGTGGCGCAATAAGTGGCCCAATCGTCCATGAGCCGTCGCCGCTTGTCGAACAGGTCGCCGCGCCGATAGGCCCGCTCCACCTTGTTCTCTATGGTGTGCGCCAAAGCCATTTCAGCGACCTCATGGGCATAGCCGGTGCATTCGGCGGACCAGTCGCGGAAGCCCGACCGGAAGCCATGCACGGTCACGTCAACTTTCATCCGGCGCAGCAGCATAGTCATGGCCATCCCGGACATTTTCCCGCCCTTGATCGCGGGGAACAGCCATTCTTTGCGCAGCCCTTGCGTGGACTTCAAAATCTCCACGGCGCGCGCCGACAGGGGGACGCGATGTTCTTTGCCCGCCTTCATGCGGCTGGCCGGGATGGTCCAGATTGCCTTGTCCAAATCGACCTCCTCCCAATTCGCGCCGATCACCTCACCAGTGCGGGCAGCGGTCAGGATCGTAAATTCCAGCGCCAGCGCAGCCACGGCCTCCCGCATGTGCAGCGCGCCGACGAATGCCGGGATGGCTTCATAGGCCATGGCCTTGTGGTGGCCGCGCGTGAGCCGTGAACGGGCAGGTAGGATTTGCGCGATATGGCCACGCCACCGGGCTGGGTTTTCGCCCTCCCGGTATCCGCGCGCCTTGGCGGCATCGAGGATGGTTTCCATGCGTCCCCGCACGCGGCTGGCAGTCTCAGCCTTGGCTTTCCAGATCGGCTCAAGGATTTGCAGGACGTGAGCAGTCCCGACCTCGGCAACGGGCAATTCCCCGATCACGGGATAGACATAGGTGGCCAGCGTGTTCTTCCATTGCTGCCGGTGCTTGTCATTGCGCCAGCTTTCCTCGTTGGCGTCGATGTAGGCTTCCGCCACAACCTTGAATGTTATTCCAGCCACGTGAGCCGCCTGAGCCGCTGCAAAGGCCTCAGCGGCCTCCCGCTGGCGTTCCTCAAGGGGATCAATCCCAGCCTTCACTTTGAGGCGGAGCGCGTCCCGGGCGTCGCGGGCTTGCGACAGGGAAATGCCGCTCGGTCCGGCCGGACCAAGGCCAACGTCCCGCGACTTGCCGCTCAGCATGAAGCGATAGACCCAGGAGCGGGCGCCGCTTTCTTTCACCAGCAAATGCAGACCGCCACCATCGGCATGGCGGCCGGGCTTTGCGTTCTTCACCGCCAAGGGCGTGAGCACGTTGCTGAGCTTCTTGGGCATAATGGCTCCCGATGAGGGAACCCAACCTCAGTTCCCTAAACCGCTCCCCGATAATAGCGCGGTTTTATGGGAACGCAACCGAACGGATTTGAACAAGAGGCCGAGATGGTGCGAGCCAAACCCAAGGTATTCCAACGATTATGCGAATGGATAGGAATGCGGTCGGACACCCGTTTAGCGGACTCCGTCTCCGCCAGAACTCGATTTCCCCCGAACCATCACGAACCACCGAGAACCAGGGTTTCCCTGGATTTTTCGGCTGTTTCGTGCAGATTGAGCGTTCGCCGAGGTTCGCGAGAGAACGCTTAAAACCGCCGCCAGAACTATGGCTTAATCTATGGCTGGTTGGGCGCGGACAAGCCTCACGAGCCGTGCCGTCACGCGCGCGCAACAGGCTAAGCAGGTGGCATCTGCTGGCCAAGCCAAGAATTTATTCCGATGGCGGCGGGGTTTACCTACGAGTTCGGGCTTCTGGCCGGTCGTGGTTCTTCATCGGAACCTTCGATGGCAAGCGGATCGAGCTCGGCCTCGGCCCTGTCATCGACGTGTCGCTCGCCAGGGCTCGGGAGCGCGCCGAAACGATTCGCCAGATGCTAGAGCCAGACTGCGAGCCGGATCGTGTCCGGTTTGAAACGGCGGCGATTGAAAGAGATCAGCGTCATTCTTGTCCATCCAGGCAGCGATCACTCGCTGGCGGAGACAAGTTTGCATTTTCCTGACAGCACATGTCGCCCGCCGTAGCTAAACTTCACGATCATCGAGTTGACTGTCAGTACATTTATGGCATTGTCGGCCCGTGAAGGGCGATAGGCCTGGCGTGGGAGATGGTGGGTGGATGCTGAGGCGGTCCAGGACCCGTTTGACTACATTATCGTCGGGGCAGGTTCCGCCGGCTGCGTTCTCGCGGACCGGTTGACCCGCGATGGCCGGTGCAAGGTTCTGCTGCTTGAGGCTGGGCCGGCGGATGACGGCCTGTTTGTCCGAATGCCGATGGGACTTTTCCGCAACCTGGCGGATCCCAGGCGGGCGTGGCACTATAGCCTTGAGCCCGACCCCCATACCGGCAAGCAGCACTTCTGGTTGCGCGGCAAGATGCTTGGGGGCTCCAGTTCGCTGAACGGGATGCTGTATTTTCGCGGGCAGCCGCAGGACTACGACGGCTGGCACGAGCTCGGGTGCCCGGAATGGGGCTGGACGCAGATGCGAGCCGCATTCCGCGCGATCGAGGATCATGAACTGGGCGACGATGGTGAACGCGGAACCGGCGGGCCGCTGCACATATCCATCCAGCGGCGGGCGACCCCACTGACGGAAGCCTTGATTGCCGCGGGTGCGGCCATGGGGCTGCCGGTTCGCGAGGATCTCAACCGGCCCGACCAGGAAGGCATTGGCTACAGCCCGGTGACCATGCGCAATGGCCGCAGGTGGAGTGCCGCCGATGCCTTTTTGCGTCCAGCCATGCGGCGAAGCAACCTGACAGTCGTCACCTCGGCCCACGTCCTGCGGGTCCTGTTCGATGGCTCGCGCGCTTGCGGCGTGCATGTCAGGGTCGATGGCGTGGACCGTGTCTTCGCGGCGGGTCGCGAGGTCATCCTGTCCGCCGGAGCCCTGCAGTCCCCCGCCCTGCTGCAACATTCGGGGATTGGCCCGGCGCCTCTTCTGCGTGGCCTCGGGATCGACGTGGTACAAGCAAGCGCCGATGTCGGTCGCAATGCGCGTGAGCACAAGATGATCACCATGACCCAGCGGGTGATCGGCTACAGCTTGAACCGCGAGCTGCAAGGATGGCGAGCCTATCTCAATGGCCTGCGCTATGCCCTGGGTGGACGCGGGCCGATGTCCGCCACCTATGACATCAACGCCTTCGTGCGCACGCGCCCGGGCCTGGACCGGCCGGACGCGCAGCTGACATTCTGGAGCCTGTCACCCCGCCGCGACGCGGCAGGTTCGCTTCCGGAGCAAGAGCCGGGGCTCATGTTCATGGGCTATCCCCTGCGGACCGACAGCCAGGGCGAAGTCCGGATCGTCTCCCGCGACCCCATGGTTCCGCCTGCCATCCAGGCGAATTTCCTCACCACGGACCATGACCGCAGGGTGATCGTCGACCTGTTCCGCTACGTCAGGCGCTTGATGGCGCAGGATTCCCTTCAACGGTTCCTGGTCAGGGAAACGTACCCGGGGAGCGAGGTAGTCTCCGACGCGGAAATCCTGGAGGCGGCTCACCAGGATTCAACCTGCCTCCATACCGTGGGCACCTGCCGCATGGGCGGCGATGACACTGCCGTCGTGGATGGGCGGCTGCGCGTCCGCGGAGTTGCCGGCCTGCGCGTCGTCGATTGCTCGGTGATGCCGACCCAGGTCTCGGGAAACACCAATGGCCCCGTCATGGCTCTGGCCTGGCGCGCGGCCGACCTCATTCTGGAAGATGCCGCACACTAGCGGATTAACCCAAGTTCAGGAGCAAAACTGTGAGCATACTTTTTGGCGGGATTCGTCAGCTTGGCATGGTCGTGCACGATTGCGAGGATGCCATGAAACGGTGGGGCCAGATGGGTGTCGGCCCATTCTTCACCATGCGTTTCGTCGTGGACGATTTCGTCTATCGCGGGCGCCCAAGCCCCGCACCAGATGTCACCTTGTGCTTCGCTCATTCGGGGCCGCTGCAGGTCGAGTTGATCCAGCAGCACAACGACGTGCCGAGCGCCTGGAAGGAGTTCCTCGACAGCGGTCGTGAGGGCGCCCAGCATGTTGCCGCCTGGTATGCCGATCACCAGAGCTTCGAGCGCCGCAAGCAGGAGCTTGTGGATGCCGGCTGGGTGTTGGTGCAGACCGGAGGCTCGCGGGCGGCCGATGCCGGGTTTGCCTATTTCGAATCCCCCGAGCCCGGGGGCATGATGATCGAGCTGTCCGAAGCACTCATCCACACCGGCGAGGAGCATCGCCAGGCGATGGAAGACGCCGCACGGACGTGGGACGGCAAGGTGCTGGTGGCTAACCGAAGCTGATCGGGCGCCGACCACTATCATTATTTCCCAACCTCCCGAGGAGACCAGCCATGATTGACATACCCCCGGTCCAGCGCGACGTCGTTATAACCACTATCCGCGTGCGTCCGGATGCCGTGGACGAGTTCAAGACGGCGATCGACCGGGTGACGCGGGAATCGGCGAAAGAAGGCGGCGTTCTCAGCTTCTACTGCATGCAGCATGCGCAGGATCCTTGCCGTTTCGAGTTCCTCGATGTGTTCATGGATGATGAGGCTTTCAGCCAGCATCTCGGCACCCCTCACATCAAGGAATTCAGCCAGCAGATTGCGAGCCTGCTTGCAGGGCCTGCCCAGATTGAGCACTTCACAGGATTGCGCGCCCATTCTAAGCTGTAGATGAGCCGGGGCCCGGCCGGGCGGATGCACCGGCAACAGTCACCGCGGCAGGTCGCGCGCACCGTTGCGTGTCAGAGGTGATATGCAACAACCAACGAAGTCCAAACGCCCGCGCCTGCGCGAACGACAGAAGCAACTCACGCTTGAGCTACTCCGCAACGCGGCGCGCGAACTGTTTTATGCCCGCGGCTACGACCCGGTTTCGATCGACGATATCGCCGCCCACGCGGGAGTCAGCCGCGGCACGGTTTACCTGCATTACTCCAGCAAGCTCGAAGTGCTGGGGGATGTCCTGCGCGACGACCTGGCGGACCAGGCCAGCGTCTATCACGAGTTGATCGAAGAACGGCACGCAACCTTGGCCAAGATGCGTGAATGGATTGTCCATTTTCGGAGCCAGCTTGAGCGGCGTTCCCATTCGCAGAACCTGTTTCCGCTCTATTTCAGCCAGGTGCCCGAGGATTTCATCCTGGTTCATCAGCACCGCGAGGACGTCATCCGTCAGCTGGGAGAGATCTATCCAGGGTTCAGCCTTGATGGGTTGACCGACCGGGCATGGGAAGTGCGCCGCGTCAAGATCTACCTGATGCTTTTTCAACTCGAGCAGGCGGCCATATATTTCGGTTCCGTCGAGGGGGCGCCGACCATGGACGCAGCCTTCGACATCTTGGCCGAGCGGCTGTTTGCGTTCGCCTTTCCGGATGGACCATGAGCCCACCGGAAATTTTGACTGAACTCTAAGTTCAGTTGTTGACATAGAAGTCTCATTATGATCCTTCTAATCCATCGAGGTGCCCGAGGGGGACCCGACATCGGGAGGAGGACCAGATGCCTTTTGCGCGTCTTAAACTGGCGTTCGCTTTTTCCACGTCGCTCGTTGCCGTGGTTGCGGGATCAGCAAATGCACAGGACACGGGAGGCCCGGCGCCTGCCGTCGCTGGTGGCGACATCATCGTTACCGCCCAGCGCCGGGAAGAGCGGCTCCGCGATGTTCCGCTTTCGATCAGTGCCTTCACCGGCAAGCAGCTGCAGGATGCCGGCATCAACGACACCCAGGCCCTGACGAGCGCGGTCCCGGGGTTGAAGATGGACGCCGTTGGCGGCTTCACCGTCCCGTCCATCCGCGGCATTACCACCCAGGTCACGTCAGCCGGGTCCGATACCAACGTGGCGATCTATGTCGATGGCGTGTACTTGCCGTCGCCGAATGCCGGCATGTTCGAACTGCCCGATATCGAGCGGATCGAGGTGCTCAAGGGGCCGCAGGGCACGCTGTTCGGCCGAAACGCCACGGGCGGCGCTATCCAGATCGTCACGCGCGAGCCGACCTACGACATGGCTGGAAATCTGACGGCCAGTTACGGGAATATGAATGATTTCACCGCCAAGGGCTTCGTGTCGGTGCCTCTGGTGGCCGACCGGGCGGCGCTGAGCCTTGCCGGCTATTACGAGCACAACGACGGCTATCTGAGGTCGGTACAGACCGGTGAATTGGTCTCCCCGTTCCGCTCACGGTTGCTGCGGGGCAAGCTGCGCCTCGATCCGACTGACAACCTCAAGATCGTGCTCTTCGCCGAGTGGTCAGCGCGCGACGATGCGCGGACCGCGTTCGGGGTGCCGCTGAACGGCAACACCCAGGGCCGCACCTTCCCCGGGACGATCATCCCGCCCGGAGACCCCTACATCGTCGCCCAGAACCCGATCCTGCCCGTTATCAGCCTGAACGATCACTACGGTTTTGGCGGCACAGCCACTCTCGACACCGGTGTCGGTATTCTCAAGTCGATCACGTCTTTCGGAGAATACAAGGCGCACGGCGTCAACGATGCTGATGACAGTGTACAACCGGCAGGCGTCTATGGGCTCCTCTACGACGCCTACAGCACAGACCGTGCGTTCAGCGAGGAGCTGTCATTTGCTTCAAAGCTGGGCGGTCCGATCAACTTTGTCGTTGGTGGGTATTACATCAAGGGTTGGGGCGGGTGGACCCCGTTGAACGTTCTGGATACGTTTTCCGTCTCCATCGTGAGCCGACAGGACTACCGGGCCGAGGCGCTGTTCGGCGAAGTCTACTACGATCTTACCGATCGCCTTCACCTGATCGGCGGTCTGCGCTACAGCCACGAGAGGCGCTCGCTGGCCGGCGACCTGTTCATCTACGGCACCACCACCGCGTTGGCCTCCCTGTCGCCGACCGTGGCCAACCGCAGCTGGAACAGCGCCACGCCCCGAGCCACGATCAAGTTCGACGTCTCTCCGACCGCCAATATCTATGCGAGCTATTCGAAGGGCTTCAAGAGCGGGATCTTCCAGTCCTCGTCCTTCTCTGTAAACCCCGACGGCACCTTGCCCTTGGCCGATCCGGAAAAAGTCGACGCCTACCAGATCGGCTTCAAGGGGCGCGTCGGCGGCATCCTCGACCTGGACCTTGCCCTGTTCCACTATGATTACAAGGACGTCCAGATCAACAACTACGTCTGTGTGCCAACCAGCCCGGCCCCGGGCGCGCCGTGTACCAACCTGTCGATCGTGCAGAATGCGGCCGCGGCCCGGATCAACGGCGCCGACATCGACGCGACCCTGCGCCTCAATGAAATGTTCTCGCTGCGAGCCGGGGTATCGATTCTCGATGCCAAGTATGCCGATTTCCCGAATGCGCCGATCAACGATCCCCAGCGCAGCAACTACGATCCGATCACTCACACGAACACCGGGACGGTGCTCAACCAGGGCAATGTCGCCCTCATCAAGGACCTCGGCGGCTACCGGATGATCCGCGCGCCCAAGTTCACCTTGACGCTGACACCGACCATCACCCTCCCGATCGGCGACGACAGCCTGCGTTTGACCGGCACGCTGTATCACACCAGCGCGATCAGCTACACCTTCGACGGGCGGATCCAGCAAAAGCCCTACACGACGGTCGATGCGAGACTTTCCTACCGGTTTGCCTCGCCGCGCCTGACTGTCTCGGCATACGGTAACAACCTGTCGAACGTCGTTCGCGTTGCCAGCGTGTTCAGCACAGCCGCGGGGGACGCGGTCTCCTACATGAAGCCCCGCTCTTATGGTGTGGAAGCCAGCTTCGACTTCTGAGGAGAAGCTGCGCCGAGCAGGCGCCCGAAAGAGGCACGGACATTCGATGCCAGTTGCCTCCCGTCGGGCGCTTGCTCGCGAGGATGCTGCCTGATGCCGCATCCATGAATAAGGGTGCTGCCGGATCATCAACCTCATCTCGGTTGCGAGGTGACGCAGTGTGTTCCGGCAGCATGCCCGACCAGGCTCGAAGCGGGCTTGGAAGGGACAGGCGCAGAGTCCGCAAAGAGCCGATCAGCCGCCCCTGCTGCCGGCGACCATGCCGACACCACCGCCCTATGCCCCTACGCCGGAGCGTCGGTTCCGGGCCGGCAAGGAGACCGCGTGATTACACGAATTGCGGAGAGGCGATGCTTTGAGTGAAGAGGCGGAACTGGCGTCCGAACTTCTGCGGCAATCGGGGGCGCAGGGTTCGCCGACCCCCGGCGGCGGCCCGCGCTCAGTGAAGCGGCCAGGGCCGGCTCACTTCGACGAACTGGTGGCGGCATTCGGGCGGCACTTCGTCGACGAAACAAAAATGATCGGTCAGGCCGCAGTGGCCCAGAAGCGTCTCCAG
>Ga0068860_100004456_pt1 | contig 14290 bp, 10 predicted proteins | sample KBSSwiS32_FD_66597 | JGI IMG/M metagenome (GOLD analysis project Ga0068860, IMG submission 66597) | Switchgrass rhizosphere microbial communities from Kellogg Biological Station, Michigan, USA - KBS Switchgrass S3-2 | ecosystem: Host-associated > Plants > Roots > Rhizosphere > Soil ... | reverse complement strand
GACCCCGCCTCCGACGAGTGGAGCATCGCCTCCTGGAGCTACGGCACGGTGGACCTCCCGCCCGAGTACCGCGTCGCGGCGCCCTTCCCCACCCCGCCGGTGCCGCGCGTGGCGGGCCCGGTGATGGACGCGGTGCTCGCGGGCGCCGGCGCCACCAGGCCCGCCCGCGACGCCGTGGACGCGCGCATCGTGCAGGAAGCGCAGACCGGCGGCGGCCGGATCATCGACCACGTCGAGGAGGTGGGCGGCTTCCCGATCATCGCCGGCGGGACCGCGCCGCCCGACGCCGACCACGACGGCATGCCCGACGCCTGGGAGAGCGGCCGGGGCTTGAACCCGAACGACCCCGCCGACGGACCCGCCGACCCGGACGGGGACGGGTACACCAACCTGGAGGACTACCTCCACTCGCTGTGACCTCGATCGCGCGTGCTATTCAGGGTCCCGTGAAAGCGCTCAAGATCATCGCCGTGGTGCTGGTGGGGCTGGTGCTGGTGGTGAGGTTCGGCCTGCTCACCGCCCGGGACGTGCCGGAGAAGGCGCGCTTCGCCATCGACCTCAACGCGCTCCGCGAGGCCGCCGGCCCGGTCGAAGCCTGCCCGGAGAGCGCGCGAGCCGAGCAGGTGGCCCGCGCCGACATGCCCGGCCCGGGGGTCATCTCCGGCGGCCCGTGGTCGGCGATCACCTTCGGCTTCTACGTCTGGCAGCTCCGCTACGCCGACGGGACCTCCGTCGTCCTCGACCCGGTGCACTCGCGCCAGACGCACCAGAAGAACCGCCACGGGGACGCCTACGACGACGCCGCGTGGGACCGGCAGGAGAAGGCGCTGGACGCGGCGAGCGTCATCGCCGCCACCCACGAGCACTACGACCACATCGGCGGCGCGGTGGAGTCGCCGCGCTACGCGGAGATCGCCCCCAAGCTGAAGCTCACCGCCGCCCAGCACCGCCCGCCGCCCTTCGGCGGCCTGAACCGCGATCTCTCCGCCGCGGGCACGCTCGAGTCCGGACCGGAGGGCTCGCTGCACAAGGTGGCGCCGGGCGTGGTGGCGATCACCGCCGCCGGGCACACCCCCGGCTCGCAGATGTTCTACGTGCGCCTCAAGGGCGGCGCCGAATTCCTGCTCATCGGCGACGTCGCCTGGCAGGAGCAGAACCTGGAGCTGGTGAGGACCCGCGCCCGCGGCATCTCGCTGCTCGCGGGCGAGGACGCGGAGGCCATCACCCACCAGATCCGCGCCATCCTCGACTTCAAGAAGGCCAACCCGTCCGTCGACGTGGTCGTCGCGCACGACATCCCGGCGATGGACCGCCGCTTCGCGAGCGGCGCGGTCGGCAAGGGCCTCAACCCGTAGGGAGATCGAACCATGCTGGCATGGCTGGTGGTCGCGCAGGTCCTCGCCGCCTCTCCTCCCGCCGGGAGCGTCTACACCCTGCCCCACGACGAGTTCGTGGCGCAGGCCAAGCGCGACCTGGCCACCATCCACCTCTACGCCGCCGGGCTGCGCCGCCTCCAGGACACGCTCTCGCAGAGCTCCGGGAAGCTCCAGGCCCGGGGGAAGACGCCCTACACGCCGGAGGAGAAGGCGCTGCTGCTCTCCACCTGGGGCGCGTTCTTCTCCTACTTCATCTCCACCGAGGCCATCCGCCAGCGCTACCGCGGCTTCGTCACGGCGGCGCCCACGGACTTCGTGCGGCACCTGTGGGGCTACCTGCTCACGCACACCGCGCTCACCACGGAGCTGGCGCACGGCCTGGTCTTCACCCACCGCTTCTCCGGGAACAAGCCGCTGGAGGTGCTGCTGGACGAGCCGAACGCCGAGTTCGGCGTGCCCTACCGCGCGTTCGCCGAGCTCAAGGAGCAGTCCATCCACGTCGCCACCGCCACCATGCTGCTGACGGGCGACGCCTACGGCAAGGAGGCGGTGCCGAAGCTGAAGGAGCACCAGCTGCTGGAGGAGCCGGAGGTGGCGTGGGCGGTGGAGGAGATGAAGCTCAGCTCCAAGGTGGCCCGCGACGAGCTCCTCCGGCGCGGGGTCACCCTCTTCGCCAAGCAGGCGGGCGACATCGTCAAGGACACCACCTGGGAGGCGCTCTTCCCGGTGCAGAAGAACGTCGCCGAGTGGATGGGCGACACGCGCGTGCGGCGCGAGGGCAAGCCGCTGATCAAGCGCGAGCAGGCGCTGGCGGTGGTGGCGAAGCTGGAGCCCGGCGACGTCCTGGTGGCGCGGCAGAACTGGTTCCTCTCCAACATCGGCCTGCCGGGGTTCTGGCCGCACGCGCTGCTGTACGTGGGCACGCCGGACGTCCTGGCGGCCGCCTTCGACGCCGACCCGGAGGTGCAGCGGTGGGTCGCCTCGCAGACCAAGAAGGCCGGCACCTTCTCTCAGTACCTGCAGGCGAAGTACCCGGAGAAGTGGAGGGCGTACGCGGGCGGGAAGGACCTGCTGGGCGGCGCGCCCATCCGCTTCATCGAGTCGATCAGCGAGGGCGTCTCGTTCACCTCCGTCGACCACGCCATGCTGGTCGACTACCTGGGGGCGATGCGCCCGCGGCTGCCCAAGGTGGAGAAGGCCCGCGCCATCGCCCGGGCGTTCGAGTACCAGGGCCGGCCCTACGACTTCGACTTCGACTTCCTCTCCGACGCCACCCTGGTGTGCACGGAGCTGGTGTGGAAGAGCTACGCCTCCTCTTCGGACATGAAGGGCCTGGCGCTGCCGCTGGTGGAGGTCGCCGGGCGGCAGACCCTGCCCGCCAACGAGATCGTGAAGCGGTTCGACCTGGAGCTGGACTCCCCCACCCGCCAGCTCGACTTCGTCGCCTTCCTCGACGGGCGCGAGGCGCAGGGCGACGCGGTGGTCTCCGACGCCGCGGCGTTCCGGAAGACGTACGCGCGGACGAAGTGGGACATCGCCCAGAAGTAGCTACGGCGGGGCGACCGCCTTGACGTCGACGCGGAACCGCGCCGCGGTGCCCACCTCGTCGTAGTACCCGAGGATCTTCATCGCCCAGAAGCCGCGGTCGCCGTGCACCACGTAGACGATGTCGCGCGGGTTCACGCCGTGGTTGAAGAGGTCGTAGAGGTACCAGCCGTCCCCGGCGAGGAACGCGGAGTCGACGTCCTGGTTGTCGTCCGGTCCGTCGGCGGCGTCCTGCACGTAGCCGGTCGCGGGCGCGGTGGTGAGCGCGGCGAAGTCCTGCCCCGGGAGCACCGCGACCTCCACCGGCCCCACGCCGCTCACGCCGCCGTTGGAGATGATCCGGAACCGCTGGAACGCGACGTCCCAGCCGGCCGCGCCCACCGCCTCCACGCCGGGGACCTGGCGCCGATCGTCGAGGTCGACGAACACCCAGCTCTGCGGCTCGCCCGCGTTCACGCGGAGGTCCCAGGTGCCGTCTCCCTGGTCGGTGAACGTGACGTAGTCGCCGGCGGGGAGATCGCCGTCGAACGGGAAGTCGGTGCGCAGGTCCGTCGCGCAGCCGGAGGCCACCAGGGCGATGAGCAACGCTCGCTTCACAAGGTCCCCTCCACGCCGGCGTGGAACCCGCGGGGCGCCAGCGGCAGGTCCTTCGGGTTCCCGGCGTTGAACAGGTTGGTGCCGAAGGCGAAGACGCCCACGAACGGCCACGGCCTCCAGGCGATCCGCGCGTCGGCGTTCACGTACGGCGACGTCCAGCGCAGCGCGCCCGGGTCGATCAGCTCGAGGAAGGCCCGCGGGCCCACCAGCGCGCCCCCGATGGAGCCGTCCAGGTTGAAGCGCCGGTAGCGCATGGTGAGCCGCGCGGTCGCCCGGTGCACCGCCCTCCCCTCCAGCGGGAGCCCGGTGTCCAGGTCGCGCGCGTCGGCCAGCGTGTACCCCAGGTCCAGCCAGAGGGAGGGGAAGAGGCGCACCCGCGAGGACAGCTCCACGCCCTGCGAGACGGCGCGGGAGGTGTTCTCGTAGCCGAAGCGGGTGGGCGTGTCGGGCGTGGCCTCCTGCAGCGTGATGATGTTGATCAGCCCCTGGAGGTCCATGCGGTACGCGCTCGCGGAGAGGAGCAGCCCGTCGTTCACCTCCCAGTCGGAGGAGACGTTCCATCCGCGCGAGCGCTCCGGCTGCAGCGCCGGGTTTCCCTCCACGACGTAGCCGACGCCCGGGTTCTCGAAGCGCAGCAGCAGCTCCTGGAAGCTGGGGGCGCGAAACCCGCCGCCCAGCGACGCGCGCAGCGCCAGGCCCGGCAGCGGGTCGTAGCGCACGGCGATCCGCGGCGAGAGGTTGGGGCCGAACTGCGAGTCCAGGTCCGCGCGCACGCCGCCCGCGACCGCCACCCTGGGAAGGTCGAGCACCCGCCAGTCGTCCTGCAGGTAGAGCGCGCCGCGGTACCGCAGGCCGTAGCCGGTCTGCAGCCGCGGCGACCGCAGGGTCTCCATCAGCCCGTCGGTGCCCGCGCTCGCCAGGTGCGCGCCGAAGAGGCGGCGGTCGAGCTGGAGGCCCGCCTCGAGGAGCTGCTCGCGCGCGTCCTGGTAGAGGTCGAGGTCGCGCGCCAGCCGCTGGTCCTGCTGGAACTGGTCGCGGAAGAGGCCCAGGGCGGCGCGGGCGGTCAGGGTGGTGGGATCGTCCGGCTTGAGCTCGGCGCGGGCGTTGGCGGTGAAGGCCTCGTCGCGGTTGCGCCGGTCGAAGACCGCGCCGGAGGGGGCGATGTCGATCCCGGAGGTGTCGCGCCGCTCGTAGTGGAGCCGGGCGCCCAGATCGACCGGGCCCGGGTGCCCGGAGACCGCCGCGCCCACGTCCCAGGTATTGAGCTCGCTGCCGGTGGTGGCGATGTCCGAGGGGTCGAGATCGAACGCGGCGCCCCGGCGGAGCCCGGCGCCCAGGGTGGCGTTCATCCCCCAGAGCGCGGCCCCGGCGCCGCCGCGGAGGTCCAGCTCGGAGCGGCCACCGTAGGAGGCGCGCGCGTCGGCCTCCAGCGGCTTCCGCGGGCGGCGGGTGATGAGGTTGATCACCCCGCCCATCGCGTCCGACCCGTAGATCACCGACGACGGGCCCTTGACGATCTCGATCCGCTCCACGTCGCGCAGGGAGAGCCGTTCAATGTCGAGCGTGCCGCCGAAGCGGCCGGGGATGCGCTCGCCGTCCATGAGGACGAGGACGTATTCGGGGTCGAGGCCGAGGAGGCGGACGCCGGAGGTGCGCACCGGCACGTCGCGCGCGATCTCCACGCCGGGGTACAGCTCCAGCAGCTCGGCGAGGTCGCGCGCGCCGGAGACCTCGATCTCCCGGCGGGTGATCACCTCCGTCGGCACCGTCACCTCGTCGGAGCGCTGAGGGGTGCGCGTGGCCGTGACCACCGTCTCCCGCGTGCGCGCCGTCTCGGGCGTGGGCTCCGGATCGGCGGCGAGGAGGGTGAGGAGGACAGCGGGGACGAACTGCACCACTCCAGCTTCGCACGCGACTGAAAATCCGCCGCGGTGTCGCTCGCACCCGGCCGATTGACCAGAATGTCAGCCGGAATCCGTAGGAAACTTCAGAATATGGAAGATCGAGAATCAGGTAGGTTTCATTCCTACTACTACCCACTCTAGGTCCCCCATGTTCCAGAACTTCATCGGGTCGATCGGCCAAGCCATCCCCTTCCTGAACTCCCTCAGCTCGGCGTCCACCGACAAGGGCGGGGCGGGAGGCAGCCTCATCGACAAGGTCGTGGCCCCCATCGCCTCTGCCGTCACCACGGCGACGACGGCGGCCTCGAAGGTCGTCGACGAGTTCCTGCCGCCGGTCGCGAAGAAGGCGCTCGGGTCCGTGGAGAACCTGCTCACGCCCCCCGGCTCGCTCCCTGGTGGCCTGCGGGTGGAGGTCAACGTCCTGAAGTCCGTCGTCGCCTCGCAGAAGATGGACGAGACGTCGAAGGCCCATATCCAGAGCGCCCTGGACCAGGTGAAGTCTGGAAAGCACCTCGATGAATGCCTCAGCCAGCTCTCCGGGCCGGAGAAGACGCTGCTGGCGGACACCATCGGCAACGCCGGCTTCGAGCCCCCCGAGGCGCTCAACTCGTACCTCACCAACCAGAGCCAGGGCGACTCCTCGCGGATGGATTGCGCCCTGAAGAACGTCGAGGTCGCGGAGAGCTCCGGCTACCAGGCCACGGAGGCCAGCGCCCTCTTCCGCTTCCTGCCGCTCGCTCCCGCGCTGCTCGGGGGCTGACCCCGGGCGCCGCCTACTGCAGCGTCACGTCGTCGTAGAGCGTGTACGTCGGGTCGGCGGACAGGTTGTCGTCGTGGTTGGTCAGCGTCAGCGTGTACGACGTGTTCCCGGTCACCGAGGTGGTGACCTGCTGCCACAGACCGCTGTTGCTGCACTGCCTGGCCAGCACGGTGGTGGTGATGCCGGTGGAGTTGTTCCGGAGCGTGGCGGTGCCCCAGTCGAACGAGACGGAGTCCAGGCAGACGACCCTGTACCAGAAGGTCAGCGAGGTGACCCCGGCCGGCGTGGTGAACGTCTGGGAGATGCTGCTGTCGCCCAGGGTCTGCGTGATGAGGCCGGTGCGCGCCGCGTAGGTGCCGCTGTGCCCGCCGGTGACCGCGGAGGTGGAGCCGAGGGTGGTCCAGCCCACCAGCGACCCGGTCTCGAAGGTGCCGTTGGTGATGCCGTTCGAGACCGGCACGATGGAGATGGTGGCCTGCCCGGTCCCGGTGCCCCCGACGTTGGTGCACGTCAAGGTGTAGGTCGTGGCGGCGGTGAGGTTCACCTGCGTCACCTGTCCGTTGGTCACGGCGCCGACGCTCTGGTCGATCGAGCACGTGGGGGCCGGGTTCGGCGTGGCGGAGTAGGTCCAGTTCCACTGGATGTTGGTCGGTATCCCCTGCCCCACGAAGTTCGGGGACGCGCTGAAGGTGGCGATCGTCGGCGCGGTCGGCGGCGCCAGGGTGACGGTGACCTGGCGAGTGGAGGTCCCGCCCGTGTTCGTGCACGTCAGCGTGAACACCGTGTCGGCGGTGATGGTGATGCTCCGCACCGAGCCGTTGGTGAGCGCGCCGACCCCCTGGTCGATGCTGCACGTGGGCGCGGGAACCGGCGAGTTGCCGTAGGTCCACGTCCAGGTGACGTTGGTGGCCACGCCGGAGACCACCGTCGTCGGTGAGGCGACGAACCCGTTGAGGGTGGGCCCCACCGGCGGCGACACCATGACCGTCGTCTGCCGGGTCCCGGTGCCCGCGGAGTTGACGCAGGTCAACGTGTACGTCGTGTTGCTGGCCAGCGTCAGGGTGGTGGAGGACGCGTTGGTGACGGTCCCCACGCCTTGATCGATGGAGCACGTGGGGGCCGGCGTGGGCTGGGGGTTCGAGTAGGTCCAGCTCCACTTGACGCTGGACGGCGCGCCCGCGACGACGGACGACGGGATCGCCAGGAACGCCGAGATCGACGGCGCCACGGTCGCGGCCACCGCGGTGATGGAGACGTACTTGGAGGCCGTGCCGGCCACGTTGGTGCAGGTCAGATTGAACACGGCGTTGTTGGACACGGTCACGCTGGTGGTCGCCCCCGAGGTGACGGTGCCCACGTTGCGATCGATGGAGCAGGTGGGCAGCGGCACCGGCGTGTTGCTGTACTGCCAGGTCCAGGTGACGTCGGTGGGGGTCCCGACCACCGCCGAGGACGGGTTCGCGGAGAAGGTGGCGAGCTGTGGCGCGACGGGTTGGACCACCGTCACCGACGCGTCCTTCGTGGACTCACCGGCCGCGTTGGAGCAGCGCAAGGTGAAGGTGGTGTTCGCGGTCAGCGTGAGGGTGGACTGCCTCCCGTCGGTGACCGAGCCCACGCCGTCGATCGTGCACGACACCGGCGGGGTGGGGGTGTTGTCGTAGCTGAACGAGAAGGTGACGTCGGTGGCCACGCCGCTCAGCACCGAGCTTGGCGTCACCGAGAAGGACGACAGCGACGGGGCGGTCGGGCCCGGCGGCCCACCGCACGACAGGAGGGCCGCGCAGAGCGCGAGCCCGCCGAGGACAGGGAACCTGGCTGGACGCATAGGGGAGAGACCTCGGGCACGCTGGGGTGAAGCTGGGGAGGGGCCCATTGTAGGCAGGTCATGGACACCGGATCTCCAGGATCCGTTCCATCGGGCCAGGCTCCGGCCGCGCCGATCCAGGGCAGCGGCGCCGTGAGCGCGCCCCCCTCCGGCCTCACGGCTCGCAGTTCGGATCCGTCTCCGGGTCGCAGCGAGGCGGAGAGATCTGCGCCAGGGCGACGAACGGTTGCTCCCAGAGAATCTCCGGCGGCTCGTACTCGCGCGGGGCGGGCTCGCCCCGTGGAGCGGGAGACCTCCCCAACCTGTCCGGTTCGGCGCTCAAAGCAGGGAAAGTATGACCCGACGGACCCCCGGCCTCAAGGGAACGGCAGGGCGAAAGAGCACAGCCGCCCGTCGAGCGACCCGACGTGGAGCCGGTTCACCACCGTGTCAATGGTCGGCGTCCCCACCGCCTGCCCCGCGTCCACCGTGAATTGCCGCGCCGCGCCGGTGATCACGTCCAGCTCGTACAGGTTCCCGTTCGAGCCGCCGGCGAAGATCTTCTGCCGCACGAAGTCGATCCGCACGCCGGACGGCGAGGGGACGGGCGCGGACCACAGCAGGGCCGGCTTGTTGACGGTGGTGCTCCAGTACCAGCGCTGCACCGATCCCGACGTCAGGCTGACGATGAACCCGCCTCCGGTGGGGGTGACGAAGGTGGAGGAGGTGCCGGGGGTGACGGACCAGCGCTGCACCAGGTTGACGATGTCGATGGCGTAGACGGTGCCGGCGGTGGTGATCACCATCGCGCTGTCGTCGGTGGTGGATACGGCGAACCCCTGGTCGCGCACCACGCCGGTGTCGATGTCGCCCAGGTTGAAGCGCGAGGTGAGCGGCGGCGCCACCTCCTGCCCGGTGATCGAGCTGAGCACCCGCAGCGAGCCGATGCCGCGGGCGCCGACGTAGAGGCGGTTGAATTCATAGTCGACCATCAAGCCGCCGTTGACCATCCCCAGATCGCCGGGCGCGTAGGTCCACAGCACCTGCCCGTTGACGCTGGAGAGCGCGTACACCTTGTTCGGCGTGGTGGTGTTCCGCGTTCCCACGAAGATCAGGTCGTGCCCGGAGTGCACCGCCAGGTAGGCGGCGTTGGCGCGGGACGCGAGCTGGGCGATGGGCTGGCTCTGGATCCGGTCCCCCAGGGGCGCGCCGCCGTTGGCCACCCAGAGCACGGCGCCGGTGGCCGCGTTGATCGCGGTGACGCGCCCGCTCTGGTCGCCCACCACCGCGTACTTGCCGGTGTTCCCGGCCAGGGTCGACAGCAGGAAGCGCTGCTGCACCGGCGCCCCCACCGACACGGGCCGGAACTTCTCCGCGCCGTCGTTGGCGACGACGGCGGTGTCGGTGACGTTGGCGGTGAGCGCCCCCAGGTTGCCGGCGCCGTAGACGGCCACGCCCAGGTCGGTCACCGGCTGGAGCGTGTTGGGGTAGCCGGTGCTGTAGCACCACAGCGGGTTCGCCCCGGTGCGCGCCCTGGGCTCCGCCCAGATGCCGCCCGGCGGCGTGTCCCCCGACGCGTAGGTCAGGTTCTGGTCGTGGTTGTAGACGCGGTAGTAGTAGCGCGTGCCGTCGGTGAGGAGGCTGGTGTTGGTGAACGCGCTCGTCGTGCTGCCGAAGTTGTCCGAATACACGACCTTGGCGTTCCCGATGATCTGCTGGGGCAGGTAGGCGACGTGGTCGATGGGCCGGGTGCTGGGTGGCGCCCCGACGGCGCGGAGGATGAGCACGCCCTGGTGCGCCGCCGGGTTGTTCCACTTCAGCTGCACCGTGCCGGGAATGGAGCTCGCGACGAGGAGGCCCACGTCTGGCGTCGCAGCCGCGGGCTCGATCGAGGCGTTCGTCCCGTCGTAGTACATGAACGCGGTGCTATCGACGCTGGGGAGGACGCCCGCCTGGAACGCCAGCTTGTCCTTCCCGTACGAGAGGCCGAGGCAGCCGTAGGAGATGGCCAGCTCCATCACCTGCCCGGATCGCTTCGCGCTCCAGCGGTCCGAGCCCGCCGGGCCACCACACCCCTCCCCCGGCAGGTACGAGCCGACGAGCTGGTTCTCCACCCAGTGCTCCAGGCGAACCGGGTCGTCCCCGGCCTTCGGGAAGGCCACGGCCCAGAAGGCGTCGTCCTGGTCGAGCTTCCCGTTGTTGTCGTGGTCCAGCCCGTAGCCGTACCTGACCTCGAGGTCCGACGGCCACGCGGTGGACGTCTCCATCAGGAGGAACAGGCTGCCGGTGTTCGCGGAGTCGTTGTCGTTCTCCAGGCACACCTTGTCGACGGCGACCTGGCTCTGACCGACGCTCACGTCGGGGAAGCAGGTCCAGGTGGCGGCCCAGTCCGCGTTCTTCCCGTCGACGGTGATGCTGGCGCCGGCGAGGGCGAGGCCCGGGAGGAAGAGCAGGAGCGCCGGGGCGAAGCGCGTCACGGTGCCACCTCCCTGAGCGCGAAGGCGGCGGTCGCCAGCGGCCCCTGCGGCCCGATCAGCACCGCGGTCCACGTGCCCGGAAAGCGGGCGGCTTCCGTCCCGCTGATGGGCACGCTCAACGCCACCGACTGCCGGGCCCCCGCGGGGAGCGCGTCCACCTCCGCGCCGAGGCGCTGGTACGTGGTCCCGCCCGGCGTCACGAAGTCCATCCACAGGCGCAGCCGGCCGGCGCCGCCGCTCACCGTGGCGTCGGCGACCACCTCGTCCACCTCGCCGATCGCGACCGCTCCCTCGGGCAGGAACCGGACCGAGAGCGCGCTGGCCACGGGCGGTGGCGGCGCCAGCCGGGATGGCGGCGCCGGGGTCATCGGCAACGACACCGCCGGGGGCTCGGTGCACGCGCCCAGCAGGGCCACCAGCCCCAGCGCCAGGCTGGCCACCAGCGGCGCTCTCGCCGCACTTCTCCGCAGATCCTTCGGCATGGGGCCCCTCGGCCGGCCGGTCCAGTCCGGAAATTTCCGGTAATGGTAACTGATCCGGCGCTGGTTCGAAGAGGGTCCCCGCCGACCCTTTGTCGGGTCAGCGCATGACCTGGGCTGCTACCTCTGCGGGACCAGCGTCAGCCGGCCGTTGACGGTCGGATCCAGGGACGCCTTGCGGTTGGCGGTGCAGATGTCGATCCGGCCCGTGCCCTTGCCACGGAACGCGCCGCCGGTGTCGACCACGCGGAACTCGATCGGCCGGCCGTACTTCGCCTCCAGCTCCGGGATGCGGAGCTTGGTCCCGTACGGGAAGGCCTTGCTGTCCATGGCCACGGAGACGTACTTCGACTTCCCGGACAGGAAGTCCTGCAGCGTGTGCAGCGGCGCGCCCTTCCGGTCCTTGAACCCGCCCTCCATGGGGGAGTTGTCCGGGAAGTAGCCGGTGCCCTTGGCGGTGAACTTCTGGCCGGTCGGCGTCATGGCCGGGGCATTGGGCGCCTGCGCCTGTCCAGCGGGCTTCGGGTTGCCGCCGGCCCCCGCCGGGCGGGTCGAAGCGGCCGGGGGCTGGGCGGAAGCGCCAGGACGGCGCTGGCCGGCCGGCTCGAAGGTGTCCTTGAAGCGACCCGTGGGATCCGGGTTCGCCGCCTGCTTCAGCCGCTCCGTGCCGGGCGGCAGCTTCTGGCCGAGGAACGAGCCCCAGGTCTGCTGGCCGACCTTCCCGTCCACCTGCAGGCCGTTGTCCTTCTGGTACTGCCGGACCGCCTGCGCGGTCTTCTGGTCGAACTGGCCGCTGTCGCCGACCTGGTAACCCGCCTTGCTCAGGCGCTGCTGGAGATCCGAGACCTCCTGGCCGCTGCTCCCGTTGCTCAGCAGGCTGTGGTCTGAGACCGAACCCGTCGCGTCCTGCGAGGGGGATGGCGAACCAGCAGCAGAGGACGCGGACGAGGACTGGTCCGGCCCTGCGGCGTCAGACGAAAAAGACTGATCCGGGATCTCAACCGGTCCTGAGGATGCGCCTTCGATGGGGGGCATGGGCTCTCTCTCCAGGTGGGCTCATGTATGTGCTGCACCCCATTCTCAGAAACTGGTGGCCGGAAGTTGCGCACAATGTAGGTTCAATGATTCTGGCGGTATACGTGTAAATCTTCTCCCCAAATCTGAGAATGGGGCCCAGGCGTACGTCATTTGCGAGGAATTACCTCCGGAATTTGACCCCTGTTGAACAGTTACGTTATTTTTGTCGTGGTTGGCCGCCAGTCGACAGGTGCAGCCTCGTTTTGGCGGACGAGGCTCTGGCTCCCAGGTAGGGGGAGCTGCTGTCCGGGAGCTGAGGTCACCGTCGCCTCCGGATACTGCGAGCCCTGACGGGACTCGTGTACCTCGCCTCGTCAGCGTCCGGGAGTCCTGCCGGGTCGAGCTTCGCCCAGCGATGACGCCTTCCCAGCGGACCCGGTTCTGGGGCCTCGTCGCCCTCACCGCTTCGGTCAACCTGCTCTTCTGGCGCTGGTGGCTGACGGCGGGCAACGTCGGCCACCCGGTGTTGTTCGGGCTGCGCTCGGCGACGACGTTCTATATCGCCACGCTGCTGCCCGGGATGTACCTGCTGTTCCTGGGCTTCATGAAGAGGCCCAACCCCATCCGCGCTCCGCATCACGCCCGGGTCGCGGTCATCTCGCTCACCGTGCCGGGCAGCGAGAGCCTCGACATCGTCGAAGCGCAGCTCCGCGCCATGCGGGCCATCCACTACAAGCACGACTCCTGGCTCCTGGTCGACAAGTGCCACTCCCCGGAGATCGAGGCGCTCTGCCAGCGGAGAGGGGTGAAGTACTTCTCGCGGCACGACCAGGCCCGCTGGGGGCACGTCAAGGTCACGCTGGACGACGGGCGCGAGGTGAGCCTCGTCGAGTACTGGAACCAGCCGGGGCCGCCGTTCAAGGCCAAGACCAAGGCGGGCAACGTCAACGCCTGGCTGGACATGCTCTTGCGGACCGGCCTCAAGGACTACGAGCTCTTCACCCAGCTGGACATCGACCACCTCCCCAGGCCGCACTACCTCCACAAGGTGCTGGGCTACTTCAAGGACCCCAAGGTCGCGTGGGTCCAGGCGCCCAGCGTCTACGACAACTGGGAGCACTGGACCGCGCTGGGCTCCTCGGAGCAGGAGCTGGTGCTCCAGGGCATCCTGCAGATGGGGTTCTTCGGCTTCAGCCGGACGCCCTTCATCATCGGCAGCCACTGCACCTACCGGATGTCGGCCGTCCGGGAGATCGGCGGCTTCCAGCCCACTCGCGCCGAGGACCACCTGGACACCCTCTGCCTGGCCGGGCGCGGCTACGAGGGCGTCTTCCTGCCGGAGATCATCGCCGTCGGGGACGGCCCGGAGACGTTCGAGACCTATCTCGCGCAGCAGTTCGCCTGGGCCTACAGCATGTTCCAGGTGTTCCAGACCCATACCCCGCGCCTGCTGAAGAACCGCCAGCTCAACTTCAGGCAGTCGCTCCAGTTCATCTTCGCCCAGACCTGGTACCCGTTCTGGAGCGGCTCGATGCTCTTGATGTTCATGCTGCCGGTGGGATCGCTCCTGCTGAACGACCCGGTGGCGCACGTGAACTTCTGGCTCTACCTGGCCCACTACACCCCGCTCACCGTGGTGAACCTCTTGACGTGGTACTGGAGCCGGAGGTGGTTCCAGCCCAGGGGAGGGGCGCTCCTGAGCTGGCGCGGGATCGTCCTGCACGTCGCCCGCTGGCCCGTGGTGCTGTCGGCCATCGCCCAGGCCCTCCTCAACGTCCAGAAGCCGTACATGATCACCCGGAAGGGGGTCATCCAGGGCGAGGAGGAGCCGTTCCTCCTGGCGCCGCACCTCCCGTACTTCCTGCTGATCGCCGGCTCGATCGGGGCCGTCTGGTGCTTCCTCATCCGGACCGGGCGCAGCGCCGCGCAGGGCGACATCCTGTTCGCGATCCAGGGCGCGATCATGCTGTTCCTGGTGTTCGCGGTGGCCCTGTGGAAGGACGTCAAGGAGCTGCGCACCAAGGGCCTGGGCCTGGCCCACTGCCTGTCGCTCCGGCGCCGGCCCTTGCTGGTCTCGGCCGCCATCGTCATGGCCCTGGCCGGCACGACCTGGATCTCCGCGAACCGGATCCTCGAGGCGCTGGCGTACGGCCAGGTGGACTACACCAACCTCATGCTCCGGATCTGGCCCTACCGGTAGCGCTCCCCCACCCTGCAGGTGGTGAATGCCCAGCCCGCGGCACCTCTTCCTCCCGCTGCTCATCGTCGCCACCGCGCCCCGGGCGCACGAGCCGCGCGTCCTGTCGCTGACCGCCATCCCGCGGTCGAGCC
>Ga0068860_100004452_pt1 | contig 14296 bp, 8 predicted proteins | sample KBSSwiS32_FD_66597 | JGI IMG/M metagenome (GOLD analysis project Ga0068860, IMG submission 66597) | Switchgrass rhizosphere microbial communities from Kellogg Biological Station, Michigan, USA - KBS Switchgrass S3-2 | ecosystem: Host-associated > Plants > Roots > Rhizosphere > Soil ... | reverse complement strand
TTTTATAATACCAGCATGTTGCGGGTATAAAACTGACAAGGATGATGCGTCTGCCATTTCAAAATCATCGAAATCAAAACCAGGCGCGACCGTGCAACCGGCAAAGCAGAATGAGCTTCCCATTGCTGGTCTGCTGGCGAACCAGCAATTGGAAGGCACCGTGTACTGAAATAATTGCCCTTTGGTAAAATCGTTACCGAGTTGAATAATATCCAGGCTTCCAGCTATATGTATCACATATATCAGCAATGGGTCACCTGCATAAAAATGCCAGCACTCATCAGATCTGATACGATGAAAGCCAGAAAAATTTCCTTCCTCCAATAAAAAATAAATAGCGGTGGAAAAGACTCTTGCACCACGAAACCTTTCCGGTAAGGCAACCTTCGCAATGTATTCATTGCTCCGGTAAGTTTCTTTATACCAACCACCTTCGGGATGGGGCTGAAGAGAGTATTGCTGAACAAGTTGTTGAGCAGTAAGCATGACGTTTTTTTATTAAAGGGAATTGTGAAATCTAAAAATTGGAACAAACTCTTGAACTATTGGCGCGTTCCCGGCTCAATCCATGTCATTAAAGTTGGTCAAAAATTCTATTCTTTTTTAAAATGTATCACCAATCCTCCCCCGGAAGCAAGTTTCAGGGATAAATTATCTTCTTTTGATACAGTTCGCTTTTGGAGTATCAAATGATTTGGGTTTGCATTGGTGTCATCGGAATCACTATAAATTTCGGCACCGTATTTTCCTTCGCCCAAAAAATTCAAAGAAATAGTTACGGATCGCCCTTCATGATTGTTGATGGCTCCAACATACCATTCATTGTCCTTTCTCCTTGCAATCACTATATACTCATTCACTTTGGCGTCCGGCACTTTTATTTCGTCCCACGTGGTTGGAATTTTTTTTATGAATTCAAAACCGGGCTGCCCTTCATATGCAGCAGGATAATCACACACCATTTGCAAATAATTTTCCAGCACCACGTACATCGCCAGCATGTGGCAACGGGTGCCTAATACCAATGGCCTGGTATATTGTGTTTTATATTTATCCTGTGGCACTGCTCTGAAACCGCCCAAATGATAGTCTGTTGAACCGGCCAATCCCCTTGTAAACGGCATACTGATATCATGGTCAGGGCTAAGGCCCCGATCATCCCATTTATCCACTTCATAATTCTTCGTTCCCTCCCGTGTAAATTCATTCGGGTAGGTCCGGTTCAGCCCGGTTGGTTTGTAGGCGCCATGAAATTGGATATGCAAGTGGTGCGCCGCTGCCTTCTGTAAAATTTCTGTTTGCATGTTCACCATTTCCTGGTCATCGCGATCCATAAAATCGACCATCATTCCCCTGAGTCCCCACCTTTCAAAAATTGCAAAGGCCGTATCAAGTTTGGGATACAATGCATAGAAATGGACCCACACCCTTATACCTACTCCAAGACGTCCTGCATAATCGCATATCTCCTTCATATCCAGCCCGGGAACCGGTGTAGTAACATCCGAATGGGGGCCCGGCTGAAATCCGACGCCATCATCCATATACCATTGATGTAAACCATATTCCACCACCGAATGATATTCTATTCCATTGCGTGCACAGAAATCAATATAGTATTGGTTGGTTACAAAATTATTACCGGGGGCATTCAAAGTATCCGGAACCACGTTACCATTCCACCAGGGGAAAGTAGTTTTGCCAGGTTTTATCCAGCTCACGTCTTTTATTTTACATGGCTCGTTTAAACTGGTGATAATGTTACTCTCAATTAATGCACCAATGCGATCACTTATCAACAACACGCGCCACGGACTTTGATGGGGCAATGTCGCCTTTACTTTTATACCTGTTTGTTTCGGCAGGGGCGATAATTTACTTACCAGCACATCATCGTGTTTCGATATATACATTCCCGCATAATCCAATAATGCCGCTTCTGTAATGGCCAGGTATAGATTGCCGGGAAACTCAACCAGGGTAGGCATATCCATTAAAGTATCGGGCGTCACGTCACTTAATGGCAGGCTGCTGTAGTCACCTTCATGCGATGAAGTATAGTTGGGCAAAAACAATGTATGTACTTTGGGGTTACCTCTTAATTTGAAAGTAGTGTTTTCGTCCAGCAAGGCAAAAGAGGTAAAATTTTTTTGCTGAGGTATCTCATATCGAAATGCAAGTCCGTCGTCAAATACCCGTACTAACAAATTTATTTTTCTGAAAGGAGCAGCTTTTTCCTCCAGCGGTATCCTTACTTCTTTATAATGGGTATGTACCAGTTTTGTTTTTCCCGTTACCAGTTCATAGTTTTCTGTCGTGTCTCGAAAAACAGGTTTATTTAGTTTAAGATTGATATTAAAATTATTATCGTTGAAGTTCAGACCAAGAGAAGAATAATCAATGATTGTTTTTTGTTTGAATGATACGCTATACTCCATAGTTTTATTCAGAAGCCTGAACGAAAAAACAATATTTCCGTCAGGAGAAGCCAGACTTATTTTTGTTTGTGAGGCAACGGGCAATGCAAGCGTTAGGCAAATAATACCTAATGCTTTTTGCAGGAATTTCATCATGTAGATTGTTATGGTATGAAGTTAAGATACTTTATTAGTTTTCACAGCGTTATCAAAACAGGTTTGTTTTAGACGCTGGGAGATAAAATAGGTGATTTCTTATTAAGCCGCCGCTATTGTATAAAGCCTATTCTTATATTTGCACAATGCTATCAGTAAGTCATCGCGGGAAATTGATGCCGGCATCACCCATCCGGAAATTAGTTCCATATGCTGAAATTGCAAAAAGCAAAGGAGTAAAAATCTATCATCTCAATATTGGCCAGCCGGATATTGAAACTCCAAAAACCATTCTTGATGCGGTTCGTAATTCTGATTTCAAGGTTTTAGAATATAGTCACAGCGCCGGTAATGAAAGTTATCGGAAAAAACTGGTGGAATATTACGACACAGTCAACATCAATGTTGATTACCGTGATATTATTATTACCACAGGGGGAAGCGAGGCAATTTTATTTGGATTTATGAGTTGTCTCGATGCCGGTGATGAGGTAATTATTCCTGAACCGTTTTATGCTAATTATAACGGTTTTGCTGTAGCCGCAGATGTAATAGTGAAGCCGATAACTTCATCAATTGAAACAGGTTTTGCGTTGCCACCCATCGGAGAATTTGAAAAAGTTATTACTAAGAAAACAAAGGCGATTGTAATATGCAATCCTAATAATCCTACCGGGTATTTGTACAGCAAGCAGGAAATGGAGGTCCTTCAAACAATTATTCAAAAGCATCACCTTTATTTATTTTCCGATGAAGCATACCGTGAGTTTTGCTATGAAGGGGAGCACTTCAGCGCTATGCAGCTTAAGGGAGCAGAGGAAAATGTTGTGATGATGGATACGATCAGTAAACGATACAGTGCATGCGGGGCAAGGATAGGGGCCCTGGTAACAAAAAATAAAAATGTAACAGAAACAGTCTTAAAATTTGCGCAGGCAAGACTAAGCCCTCCCGCTTTTGGACAAATTGTTGGGGAAGCTGCTGTGGATCTTCCGCCTGATTATTTTGAAAAAACGAGGGCTGAATATAAATTACGGAGAGACCTCATCGTGCGAAGATTGAATAATATTGCAGGTGTATTTTGCCCGCAACCGGGCGGCGCATTTTATGCAATGGCTTCATTGCCTATTGATGATGCGGATATATTTTGTCAATGGCTTCTTGAATCTTTTAATCATAATGGAGCTACTGTTATGCTGGCACCCGCGACGGGATTTTATGGTACGAATGGGCTCGGTAAAAAAGAAGTGAGACTTGCCTATGTACTGAATGCAGATGCAATCAACGCATCGATGGATTGTCTAGAGAAAGCGTTGGAAACTTACCCTGGACGTATCATTGTAAAATAATTCCAAACAGGAGCTTCCATGCTGATTTTTTTCCTTAATGCATTATCTTTGCCGCCCAAAAGTAATTATGTCGAGGTAGCTCAGCTGGTTAGAGCATCGGATTCATATCCGCCAGGGGCGGACGGCAGTTCGGATAGATGGGAATTGGAAATGAAGTTTTTAAAATAAAATATTATGTCGAGGTAGCTCAGCTGGTTAGAGCATCGGATTCATAACCCGAAGGTCGGCAGTTCAAGTCTGCTCCTCGATACAAACAAACTCCTACATCGGATTCATATCCGCCTCAGGCGGACGGCAGTTCAAGTCTGCTCCCCGGTGCATTGTAAGTGCCCTGGAAGGAGATTGTTATAAACCTCTTATGAATTCAATTTCAGTTTTGAACCATAAACATCATCAAATTTCTGAGGATTAAATCGTTCCCAACCACTTCCGTGGTGCAAGGTTATTTCTCCGAAATAGATAGCTCCATTAAGGTTGTATAAGTCAATACGGACGTAGCCAAAATCCTTGGCAAGTGTTTCAGCAATTTTATTCATTTCTTCGAGACTTTGGGGCTTTGGTATATCCCTGCCCAATGGATATACTTCTTTTCCATTTTTCCAGGGGGCCCAGTTAAAAGGCAATTTTTCCCATTTTTCGTTGTAGAAATTCCTGACATGATTCGTAAACCGATCGATGTCAACCTGAATAAACTCCAACTTTCCGCTTATGCAATGAAATTTATAATCTAGTGGCAAATTCCCATTAACATCAAGTAACAACTCTTCGAAAATAATTCTTCTTTTGATGTTTTTATACTGAGGCTCCTTTGTTATATCGTAGTGATTTTCTTTTAGCCATTTATTACATAGGGAAACCAGGTCAGATAAATTTTCTTTGCCGACATCGTGAATAATTTTTACCTGGGAACTACCGTGATTTGCTTTCATTACAAAAGAATGTGGGAGTTTTTCAAAATCCTTTTCAACAGGAGCAGGAGTTTCGTGGATACACGGAATTAGAAACTTTTCGCCTATTTTATTTTTTATGTAGTCCCTGACCAGATATTTATCAGCGATAGTTGTGTGGAAGTCCTTATACCCCCAGATTTTTAGATATTGAATTTTTTCATTTAGTGTTTTTGGTCGTCTTAGATGGAGAAACGATTTCTGTCTTATTAAAAACAAAGTTTTTAAATAAAGTCTGGTTGGAATTATTTTAGAAAAAAAGACCCATAATTTATACTTCATATTGTATTTAGTTATTTTTTGTTTAACACAAATATATCATGTAAACAATACGACGAAGTATTTTTCTCTCAGATCATTTCACATTAGCAGGGGATGCAAGTTTCGCCCGATTATCTATACATACATAAAATTGACAGGCTTTTACCGGAGTCACAAGAATAGTTACTCTTTTAAATGCTTTTTGATTATTTCTTTAGAAGCATCAGCATGGGCTTCGCAACGAATAAGATTTAGAATCTCTTTCAGATTTTGCTTTCGCATTAAAAATTTATCAAAACTCAGTCGCTTTAGTCCTGCCCTGATATAGCGGTTACCAAATATATTAACAGGAGAAAAACCACGCAAATATTGTTTTTCAGTTTTGCTCAAAAAAGCTTTCCAACTATCCCGGATCAATGTGTTATCAACAATAATTTTGTTATATCCGCTAATTTCTTCGATCACTTTTTCTTTTTCAGTATCCTGCAAAAATTCTACATTAAAGTTCTTCCTTTGTTGTTTTATAGGATATAGTTCAAAGGAAATATCTTTGTGTTGTGAGATTTCCAATTGCAGTATCAATCCGGTGTACCAACATTCATGCTTTGAATTCAATGTAAACAAGAAGTTAGCAAGGCTGTAAAAGATGGGTACATTTTTATAAACCTCATATCCGCTAGTACAATGCGTGTGATGACCAATAATGGCATCAGCGCCGTTCTCTGCATAAAAGCGATATTGTTTCACCATACGGGGGCTAGGCAGGTGGTAGTATTCATGTCCCCCATGAATAATTACAATTACTTTATCGTGTTTTGCCCGGGCTGCTTTTATTTGTTTTACATTTTCTATAATATCCAGGGGGTTGGCTCCCGGTTTATCATCTTCTGCAATTGACCATTCGTTTTCTGCAAAGTTGAGGATGCCAATTTTGAATCCTTCTTTTTCCAGGGTAAAGGCTTTAGTTGCTTCCTTTAAGTTAACCCCGGCTCCTACATGACTGATATGATTTTCTTCCAGTTTTTCTAATGTATCCTTCAATCCCTGGTTACCAAAATCCATGATGTGGTTATTAGCAAGTGTAGCGAGATTAACATTCATTATCTTTAGAATATTGAAAGTTTCAGGATGGCCATTTAAGTGTGGTCCTACTTTAAGAATTCTATTTTGTTTACCTGAATTTGTTACTGGTGATTCCAGATTAACTATGTTTAGATCAGAATTTTTAAAAAATGGAATAATATTTTTAATGAGCTCAAAAGGTTCATTCATTGTACCACTTATAAAAAAGTCGCCTGTAATATTAATCTTCATATTTCACGTTTATAACCCGGAGCATAAAATCGTTTAATAATTTTGCCTGTACTTTATTATTGAAGACGCTATAGATTAGTTTCCTGCCTTCTTCCCCAATACTGGCTGCTTTATCGTAATCCCTAAAAACATTTCCAATTTGAGAAGCAAAACTATCAACATCATCCGGCTGCGCAAGAAATGAATTTTCTCCATCTTTTAGAAAATTTTCGATTTCACCTACCCTGGTAATAATTACAGGTTTTCCTGTTGCTAAATATTCGCCAAGTTTTGTTGGAAATCCGCCCTCCGCCTGTTTATTTGATGGCCGGGCCAAAGCAAGAGCCTTCGCATTTGATAAAAGTAACGGCATTTTGTCCCTTTCAACCTTACCCGTAAAATCAATACGGTCAAAACAGTTTGAGGCTATAGCTATTTTTGCAAGTTTATTGGCTAATTTTTCATTGCTTATGTCTCCTACTAATTTCATTTTCAAATCCGAGCAAAACGAATATTGATTAACCGCCTTTCCAAATGCCCTTATAAGGGTTTCAACACCGTCCTTATCTCCTTCCATTGATCCACAATATGCAATATATGAATGATCGGGATAATTATTATTTGTTTTGAACTCGAATCTTGTTGGATCAACGATCATATTAATAATAACAATCGGTATTTTCAATTTAATATCTTCAATGAAATGTTTTTTTATTGCATTACTTATTACAAATAATCCATCGAATTTATGAACCAGTTTATAATATATGAACAAATCAATTTTCTTGAAAACACTTTCATTGTTTACCAGGAAGGGATATTCGGTCCTTTCATGAATGATCTTAATATTTAATTGGTTTGCAATTTTAAGAACAGGATACAATTTCCATGCAGTAGTATCCAATAGCACCAATATATCAACGGGTGCTATTTTATGAAGCGCAATTAAATGCTTCCTGCATTTGTTACGGGATTGATGTTCTACATATATTTTATCTATAAATGATTTCTTTTGTTTTTTTGAATTATTATTGGCGGAAACACAGACAAATTCAATATCGGGGAGTAAGGATTTATCAATTACAGACGTTTGTGGACTTGTCAAAATAAAGTAAACTTCGTTGCCAATTTCACTAAGCCCCTTTGCATAAGCTAAATGGCGGTTAGCCGCTGCGCCACCTTCAGGATATTGTAAAGATGAAATAAAAACTATTTTTAACTTTTTATTCCATTTCATAAATTACTAAGTTTTTTATTTCCTGTTAATAATCTTAATATTCCGGAGGACAAGTTATCAATTGTATAGTTCGTTGCAATTAGATAGCTTGAAATAATTTGCCATTCTTTAATCGCAATTTGAATGCTATTCAAACTAGACCTGATCAAAGCCTGAAGAATTATTAGTTCCCGCGAAGCCTCTGGTTGTTCCAAAGGTATGAAATGGCAAGCCAATTGAAAGTAGAATTGACCAGGATGATCGGGAGGATCACATTGGAAAGTTACGGGCAGTTAAAAAAAAGGGGGCAATAAATAGATGAGTAGACAACACGGTATTGGATGCGTCTGTTCAGGTAATTGTAACAGGGGGCGGGGAGCTGGTCTCCTGCAGATTAAACCTCTTTTTCTAAGGAAATCACCGGTTATTTACTGGTACGGTTAAGGAGTTGTAAACTGTCGGCAATCTTACCTGTCACGATAGTAGTAAATAATTCAGATCCTTTCGCATTCAAATGGTCGGGATCATCAAATAAATAAGAGTGATTTGTGAAAGAAGTATCATTGGCAAAATCTATAAAACATACATTTTCCTTTTTAGCGATTTTTTCTATTATTGAAATGGAATAATCCTTTTGGTTGTATTTTATGTAAGAGGGCGAGGATACGACAAAGAGTTTTATTCCCGCATGCCGGCAATCTTCAATAAAGGATTTAAAAATGTTAATTTTGATGCTGTCTACTTCATATTGTGTTGGGCTCCTTACTTCTATTGGATTATTCCAGGTTCTGTTTAAGGGCTTATATCCTTTTGTGTCGGAGGCTTTCTTTTTAAAATATTCGGAATTGCCGCCTGCTATCATCAAAAAGGAGGAATTAAACGCATATATGGATGATAATAATTTGAATTTCTCGAGGGGACTTTTTAAATCTACAATAGGACGTATCTCCTCGTGGTCTTTATAATACGGCAATAAAAAAGATAACCTGTCGTAGCTTTCTGCCCCTACCCTTAATTCATCGTCTGATACATCTAAAATAATAAGCTTCGGAGAATACCTTTTTAAAACCGCCTTTAAAACAGCATAGTTATAGAATATAAATTGCCCGGGACTTCCCGTATTGTAGCAGGATTGTTTCAACCCGGTTTCAATAATATCAGGTACATAATGATGATATGCCCTGGAAGAACCAAATACCAATACATCAGCTGTTGTTTTCTCAATTGAATAAGTGGCCCTGTATTGCCGTCCGAATTCTTCTTTGAAATAAAAATATCGCAAGGTTTTTCCAATTGTGAAATCGAATAGAAATATAAAAAGTAACAGTAATAACAACTTGGCTGTAAAATATAAATAAGCATTATTTTTTATCCGGGTTCCCAAAGTCATAAATTGTTTAGCAATTAAAATTGAAAGTAAATAAACTGGCCACCGTCAAAAACGCCAATCAGTAAGATAATAATTATTAAAACAGTATAAGAAAGGTACCTGATCAGCCAGTGTTTGTTATTAAAAAAAGAAAAGTCTCCCTTATAATATTCGCGTTTTGCTTCAATGAGCAGTAAAATAAATATTCCCAGGAATGAAAAAAGAAAGGAAGAGGGATCATCTTTATCAAAAAAAAGCGGGTCTTTATTAGTAAATATTCTTTTTATTATAACAAATGAATCTGAAACGTTATTTGCCCTGAAAAATATCCAGGCAAAACAGCAGAGAATAAAGGTGACAATTATTTGAAGAAAACGATTGAGCCAGGGAAGTTTCTTTATACCTGTAAGTTGGTTGACTTTATCAGTAACAGGTCTTGATATAATTGCAAAGATCAGGTAAAACCCGTTCAAGGCTCCCCAAATAATAAATGTCCAGTTTGCGCCATGCCATAACCCGCTAACAATAAAAACAAATGCCAGGTTAAAATACCACCTCGGTATTGACACCCTGCTGCCGCCAAGTGAAATGTATAAATAATCTTTAAACCAGGTAGATAAGGATATATGCCAACGTTTCCAAAATTCTGAAATATTTCTTGAAAAATATGGGCGATTAAAGTTAGTCATTAATTTAAAGCCCATAATTTTTGCGGCCCCGATTGCTATATCTGAATAGCCTGAAAAATCGCAATATATCTGAAATGCAAAGAAAATGGTTGCTAATATTAAAGTTATTCCGCTATGCTGGGTTGGATGGTTATAAACAGCATTTACGTATATCGCCAATCTGTCGGCGATCACTATCTTCTTAAATAACCCCCAAAGCATTAGTTTGAGTCCGTCGGCTACCCGGTTATAATCAAAATCATGTTTTTCATAGAACTGGTGTATTAGATTTTGTGGGCGTTCTATGGGACCGGCAACTAATTGCGGATAAAACATTACATAAAGGGCATATATTCCAAAATTTCGCTCTGCTTTTTGATTACCTCTATATACTTCAATGGTATAGCTCATTGCCTGGAAAGTATGAAATGACAAACCAATAGGAAGGAGGATTGACAAATAGGGTATTGGGTTTTGATAACCTGCCCCATGTAATAAAATACTTAAATTCGTATTTAAAAAGTTATAATACTTAAATACGGATAGTACTCCTATATTAGCAATTAAACTTGCGAGAAGAAATAACTTTTTAGTTTTGCCTTTGCTTGTTTCTAAAAATATTCCTGCAAAATAGTCTATGACAATGGTAAAGCCAAGTATTAAGATATATACTGGCACAAATGCCATATAAAAGTAACAACTACTTGCGAGCAAAAGAAACCACCGATATTTATGCTTTAAGGCAAAATATAAAAATGTTACGATTACAAAGAAAATAGCAAAGTCCAGTGAATTAAAGAGCATTGTTCTTTACGAAGTTTTGAGTTTGGATATAGTTTATGTTAGGGCTTATGGATGAAAATACAACAATCAGCATAGAAAAATTCAGCGGTCAATTTGATCAGGCCTTTGGATATCAGAAAAGGTGATTAAAGAACTACTTCAAATCATGGAAAGTTATCCGGAACAAAAAATAAAACGCCGCGGATGGAACAAAAAATACGGAATTGAGTAAGCCTGACACTGGCAGACATAAATATTACATAATTATATAATATATTTATTGAATTTCCTAAATTTTACATCTTTATTGTAGAAATTCTTGCCAAGTCCAGTTATCTTTTTTTTAACAAATTTTTAAGATTTTCGCTAAATTCAAATTATTGGCTCATTTTAATAAATGAAAAAATCTAACTCACACGTGCTCAGTGCTTTTTTTAATTTTATTGCATTGATGTGACATAAAAAATTTAGTTACGCTCTTTTGAATAGATTTCTGGTTTAATATTTGCATATATAACATGCCAACATTTTAATTCACTTAATATAACTATGGGAAAATATGAAAGAAAATCCTTATAAGCAAACGGAATAATCCACAAGAAAATTTAAGGGAAAGGATGTGTCATTAATGCATGCGCTCATCTCGGGGTTATAAGTACTGTCCTATGCGGCTACTTGAACAATTATTTTCAAAAGCAAAATGAAGTTCGACAAGTGCTCATCGGATGTCCCGTGGCGAAGCTATGTATATTCGAAAAGGCTATTCCGTTAGCAATAAGCAGGGAAAATAATGCCAGACTTCTGATATTCATTTTATGCAATTCCTCCTCCTAATTCGGGTTACCGAACAACTTTTCAACTAATATTTTATGTGAACAAACTAAGGTTATGAAAAAATTATTGACTATGAAAAAAACAATTGCAGTATTATTTTTGATTTTCAGCTTTACAGCAAATGCTACAACTTATTACTTCTCAACAAGTGGTAATGATGCCAACAATGGTACTTCAACATCAACACCATGGAAAACATTAAGCAAATTCAATTCTGTTTTTGCTTCCAGAAGCCCGGGAGATAATTTCCTGTTTAAACGGGGTGAAGTATTTTATGGAAAGATGATTATTTCAAGATCTGGTGGTTCAGGTTTACCAATGACAATTGGTGCATATGGTACAGGAGCGATGCCTGTAATCACAGGTTTTACAACGGTAAGTGGATGGACAAGCCTGGGTGGTTATATTTGGGAAAGCACGAGTACGGTTTCAAGCTTACCGTATACTAATATGGTTGTGGTTAATGGAGTAAATACTGCAATGGGAAGGTATCCCAATAGCGGGTACTTTACGTATCAATCTCACGGCACTTCTTCTATTACAAGTAATAATTTAACAGGTACTCCAAACTGGACGGGTGCTGAATTAGCATTTTTTATCACCAATTATATTATGGCCAGGGACCCTATAACATCACAATCCGGGGGAACACTAAATTATTCCAAAGCCCCTACGGATCCCACTTTCCAGGCTGATGGTAAAGGGTTCATTATTCAGAACGATATAAGAACATTGGATGCACAAAATGAATGGTACTATAATCCCTCCACGAAAAAGTTACGGATATACAGTACATCTACGCCTGTCAACGTTAAATTACCAACCATTGATACACTCGCTTATTTAAATGCACGTAGCTATATCACCTTTGATAATATTTCCTTTCAGGGTCCAAATAAGGTAGCCATATTGATAGCAAAGTCAACAAACATTACTATTCAAAATTGCGATTTTAGTTTTTCAGGCAGGGATGCAATTTTCGGCCCTTATGCGGGCAATTCAACAGCCCTGAAAGTAGAGAATTGTACATTCAATCAAATCAATAGTAATGCAATTTTTGTTACCCCTGATTTTGACCATGCTACCATCCGGTTAAACACAATTAAGAATATTGGATTATTACCTGGTATGGGAGGTAATGGAAGCGTTACCAATGGGTCGGGTGATTATACAGCTATAAGTGCCAAAGGGGCAAACGCTCTCATAGAATTAAACACATTAGATGGTATAGGTTATAAAGGGATCCAGTTTTATGGTAGTTACTCACTCATACAAAAAAATTTCATAAATAATTTTTGTCAAACCCTGATCGATGGGGGTGGGATATACACGTGGAATACCAGCCCGACTATTAGCACGACGGGTATTAAGGTGTTGAACAATATTGTTTTAAACGGCCCGACAGAATCTGGAATTTATATAGATGATAACGCAAATGGTATCGAGGTCACTGGTAATACAATAGCTGGTTGTTCAAGCGGACTGTATTGTCATAATAACTGGAATATGACTTTTAGGAACAATACCATGTATGATAATTCGTACGCACAATACAATATGCGCCACAGCAGTGCTGCGGTTATCATGCGCAATAATATATATAAGAACAATATTGCAGTTTCAAAAGTTGCCCCTCAACGAGCAGCCGTCTTTTATCCTTTGCAGGATGTAGCACCTGCTTTTATTACTGATAGTAATTATTATGCCCGCCCAATGGACGATAATTTAACCATTGACACATATTACCTTGGTGTATATGCCCTTAAGACATTCGCCAACCTTCAAACAATAACAGGTCAGGAAGCTCATTCACACAAATCACCCAAAACAATTACTAATGTTAATGACCTGAGATTAGAGTATAACGCAACTACTTCAAGCAAAACTGTAACATTAGATGGCAATTATATCGATGTTAAAAATGTATCGTACAATGGGTCAATAACGCTCGCACCTTTTGCATCGGCTGTTCTTATAAGAAATGGTACAGCTACAGGTGGTACTTTACTTCCTGCTGTAAACCCTGCCAATGCTGTAAATGGATTAAACTACAAATATTTTGAAGCCACTAGTTATAGTGTTGTTCCTTCTTTTACTACTACTCCTGTAAAAACTGGAACGACTACAAATTTTAATATCTCCGTAGCCAATAGAAGCACTTCATTTGCTTTGAATTTTACAGGGTATGTTAATGTACCTGCTGATGGAACATACACATTTTATACTAATTCTGATGACGGCAGTAAGTTATATATAGACAATGTGCTTGTAGCAAATAATGACGGATTGCATTGGCCCGTAGAAAGATCGGGTACCATTGGTTTAAAGGCAGGTAAGCACGCTATATCGGTTGGCTATTTTAACCAAACCGGAAGCGGAGTTCTGACTGTTAGTTATTCAGGTCCTGGTGTTTCCAAGCAGGCTATCCCTGCATCTGCGTTGTACATAGTGTCAGGTTCAGTAGCTCTTAACAATAATGGTAATCAAATAATCACATCTTCTGCACAGGTTGGTGTAAAAGCTTATCCAAATCCATTTGCCAGTTATGTTGAGGTAAATGTAACGGGAGGCGCTGCCGGGGAGTACAAACTGACGTTGGTTGATGCTGCAGGCAGGATTGTATGGACCAAAAGCGGTACTAAAACTGCCGGGGCTTTTCAGCAAACAATTAATACTTCTGCTTTGCAAAGAGGAATTTATTTACTAAAAGTGATTCAAAATAATACCAGTTCAGTGATAAAACTGGTGAAGTAAAAGAGGATGTCTTATAAATTTAAGAGGAGGTTGTACTTACATACAACCTCCTTTTAATTCCTGGAATGTTCTTATATCAAATTCTTTTTTATAACAGTTCGACTTGTTGAGTTCCGGTGTAGTTAAGTTTTGAAACTATCATAATATTTTCGTTTACTTTATTAGCAAATATTTTAGCGCCCTCGACATTAGGTGCCCAATATCAGCAAATAATTTAGGATTATTTATTTGAAAATGGAGAATCCTTTG
>Ga0068860_100004450_pt1 | contig 14298 bp, 16 predicted proteins | sample KBSSwiS32_FD_66597 | JGI IMG/M metagenome (GOLD analysis project Ga0068860, IMG submission 66597) | Switchgrass rhizosphere microbial communities from Kellogg Biological Station, Michigan, USA - KBS Switchgrass S3-2 | ecosystem: Host-associated > Plants > Roots > Rhizosphere > Soil ... | reverse complement strand
GTGTAGTCGATGTAGATCTTGAACAGGAACCGGTCGAGGTTCGACTCCGGGAGCGGGAACACGCCCTCCTGCTCGAACGGGTTTTGCGTGGCGATGACGAGGAAGGGGTCGGGGAGGCGGTGCACACGACCCTCGATCGTGACGCTCCGCTCGGCCATCGCCTCGAGCAGCGCGGCCTGGGTGCGCGGCGGCGTACGGTTGATCTCGTCCGCGAGAAGGACGTTCGTGAAGATCGTCCCGGAGACGAACTTCGTCTCGCCCGCGCGGGTGATGTTCTCGCCGACAAGCTCTGTCGGCGTCGTGTCGGGCGTGAACTGGACGCGGTTGAAGTCGGCACCGAGCACGTAGGCGGTCGCGCGCCCGAGCAGCGTCTTCGCCGTCCCCGGGGGGCCTTCCAGCAGCACATGGCCGCGCGCCATGGCCGCGATGAGCAGGAGCTCGACCGCGCGGCCCTGGCCGACGACGACCTTGCCGACCTCCTCCTTCGCGCGCTCCCTGAGCGTCGCCAGGGTCTCGTACTGATACGTGATGGGCACGCCGGCCGTCCTCCTGAGTCGTTCCCGGGGTCCTCCAGACGATAGTCGGCAGATCGGCGGAACTCCTGAACCCACGCGCCGAGGAGGACGACACGCAGCGGTCGACCGACCGGACAGACCTGGAGCCTCGCCCGTGGCGTTCCCTTGCTGCGGAAGGGCGGGGCGCCCAACCCTCCTCGGCCTGTCGCCAACAGGTGACATTCGGAGTATGTTCCGTGACCATGTTCGGCTTCGTTTCAGAGGCGAAAGCCGTCAAGCGACGGATACAGACGCTCGTTCAGCTCAACCTCGAGCTCGCCAAGCTGGAGGGGAAGCAGAAAGTCACTTCGGTTGGAGTCGCCGGCGGTCTGGGCGTCGCTGCCGCCGTCCTCGCTGTTTACGGCATCGGTTTCGCTTTCGCGACGGTGGCTGCCGGCCTGAGCGAGGTGCTTGCGTGGTGGTTGTCGCTCCTCATCGTCACAGCCATCATCTTCCTCCTCGCCGCGATCGCCGCGTTCCTAGCCAAGCGCTTCGCCCGCAAAGCCTCGCCTCCGAAGCCTGCAGCGGCGATCGAAGAGGCAGAGCGCACCATCGGCACACTCCAGAGCCATGTCTGAGCGGACAGTCGAAGACATCCGGAGCGAGCTGGCCGCCGAACGACAGCATCTCGACGACGACCTGGCCAGGCTGAAATCCGATGTTCGCTCACTCGCGCTGTTCATGGTCGTCGGCCTCGTCGTCGTCGGGGTCGTTACGTGGCGCCTGGGTAGACGCAAGGGCGCCGGGGCGGTCTGGAAACTCGTGAAGTAGCGGTCAGGACCGAGGTACGGCGCACTGCGGGGTTCGCCTACTGTCAGGACCGCGGCGGGCCACCGGGGACGGCCGTCCGCGGGCATGGCCTCGACGACCGAGCGCGAGACCCGGCGTAGACTCGGCCCGTGCGCCGCTACTGGAATCGCCCGCTCGGCTCGAAGCTCATCATCCTCGGTGCGATCGCGTTCCTCGTCTCGATGCTCGGCCCGTGGACACGGGTTTGCGTCGCGACCGCCACCGTCGCAGCGCGGAAGTGCGGTTGGACCACCGGCTATGAGGGCTCCGACTTCGGGATCTACGCCGCGCTCTTCGCGGTCGCGATCCTCGTGTTCGAGCTTCTGCCCGTCCTCTGGCCGCGACTGTCGATGCGGGGCTGGCCGACGGCGGTCATCACCGCGATCCTCGGTGTCGGCCTCGCGCTCTGCACGCTGGTGAAGCTGATCGAGGACAACGAGTTCCAGACGCGCTGGGCCTGGGTCGGCTTCGCGATCGCGCTGTTCGTGATGCTCGTCGCGCTGCTTCGCGTCCGTCACCGGTGGGGCATCCGGGGACGCGACGCCGAGGCGCCGCCGGCAGGCTCGCCGTCGGGGCCCGACGCGCCCGTGGCCTGAGTCGCGCGCCGGCCGCGCGTCGCGGCTATCCTGTGAGGACAACATACGGGGGCGACCAGGTCTCGACGTGGTCGGTTCTCCGGTCGAGCAGCGAGCCGAGGTCGCCGGTCGGCCTCGTAAATCCACCGGCACAAAAGCAAGTGCGAAGAACGATCTCGCACTCGCCGCCTAGCAAACACTAGGTCAGGCGACGTCCCATCCCGGTTCGGCCCGAGGCCGGGAGACGGGGCGCCAACGATCGGGCTAGGAGCCAACGGAGCGCCAATCGCCGGAGGCTCGACAACCAAAGGATAGGCTGGCCCGCCGGTAGGGCGTCCGCCTCCGGCCGTCGGGTGAGATTCAAGCGCGGACTACGCTCGTAGACGTTCGTTCGGTACGACCGCGGACGCGGGTTCGATTCCCGCCGCCTCCATGAAATCCTGATTAGCAGGGGTTTTGCACGTGGGGAACGATTCGATTTGCTCGTCTTGGACGGCCTCGAGGAGCGTGTGCCGAGAGACGCGTGTCGGCGGGCTGCTCAATGTCGCAAGCCGCGCAACGTCCCCGGCAACGGCCTCCGGGATCACGGTTCTCCTCAGACCGTCTCTGCGACTCGAGAACATGTTTCTGGGAGTGCTTGGGGGAATCCGCAGGCGGCTGGATTCGGTCAGCTCGAAGTAGTCACCGACCTCGAGCCCGCAGGCCGATCGCCCCTCGATCCGCTCGACGATCACCCGAAGGTCGAAGAGTTCGGTGACGTCCTCGCTCAACCGCCGACCGTCTCGCCGGTGGCGGAATTCCGGCGGACCGCGTCCATCGTCTGCTCGAGGGCGTCCGTCGGGGTGAACTCGAGCGCCTCACAGTCCGTCTCGAACGTGAGCCGGTGGCCCGGCGCGACGTAGTAGGCCTGCCCTCCCTCGATCGTCTCCTGGCGATCGCCGTAGTCCACGATGATCCGTCCCGAGAACAGGTAGCCCCAGTGCGGGGCCTGGCAGCGGTCGTCCGGGAGCCCCTTGACCATGCTCGAGGCGTCCTGGCCCGCGTGCGCCCTCTCGAACGCGACGGTCATTCCGCCCCAGTCGGCCATCCGGCTCGAGTACCCGGGCACGATCTCGACCACCGGCAGCTCGTCGCGTGATCCGCTCGGCACGATCGCCGATCCTAGACGACGGCTAGCCTCATTCCGGTGACCGTTGCACCCGTGTCGGAGACGGCCCCCGCGGCGCAGCGCCGACGGCTCGGTCCGTCAACGAGCCTCATCCGCTTCGTCCTCCGCCGGCTGGGCGCCTTCGTGCTGCTCATGTTGGGGATCACGCTCGTCGCGTTCCTGCTCACCGAGCTCGTGCCGAGCAACGCTGCGGCGACGAACCTCGGTGAGCAGGCCGCCGCAGATCCCGCTGCGGTCAAGGCCTTCGAGGAGCACTACGGGCTCGATAAGCCGCTCCCGGTGCGCTACCTCATCTACCTGAAGCATCTGGTCCATGGAGACCTTGGGCAGTCGTCGCTCACGCACCAAGCGGTCACGCACGATCTCGGACAGTTCATTCCCGCGACCGCCGAGCTCGCGCTCTACTCGATCGCGTTCGCGGCGGTCGTCGGGGTCACGTTCGGGATCGTTTCGGCGCTTCGCCGCAACCGGCCGACCGACCACGCGCTGCGGGTCGCCTCGCTCGCAGGCATCTCGATGCCGACGTTCTGGATCGCGCTGATCGTCCTCTACGTCGGCTTCTACCGGCTCGGATGGTTCCCGGGCGGCCAACGGCTCGACCCGGGCACGAGCCCACCACCCAGCGTCACCGGCATGTACACCGTGGACGCGCTCCTCGACGGGAACCTGGGCCTCTTCGGCACGTCATTCCACCACCTCCTGCTGCCCGCGCTCGTGCTGGCGGCGTTCAATGTCAGCCTGCTCACGCGCTTTACACGCTCTGCCGTGCTCGAGGTGGTGGGCAACGACTACGTCCGCGCCGGCCGAGCGAAGGGCATGCCGGAGCGGATCGTCGTCCGCCGCTACATCCTCCGGGCCGCGTTGCCGGCAGTGGTCACCGTGCTCGGCCTGGTCTTCGCCAACGTCCTCACAGGCGCGGTGCTCGTGGAGAAGATCTTCTCCTGGCCGGGCGTCGGCCAGTACGCCTACCAGGCGTCGGTCAACATCGACGTCCCCGCCATCGCCGGCGTCAGCCTCTTCGTCGCGGCGGTCTACGTGACCGTGAACTTCATCGTCGACATCCTGTACGGCGTCATCGACCCGAGGATCCGCGTCTCGTGACCACCCTTGTGCTCCGCGCACGCTCGCTGACACGTCGACGCCGGATCCACCCCGGTCTGCGCCAGCCGCTCGCCGTCGTCGGCCTCGTGATCGTGGCCGGCTGGATCGTGGTGACGATATTCGCCCCGCTTATCGCGCCGGCGGATCCCCTTACGCAGGGCTTCGCGGCTTCGACGGGGCCGTCGTGGGAGCACCTTTTCGGCACCGACGAGCTCGGCCGCGACGTCTTCAGCCGCGTGGTCTACGGCGCGAGGGTGACGCTGCCGCTCTCGCTCCTCGTCGTGGCGCTCGCCGCGACGGTCGGAGCGATCATCGGGGCGGTCGCCGGCTACTTCCGCGGCCCGCTCGACGGCCTTTGCATGCGAGGCACGGATCTCGTCTTCGCGTTCCCGCCGATCATCCTCGCGATGGTGGTCGCAGCGGTGCTCGGCCGCGGCCTCCAGAATGCAGCGATCGCGATCGTGATCGTCGCGTGGCCGCCGTACGCACGCATCGTGCGCGGGCTCGTCATGAGCGTCGGCGACACGGAGTACGTGCAGTCGGCTCGGCTCCTCGGCGCGAGCGCCCGCCGCGCCCTCGTCCGGGACGTGCTTCCGAACGTCATCGGGCCCGTGTTCGTCCTGATGACGCTCGACCTCGCGACAGCGATCCTCCTCCTCTCGGGCCTGTCGTTTCTCGGCCTCGGCGCACAGCCGCCGCAGGCGGAGTGGGGATCGATGGTCGCCGACGGGACGCAGTACTTCCAGTGGTGGTGGATGGGGACGTTCCCGGGCCTCGCGATCTTCACCGTGGTGCTCGCCTTCAACTTCCTGGGTGACAGCCTCCGCGACGTGTTCGATCCGCGCAGCGGCGTCCGTGACTCGGACGAACCATGAGCCTCCTCGAGGTCGACGGGCTTCGGGTGCTGCTCCCCGGGGCAGGCGGGCTGCTCACCGTCGTCGACGGTGTGGACTACCGGGTCGAGGAGGGAGAGGTATTCGGCGTCGCCGGGGAGAGCGGGAGCGGGAAGACGATGTCGATGCTCGCTCTGCTGGGCGTGCTCCCCGACGGAGCTGCGGTCGAAGGGCACGTGAGCTTCGACGGCCGCGACCTGCTCGCCCTCGCCGCCGCACGGCGTCGCGAGCTCGCCGGGCGCGACCTCGCGATGGTCTTCCAGGACCCGATGACGTCGCTCCACCCGATGCTCACGATCGGGCGCCAGCTGACGGAGCACGTTCGGCTCCACCTCGGCTTCGACCGCCGCGCCGCCGAGAGCCGTGCGCTCGAGCTGCTCGAGCAGGTACGCATCCCGGACGGGAGCGAAGCCCTTCGCGCCTACCCTCACCAGTTCTCGGGCGGTATGCGCCAGCGGATCGCGATCGCGATCGCCCTCGCCTGCCGCCCAAAGCTGCTGATCGCCGACGAGCCGACGACGGCGCTCGACGTCACCGTGCAGGCCGGGATCCTCCGGCTGCTCGACCGCCTCCGCCGAGAGAACGACCTCGCAGTGATCCTGATCACCCACGACCTCGGGGTCATGTCCGCGATCGCCGACCGCGTCTCGATCTTCTACGCGGGCCGTGTGGTGGAGTCGGGATCGCGGGCGGACGTCCTGCGCCTGCCGCGCCACCCGTACACACGCGCACTGCTGGAAGCGTTGCCGCATCCCGAGCTGCGCGGGGACCAGCCGCTCGTGGCGATCCCCGGCTCCCCGCCGAGCCCCGGGAACATCCCGCCCGGTTGCGCGTTCCACCCGCGGTGCGCGTTCGCGCGAGACGACTGCCGGCTCCACGTTCCCGAGCTCGTGGCGAGGAACGGACGCGCGCTCGCGTGTCCCGTCGACCCGTTCGCCGCAGAATGACCGCGCTCGAGCTCACGGACGTCGTCGTCGACTACGAGCGGCGCGGCGGCGGCCGCGTGCGTGCCGTGGCGGGAGCGAGCATCAGCGTCGAGCGAGGTCAGATCGTCGGCCTCGTCGGCGAGTCGGGCTGCGGCAAGTCGACGTTCGCCAGGGCAGCGGTGGGGCTCGTCCGCATGACGTCGGGATCCGTCGTCTTCGAGGGCCGCGAGATCGTGCCGCTCGCTCGCCGGGGCCGGCCGCGCGATCTCGCCCGCCTCCAGCTCGTGTTCCAGAACCCCTATGCATCGCTCAACCCGCGGCGAAAGGTGGGCTCCCAGCTCGCGGACGCACTCGAGACGCTCGACCTCGTCCCCGTCGCGGGACGGCCGGCTCGCGTTCGGGAGCTGTGTGAGCTCGTAGGGCTGCCGCCGACCGCAGCGGATCGGTTTCCGCACGAGTTCTCGGGCGGCCAACGGCAGCGCATCGCAATCGCCCGCGCCCTCGCAGCCGACCCGTCAGTGATCGTGCTCGACGAGCCGCTGGCATCGCTCGACGCCTCCGCGCAGGCGCAGCTTGCGAACCTTCTCGTCAGCCTCTCGCGCGAGCTCGGCCTGGGGCTGCTCCTGATCTCGCACGACCTCGCGATCGTGCACCACGTCGCCGACGCCGTCTCGGTCATGTATCTCGGTCGAATGGTCGAGACCGGGGCGACCAGCCGCCTCTGGGAGCAGCCGCTCCACCCGTACAGCGAGTCGCTGATCAACGCGATTCCCCACCCGGACGGCAGCGGCTTTCTGCCCAACGCGCTTCCCGGCGAGGTGCCCGATCCGGGTCAGCCGCCGAGCGGCTGTCGCTTCCATCCCCGCTGCCCCTATGCGTTCTCGCGCTGCAGCGTGGACGAGCCGGCGCTCGTCGCGCTCGCGGGCGGCCGCACGGCGGCGTGCTGGCTGCAGCCCGAGGGCGCGATCGCAGCCTCTCCGGCCGAGCGCGCCCGACTTGTGGCCGGAGGCGACGTCCAATAGCTTCGTAACGGTTGAGAACTCGACCGTCACCCGACAAAGGAGCGTGAGCCGTGAAAGGAATTCGCAGCAGACGGGGGGCGCTGATCGCGTCGCTCGCGGCGGGCCTCGTGGCCGCATCGGTGCTGGTCGCGAACGGCACCACCGCGCGAACGGCGTCGCCGACGCTCGTCGTCGACAACTCCTTCACCATCAAGACCTCCGACCCGGGGCGGGCGTTCGATCCAACCGCCTCCCTGGTCGACCACGCGCTCTACGACACGCTCTTCACGTACAGGGGCGGCGACCTTACACATCCGATTCCGCTGCTCGTGTCGTCGTACAAGGTGAGCGCGAACGCGAAGACCTACACCTTCAAGCTCAAGCGGAACGTCCACTTTGCCGACGGCACGCCGCTCACGTCCGCCGACGTCGCATGGTCGCTCCGGCGGCTCGTGAATCTGAAGGGCAACCCGTCGTTCCTGCTCGCCGGGATCACGGTCTCGGCGCCTTCGAAGTACACGGTCGTCGCGCGCTCGAAGACGCCGGCCACGCAGTTGCCGGTGATCCTTGCGAACCCGTCGACGGGCGTCCTCAACTCGGCGCTGGTGAAGAAGAACGGCGGCAGCGACGCCGCGAACGCAGCCAAGGCCGACAAGGCAGAGAACTGGCTGAACTCCCCCGCCTCGGCCGGCGCCGGAAGCGGCCCGTACACGCTGAACGCCTACAGCACGACCTCGCAGATCACGCTGACGCCGAACACGCAGTACTGGGGCCTGAAGAAGTCCCGCTGGTCGAGCGTGGTCGTCCGCAACATGGTGGCGGCCACCCAGCTGCTCAACGTCGGCCGCGGCTCGCACGAGATCGCGGTCGACCTCTCGGCCGACCAGGCGCTGACGCTCAAGAGCAACAAGAACGTCGGGGTCACGCTTCAGCCCTCGACCTGGATCTTCTTCGTCTGGGCCAACAACGATGCAAAGGTCTCCGAGGTCACGTCGAACAAGGACTTCCAGAAGGCGGTCCGGTACGGGCTCGACTACGCGTCGCTCAAGAGCCTCGCCGGGAAGGGGGCGATCCAGGCCTCGGGTGTCATCCCGTCGATGTTCCTCGGCTCGCTTCCGCAGAGTGCCCGCGTCCGGACGAACGTCGCGAGGGCCAAGGCGGCCTTGAGCGCCTCGGGCGTCGGTGATCAGAAGGTGACGCTGATCTACCCGAGCGACCTGACCATCAACGGCGTCCCGTTCACCTCGATGGCACAGAAGATCCAGGCGAGCCTCAAGGAGGTCGGCATCAACGTCGAGCTCTCCGGCTCGCCCACCTCGAACTTTCTCGACGACTACCGGTCGGGGAAGGCGGCGTTCGGGCTCTCGCTCTGGGGCCCCGACTACCCCGACCCCGCCGACTATCTCGTCTTCACCCCTGGTCAGCTCGTCGGCCTCCGCGCCGGCTGGCCGAAGGGCGCCGACCGGGCGATCGAGAGGCTCGCCGCGAAGGCGATGGTGACCACGAGGCCCGCCGCACGAGCGGCGATCTACCGGTCGATCCAGCGGCTGCTCAACCAGGCCGGCCCATTCTTCCCACTGATCCAGCCGACCCAGGTCTTCGTGAAGACGAAGGATTTGCGCGGAGCGGTCTACAACTCGGTCTATACCGTCGACGTGTCGCAGGTGTCGCCGGCGTAGATCCAGAGCTCAATCCTTCGCTGCGCCGCTAGTTGGCGACGAGGGCGGTCGGGTAGGAGTTGAGCTTCCGCCCGCCGCCCTCCTCGCACACGACGATGTCCTCGATGCGGAGGCTGTAGCGGCCCGGGATGATGAGCGACGGCTCGTCGGTGAACGTCATCCCGGCCTGGAGCGGCGTCTCGTCCTCGCTCGAGATAAACGGGCGCTCGTGCACGTCCATTCCGATGCAATGCCCCATCCTGTGGCGGAAGTGCTCGCCAAGGCCCGCGTCCTCGATCGGCCGCCGGCATGCGGCGTTGACGTCTCGCGCCGGGGTGCCCGCCTTCGCGGCCGTGCGTCCTGCTTCCTGCGCGGCGAGCATCACGTCGTACGCCTCGAGGTAATCGGGCGGCGGGGCGCCGCAGTAGATCGTGCGGCCGAAATCGGAGCAGTAGCCGTCGACGACGCCGCCGAAGTCGAACATAACCGAGGTTCCCTCCGTGATCGGGTGTCGCGCCGTGCCCTCGCCGGAGTCGAAGTCCTCCCCGCCGAGCCCTGTGAAGATGTGGGTCGCAAACGAGGGGAAGCGCGAGCCGGCTAGGCGCAGCTCGTGCTCCACGGCGTCGGTGAGCTCGGCCATCGACACGCCAGGCACAACGAGCGGTGCCGTCGCGGCCATCGTGTGCTCGACCGCGGCGATCGCGCGCCCCATCGCTTCTAGCTCCTCTGCGGACTTGATCCGCCGCAGCTGGTTCACGACCCGCGAGCCGGTGCGTAGGCGGTCGGCCCCGAGGATCCTGGCGAGATTAAGCGTCGTCTCCGCCCAGATCCTGTCGCCGACCGCGAGCACGCCCGAGCCCGCGACGGCACGCACGACGCGCTCGAACACCGAGAAGCCGTCGTCGGGCTCGTTCACTATCAGGGTGTCGCCCTCAGGTGCCTCGCGGAGGTCGAACGTCGCGAACATCCTCGGCAGCACAAACACCGGGTCGGCGCTTGGCCGGAAGAAGGCGCCGGTCACCCATCCGTGCGCGTAGAGCGGCTGCCCGAAGCTCGGCACGGGCCGCTCGATGCCAGTGAGGTACTCGAGATCGGCCGAGGGGCCGAGGAAGAGGGCGGCGATGCCTTCGGCCTCAAGGCGGTCGCCGAGGCGCCGCCGCCGGGAGGCGTAGTCGAACATCGCGCGAGTCTAGTAGGGCGCCGCCTATCGCACCGCCCAGGTTTGGCCGCTGCCGAAGTCGAGTATCTCGTCGTGATCGTCGTCGAAAGACATCGGGGCTTAGAGCCTATGCCGAGCCGTCGCCCGACGGCGACGCGGTGAGCCTCGAGGTTGGCTGGCCCGCCGCCTCCACTCCCGATCGGCTGCAGCTGATACTTGCGCCGTGTCGAATCCGAGTGAGGACCGGCGTGCCCGTGCGCTTGCTTCGTTTCCCGAGCTTCGAGACGGCTTCGAGGACGAGTCGTGCCGCGCTGTGACGGCGACCCTGCCGGACGAACTGTGTTAGATGCGGCTATGGCGCAGCAGCCGCCGCCGGGTTCAGAGCACACCGACGCCGCAGACGAACTGCGTCCAGTTCTGACGTCGCCGTCCGATCTCGATCAGGAGCGGCGTACGTCGATGGCTGCGGAGCGCACCTGGCTGGCGTGGTGGCGCACCTCGCTGGGCGCCAGCGCCGGGGCGCTCGCTGTAGGCCGGTTCGCCCCGGAACTGCTCGGCGTCGCCGCATGGCCGTACATTCTGCTCGGCTGCGGCTACGCGTCTCTCGCGGTCGGGCTGTTGATCGTCGGCGCACAACGCCAGCGCGAGTTGGAGCATGCGCTGCGAACCGGCGGCCACCGACCGCTCAGGTTCCGCACCGTTGGGCTGTTCACCGTCGGCGGCGTCGCGCTCGCCGTCATGACCGTCGTGCTCGTGATCGCGCAGACCTGACGGCTGTCCCTCGCGACTTAGCTAGGTCGATCGGCGGCGCTCGACCCGCAACTTCGAGTCGCCCTCCAGCTTCACGCCGGCGGCAATGTCACGCGGGTTCGATTCCCGCCGCCTCCACTGCCGCTGGCAACAAGGTCGGGCGGCGCTCGATCGTCCTGAAACGGGATAGGGGACGACGCCAGGAGTCGCCCCGACGAGAGCGCCGGTCTGCCACGCCTTGCCGATCAGTACGTGAAATCCCCGATGGCGCGCTCGTCTCGAGGGGGCACGCTGCTGCACATCAGCGACAAGAAGGGTGGTCGTAAATGAAGGGGCTCGCAGTCGCGATCGCCGGAGTGACATTGGTCGTCGCCTCGGGCTTGGTCACGGCCGGTGGGGCCGTGACCTCCAAACCACTCGTGGCCGTCCAGGTGGACGAGTTCAGCGTCTTCCCGGGGACGCAAGGTGCACCGAGGGGCAAAGTGAGGTTCGTCGTCACCAACATCGGGACCGTCAGGCACGAGTTCGTCGTCTTGAAGACGGCGAAGCCCGCAGGCGACCTGCTCAAGGGCAACGAGGCGGACGAGCGCGGCAACGTCGGTGAAATCGGCGGCGTGCCTCCCGGCCAAGCCAGAACCTTGAACCTGACGCTCAAGCCGGGCCACTACTCGCTCATTTGCAATCTGCCGGGACACTACAAGACCGGTCAGTTCGCGGATTTCTACGTGCGATGAACGTCACGACAGCTCGGTAACTCGGGGCCAGCGGCTCGCATATCCGTAGACGCGAGATCTCTGGCGCCCCCGCCTTCCGCTCCACCGGCGAACGCATCGTCAGTCGTCCGGTTCGACGTTGCGCGAACCGTCGTCGCCCGTCGTCGTCGCCGTTTGGATCGGCGTGGTCGAGGTCGTGGCGATCGTGGTGTGCGGGCTCAGCCTGCCTGCGGGCTCTGGCTCGCGATTGGCGTACCCGAGCAACACGACGTTCACGCCGATCGCGGCGGCGACGAGCAGCGCTGCGGCGGCCCCGATGAGAAGCATCCGTGCCGGCCGGCCGCGCATGATCAGGCGGCGAGGAGCTCCGGGGCGAGCTCGCGCCGGACCGGACCGACCTGCTGTGGGCGGTTGACGAGCAACGCGGCAACGAGCCTCCCGTCCTGTGCGAGGTACCGGGCCACCAGCGAAGTCTCATCTCCGTCGAGGACGACTCGCTCCCATCCCCCCGCGGAGCCTACGTGCTGAAGCCGGAGACCGAACTGGTCCGACCAGAAGTAGGGAGTCGGTCTGGCCCTCGGCTCTCTGCCGAGGATCGCGCGGGCGACGCTGGCCGCCTGCTCGGCCGCGCTCGTCCAGTGCTCGAGACGGACGTGGCGCGAACGCTCGGCGCTCCACGGAGCAGCGACGTCGCCACAGGCGAAGACACTCGGGAGCCCCGTGCGGCCGCCTTCGTCCGTATCGATCGGGACGGAGGCCCCGAGCAGGAGCTCACCGGCGGGCTCGGCGCCCACCGCGACGAGGACTAGTTCGCATTCGAGCTCCATTCCGTTCGAGAGGCGCAGCCCGCGGAGCGCCCCGTCGCTCCGGCGCAGCATGCTCTCGACCCCTGCCCCGAGCCTGAGGGCGACACCGTGCTCCCGGTAGCGGTCGGCGAGGAGGCGGCCGACCTCCGGCCCGAGCGTCAGCTCGAACGGGAGGGTGGCCAGGTCGATGATCGTCACGTCGACGCCGAGCTCGACAGCCGTCGACGCAACCTCGGTGCCGACGAAGCCCGATCCGACGATCCCGAGCCGCCTGCCGGGGACGAGCTCTGCACGCAATCGCCGCGCGTCGTCGAGCGTGCGGAGGACGTGGACGCCGCTGCCTCCGAACGCTGCCGGCCGCCGGGCCCGGGCTCCGGTCGCGAGAACGAGCGCATCCCACACCATGTCGCCGCGCGACGTGCTCGCGAGCCGGCGCGTCGTGTCGATCCGCTCCACCCGGACTCCGAGCTCGAGGTCGATCTCGAGCTCGGCCCAGGCGGTCGATCCCTTCAGAAGGAGTTCCTCGCGGGTGCCCGCGAGGAACTCCTTCGAGAGGGCGGGCCGCTCGTACGGCTGGTGTGGCTCCTCGCCGACGAGTGCGATCGATCCGTCGAACCCCTCCGCGCGAAGCGTCTGCGCGCAGCGGCTGCCCGCGAGGCCGGCCCCGACGATGACGACACTCCGGCACATCAGGCGGCCTGCCTGCCGCGCTCGTCGTACACGGCGATCGCGCCCATGGGGCATGCCGCTGCGGCTTCGAGGACGGCGTCGTCGTCCGTCTCGGCCTCGTGCACGGCGGCGATCCCGTCGTGCCCGAGGAAGAAGGAGCGAGATGCGAGTTCTGCGCAGCTTCCGAAGCCGCTACACAGCGACCGGTCTATCTCGATGCGGTACACGACTCTCTCCTTTCGTGGGTGGGACGAGCGCGCGCCACGCGGTGGCGGCGACCACCGCACCGACCGCTCCGCCGTAGAGGCCGAGAGCCCAGGGTTGGCTGCTGTCGGTTCCGGCCGTCAGGCCGTGCACGGTGGCGAGGGCGAAGATGAGGTACGTGGCCCAGTGCAGGCGCCTCCAGTTGCGCGCCCCGATGCGCTTCCGGAGCGAGAACGACGCGTAGACGACCACCATCAGCTCGGCGGCGAGCACTCCGAGCCCCGTCCACAGAGGACGGTAGGGAGCCAGGCCGGGCACGAGCAGGCTGCCGATCCCGATGTGCACCGTGCTGTCGAGGACGAGCGCCGATGCGTGTGCGAGCACCGCGCCGAGCCCGAGCATGGCGAGGAAGCGGTGGAGGTCGGCCACCGTGGCCGCCTTCAGCGCCGTGCCGAACGGGCGTGACTTCAACACCAGCCCGGCCAGCACCGACGAGGTCAGCAACGCGTAGGCGAGAAGGCCGCTCGACCGGGCGAGGATCCAGAACGTCGGGTCGGTCTTCATGCGAGCCCTCCCGCGAAGATCGCGCGGCCATCGAGCGTGACGAGCAAGGCGGGAGTGGCGGTGGCGTTCGCCTCGCGTTCGGCTCTTTCTGCTCCGGCGAGGAAGAGGGCCTTCGCTCGAACCTCTGCCTCCGTCGCGGTCGCCGCGACGGCGCTGACGCGGAGGAGATCCCCCGCAGACGGCATGCCGGTGGCGGGGTCGATGATGTGGTGGAACCCCTCGCTACCCCTCGTCCAGTGGCGACGGTCGCGGCCGGAGGTCGCGACCGCACCATCGCCGAGTTCGAGCGTGAGCGTGCCGTCACCGGTGTCGAGCCCGATCGGCCACCCGCGTCCGCGGGCGGCGATGTCGCCACCGGCGTCGACAAGGCACGGGCCGAGTTCACCGAGGACGTCTGCGGCTCGATCCACCGCGTAGCCCTTGGCGATGCCGCCGAGATCGAGGTGAACCCCTGGATCGAGCTCGATCCTGCGCGTTCTGCGAGCGACCCGGACCGAGCCCGCGCAGCGGCGAGCCGGCGACGGCCGGTGATCGTCGCCCCGTCCCTCGGCGGACACCTCTTCGAACGTGCGGTCGTAGCCGGCGGCGACGAGCGCGTCGTGCACCGTCGGGTCGAAGCGGCCGCCCGTCCGAACGCGGGCGGCGAGGGCGAGCTCGGCGACCTCGAGCAGCTCGGGCCCGACCCGGTGCGTCCCCCGCCGGTTGAGCTCCGAGAGCTCCGAGTCGGAATCGAACCGCGAGAAGATGCTTTCGAGGCGGCGGACCTCC
>Ga0068860_100004445_pt1 | contig 14306 bp, 18 predicted proteins | sample KBSSwiS32_FD_66597 | JGI IMG/M metagenome (GOLD analysis project Ga0068860, IMG submission 66597) | Switchgrass rhizosphere microbial communities from Kellogg Biological Station, Michigan, USA - KBS Switchgrass S3-2 | ecosystem: Host-associated > Plants > Roots > Rhizosphere > Soil ... | reverse complement strand
TTATCCGACTTGCGCGAGATCTTGTCGATCTCGTCGATGTAGACGATGCCGCGCTGCGCCTTCTCGATGTCGTAGTCGCACTTCTGCAGCAGCTTCTGGATGATGTTCTCTACATCTTCGCCGACGTAGCCCGCTTCGGTGAGCGTGGTGGCGTCGGCGATCACGAATGGAACGTCGAGCAATCGCGCGAGCGTTTGCGCGAGCAGCGTCTTGCCGGAGCCCGTCGGACCGATCAGCAGGATGTTGCTTTTCGCGAGCTCGACCTCGTCGTCCTTCGTGCCGGTCTCGAGCCGCTTGTAGTGGTTGTAGACTGCAACCGACAGGATCTTTTTCGCGAGATCCTGGCCGATGACGTACTGATCGAGGATGCGGCGAATCTCGTGCGGCGTCGGCAGCTTGTTCTTGTCGGCACGCGGCGACTCGGCGGACGCGCCCTCCTCGCGGATGATGTCGTTGCAGAGCTCGATGCACTCGTCGCAGATGAACACCGACGGGCCGGCGATCAGCTTGCGCACCTCATGCTGGCTCTTGCCGCAAAAGGAGCAATAGAGAAGTTTGTCGCCGGTTGATTTATCGGCCATTCCGTTCGCGAACGCTATATACCCTGGGGAACTCTACGCGCCTTCGGCACGATTCTGCAATACCTTGTCCACGATGCCGTATTCCCGCGCGGCCTCGGCCCAAAGGAAATTGTCGCGATCGTGGTCGGTTTCGACCTGCTTTTCCGGCCGGCCGGTGAACTTCGCCATCAGCGTGATGAAGCGGCGCTTCAGGTCGATCACGTATTGCGCGTGGCGCTCGATGTCCGACACCTGGCCCTGGAACCCGCCCGACGGCTGATGGATGAGGATCGTCGAATTCGGCAGCGCAAAGCGCTTGCCCTTCTGCCCGGCGGCGAGGAGGAACGCACCCATGCTCGCCGCCATTCCGACGCACAGCGTGGAGACATCGGGCTTGATGAACTGCATCGTGTCGTAGATCGCCATCCCCGCCGACACCGATCCGCCCGGCGAGTTGATGTAGAAATGGATGTCCTTGTCCGGATTCTCGGATTCCAGGAACAGCATCTGCGCGACGATCAGGTTGGCCGCGGAGTCGTTCACCGGGCCGACCAGGAACACGACACGCTCCTTCAGCAGGCGCGAGTAGATGTCGTACGCGCGCTCGCCGCGTCCGCTTTGTTCGATCACCATCGGGATGAGCCCGAGGCCCTGTGGTTCGCTCATGTTGATCTCTTCGGATTCAGTGGATTCGTGCGGCTCCCGCGCGTCAGCTGCGCGGCGGGGTCATCAGTTCCGTGAACGGCACCGGGACATCCTGCACGCGGGCTTGCGAGCAGATCCAGTCGACTACGTTTCGTTCGACCACCAGCGCCTCGAACTCGTTCAGCCGCTCCGGCTTCTCGTAGTGCCAGCGGACCACGGCGTCCGGCTGTTCATAAGTTTGCGCCGTTTCCAGAACCAGCGCTTTTACCTGCTCGGGCTTCGCCTGCAGGCTGTGCTGGCGCACCGCCTCCGAAACGATCAGCGACAGCGCGACGCGCTCCTCGGCACCCGCGGCGAACATGTCGGGCGTCAGCTGGACGTCGGCGGGCTTCATCCCCTGCTGCGCGAGCTCCGCGGCCATCCGTTCGGCCATGGCCTGCGCTTCCTGGTTGACCAGCGTGCGCGGGACCGCGAGCTCCGCGCTGCGGCGCAGCGCCGAAAGCGCCTGCTCCTTGACCTTCGACTCGATCTTGCGCTTCAGCTCGCGGTTGAGGTTCGCGTTGATCTCGGAGCGCAGGTCATCGAGGTTGCCGTCGGCGATGCCGAACGCCTTCGCAAAATCGGCGTCGACCGGCGGCAGCGCCGGCGAAGCCACCGACTTCGCGTGCAGCGTGAATTCGGCTTCCTTGCCGGCCACTTCCTTGCCGTGATAGTCGAGCGGGAACGTCAGCTTGAACACCTTCGTTTCGTCCGCTTGCATGCCGGTGACCGCCAGCTCGAACTCGGGCAGCATCCGGCCTTCGCCGATGTCGATCGCGAAATCCTTCGCCTGGCCGCCCTGAAACTCGACTCCGTCGATCCTGCCGGTGAAATCGACGACGACGCGGTCGCCGCTGGCCGCCGCGCGCGCGACCGGTGTGTAGGTGGCGCGCTGCTTGCGCAGGATCTCGATCGTGTCGTCGACGTCCTTCGGCGCAACGTCGGCCATGGGCCGGGTGATCGTCACGTTCGAAAGGTCGCCGATCCGCACGTCCGGGTAGACCTCGAACACCGCGGAAAACTCGAACTGGTCGGCCGCGGCGTCGCCCGCCTTGGGCTCGATTCTCGGCGGCCCGGCCACGCGCAGGTTCTGGTCGCGAATCGCGTTGGACACCGTCGCCTGCACCGTGTCGGTGATGACGTCCGAGCGCACCTGCGGCCCGTATTGCTGCGCCACCATCTTCAGCGGCACGTGGCCCGGGCGGAAGCCGGGGACCTTGACGTTCTTGGCGAGCCGGGCGAGGCGTTTCGCGACCTCGTTCTCGATGGCGTCGCGCGGCACGGCGACGTTCAACCGCCGCTCGAGCTGTCCGAGCGTCTCCAGACTGGTTTGCATGTGCGTTGAATCCTTGCTAGATTGCCCCGGTGGTGCGAAAGGGGGGACTCGAACCCCCACGGGCTGCCCCGCTGGAACCTAAATCCAGTGCGTCTACCAATTCCGCCACTTTCGCAGCCGCTTTCGCCGAACAGGGTAGTATAGCTGAACGCGGGTATTTCCCGCCAAAACCCCTGCCGGCGACCCGCCTGATCCGAACAAACTTGTCTTTTCGGCGCATTCTCGCGCCAATCGCGCGTGGCGGCCGCTCACTACGAAAACTTCCCCGTGGCATCCCGGCTCGTGCCGCGGCATCTCGCGCCGGCCGTGCTCGCGATCTATCGGTTTGCCCGCACCGCGGACGACCTCGCCGATGAAGGTGACGCGTCCGCGGCGGAGCGGCTGGCCGCGCTCGACCAGTTCGGCGCCGCGCTCGACGCCATCGCCGCCGGCGCGCCGCCCGCGACACCGCCCTTTCCGGAGCTGGCCGCGGCGATTCACCAGCACGCCCTTCCGCTCGCCCCTTTCCGCGACTTGTTGTCGGCGTTCCGGCAGGACGTGACGACGACGCGCTACGCGACGAGCGCCGAACTGTTCGATTACTGTCGCCGCTCCGCCAATCCGATCGGCCGCCTGCTGCTGCAGCTTTACGATCGCAGCTCGCCCGCCAACTTCGCGCACGCGGACGCGATCTGCACTGCGCTGCAGCTCACGAACTTCTGGCAGGACATCGCGATCGATTGGGGCAAGGGCCGCGTTTACCTGCCGCACGAAGACATGGCGCGTCACGGCGTCACCGAAGCGCACATCGCCGAAGGTCGGTGCGACAGCGCCTGGCGAACGCTGATCCGCGAAGAAACGAGCAGGACGCGTGCGCTGCTCGAGTCGGGTCGGCCGCTCGCCGCGGCGCTGCCCTGGCGCCTCGGTCTCGAGTTGCGCGGCGTGCTGGCCGGCGGCCACCGCGTGCTCGACCGGATCGACGCGGTCGACGGCGACGTGTTCCGCCATCGGCCGCAACTCGCGCGCCACGACTGGTTGATCGTCGCCTCGCACGCGCTGTTCCCGCCGCGGCGCCACCGGCTGCTCGAACCAAGGGTGCAACAATGACGCCCGACGAGTATTGCCAGCAGAAGGCGGCGCAAAGCGGCTCGAGCTTCTACTACAGCTTTCTGTTCCTGCCGCCCGAGCGCCGTCGCGCGATCACCGCGCTCTACGCGTTCTGCCGCGAAGTCGACGACGTCGTCGACGAAATCGCGAACGCCGACATCGCGCGGACCAAGCTCGCCTGGTGGCGGCACGAGATCGGGCAGCTGTTCGCCGGCGCGCCGTCGCACCCGGTCGCGCAGGCGCTGAAGCCGGTGATCGCGGCGTACGGTCTGCCGCAGCGGCATTTCCAGACGGTGATCGATGGCATGCAGATGGATCTCGAGCGCAACCGCTACCTCGATTTCACCGAGCTCGAGCGCTACTGCCACAGCGTCGCCGGCGTCGTCGGCCTGATGTCGGCGGAGATTTTCGGATGCACGCAGCAGGCAACGCGCGACTACGCGCGCGACCTGGGCATTGCCTTCCAGTTGACCAACATCATTCGCGACGTCGGCGAGGACGCGCGCCGCGACCGGATCTACCTGCCTCAGGACGAGCTCGCGCGCTTCGGCGTTTCGCCGTCCTCGCTGCTGCGCGCAGAGCGGAGCGAAGGATTTCGCGCGTTGATGGCGGCGCAAACGGCGCGCGCGCGCGACTGGTATCGGCGGGCGATCGGCAAGCTGCCGGTCGTGGATCGGCGCGCGCAACGCCCCGGGCTCGTCATGGCCGCGATCTATCAGGTGCTGCTCGACGAGATCGAGCGCGACGATTACCGCGTGCTCGAGCAGCGCATTGCGCTGACGCCGCTGCGCAAATTCTGGATCGCGTGGCGCACCGCGCGCGCAGCGTAGGGCCCAGGGCCCAGCATGGGATCGGCATGACGCTCGCGAGCGACGTCGCGGTCGCCGTGGTCGGCGCCGGCTACGCCGGCTGCGCCGCCGCCGTCACGCTCGCCCAGGCCGGCCGCCGCGTCGTGCTCTTCGAGCAGGGTGCAACGCTCGGGGGTCGCGCTCGCCGTGTGACGCTCGATGGCCTCGACGTCGACAACGGCCAGCACATCCTGATCGGCGCCTATCGCCAGACGCTCGAGCTGATCGCGCGTGTCAACGACGACGCGCCCGATGCGCTTTCCGCGCGCCTCACGCGGATACCTTTGACCATTGCGCCGCTCGGCGCGGCAGCACGCACCACGATCGGCATGCGCGTGCCAAAGTTGCGCGCGCCGCTGCACCTCGCGGCGGGAATTCTCACGGCGCGCGGCCTCGGTTGGCGCGAGCGCCTTCAGGTCATCCGCGCGTATCGCCGGCTCGAGCGCGCTGGTTATCGCTGTAGGCCCGGGCAAACGGTCAGCGGCTGCCTCGCCGCGATGCCGCAAGTGGCGATGAAAGGGCTGTGGTCGCCGCTATGCCTCGCCGCGCTGAATACCCCCATTCACCACGCGTCGGGGCAGGTGTTCGCCAACGTGCTGCGCGAAGCGTTCGCCGCCAATGCGCGAGCGAGCGACTTCCTGATTCCGTCGGTCGACCTGTCGGCGTTGTTCCCCGATGCGGCCGCCCGCTACGTCACCGCTCGCGGCGGCGAAGTGCGTGCGTCGACCACGGTGCGCAAGGTCGCGAGCGAAGACGGCGGTGCCGTACTCGGAGCCGATCGCGGCGACGAGCGCTTTGCCGCGATCGTCGTCGCCGTCGGTCCGCATCAGCTTGCAGCAACGATCGATCGCGCGTCGGACGCCCGCGGCGATGCGGCCCCCGACGCGTTGGCTGCCGGCCCTTGGCGCGATGCGCTCGCGCGCACGCATGCCTTCGAATACGAATCGATCACGACCGCGTACCTCGCGTACGCTGCGCCGGTCGCGATACCGGCGCCGATCGCGCGGCTCGACGATCTTCCGGGGCAATGGCTGTTCGACTCGACGCGCGCGCTCGCGGGCGGCGCGTTGCCGCAGGCGCGGGCTCTGCTCTCCGTCGTGATCAGCGCCGGCGGCGCGCACGATCACATGCCCCACGACGAGCTGGCGGCAAAACTCGACGCGCAACTGCGCCGCCTCGTGCCCGAAATGCCGGCGCTCGTATGGTCGAAGGTCGTCGCCGAGCGCCGCGCCACATACGCATGCACGCCGGAATTGCCGAGGCCGGCGGCCGGCCGCATCGCGCCCCGGCTGTTTCTCGCCGGCGACTACACGTTCGGCGATCTCCCTGCCACGCTGGAAGCGGCGACGCGCAGCGGCGTGATCGCCGCGCGGGCGCTGCTCGCGGAGCTCTCCCCGCCGGGGCACTGACGGATTCCGTCGGCCTCGCGCGCCTTCCAGTCAGCGCGCGCTTCTGGCGCTCCCCGGCCGATTGCGCAGCAGCCGCTGCTTTTCGCGATTCCAGTCGCGCGTCTTCGCGCTCTCGCGCTTGTCGTGCTGTTTCTTGCCCTTGGCGAGCCCGATGTCGAGCTTCACCCGGCCGCGGCTGTAGTGAAGGTTGATCGGGACGAGCGTGTAGCCGGCGCGCTCGACCTGCCCGAGCAGGCGATTGATCTCGGCCTTGTGCAGCAGCAGCTTGCGCGTGCGCGTCGGATCGGCGCGCACGTGCGTCGACGCCGTGGCGAGCGGCGTGATGTGGGCGCCGAGCAATACGAGCTCGCCGCCCTTGACGATCACGTAGGCTTCCTTCAGATGCGCGCGGCCCGCGCGAATCGCCTTCACTTCCCAGCCTTCGAGCGCGAGTCCCGCCTCGAATTTCTCCTCGACGAAATAGTCGTGATAGGCTTTTTTGTTATCGACGATGCTCATTGGTGCACCAGGCGCTGTTGCGCCTTCGCGGCATGAGGGAACAGCCGCATTGTACCCACGAGGGCCATGCTGACCGTCAGGAAGTCGGTGCTCGTTCCCTACAGCGCGGCTGCGATGTTCGAGCTGGTCGATCGCGTCGAGCACTATCCGGAATTCCTGCCGTGGTGTGGCGGCGCGTCGATCCTCGGGACCCGTCCTGGAGGCAAGACCGCGCGGATCGACATCGACTACCACGGCGTGCGCGCGCATTTCACCACCGACAACCAGAACACGCCGCCGAACAAGATCGTCATCACGCTGAAGGACGGCCCGTTTCGCCACCTGCACGGCGAATGGCACTTCCGCGCGCTTGCGGAAAATGCGTGCAAGATCGAACTCGAGCTTGCGTACGAGTTCGCCACGCAGTTGCTCGACGCCGTGATCGGTCCGGTGTTCTCGCACATCGCCAACACGTTCATCGACGCGTTCGTCGCCCGCGCCGAGGCCCTTTATGGCCGACCGACGGAAGCCGCGAAGCGGTGACGACGACCATCGCGGTGAGCGTCGTCTGGGCAACTCCGGATGTCCAGGACATCGTGCCGCTCACGCTGCCGACAGGCGCAACGGTTGGCGAGGCGATCGCGCGATCGTTGCTCGCCGAGCACTATCGGATCGACCTGCGCGAAATGCGCCTGGCGATCCGTGGACGCCTCGTACGCGATGGCACCGTACTCGCCGATGGCGATCGGGTCGAGATCTGTCGAGCCCTGCGCGCCGACCCGAAGGACGCCCGCCGCACCCGGGCAAGGGCACGGACTGCCTGACGAGCGTGGGTTGCCTGACCGGGCGAAATCCCGGACAATCCGCCGGTGCTTTTCACAGGGGCCCGTCGCACGTCGCTTGTTTGCGCGCTGATCGCCGCGGGCGCGCTCGCGCTTGCCACGCCCGCGCAAGCACAAACGAGCTCCCACCGTTCGCTCGCCGAGACGGCGCGCGACACCGTCAAGGATGTCGCCACGTCGGCCTGGCATTCGGCGCGCGAGTTGACGACGTTCGCGCTCGGGCTGATCGGCGTCGACTACAAGTACGGGGGCACTTCACCCAAGACCGGCCTCGACTGCAGCGGCCTCGTCGGCTACGTGTTCCAGCAGGTGACCGGCGTCACGCTGCCGCGAACGGCGCGCGAGCTCTCGCGCGTCGGCGATCGGATCGGGCTCGACGAGCTGAAGCCGGGCGACCTCGTGTTCTTCAACACGCGGCGGTTCGACTTCTCGCACGTCGGCATCTATCTCGGCGACAACCGCTTCATCCACGCGCCGTCGCGCGGCCGCGAAGTCGAGGTGGTGTCGATCGAGACGAGCTTCTGGCAAAAGCGATTCAACGGCGCGCGGCGCCTCGCCAGCGTGATGCCCGAGCTGCTGCCCGCGCTGGTTGCGGAGGCGCAGGCCGCCGCGCTGGTGCCGCCGTTGCTCGCGGGCGAAGAACCCCAGCTCGCCCCGCCGGCGTCGGTGCTCGAAGCCCGCGACCAGGAAGACCCGCGCTAGGCGGGCCAATCCTCGTCAATCGCGCGCGCCGGCCTTCCTTAGGCGCTCGACCAGTGCCTTGTCCTCGTTGCGCTTCGCCCAGTCGAGCGCGCTCGCGTCGTTCTGGTTGCGAATGTTGGGGTTCGCCCCGCGCGCGAGCAGCAGCTCGACCGTCGACGGCTTGTTTTCGCGCACCGCCATCATCAGCGCGGTAGTGCCGTTCGGCGAGACCGCGTTGATGTCCGCGCCTTCCGCAAGCAACCATGTGACGAAATTGTCGCGGCCGCCGGTGGCCGCGTAGATCAGCGGCGTCCATCCGGCGAAGTTGATGTCGGCGCCCGCGGTGCGGAGCCGTTTTCCGACGTCCAGATGACCACCGATCGCCGCGACCATCAGCGGCGTGTTACCCGACGGGTTCTTTGCGTTCGGATTGGCGCGACCCGCCAGCAGCGCATCGACCGTCGCAACGTAGCCCAGGCGGGAGGCGATGACGAGCGCGGGATCTCCGTTCTTGTCGACGGTGTTCGGATCGATGCCGCGGGCCAGCAGCTTTTTCACTTCGTCGGCGCGATCGTTTGCGACCGCCGCCAAAAAGTCCTCGTACGCCTGCTGGCCGCGCGCCACGGTGGCGAGCAACGCGAGCGGCATCGCGATCGCGACGACGAAGAGGAGACGAATCGGTGAGCGGCGTTCAGTGCGCATGGGCAGGGGTGGGCTTCGCGATGGCGAAAAGCCGGAAAAAGTTGTCGGTGGTGGCGTTCGCGATGTCATCGATCGAGACACCCTGAAGGCGGGCGATTTCCTCGGCGACGAACGGCACGTACGCCGGCTCGTTGCGCTTGCCGCGATACGGCGTGGGCGCGAGATAGGGCGAGTCGGTCTCGATCAGCATACGCGACAGCGGCACGCGGCGCGCGACGTCCTTCAAGGCCTTCGCATTCTTGAACGTCACGATGCCGGAGAACGAGATGTGGAACCCGAGGTCGAGCGCCGCGGACGCGACATCCCAGGTCTCGGTGAAGCAGTGCATCACGCCGCCGACGTCGCCGGCGCGCTCCTCGCGCATCACGGCGAGCGTGTCCGCGGCCGAGTCGCGCGTGTGAACGACCAGCGGCTTTCCGGTTTCGCGCGCGGCGCGGATGTGCGTGCGAAAGCGCGCGCGCTGCCATTCGAGGTCGCCCTGCTGCCGGAAATAGTCGAGCCCGGTTTCGCCGATCGCGACGATCTTCTCGCGTGCGGCGAGCGTGACGAGGTCGGCGACCGACGGCTCGGGCGTGTCGGGATAGTCGGGGTGGACGCCGACCGTTGCATGCAGGTTCCCGTGCGCCATCGCGAGCGCATGCACCGCGGGCCAGTCGGGCAGGTTCACCGAGATGCACAGCGCGTGCGTCACGCGGGCCGTGGCCATTGCCGCCAGCACCGCGTCGATGTCGGCGGCGAGCTCGGGAAAATCGAGATGGCAATGCGAGTCGACGAACATCGGAAGGCTGGCATCGCGCACGTCGCACGCAATGCGGCAAACCCGGTTGCGCGCGCGGCGCAACCCGGGCTACATAGTGTGAGTGGGGCGCGAAGAAGCGACGGTCTGGCCGAGGATCTTCTCGATCGTCGCCTTGGCCGCCGCGCCGGTTTCGTCCTGCGTGAACTGGACGCCGATCCCTTGCGTGCGATTGCCCTGCACGCCTTCGGGCGTGATCCAGACGATCTTGCCCTGAACGGCGATCCGGTTCGGGTCGTCCATCAGCGACAGCAGCATGAACACTTCCTCGCCGATCTGGTAGGGCCGAGGTGTTGGAATGAAGATGCCGCCGCCGCGCAGGAACGGCATGTATGCGGCGTAGAGTGCTGCGCGCTCGCGGATGTTGAGCGACAGCACCCCCGGTCGCGCCGCCACGGCGGCGGTTGCGGGTGCCGGCGTCGGCGCCGAAGGGACAGCTCGCACGGTCTTCTTGTCCGACATCGTTTTGCTATCCGAACAGGGCCTGGTAGTCGATCAGCATCGCCTCGGCGACGAGGCGCGGCTGCAACGGATGAGCCAGCAGCGCTCGTTGCCGCAATAGCGACGAATGATAGCGAATCGCCGGCAGCGGCGCCACCCGGGCGGCGAGTTGCGCGATCTCGCGCGCAAAGTCCGGATTGCGCGAAGCGTTGCCGCCCGCCGCGACGCGAGCGAGGTCGGCGCTCCACGCGAGCAGCCAATCGACGACGCGCGCGAGGCGTCCGCGGCGCTCGTCGCGCGGGCCTTCGTCGATACGCGCGGCGAGTGCGATCACCGGCATCCGGTCGGGCCGCGCCAGCGCGGCGAGCCACGTCTTCCTCTCGGATTGCAACGCGGCGTCGGCCAGCTCGAGCGCGAGACGCGGCGCGCCGCCGGCCTGCGCGAGCACGTTGGCGGCGTCGGCAACGCCTTGGTCGATCAACCATCGAGTGGCGGCTTCCACGGCAGGCAACGGTGCGGCCAGGCGGCGGCAGCGACTGAGGACCGTGGGAGGCAAAAGGCCCGGCAGATCGGCCGCGAGAATCAGATAAGTGTTGGCGGGCGGCTCTTCGAGCGTCTTCAGGAGCGCGTTGGCCGCGGCGACGTTCATCCGTTCCGCAGGCACGATAACGCCCACCTTGGCCCGCTGGCGGTGACTCGTCAGCGCGACGAAGTCGATCAGCGAGCGCACGCGCTCGATGTTGATCATGTCGACCGTCTTCAACTCGCCGTCCTTCGGATCGACTGCCAACAATTCGAGGCGCATCAGGTCCGGATGCTCGCCGGCGATCGCGAGATGGCAACCGGCGCACGTCCCGCAGCCGAGGCCGTCGGCACCGGGCGTTTCGCACAGCAGCGCCTGCGCAAAGCCAAGCGCGAGCGCGTGCTTGCCGATCCCGCGCGGCCCGTGGATGAGAAGCGCGTGTGGCCAGCTCGCGCGCTGCGCGAGAGCTTCGCGCATCGCAGCGAGTTGCCATGGATACGGCGCGTGCCACGGCAGCGTGGCGACGGCCGGCGATTCGTCGCGTTCGTCGGCCATCAGCGAACGATCGCAGCGAGGTGCGCAGCGATCTCGCCGCGGACCACGACCACGGGCCGCGTACCGTCGATCACACGAAAGCGCTGCGGATCGGCAGCAGCGCGCGCGAGATACGCGTCACGGACGCGCGTGAAAAAGCCATCGGCCTCGCGCTCGAACTTGTCGAGGTCGCGGCCCTGCCCTGCCGCATGGCTGAGCCGCGCATGCGACACGGCGGTGGGTACGTCGAACAGGAACGTCAGATCGGGTCGGCAGTCGCCATGAATCCAGCGCTCGAGCTCGGCGATTCGCTCGGTCGCGACGCCGTGGCCACCTCCCTGGTACGCGTAGGTCGCATCGGTGAAGCGATCGCACAGTACCCAGTCGCCGCGCGCGAGCGCCGGGCGAATCACCCGCTCGAGGTGCTCCCGTCGCGCGGCGAACATCACCAGCGTCTCGGCGTCATGCGTCATCGGCTCGCGCAGCACCAGCTCGCGCAGCGCCTCGCCGAACGGCGTGCCGCCGGGCTCGCGAGTGGTCACGACGGTGTGGCCGTGCGCCGCGATCTGCTCGGCGAGCCACGCGACGTGAGTGCTCTTACCGGCACCGTCGATGCCTTCGAGCGTAATGAAGCGGCCGGGACGCGCGGACATCGGATCGGGGCCGGTCCCTAGCGGGGACGGCGCTGGTATTTTGCCACGGCGCGATTGTGATCGGCGAGGCTCGCGCTGAATTCCGACGTGCCGTCGCCGCGGGACACGAAATAGAGGAAGTCGGTCTTCGGCGGGCGCATCACTGCATCGAGCGACGCCTGCCCCGGCATCGCGATCGGCGTGGGCGGCAGGCCGTCGCGTGTGTACGTGTTGTACGGCGTGTCTTCCTCCAGGTCGCGCTTGCGCAGATTGCCGTCGAAGCGCGTGCCCATCCCGTAGATGACCGTCGGATCGCTCTGCAGGCGCATGCCGAGCTTCAACCGATTGAGGAAGACCGACGCGATCAACGGGCGATCGCTCGCGCGTCCCGTTTCCTTTTCGACGATCGACGCGAGGATCAGCGCCTGATAGGGATCGGTGAGCGGCAAGCCCTCCGAGCGCCCACGCCATGCGGCGTCGAGGCGTTCGCGCATCAGTCGATGCGCGCGGCCGAGCACGGCAGCGTCGGTCGAGCCGCTCGAGAAGAAATACGTCTCGGGGAAGAACCAGCCTTCCGCGGTGGGCACGTTGGCGCCGAGTCGCTTCATCAGCTCGGCCTCGGGCAGGTCGAGCGCGGTCTTGGCCACACTCGGATCCGCCATCAGTGCGCGGCGCATGTCGGCGAAGGTCGCACCTTCGATCACCGTCAGCGCCGCCTGCGTCGCGTCGCCTTGCGTCAGCTTTGCAAGAAGCTGCGGCAGCGTGATGCCCGCCGAGACCTCGTAGTTGCCGGCCTTGATCGCACGGTCGACGCCTCGAAGGCGCGCGAGCGCAACGAGCGGCAGCTCGTGCGGCAGCACGCCCGCCGACGCGAGGTCGCGCGCAACCGCACGAAGGGAAGTCCCGGTTTTCACGTCGAAGGTGTACGGCGATTTCGGCAACGCGAGCGGTTGGTCCAGCCACCACCATGCACCGATCGCGGCGGCGAGCGCCGCGAGCAACAGCACGGCGATGGCGCGGGCCACCCGGGCGAGCAGACGGGACATGGGCATCGATCAAATGGAAGCGGCGCGCCGCAACGCGTCGCCGCTCAAGGACCTGCGGATTATAATCGCCGCGTGATTCACCGCCCTCATCCCCTCGCACCGTACCTCGCAGCGCCTCGCACGGGGCGCGATGGCGCGCGGACAGCGCGATCGCACGCCGGTTTCACGCTGATCGAGATCATGGTCGTGATCGTGATCCTCGGCATCCTCGCTGCGCTGATCGTGCCGCGCGTGCTCGAGCGGCCGGACGAGGCGAGAGTCGTTGCGGCAAGGAGCGACATCGCAGCGATCATGCAGGCACTGCGCTTCTATCGGATCGACAATCAACGCTATCCGACGACCGAGCAAGGGCTCGTTGCGCTGGTTGCGCGGCCCACGCAGCCGCCGTTGCCGCCGAATTGGAAGACGAACGGCTATCTCGAGCGGCTGCCGAAAGACCCGTGGGGTCATCCGTATCAGTATCTGAGCCCCGGCCTGCGCGGCGAGATCGACGTGTTCAGCTTCGGCGCCGATGGGCAAGCCGGCGGCAGCGGCGTCGACAGCGACATCGGCTCGTGGGATCTCTGAGCGCCGCGGCGCGGCGGGCCGGCGACAGGATCGCCGCCGGCTTCACGCTGGTCGAGGTGCTGGTGGTGATGTTCGTTCTGGGCATCGCGCTCGCACTCGTCACGGTCAACCTTGCGGGCGACGATCGGCGTGCGGTCGGAAGCGAGGCAAAGCGTCTGGCCGGCGCGCTCGAATATGCGGCGGCACTCGCGCAATGGCACGCCGAGACTCTCGGCCTCTCGATCGACGGCAACGGCTATCGCTTCTGGCGCCGCGGCGACGACGATCGGTGGGTTGCCTACTCCGGCGACGAAATCCTCGCCCCGCGCCGGCTGCCAGCGGGATTCAGCGCGGCGCCGGTCAGCTATGCCGGCGCACCCGTCGCGCCGGATGCGATCCTGCCGCTTCGCGCGAGCGGACGTAACGAGCCCATCACCATCGTGGTCGACGGCGGCGGCGCGCGCGCGATCATCGCGAGCGATCCGCTGAATCGCGTTGCCTACTCCGTCGCGACGGCTAACGCAGGCGTCAACTAGGGCCTTTCAGTGTCGCCGCGCCGCGCGCGCCTTGCAGGCTTCACGCTGATCGAAATCCTGGTCGCGCTGGCAATCCTCGCGGTGGCGCTCGCGGCGGGCATGCGCAGCGTCGCGCAATCGAGCGACAGCGCGTCGCTGCTCAAGCAGCGCACGCTCGCGCTGTGGGTCGCGCAGAATCGGCTCGCCCTCGCGCAGCTCGCCAGTCCCTGGCCCGCGCTTGGGGTGCGTGACGGCAGCGTTGAGCAGGCGGGCGCGACCTTCCTCTGGCGCGAGCAGGTGACCGGCACGCCGAACCCGGGATTCCGCCGGATCGACATCACCGTCGCCGATCCCGCGCGGCCCGACTACCGCCTGGCGGAACTGATCGGCTATCTCGGCGCGCCGGGGACGCCATGAGCGCGGCGCGCGAGACCGCAGGTCGAGCGAAGGCCCGAAGGGCGCGTCGACGCGCGATGGCGGAAGTGGCCGACAAACGTCGGATGTCCATCTGTTACCAGTTCGCGGAGGCCACGCCATGAACGCCCCCACGCGCATCCGAATCGACGCGCGATCTGCACGCGGATTCACGCTGCTCGAGTTGCTGGTCGCGCTCGCGATCCTCGCGCTCTTGTCGGTGCTCGGATATCG
>Ga0068860_100004444_pt1 | contig 14311 bp, 13 predicted proteins | sample KBSSwiS32_FD_66597 | JGI IMG/M metagenome (GOLD analysis project Ga0068860, IMG submission 66597) | Switchgrass rhizosphere microbial communities from Kellogg Biological Station, Michigan, USA - KBS Switchgrass S3-2 | ecosystem: Host-associated > Plants > Roots > Rhizosphere > Soil ... | reverse complement strand
GAAGTACACCTTGTCGATCGTGCCGCCGGTCGTGAAGATCGCGATCTGCATCGTCGCTATATCTTAAGCTGCTGCCACGCACGTGAGCGCCAGCGTGCGAGCAGCGCCACGCCCACCACCATCGAGTAGACCACCACGCTGATCCAGCCGCCGATGGCACCTAAGCCCCATTGCGGCAGAAAGTACACCCAGCCCTGCCCGGGCGCGAAGGTCAGCATGTGCGCCAGGGGCACGAATAACAACCAAGAAATAGCGATCACCATGGTGGCAGGAATCTTGGCATCGCCCGCGCCGCGCAGGCACAGGCCACTTGAGAGATTCAGGCCGTCGAAAAATTGGTAGGCCGCTGCGATCCAGAGCAGCTTGGCGCCGAGCGCCACCACCGCGGCCGAACTCGCCCCGGGCGCAGCCATGAAGAATGGCAGCAACCACGGTCCGCAGGCTGCCAGCAGCACGCCCACAGCGCCCATGTAGATGGAGGCAAGCAGGATGACCCGGTTGCCCAGCACATAGGCCCAGTCACGATCGCCCGCGCCGATCGACTGACCCACCAGCGTAGTGCCGGCCAGCGCGATGCCCACCCCGGGTAGATAAGCGATTGCGGTTACGACCATGATGATCTGCGAGGCGGCCCCTTCGACTTCGCCGAGCTTGACCTGCATGAGCTGAAACACAGAGAAGCCGATGAGGTCGGCCGCCATCAGCAGGCCCATCGGAAAGCCGATGCGCCACTGGGCCCAAATGCGCCGCAGGTGGGGCGTCCAGGTCAGGTGGGTCCTGTAGCCGTGCCGATAATGCCCACGCAGGAAGGCGGCCACCGCGATGGCCAGGCCACAGGCTTGCGCGACCATGGTCGCCAGTCCCGATCCGGCCACGCCCAGGTGAAGATGGAAAATCAGGATCTCATTGAAGATGGCGTTGGTCACAGCCATCACCACCGTCACGAGCAAGGTCACGCGCGGGCGGCCGATGCCGTTGAAGAATCCCAGGAGTGCCCATACCCCCGCACCAAAACAGGAGCCGCCCACGCGCGGCAGCCAGAATGCCGCGGCCAGATCCACGATCTCGGGGGGCAGCTCAAAGGGTGAGAGCATCCAACGGATCGAAAGCCCTACACCCAGAAATAGCGGTATCGAGAGCAGCAGCCCCCACAGTGCAATCCACACCGCCTGGGCGGCGCGCGCCTGGCGCCTTGCGCCGTGCGCCTGGGCGACGACCGTCTGCACGGCCATGCCGACGCCGGACAGCACCAGCAGCACTACGAACGCCAGCCAGTGCACGGCGCTGACCGCGGCCATCGCCTGGGTGGAGATGCGGCCGATGAACCATACGTCGGTGAGATTGAGCACCAGCTGCACGGCGCTGTTGGCCATCAGCGGCAGGGCGAGGGCCACGATGGCGCGCAGGTCGACGTGCACCTTTCCGGCGGTGTCGACGCGGCGCGCCGGCACCCGGTCGTTACCGGTCATGGAGGTCATTGCGCCGCGGCGTTGCCAGTTGACTGGTCGATCAGTCCTGCGTAGCGCGCGATCAGATCGTCAATGTTGTCATCGGTGCGCGAGAGCCGCTCGTCGAGCTGCTCGATGACCGCCTCCTCCGACTGCCTGAACGATTGGTCGTTGAGCTCTTCAGTAGCGACCCTCAGCAGGCTCACTACCCGGATCGCGCCCAGGGCGCTGAAGGCCTGTTGCGCCGCGGCCAAACTCTCACCGATGCGCGGGCCCAGATGCTGCTGCAAGGTGCCGTGCGCGGCAGCCGCCCAGAACTCCACCGCGGTGAGAAGCGTCCGCTCTTCCGGAGACAGGGCCGATGCACCCCCCGAATCGCGCTTGCGCCCCAAGGCCTCGAGCACGAAGCTGGTGATCGGATATATGCCGCGCCAGGTCTCGACCATTTCCGTTCCCGCCCCTACTCCCTCAGCGACCCATGATATCAGCGGCGCCCGCGCATACCTTAGGGTGCGGCCCAATCCCACCACCATTATCTGCTTTGTAATGAATCCAGCACAATATTATGTTTTATCTAAACTTTTTATTTAGCATCGGAGCAACTGACGGCCCGCAGCATCGGGATGAATATTGCATTGATTAGCGCAAGACCCACGCGATATGCTTGGGCTAGTCCGCTGTAAAGACTGCAGTTACGATCGCGAAGAACAACGAGTGCCGCGCCTGGTGTTGCCGGGCCACGAGCACTCAGGAAAAGGCAGCCGTTAGCGGCCAGGATTTAGAGGGATGCACAGCGCACTTTCCGCTCAACTTGAAGCTGCGGTACTCACGCTCGTCGGTCATGGCGCGCTGAAGGATCGGCTGTGTGCCGCGTACAGCGATCACCTGGATGATATCCGCGAACACGAACTTCCCGAGGAAGTGCAGCGCGAGTTCTCCGCGATGAGCCGCGCGATGCACACCGCGCGCGCGCTGCCCGGCGACAGCGTGGTGCGCGCCTCGGTGCGCAAGTTTTCCAACGAACAGGCGCAGGCCTTTGCCGCACTGATCGTGCGCACCTACATGCTGCGCGTGCAGGCCCTGGCTGCAGTGCCGGTGGGCGCTGCACGCGTGGCGGCCTCCCGCAACGCCACACCCGTGCCCGCTCTGCTCGCCCTCGAGGGCGGCAATGCGGGGAGCGTTCCGGGGAAGCGGGCCAGAAGTTCCTAAAGCGCTCAGTCGATCTTGAATTCGATCGTATCCCAGCGCTGAGTTTCCTCGTGGCGCGCCTGTTGGCGGATCGCGTCCACCAGCGCCCGCTCGTCCCAGCTGCCCTTGCTGTCGATAAGCTCCGTCACCGCGCGCGGCAGCGGCAGCTCGCAACCGAAGCCGGGCATCAGGATCACCGGCTTGTTGCTGGCCTTGGCGAAATGCAGCTGGAACACCATCAGGTCCCGATGCGAGCCGTGCAGGCTCGCGAGCGCCACCACCACTTCCGCGTCGGCCATCTGGCGGCGCAGCTCATCGCGCAGGCCCTCCGTCGAAGTATCGACCGGACGCTGCTCCGGATTGCTACAGTTGCGGTAGTAGAAATTCCGGGCGCTTTCGAGGTACTCAAAAACGCGCAGATAATCGTCGCTGAGCTCCCATGCGTGCGTGGTAAAAACGCGTATAGGATCGTTCTGTGACATGGGATTAAGTGTACTGTGCCACCCGCCCCTTGCATACTTTCATAGGGTAAAACGTTGCGATTGCTGGTCTACAACATCCGCTACGCCACCGGCGCGGGCCCGACATTTCATCTGCCGGTCCCGGGAGCCGGGTACCTGCGCAGCAGCCGCAACGTGCTCGAACGGATCACCCAGTTCATCCGCCAGGAGAATCCGGACCTGATCGGTCTGGTCGAGGTCGACACCGGATCGATCCGCACCGGCATGGTCAATCAGGCCGAGTACATCGCCGACTCGCTCGGGCACTACACCGCCTACGAGTGCAAGTACGGTTCAGACTCCTTCAATCACCTGGTGCCGATCGTGCGCAAGCAGTCCAACGCGCTGCTGGCCTCACCAAACGTGACCGGCGAGCGCTTCCATTATTTCGACACCGGCATCAAGCGGCTGATCATCGAGCTCGAACTCGACGAGGTGTGCATCTTCCTGGTGCACCTGTCTCTCAAATACCGCCATCGGCAGTACCAACTGCGCGCCCTGCACGATCTGATTTCCAGCGCCACTAAGCCCGTGATCGTAGCCGGTGACTTCAACACCTTCTGGGGCACGCACGAGATCTATCTGTTCATGCGCGCCTCGGGACTGCGCAGCGCCAACTCGCACGGCCTGCCCTCTTACCCCGCGCGCTCGCCCAGGGTGGAACTCGACTTCATACTGGTCAGCCGCGGGATCGAGGTCACCGACTTTCGCATCCCCGAGATCCGCCACTCGGATCACCGCCCGCTGATTTGCGACTTTGAGATCCGTAAGCAATGAAGGCCAAACCATGAACACCGAAGCCGCCTGGCGCATGGAACGCGACGCTCAGGGGATCGTCAGCCTCATCATCGACCGCCCGGGGAGCAGCGCCAATTCGCTCAGCCAGGCGGTGCTGCTGGAGCTCCAGGCGCGCCTGCGCGAGCTCAAGGCGGCACCCCCGCGCGGCCTGATGATCCGCTCGGGCAAACCTTCAGGTTTCATTGCCGGTGCCGACATCCGCGAGTTCACCACTTTCAAGAATGCTGCCGAGGCGCTCGATCACATTCGCATCGGCCAGCGCGTGTTCGATGAGCTCGCCGCGCTTCCTTGCCCGACCGTTGCCGCGATCGCCGGCTTTGCGCTCGGTGGCGGACTGGAGCTGGCGCTCGCCTGCCGCTATCGGGTCGCGGCCGACGAACCGCGCCTGGCGATGGGTTTGCCCGAAGTGCAGCTCGGAATACACCCCGGATTCGGGGGCACGGTGCGCTCGGTGCAGCTGCTCGGCGTTCGCCGGGCGATGATGCTGATGCTCACCGGTAAGCCCGTGCGTGCCGATCAGGTGATGCATCTGGGGCTGGTCGATCGACTGGTTCCGGCGGCCGAACTGGAAAGTGCCGCACGGGCGATCCTGATGGAGAAACCCCCGCGGCAGCGGGCCCCGCTCGCCGACCGCCTGCTGGGATTGCCCGGCGTACGTCAGTTCATGCGCGGCTCGCTCGAGGCGCGCGTCGCCAAGCAGGCACGCCGCGAGCACTATCCGGCCCCCTACGCGATCATTGATCTGTGGGTGCGCTTCGGAGCGCGCGGGCGCGCGGCGTTCGATGCCGAGGCCGAATCGATCGCGCGGCTCTTTACGACCGAAGCGGCACGCGGGCTGGTGCGCATGTTCCTGCTGCAGGACCGGCTCAAGGGACTGGGCGGGAAGAGCGCCGTGCCCCTCAAGCGCGTGCACGTCATTGGCGCCGGGGTCATGGGCGGGGACATCGCCGCCTGGTGTGCCCTGCGGGGCCTTGAGGTGACGCTCCAGGACCGCGAGATGAAATTCATCGAGCCGGCGCTCAAGCGGGCGCAGGGGCTGTTCGCCAAGCGCATCCGCGATCCGGACGAGCGCAGTGCCGCACAGGGGCGCTTGCGCGCCGATGTGAACGGCGATGGAGTACCCACGGCCGATGTGCTTATCGAGGCCATTTTCGAAGATCTCGAGGCCAAGCGCGCGCTGTATGCAAAGGCTGAGCCGCGCCTTGCCGCCAGCGCAGTGCTCGCCACCAATACCTCGAGCATCACGCTCGAGCAGCTCGCCGCTCAGCTGGCCAATCCTGGTCGGCTCGTGGGCCTGCACTTCTTCAACCCGGTGGCGCAGATGCCGCTGGTGGAGGTCATCCATTCCGAGCAGACTTCGGCCGAGCCGCTCGCCACCGCGATGGCCTTCGCGCGGCGCCTCGACAAGCTGCCGCTCCCCTGCCGCAGCGGTCCGGGGTTTCTGGTCAATCGTGTGCTGTTTCCCTACCTGCATGAGGCGCTGTTCGCGGCGGGCGAAGGCGTGCCGCTCGCGCTGATCGATCGCGCCGCCGTGGAGTTCGGCATGCCGATGGGACCCATCGAGCTCTCGGATGTCGTCGGCCTCGATGTGGTCATGCACGTCGGCGAGATCATCACCCGCGAACTCAATCGCGACATGCCGCCTTTCGCCGAGAAGCTGCGCGCGCTGGTCGCCGCACGCAAGCTCGGCCGCAAGAGTGGTGAGGGTTTCTATACCTGGCAGGAAGGCAAGGTGGTGCGCACCGCTGCGGAAGGCAGCATCCCGGCCGACCTCACCGACCGATTGATACTGTCGCTGATCAACGAGAGCGCCGCGTGCCTGCGCGAGGGCGTGGTCGCGGATGCCGACCTGCTCGATGCCGGCGTGGTATTCGGTACCGGGTTTGCGCCCTTTCGAGGTGGCCCCATCAACTACGCCCGCACGCGCGGCGTGAGCGCCGTGATCGCGCGCTTGAACGAACTTGAGCAGCGTTACGGCAAGCGCTTCCACCCCGACGCGGTGTGGCCGACGCTGGGTTGAACTTGGGTCTCATTTGACCGCTGAATCACTGTGTTACCATCGACCGATTAGACGGTTTCTGGGATATTAGGCATGACCGAAGGCCGACCCGCCGAAGTTGCGATGCTGCGCAAGCTCTCGCCCCTCGACGGCATGAAGAAGGACAACCTGGCGGCGCTGGCACGCAAAGTGCAGATCACCGAGCTGCCCGCCAACCGGACACTCTTCAAGGAGGGCGATACCGGGCGGCAGTGCTACTGGCTGATCGCCGGCCTGATCGAGCTGCGCGAGGGCGAGCGCACCGTGGCGATGATCCGCGGCGGCACCGCCGAGGCGCGCTCACCGCTCTCGCCGAAGCTCCCGCGCCGCGTGACCGCGCGTGCGGTCGACACCATCGAGTATCTGGCTGTCGATGCCGACCTGCTGGATATGATGATCACCTGGGATCAGACCGGCACTTACGAGGTCGGCGAACTGCAGGCTCATTTTGGCAGCAGCGGGAGCGACGACTGGATGACCACGCTCCTGCAAACCAAGGCCTTCCACCGCATCCCGCCGGCCAACATCCAGGCCATTTTTATGCGCATGCAGCGCGTGGCCTGCCGCAACGGCGAGGTCATCATCCGCCAGGGGGCGGATGGCGATTTTTTCTACGCGATAGTCAGCGGCAAGTGCGCGGTCACGCGCGAGACGCCGCTCAACCGCGAGGGCATCCGCCTTGCGGAACTGTCCTTTGGCGACACCTTCGGTGAGGAAGCGCTGATCTCGGAAGGCAAGCGCAATGCTACCGTCACCATGATGTCGGATGGCGTACTCATGCGCCTGAGCAAGGCCGACTTTCGCGAGCTCATGAACGAGCCGCTGCAGCAGTGGGTCGATTACCCGCAGGCCAAGGAAATCATCGGCCGCGGCGGCAAGTGGCTGGATGTACGCCTGCCCTCGGAGTATCAGAACCTGGCGATCGAGGGCGCGATGAACATTCCGCTCTATTTCATCCGCCTCAAGCTGGCGACGCTCGATCGCGACACGCCCTACATCCTGTATTGCGACACCAGCCGCCGCAGCGCCGCCGGGGCTTTCATACTGCTGGAGCGCGGCTTCGACGCTTATGTGCTGCGCGGCGGGCTCGCCAGCGCTGAGCCAGACTTGCGCCGACCCGGCTAGGGCGAATGCTGCCCAATGCGGCTGCATCGTGGGCGTAGCCGTCAGAGAAATCTGCGCGTAGCGCAAAAGATGAGCCCGTGTAACCGCTTTGGGTAATCCCCAGAAAGGCTAAATCACGAACGGCGAGTGTGCTTTTGCGGAGATTTGCGCACCCCAAGAAGCGGCAGGCGTGCTGATACAAAAAAAGACGGGCGACCCATTAAAAGGGTCGCCCGCCATTAGGAGTCAATCGCCTACTGTCCCGTGCCTTTGCTGGCCGCTTCAGCCTCGGCCATCCTCTTGCCCATTTCGGCCTTCACCGCGTCCAGGTTGAAGCTCGCGCCCCGCTGCATCGGCGGGAAATCTAAGAACGTCTGGAGCTCCTGGGCCATTACCTGCTGGACGAACACAAAACGCCAGAACTCAAACTTGAACCAATCGAAGTATTGCTGGCCGCCTTCCTTGGTCCCATTGTTCGGCCAGCCCTGACGCTCAAAGGGATCGAGGCGCAGATTGGTGAGATAGGGAATGTCGACATGCGTCTTTTCGCCCACCCAGCCGCGTGGCTGGTCGATAAACCGGAACTTGAAATCATCGATGCGCACTGCGCCGACCGAGCTTTCGCCGAGATAGAAAATTACGTGACGCGCGGACGGCCCCTTACCCGTAATGGCGGCCATCTGGTTGTAACCGTCCAGGTGGTTCTTGTACGTCCGGCCGCCGAACTCCTTGCCCTTGAGCAATTCGTCGACGATGTTTGGATCGCCGGCGGCGGCTACAAAGGTCGGCAACCAGTCCAGCCCCGAGAAGATTCCGTTCTGCACCGAGTCTGCCGGCACATGACCGGGCCAGCGCAGCAGCGCGGGCACGCGGAAGCCGCCCTCCATGATCGTTCCCTTGGACTGTGCGAACGGCGTAGTTCCGCCATCGGGCCAGGTGAAGAGTTCGGTGCCATTGTCCGTGGTGAAAACGACAATCGTGTTGTCATCCTCGCCCAGATCCTTAAGCTTCTGCATCACGAGGCCGACGTCGTCGTCCATCTGAGCCATACCGGCTTCTTCTTCCGTCCAGCCGTTCTCCGAATTGCGCATCGCCTCGTATTTCGGGGACAGATGGGTCACGATGTGCATGCGCGTCGGGTTTAGCCATACGAAGAAGGGCTTGCCATCTTTCTTGGCCTTTTCCATAAATTTCAGGGCCAGATCGCGGATCTCGTCGTCGACCGTTTCCATACGCTTCGGGTAAAGCGGGCCCGCGTCTTCAATTTTCTGCTTGCCGACCTTGCCCCAGCGCGGCATTTCGGTGGCGTCGTCCTTGTCCGTGGCCCAACTGTGGATCATGTTGCGCGGGCCGACGACGTTTAGCATGTTTTGCGGATACCCCGGGTGCGCCGGATCTTCCATTGCATCCAAGTGATAGAGATAACCGAAGAACTCGTCAAAACCGTGCACGGTCGGCAGGAACTCATTTCTGTCGCCCAGGTGATTCTTGCCAAATTGACCGGTGGCATAGCCCATTGATCTCAGGATCGTCGCCGTGGTCACCGCTTCGGCTGGCAGGCCCGTCGGCGCGCCAGCCTGGCCGACTGTCGTCATGCCAGTGCGGATCGGCAGCTCGCCCGTGATGAAGTTCGCGCGGCCGGCTGTGCAGCTGGCCTCGGCGTAGTAGTCGGTAAACAGCATGCCTTCCTTGGCGATCCTGTCGAGGTTGGGCGTTCGGCCGGCCATCATGCCTCGATGATAGGCGCCGATATTCCACATGCCGACGTCGTCGCCCATGATCACGAGGATGTTGGGTTTCTTTCCCGTCGATTGTGCAAGGGCTGGTGTCGTCATGGCCAACGCCAATGCCGCGCCAGCCACCAGTAAGGTGCTCGGATGCCTCAGTTTCATACAAACCTCGATTGAAGAGCTTGTTCTTAGAAAATAGATCGCAGCAGGACGGTTCCCCGCCCTCGATGCACTTCTTGGGTGCTCCTTAGCGGAACCTTAGATTGATTCTGAGTCGCAGTCTACGCGCATCTGCGGATAGTAGTCCGCGAATTTCCCGCGCGGTCATCTCAACCGAATTCCTGTCCGGGTGTGAAGCGCTCGCGGCAACGCACGAGCTCGTCGCAATGTCGATTTTGGATGTGGCCTCACGGCCGGTGGCAGCTCTCTGGCGACAACGGGTGGCTCCGAAGTCTCCGATAGCGACCATCTTATTGAGAAATGTGGAAAAACCGAGATCTTCGACTGGCGTCGAAACTGCCCACAAGGGCAAGAATCTACATCGTGTGAGTGGCCTTATCGCCCGACAAAGCGCCGGCCAGATAGTTCTCGATCTTGTGGCGCGTCTGCCCGCGATCCTGTTCGCTGAATTGCACGCCGATGCCGGTGGTGCGCTTGCCCTGCGCGCCCTTGGGCGTCACCCAGATGACTCGGCCGGCGACTGGCAGCTTCTCATCCTCGCCCATCAGGTTGAGAAGCATGAAGACTTCATCGCCGATGCGATAGTTGCTGTTGGTCGGAATGAACAGCCCGCCGTTGGCCACAAACGGCATGTACGCCAGGTACAGGGCGCTCTTGTCCTTGATGGTCAGTGTCAGCAGGCCCGGCTTGGCCGCAGGCCGCCCATGCCCGGGGCCGTCCCCCGGGGTATCCGCATTGCGTGCGTGGCTGTCCTTTACCATTCTAAACTCAGCCCTTGCGCGCCGCGCGCAGCTGCCAGAGCAACTGTTCCACCGCCAGCGCCTTGTTGATCGTGGTCGAGGCCAGCCGCCGGAGCTCCATCAAAGCATCCATCAGCCGGACCAGGCTTCGTATATTCATAGAGGAATTCGACGCTGGCAAGTGCGGTGCAGTGTGCATTTCTGTCACGTCAGCGGCGCCTGTCAGCTGAGCGCGCAGGCGTCGTGTGACCCAGTTCTCAGCGCAGTGCACCCGCAGCTCGAAGCCGTCGCGTTCCGCCCAGCGCTCGGCGGCCGGCGCAACCTCCAGCGTGCCCTCGAGTGCCGCGTCGAGATGAGACTCAGTCTCACGGCGCAACGCCAGGAGCTCGGCCGGATCGGCGCTCAGCGCACGCAGCGGCGCATCGCCGACAATCTCCAGCACCGCCTCCCAGTCGGCCTCGCCCCGATGCCGCCGCAACCAGGCGGCACCGGCGGCGCGCGAGGGCAGGATCACCGGCAGACGCAGGCAGCGGCTCAGTACCGTGGCCGGCAAGCGCGCACCGGTCGCGGCAACCAGCACCAGCAGCACGCCGGCACGCGGCTCTTCGAGCGTCTTGAGCAGCGCATTGGCGGAGCTGGCATTGAGAAGCTCCGCCGGATGAATGACCGCCACGCTCGCCGAGGATCCGTGCGCGGTGAGCGCGAGGGTTTCGTTCAGGGCGCGGATCTGATCGATCTTGATCTGGGTGGCGTCCTCCTCGGGAGTCACCCACCACAGGTCCGGATGCGATTGCGAGAGCACCCGCTGGCAGGCGCGGCAATGCCCGCAGGGGAAATCGGGCTCGGTACACAGCGCAATCTGCGCCGCCTTGATCGCCAGCTGTACGCCACCGCCACCGGGAATATCTTGAATCAGCAGCGCGTGCGGAAAGCGGCCCATGGCGCGCGCCTGGCGCAGCGCCTCGATCTGCGGCGCAAGCCAGAACAAGTCCGCTTCCGGCGCGGCCGCCGACCCGGCGCTCACCGCGCCCCTCGCTTCGGAGCCAGATCGCGCAGCGCTGCCACGGCATCTGCGGTCACTGCCTCGACATCCCGGGAGGCGTCGATCACGCGAATACGCTCAGGATCGCGCGCGGCGCGCTCCAAGTACGCCGTGCGCACGCGCTCAAAGAAATCCGTCTGTTCGGCCTCGAAGCGATCGGGAGTGCTGGCTCTTGCCCGCGCGCGCGTCAGGCCTGAAGCCACCGGTAGATCCAGCAGCAAAGTGCGCTGCGGCCACAGGTCGGCATGGACCTCGCGGGCGAGCTCATCGATCAGCGTCGCACTGACGCCCCGGCCGGCGCCCTGGTAAGCAAAACTGGCGTCCGTAAACCGATCGCAGATCACGCAGCGGCCTGCTGCCAGTGCCGGGCGAATGGCATTTTCCAGGTGCACCGCGCGCGCGGCGAACATCAGCAACGTCTCGGCGACCGGGCTGATGCGCTCTTCGGCACGCTCCAGCAACACGGTGCGCAGGGCCTCGGCCACCGGCGTGCCCCCGGGTTCGCGCGTCAGCAGCACCGGCCAGCCGCGGCCCTCGAGTTCCGCCTGCAAGGCGCGCGCGATCGTGCTCTTGCCCGCGCCCTCGATCCCCTCGAGCGTGACGAACAAGCCTGAGCTCACGGCGAGCCTCCGCGCACGGCGCTGTCCGGGACCGCACCGGTGCGCTTGAGGAATCGGCGCAGCGCCGCATTGTGCTCGGCGTAAGTGGCCGAAAACTGATGGCCGCCGTCACCGTTCCCCGTGGCCACGAAGTACAGCGCGTCGATGGATGCCGGGTGCAGCGTGGCGTGGAGCGATGCGCCCCCCGGGAGCGCGATCGGTGTGGGCGGCAGTCCCCCGCGCGTATAGGAATTGTAGGGTCCGTCGGTCTCGAGATCCCGCCGGCGCAGGTTCCCGTCATAGTGGGTGCCGAGCCCATAAATGACAGTAGGGTCCGACTGCAAGCGCATGCCGAGCCGCAGGCGGTTGACGAACACCGCCGCCACCTTGGGGCGCTCGTCCTCGCGTCCGGTCTCCTTTTCCACTATGGAGGCTAGGATCAGCGCGCTCTCCGCTGAGCGCACGGGCAGGTCCGGTGCGCGCGCGGCCCACTCGGCCTGCAATCGCTCTTTCATGCGCTGCATCGCCAGCTCGTAGATATGCCGGTCCGAGGTGCCGGCCGCGAACCGGTAAGTATCCGGAAAGAAGCGCCCCTCCGCGGGTACACCCTTCATGCCGAGGTTTGCCATGACGGCGGCATCGTCGAGCCCGCGCCACTCGTGCACCAGCTCCGGGCTGGCGTTGAGCGCCTGGCGCATCTGCGCGAAATCCCAACCCTCGACGATCGTCACCTGCGAGAGCACCACGCGCCCGCTCGCGAGCTGCTCGAGGATCTCCCGCGCGCTCGCGCCCGCATCGAGCTGGTAGATCCCGGCCTGGGCGCGGAGCGACTTGCCGTGCAGCCGCAGGTTCCATTCGATGAGGCGTGGATGGCGCAGCGCCTGCACGCGCGAGAGCTCGGCCAGCACCTGTCGCAGGCTCGCGCCCGAGCTCACTTCGATCCGGGTGCCAGGCTTAGCCTGCGAGTGCTGCTCCATGCTGGCATCGATCTGCCACCAAAGTACGAGCGCGCCGCCTGCCAGCAGGATTGCTGCGAGCGAGAGCAGCTTTGCCAGACTACGCCACAGTGGCATCAATAGACTCCTGCAAGCGCACGCCGCGTTCATCGACCTTGAGAGCGCGGCCCTGGTAAGAGTGTACGGGCTGCACGCCCCAGCGCACATTGGTCACAAACAGGGAGGTGGCCTCGTCAAGCTCGCGCGTCGATATAGGGGCGATACGCACTGTGATGTCCCGCCGGGAGGCAAGTTCCAGCACCAGCGATCGCATGATGCCCGCCACGCCGCACTGGCCAAGGGGCGAGGTCAGCCAGTCGCCGCGTCGGACCACGAACAGATTGCTCATGCTGCCGCAGATCACCTCACCGGTTCCGGTGCACATCGCCACTTCATGCCAGTTACCGGCCGCCGCGTCGCGCTGCGCCAGCACCTGCTCGAGCCGGTTCAGATGTTTGATTCCCGCCAGGCGCGGATTGCACGCGAGCGGCACCTGGCTAAGGCCCAGTCGAAATTGCTCAATCCGCGCCGCGCCCCACTCGTAGACACTGACGATGCGCGTCGGGGACTCGTCCCCCGAGGGCCGGTAACCTCGCGCCGTCGCGACACCCCGCGTGCAGATCACCTTGGCGATCGCTCGCGGCATGCCTTTGAGGAGCGAGTGCAGCTCGGAGCGCAGCAACCGTTCATCGGGTGCGGCGATCCCAAGCCGTTCGCAGCCGAGCGCCAGGCGTTCGAGGTGGCGCTCAAGCCACCGGGGCCTGCCATCCACGCAGCTTAGGGTCTCAAACAGGCCATCCCCGTACTGTAAGCCGCGATCCTGCACTGACAGGAGCTCTTGCGGCTCCCCGTTAATAAGAGTGGCGAGGGCTGCGCTCACCGGTGGGCTCCAAAGGCGCGCAGCATCCCCTCGGCCTTGGTGCGGGTTTCGGCCAGCTCACGCGACCAGTCCGAGTCGGCCACGATGCCAGCGCCGGTGCGAAATCGAAGTTCCGCGCCACTGAGTGTCGCCGTGCGGATCAGGATGTTGAGGTCCATGTCGCCATCGGTGTTCAGAAAGCCGACCGAGCCGGTATAGGCGCCGCGCGCCTCGCCTTCCAGCTCGCCGATCAGCTGCATGCACCGGTACTTCGGGCACCCCGTAATGGTGCCGCCGGGAAACACCGCGCGCAGGATGGCACCGGGAGTCACGCCCGCGCGCAGCCGGCCGCGCACGTTGGAGACGATGTGGTGCAGGTGCGGGTAACTTTCGGTGACCATGAACTCATTGACTTCCACGCTTCCGGCGGTGCAGATCCGCCCGAGGTCGTTGCGCTCCAGGTCGATCAGCATGACATGTTCGGCGCGCTCCTTGGCGTTGGCGAGCAGTTCCCGGCGCTCGGAGTGATCCGCATCCGGCGTACCAAGCCGCGCGCGCGTTCCGGCAATCGGCCTGGTTTCGATGAGTCCCGCGCCCACGCGCACCAGTCGCTCCGGGGATGAGCTGAGCAGGATCATCCCGGGCAGCGTCGCGTAGACGGCGAACGGCGCCGGGTTGGCGCGTCGCAGGCTCTCGTACAGGCCCAGAGGATCGGCGCGTTCAAACTTCACCTGCCAACCGCGCGAGAGATTGGCCTGATAGATGTCCCCCCGGGAAATGTGATCCTGGGCACGCAGCACCGCGGTACGAAAGGCCTGCGGGTCCTGCTCCACGACAGTTGCGGGGCCAATCGCGGCCAGCGCATCGTCCTCATCCGGTGTGGGACATTCGGACACCGCACGTTCGATTTCAGGAACGCAATCGGCGGCGTCGGCCTCGAAGCTGAGGAAACAGCGCTCCCGCTCGTGGTCATAGACCAGCGCGGCCGGCACTCGCGTGGCCATGGCGCACACCGCATCGGCAGGTAGCCCCGGCAGATGCAGCCCCGGCTCGATGCGATCGGCGAGTTCATAGCCCAGGTACAGGATCC
>Ga0068860_100004443_pt1 | contig 14316 bp, 11 predicted proteins | sample KBSSwiS32_FD_66597 | JGI IMG/M metagenome (GOLD analysis project Ga0068860, IMG submission 66597) | Switchgrass rhizosphere microbial communities from Kellogg Biological Station, Michigan, USA - KBS Switchgrass S3-2 | ecosystem: Host-associated > Plants > Roots > Rhizosphere > Soil ... | reverse complement strand
TATTGTTATAGGTTTTTTCTTAAAAAGAATTTCTAGTTTCTCAGTTATTTCCTGAATTGTTTTTGGGTCCTTGATAGGCTCGGCAAATCCATCAGCTTTAAAAAGAAAAAATCCAGAAATAACAGAAACAAGTAATATGATTTTTTTGTAGTGGAGGATCATGGGAATAAATTCTAGGTTTGGCTCCATCGATAGTCCATCTAATATTCCATCATGCAGAGAAGCAGGCCCTCCCCTTTCCCAATTCTTTCCACTCAAATTCTTCTTTGTTCACAATTGTGCCGATGTTAAGAAGGCCCCCCTAATTTCAATATAGAAAAGGAAATCAATGGCCAAGCAATGGAAAACTCTAATTAAAAGTCTGGCCGCCACCTCTGCATGTCTCGGCATGTTGGCCTGCGGCAGCTCTAACAACAATAGCGGCAACAATGGCAACACGACTACCGATTCCGACATTCAAGCCTCCACGGTGCAAATCCAGGCGACGACCCAGCTCGCGGTGCAAAACGCCATCGTCACTTCTGGATTGAGCCTCAAGCTCGAGTCGGTCGATGAAAGCCCCCCTTGCGCAACGGGTGGCACCTCACACGTGACGGGCGATGTGAGTGCGGGATCTCCCAATTCTTTTAACTTGGATGTCGACTTAACAGGCTGCACTGGCTTGACGGGTGCGGTCAATGCGACCGGGACTTTCGCCTTTGATGGCGCGGGATATTCGACGGATTACACGATCACCAAGCAAGGTGGTGACAATCAGTGCGATCTCACCTTCAACAATTTAGAAATTTCCATCAATATTCCCGACTTTACCGTTCCAACCACCAACGACACTACTATCACAGGTGGAGTGGACGGAGATTGCACGACCGGCTCCGCAAGCTGCATCTATCACGATCTTATGATCAGCCAAGGCCCCAACGGCGGTAGCCAATCTGGATCGATCGACTGCGAATAAATTCTATTCTCTTGATGAATTCTGGCCTCCCAAACGGGAGGCCTTTTTTTATTAAATCAGATTTGCTCTGATTTCCTGGACGAGATTGGAGTCTCTCCAATCCAAATTTCGGTCTGTTGCGACCAAAATCTGGAAAGCTCGCCCACTCAGCTCCAAAAATTTTCCTCCATTTTCAGCTCTTCCATTCAGAGGATCTTTGGCACTTGCTTTGCTTCTACCACTTTAAGTGAGCCTAGAAGGGGAAATAGAGGAAAAGTAATGAAGCTCATCGTGCAAGCCTGGCGACAGGGATGGCTGGCGCAAGACCTTAGCCCAAAGAAAACTATGGGACGGGTTTTGCCTCCTCCTATTCCCTCCATTCCGGGCAAATATGTTCCGGCGAAAACCAAACTTCATCCGGAAAAAAAATCCAAAGCCAAACCCAATCTTCAGGAGAACTTTCTTAAGCGCTTCGCCCCATTCGCCATCTTAACCGAACAAATGACCCATATCCCGGCCTCCGTGACTTTGGCTCAGGCGGCCTTGGAATCCGGTTGGGGAAAACATGCCCCAGGATATAATTTTTTCGGCATCAAAGGAGAAGGGACCGCTGGATCGCAAACACTCCGCACCCAGGAATCGATCCACGGGAACATGGTGAAAGTAAAATCTACCTTTCGAAAATACCATGACGCCCTGGAAAGTTTCCTCGACCATGCCCAGATCATTTCCCAAAATCCCCTCCTCAACCACGCGATGCTTCACACCGAAAGCCCGGAAAGTTTCGTGACCTCCTTGCAATCCAAGAAAACAAAATATGCGACGGATCCTCATTATGTGGAAAAGATTTTGAGCATCATCGCCCGCTACGACCTCAAAAAATTCGACACTCCACCCAAGCTATGAATGACTTTCTTACCGAAGACCAAATCGAAGATCTCCTCTTTCGTTTGCCTCAACTCCAACGATTCTGGCAAAGCCCTCGCCCTCTTCTTCTGATTCGCGGCAGACCTCGAGAATCCGATCCCATCTATGAGGTTCAGCTTGTTTGGGATTTGGGAGACCGAATCCAAACCTTCGCCTGGTATTGGATCGACGCCTTGGCGGGAAAAATCCTCCGGCAGTTTCCGGAATGAAGCACCCTGAGTCGGGATAAAGCTTGCACTTTGCCTCTAGTCTTGCATTATCTTTCGGCATGAAACTCCCGAAATTTCTGAAATTCATTTTCGCATTCTGCAACGTAGTTCTCTTTCTCCATAGCCAGAATGCACTCGGCCAAGAACTGTCTAGTGTCGAGCTGCTTCAGAAACTTATCCAAATCGACACGACCAATCCTCCTGGCAATGAGATCGCCCTCGCCCAATTCGTCCAGCAATACCTCAAAAACTTCGATATCGATTCTGAGATCCTAGAGTCCGCCCCCGGCCGAGCCAATTTGATCGCACGCATTCCCGGGTCGGGAGAAGTCGAGCCTATGCTTCTTCTGGGGCATATGGATGTCGTGACCGCAGACCCCAAGGAATGGACCTACCCTCCCTTCGAGGCCCACATTGAAGGACCTTATCTCTATGGCCGTGGGGCCATCGACATGAAGGGAATGATGGCGATGGAAATCACCAGCTTTGTTCGCTTGAAAAAGGAAAAGACTCCGCTAAAGGGAGATGTCTTGCTCGTCCTCGCGGCGGATGAGGAGGCGGGAAGCAAATTCGGAACTCAATTTTTGATCGAAAAGCATTGGGACAAGATCCGTTGCCGCTTGGTTCTCACCGAAGGAAGCATCGGTGTCGTCCAAGAAGGCCTGCACCTCTACCCGATCCAAGTCGCGGAAAAAGGGGTGGCATGGATGAAACTCACAGCACATGGCACTTCCGGCCATGGCTCGATGCCCCTTCCAGACAATGCGGTCGTTATTCTCGTCCGTGTTTTAGACCGACTCGCGGACAGAAAACAACCCATTCAAAAGACGGCCATTGTCGCCGCCTTCCTCGACAGGTTGGCTCAACATTTACCCTTTCCCAAATCTTTCGTCGTCCGACATCTCTTCACATGGCCGATTCGCCCCACCGCCCAATGGTTTTTTAGCGGCGCTCTGCAAAAGGAAAAGGTCATCAATGCCTTGGTTCGCAATACTTTGGTCCCCACCATTCTTCAGGCCGGTATAAAAACGAACGTCATTCCAGGAGAAGCGACCGCAAACCTCGACGGTAGAATCCTACCGGGAGAAACTCCAGAAGGCTTCAAGCAGAAGGTGGTAGAATGGATCGACGATCCCACCATCCAAGTAGAACTCATCAATCAAAGTCTCCCCAGTGAATCTCCCTTCGACACCCCATTTTTCAAAGTTTTGGAAAAATCAATCCTAGCCAGAGATCCGGACGCCATTGTGGCCCCCTATATTTCACCAGGCGCCACCGACAATCGCTTCTTTCGCGCGAAAGGTATTCTCTCTTACGGCTTCATTCCTAATTTAATTCCGGCAGGGGACATTTCGGGGATGCATGGAAAAAATGAAAGGGTCCCGGTCGAAGAGTTGGCCAAAGGAGTGGAAATCCTCAGCCAGGTCATTAAAGAAACCCAAGGAAATTGAAGCGATCCATTTAGGGAAGCTGAAGATCAGCCCAGACTGGCAGGTGGTCGCTCGCAACCAGGCCCGGAACCGTCCCTACGGACTTGAGCTTTAAACCTGGGGAGTAAAAAATATGGTCGATTTTTTTATTGGGATCCCAACTCGGCATGGTGAAGAAGGGCTCTCCTTGTTCTGCGTTGGAAAAGCCCGTCGCCTGGACAAAGGCCTGCAACGCTTCTCCTTGATCGCCCTCGTCCACCTTGTTCGCTGGTTTAAAGTCCTCTCTCATTCTCGATACCGAATTAAAATCGCCTAGGACCAACTGAATCTTGGCGCTGTCCCGCTTCACTTCGTCTCCCAATTGTTGCGCCTGCAGGAGCCGAGTCGGCTTGTCGAAGGCCTCAAGGTGAAGCAACCACACCACGGCGCTCTCGTTGCCGAGCTGAACGGTAATTTTTTGCAAGATTCGATCGAGATAAAACCAATTATACCAGAACGGATTCTTAGCCGGTTTCGGGAATAAGGTCAGAGTCTGTCCGGTCAAGGGGTAGCGGCTGAGCAAGACCTGGCCAGAAAGGATGCGACCGAAATGCAATGACGGTGGCCAATAGGGCCAAGGCAAATAGGTCTTGCTCCAAGTGACCGCGTAGGCGGCATAGGGCAATTGAAGTCCGCGAGCCAAATATTCCATTTGATTGATATCAAAACTGCGACGCGATTTAAAATCCACCTCCTCCAGGGCCACCAGATCGGGATGGAGCGGCGTCAAGGCTTGGACGATTGCATCGAGATTTTGGCGCACCTCTGTCTCGCTGAGGATAGAGCCCAGATTATTCTTTTTTCCGGAAGCATAGCCAATATTGTAAGTGACGACTTTAAGCCCTTTCGGCTTCTCGGTCGGGGTTGGGAGATCGATCCCGGGGATGGTGAGGATGGCATGGGAAGGAAACACGGTGATAGAAACAGCGGGGCTTAGGCAATACCACAGGGCTATTGCCAAAACCCCGCTGATCACTAAAACAATACCAAATAATTTTCTCATCATTAATTGGCGGAAGCTTGGTTCAAGACCTTGCTAAAATCGGCGTAATATTGCTGATAGAAATCACCAGCGCCGGTATAAATGATCATGAACACCACTCCGGGGCCAGTTTTTCGGGCCCAAATCTCTTGATTGATCTCATCTTTGCGCTTGATCTTAAAAACATCCCAGGTCTGTCCACCCATTGGCTTGGGAACTGGCATCTGAACCTCTGCGCCTGCATAATCTGGCTTCTCCATGATTTTTTCACGGACAGAGGTCAAAAACAGGTTGGAGCTGATGGGAACATCGAAGGTGTTAAGGCGCACGCTGACGGCTTCGCCCGTTTTTTTGACATACATCGTCTTCGCGTTAGGCTCTCCAGCATCCGAGGCTTTCCAGGTCCACCCATCGTTAGGCAGACTGATTTTACTCACTGGATCTGCATCGGCCCTTGCCTTGCTCGGAATAGCAAAGAGCAATGCCATTAAAACTGGGCTCAAAAAATAAAATACACTTCGTTTGGAAAAGATATTTTTTTTCATAGGCATCCTTATCGATTGGTTTCTGTTTTCTTTGGATCCACCATCCAAATGACTCCTGCGGAACCACATTGGCGATTTTGATTCTCATTCTGAAAAAATTCTCAAATTGATAGAATTCAAAACCACCCTATCCACGCAAAAAAACTTCTAAGTGTTTAGAATGACTAGCACAAGGAATTTTGCACTCCTGGCACTTTTTTTGCTTTAATAAATTGTCAGTGGAGAGGGGCATTTCATAGGAGGATCTTATTTATGAAAGCCGTCTCTTTCCACAATCCCTTTCATTCCAACTCACATTCCATTTGGTCCCTGTTTGTTTCTTTTTTCCATTCCCAGGATGGCGTCTCCGCGTCTTCGAATTCTATAGAATCCGATGCGACTCGCACAAAGGATATCCTCTCTGAGGTTCAATTCTTTGAGAATGGAGATGAGCTCGAAGAATACATTCAAGCCTTTCGCGATTGAATCAATATTTGCGCTTAAAAGCAGTCTTCCGATTTTGTTTCGTGAGAACGAAAAAAGAAGAGCGCTGGATGGATGCCATGGAAGGATTTTTGCCAAGCCATCCAAGGTAGGAGAGTAAATTTTGACCCAGTGTGGATAAGTAAATCCAGCAACTCAATGAAATTACTCAATATTTTTAATAATCTGATGGCATGCGTTTTGCTATTAACAAATATAGAAGTACCTGATTTTTGGATGGGTTGAGCCAAATCTAACAATTTAAAAATTCTTGGATCGGATGTCACGGTCAAGAGGGAGGCCTTATGGACCATACTGGGAAGGGCGGGCAAGTTGCGCCCCGCACTCCAAGCCTACTTACGAGAATACTCCGAACCTTTTGGGGGCATGCTCATCTGTTTTCGAAGCAAAAGCCTGACTTTGCTTTTTTCAAAGATAAAGAAGAGTTCGAGGAATATATCAGGAGCCTTCACTATTAATTTAGAAACGATCTTCGAACCCAACTCAAGAAGCGACGAAATTCAATTTAGCGACGAAGACAATATCTTTCTCGTCTCCATTTTTCTCAATTTTAAAACTGGAACGAACTCGATCGGCCATTTCTTGAAACATTCTTTCGATATCCCCGGCTCCAGCCGAGCCTGAGATCTTGAGATCGCTAAATTCCACCGAAACGATGTCTCCGGTATTGTTGTTGATCCCAATGCTTAATTTGCATCGCACCGTCAGGTCTTCATAGCGCTTCAGCAGTTTTTGATAGCTGGGTTTCAGGACGGGATTAAGCCGTGCGTTGACACTGGCAGGTGTGTCTTGGCGCGCTAGCGAAGTCGCTCCCGTAAATTTAAAAATGTAAGACTCCTTCAAAGAAGATTCTTTGCCCTTAGGCACCGCAACGGGCGCCACAGGCACAGGAGCGGCCTTTGGTGGTGGTGGCGCCTCAGCTTTTAGGGGCGCCTTGGGTGCTTCCGCTTTGGGAGGAGGCTCGGATTTCGCTGGAGCCGGTTTCGGACTCACAGGAGGCGGAGCGGGTATCACTGGAGCGTTTGGAGGAGGAGCAACGACGGGACGAGGCTTTGGCACGGTGCCTCGCACCTCTTCCACCTTTGCCGGACTGGAGTTGGTAGAATTTTTCGCCAGAGGGGCAGCTGGAATCTTGGCGGAACGCAAAAGTTCCAGCAAGGACTTCACACTAGCCTCCTGGCCCGGACGACTGGAGGCTTTTTCCAAAGCGCCAAGCAGGTTCCGATGGGCCTCGCGATTCACTGGATCTTGGAGGAGATCCTCATCTCCTATCCATTCTTCAATTCTTTGCTTGGCAAATAAAGATGCTCCGTCATTCGTCAGAAAACGCTTCACGGCTCCTAAGGCCAAGGTGACTTTGAGATATTTTTTGTAGCGTTCGCCTTGGTATTGAGGCGCTTTGTCGCCAAAGACTTGGTTGTCGCTCAACCCTAAAGGGCTGTAGTCCACTTCCTTAGCTTTGGCCGGCGGATCTTTGGCCCTCGAATGTCCTGGAGCAATGAAGGTATCCTTCGACTTATTAGGATCTTTCAAATCACCGTAGCTGGGAAGTGGTTTTGGTTTTTTGACCGCAGTGGATTTATTTGGAACTGGGTTCCGAGGTTTCAACGGAATGGGTGGTGTCATAAATTGTGTGCTCCCTTGTTGCGCAGCCCCTGACACCAGAAAATTTAGCGCAGTGCAATGCTAAGTTTTCGAATTTTTTGCATTTTTGTTGTGGAGGTATTTCACATTTTGCGTAAATCCAAGGCCCTCCTCCCTTTGGGATGAGAATAATATCATTGAATTTCAATGACTTATAATTTAGCTGAGTTGGCATTTTCCTTGCTTAACCCTTGATGTCCGCTTTTAGGGCTGCAAAAAAACCAAAAGGAATTTGCGATGTCTCAAGCTCATATTATGATCTCATTGGATGACTACTTAAGGTTGAAGTCCTTGCTCGATAGCAGCGATTCGGACGCGACACAGTTGGAAGGCGAAACAGAGCCCGGTGAGGTCATTGAACTTTTCAAATCAGCGAAGCAAGCCCAATTGATAATGGATCAAGCCATGGATGTCGCAACACGCATTGATATTATTCAGTCACTGATTTTGGAATACGAAGAAGAAATGCTCGGCCTAGCTCGCGAATGCGATCCGGAGACCTGGACGGATCGTTTCGGTAAAGACCCTATCGAACAGATCGAAAAGGACGTCTACAAACTCAACCAGTTGGTCGATGCCTTAGTCCTCTCCATCGGAGAAAAAGGAGCCATCGATCTACCTCAAGCTTGCGAAACTTTGAGCACCTGGGCCGATCCCGAAATACTCGCCACCCTTCAGTATATTTTCGAAAGCGACTATCCCGGTTTCCAAAAAATCAAACAACTCCTCGAAGAGAAAACCGCCTCAATCGCGGCCCTTCAATCCTAAATTAATAATTTTTATAAAAAAAAAAGGAACCCCCCATTTCTGGGAGGTTCCCGGGCATCGGATTAGAGGGAGTGAGCCCTTTTGTGCATCGGAGCTTTTGCTACTCTCTGGAACGCATCCTAGAGAGCCTTGCGAAGCCTAGTAGGCTTGTCACGGCTGACAGGATTAGCAGTGAACCGCCTACCGATTGCGATTCCAGGCCGGCGAAGGAACACCCCCCACCGCTTACCGCAAAGGGATTCGGTTGTCCGGCGCCCTGACCGCCGACCTCTCCACCGTCGGTTGGACTGATGAAGCTATCATTTTCGCCATCGCCATCGGAATCGTAGGCGCAAACCGTCTCTTGGATTCCATCGCCGTTAGTATCCAGTGTCCTTGTGGTGATCGGACTCAGGACGTCGTTGCTTGGATCCCAGAAGACTTCGGGGCAACGATCGGAACAACCATCGAGATTGGTGTCGATGAAGAAATCCGCGCAACCATCGTTGTCTCCATCGGCATGGATGCAATCGTCGGAAGAACCATCCGGGTCGTTGTAGATATCCCCGAAGCATTGGTCTCCATTGGTATCGACGGCCTGCTCTTTCTTACCGTCGCTGTCCGAGTCCTTGTCGTAGATATTGTCGCAGACATCACCGATTCCATCGCCGTCCCGATCTTTTTGGTCGGGATTGGGTGTGGTCACGCAATTGTCGTCCGAGTTTTTGATGCCGTCGTCGTCGAAGTCGTCATCCGGACTCGTGCAAGCGGGATTGCCATTGCAATCGCTGTCTGCACAGTCGACGGCTCCGTCGTGATCGTCGTCGATATTGTTGTTGCAGCTAGTTTCGTTGCCCGGACAGGCGGGCGTCGCGGCGCAGTCCGTGTCCGCACAGTCGGTATCTCCATCGTGATCATTGTCGACACCGTCCACGCAGTCGGTCTCGGGAATACAATTCGCGTCCGCTGCGCAATTCGTGTCATCGCAGTCCGAGAAACCGTCGCCATCGTTGTCAAAGTTGTCATTGCAGACCTCGGGACCACAGTGCGAATCGTTGGCGCAATCCTGATCCGCACAATCGGCGGGGCCGTCGCCGTCATTGTCAATGCCATCGGAGCAATTCTGCTCGTGGGTGCAATTTCCATCTCCGGCACAGACGGGATCATCGCAATCCTCAAGCCCATTCCCATCATTGTCGAAGTTGTCGTCGCAGACTTCGGGACCGCAGAGTACTTCGTTCACACAATCGGTATCGGCACAATCGATTGGGCCATCGCCGTCATTGTCGACGCCATCCGTGCAATCGGCTTCATGGCCTGGAGGCACGGGACAATTTCCAACACCGAAACAATCATTGTCGTCGCAATCGGTCGCGCCATCTTGATCGTCGTCCATGTTATCACCGCAGTTGATTTCCTTGTCAGGAATGACAGTGACTACGGGCGAATTGGCAATTGCGGTCAAAGTCCCGGCGGCAGTTCCGTTTTCCTTCGTCGTGAAGGTATAGTCCCCAGCCAGGCTGGGAGCGACAATTCCATGGTAATCAAAATTGACCTCGCCATTTTGATTCAAGGAAATCAGACCTTGGGTGACCGTGTTACCCGAGAAGGTAGGTCCCGCGGGTCCAACCATGATGTGGTCAAGATGGATCACGCCCACCAAACCGACATTCACCAGGCTGGGAATGACCAAACCATAACTTCTCACATTACTCGGGAGGGCAGGCAGGGTCACCACCACGGTGTGGTAATGGGTATGGTCCAGCAAATCGATGTTTATCAATTGGGCGTTTAGTGGAATATCCGTGGTAGTTCCCGTAAGGTTCGTCCCCGTGGCAATTCTTAAAATTGCTCCCTGGAGCGCAGCGACGTCCAAAACAGAGTCATTGCGGATATGAAAACTCATGGTCGTATAACTGGACCAATTCTGATTTGAGGCGAAATTATAATAAATACGAGTGCTGTTTGCCACGCCGACAGCAATATTCGACGTCACTTCCAAGCTACCCGTTCCTGCATAGACATCGTTCGCATCGGTGTCGGTCTGACGAGAAATGGAACAAAGCAGACAAAGACCTTGAAAGTTGGCGGTCCATCCCGTTGGAGGATTGGCATCCAAACTGTCAAGGACCTTCCCGGTAATACCGTTGGTCACCGTCACGCTGACATTGCTCGGAGAGGGATCGGTCCAGGGATCTGGAAAAAATAAGGAAACAGATCCATCTCCCAGTTTTTCCGCCGCGGTATATGTGAAGCTGAGATCGTTAGGACTGGAATTGGTTGTAACGGAATCCGTATTTGCGTTTCCGTTAATCACGACGTCCGCCGTACCGCTTCCGTCCGATGCATGCACACTTGCTACGCCAATAAAAAATAAAGACGCAGCAAAACCCAGAACCTTGAAAAGTCCTTTTTTTGCCCTATTCCCATTCATATGCTCACCCCTTTCGAATACCTCGGCAGAATTGCCGAGATTCCTTAACCCTGCTTGAGGTTAAGCAAAGAGCTTGCCAAGGGATGCAACATATTGAAAATTAATATGATTTTTCTATTTCAAGAAGGTATTTTACCCGAAAAATATAAACCGGTAACTTTTAGTTACTAGGGTAGAATATCGGAGAAGGAGGTCTCATCCACTTCGCCTTCGTCGAATAAGGCATCGGGACTTAAGGCAAAACGGAGGGAGGTATCGATGTTGGCTTCAAGCTGCAAGGCTATGCCACGAATAATGGGGTCGCTGCTGTCGGTATCAATGACAATCACTCCAAGGAGTCCATCGACGAGTTGTAGGACGTTAAGATCTTGGAGAAGGCTCGCCAAGTTGAGATCGAGCCAAGTCTTCACCTTGAATGCCACGAATAAGGTTTGAGCGCTGGCATTGAGCGTGAATGCATTCGGAGTTTCTATTCTCAGGTTATCGATCTGATGACTGACAAATCGGAAGTGCAGCAATTGGCCCAAGATAGGTGCTAACACGGGTCCCTTGAAGGTCCCTTCCACAACAATCGAATGCCCCACCAAGGAGTCGACGACTGGATCGTCTTGCAACTCCGCTGGGATTTGGTCTTCCGAAAGTACTTCGAGTCCAAGATCTAACTGACCGTAATCGCCCTGCGTGACCGCATGGCTCCCAAAGCCCGGAAAGGCCTCGTCGACAATTTGATTATTCTGAATCAGTCTCACGATAAAAGGACCACCGCTAAAGAAATCCGAACCATCGGCCAACTTGAGGTCGCGCAAAAACATCCGTACTTCGGATATGCCTATCAAATTGTCGATAAGGTTGAGACTTTTAAGGAATGACCCAGGAGCGGGCAAGGATGTGCTGGTTGCGGGCCGCATCTCGAGTTCGGTAAATCCTGGGGTGGGTCGGGTCGCTGGGTTGGAACTGGTGTCGGTTTGATTACCCGTTGGGTTCCCAGCCAAACCGCCTGGGCCAGCGCTGCCATCCGTTTCAGTCACGGACCCGGCAATATCAACCGAGCCCGGACCACCACCTGGCGTTCCTCCGCAGGAAAGCAATGCTAAAAACATTATCGATACAACTAGAAGACTGGGCCTCACTCCATCACTCCAATCTCCTTAACCCGGACGATTATTTTAATCGGACCTAGGCTAAATAGTAAGAACTATTTTTCATTGGGCTCTTTTTAAACCATGGTAGGAAATCAATCGAGACAACTGGGGTCTTAAAATCCCCAATTGCTCTGCCGCCGTCCCCACTCTTCCTTGATGCATGGCTAATACTCTTTCGATTTCGCGTTTTTCGAAAAGTCTTTTAGCCTCAGATAAGCTGATATCTCCGGAATCCAAGGCCGAGCTCAAAGGGTCGCTCCCCTGAGCGGCAATTTTTTCGGGATGCAGCATTCCACCTTGGCAAAGCTCAGGCTTCTGCGCCAAATCTTCCAATTGGATGCTTTTGGATTCCGAAAATACGCAAAGGTTATAAACGAGATTTTCCAGCTCGCGGATGTTGCCGGGCCAGGCATAATCCATCAACTTGGCCAAAACCTGGGAAGACATTCGTTTTTTGGGAGCCTGATTTTCTTGCGCAAATTTCTCCAGAAAATGCGAAACCAGGATGGGGATATCGTCCAAGCGCTCCCGCAGGGGCGGAATTTTGATTCCGGCGACATTCATTCGATAAAACAGGTCCTCCCGAAATCTTCCTTTCGCAATTTCATCCTTCAAATCGCGGTGGGTCGCAGCCAAAAGGCGGACATGAATCGTATGACTCACATTGCTGCCCAAACGACGGACCTCCCCTTCTTGCAAAATGCGTAGCAGTTTCGCCTGCAGCGAAAGAGGCATGTCCCCGATCTCGTCCAAGAATAAGGTTCCGCCATTCGCTGCCTCAAATAGTCCTACCTTTTGCTGCAAAGCCCCAGTGAAGGCACCTCGCTCGTAGCCGAAGAATTCGCTCTCAATCAGACCTTCCGGAATCGCACTACAGTTGGCCGCGATGAAGGGCCCTTTTTTCAATGAACCGTTGAAATGGATCGCACGAGCCACCAACTCCTTTCCGACCCCGCTTTCACCCTGGATGAGCACCGGGACGCGCACTTCGGTGACGCGATCGACCCGCTGCAAAAACTCCTGAGTTTTTTGCGAGCGGCCTAAAACACCTTCATAACGGTATTTAATTCCCATCTCACGTCGGGCACGGGCCAGGTCTTGCTTGGCCTCTTCCAAGGCCTGTTCATTCTTCTCAAAACGCGAGGCATTCTCGACCGCGAGTCCCAGGATTTCTGCCAAACTTTCCAGCATGGGTAGGTCCGTGGACTCGAGATGTTCGCCGCGCAATCGGCTATCGAGGTAAACCGCGCCCAGAACTCTGCCGCGGCAGTGAAAGGGCAAAACCAGAATCGCCTTGAGTTGCAAGGACTGGACACTCTCCGCCGTCTGCAATCGAGGGTCGGTTTCGGCATGGGTGGTCGCCAGGGGCTTCCCCTGTTCGAAGGCCTTGCGAGTGAGCGACCAACTCAGCTTTTCCTCACCGTCTTCCTTGAACTCGTTTTGCGAAATGCGGTGATTCTGCAGGACTGTCCAATGATCGCCCTCCTTCAAGATGACGAAGCCCCGCTCCATATGGGTGAATTCCAGCAGTTTGTGTAAAATTTTTCTGCTCAATTCAGAGAGACTCGTCTCGCCGCTCAAGTCGCGAACCCAGTCCAAGACCGTGTCGAGCAACAGCTTAGGATCTTCCATGGGAGAATATCTTACCAAGCTCTCATTCATAGAACTTACCTCCAGCAATTTGCGATATTGGTGCCGAAAAAAGGATTGGTAATCGGGGGGAAATTTCGACGATGTGTTCTCGGTCAATCCTTTGCACAGATGGTGCAGCTCGTGGTTCCAGGGAATCGATTGTCCTAAGGCGCGGTTCTTCGCCGTCAGCAAATTGTCCAGGACGAACTCCACATCCCCTTGCTGCCACAAGGCCTCGACGGCGGAACCTATTACTTCACTATCAAAACGCCTCGCGTGAAAACCATCTTGCAGTCGCTCCAACAGATCGACCCTCTGGGCAAGCAATCCATCGGCGGTTTTCTTGGCATGGCAACGAGCCTTTTTGAGCTCTTCGATCAAGGCATCCTCTTCGCCCTGGGCCAGTAGGATTTCGGAGGTGGAAGCGAAAAGATCTCCCAAATCTGCGGCGCTACTTTTCTGTTGGACGAGATCGGGGGCCTTGAGTTGAGTCAGCGCCGCCTCCCAAATGCCTCGTTTTTTGTGGAGATCCGCCTCTAATAAGGCGGCATAGGATTCTAACTGCCGTTGTGGGGTTTTTTTAAGCTGCGCCTTAGCCTCTCTCAACAATTCTTCGGACCTTTCCAGGTGACCGAAAAAGCGGAAAAGACCCGAAAGGTTGAGGTCGCATTTCGCTTTCTGCAAAAATAGCCCCAATGCAGCATAGAGTTCGTCCGCCTTCAAATAATTGTCCAAGGCGGATTCCCATCGCTGTTGGGCGGTCAAGACATTCGCCAGATTCATTCGGACCAAGGCTTCTAGAGCGACTGCGCCGCTGTCCTGGGCCAAGGCGAGTGCACGTCCGAAGATTTCGGCCGCTTCGTCCAAACGCCTTTCGTAGAGCAATAAATTGCCTTGGAAATTTTTGAGGACCGCTTCCGCTCTCGGAGAATCTTGCACAGGGGCTTGTTCCAAAAAGCGAAAGGCCTTTTCCATTTCTCCGCTGTAATAATAGGCGGTCGCTCGGCCGAGTAAGGCCTGGCTGTCCTTCAAGACGGTGACGGACTCCCAATGCCCAAGCGCTTCCGAATATTGCCCTCGCTGGTTGAGCAACAGGCCCAAATAAAGATGGATCGAAGCGCGCGGCAAATCAGGGATCAACTGCTCAAGGTCTTCGTGCCTTCCGGTT
>Ga0068860_100004439_pt1 | contig 14325 bp, 11 predicted proteins | sample KBSSwiS32_FD_66597 | JGI IMG/M metagenome (GOLD analysis project Ga0068860, IMG submission 66597) | Switchgrass rhizosphere microbial communities from Kellogg Biological Station, Michigan, USA - KBS Switchgrass S3-2 | ecosystem: Host-associated > Plants > Roots > Rhizosphere > Soil ... | reverse complement strand
GCCTTGCGGCGGCAGCCTCCATGCAGCCGTCCGTCCTCGAGCGCGGGACGGAGGCGTGACACGTCCTCAGGCAAACCCGCCCCCAGGTTCGCGGGATTCCACAATGCCGTTCGACGCGAGAACACTCCGTTACTAACTGCAGACGGCCCGAAGGCCGTCGTGGGCGGGGGGTAAGCCATGGAGCGACTTGGTCGTGCCGGCCGGCATGCGGCTTGGCCCGTTGCGGCGTTGTTGATCTCGTGCGGCGGCGGCGACGGCGGCAGCGACAGCCGCCCCGACTCGCCGACCGTCCAGGGCACCAGCGGGACCACTGCAGCCGGCGACGCCAAGCGCATGAAGGCTGCCGAGTTCGTGCCGCCGAACCCGATCCCGGCCGACGCGAACATCAATGGCATGTGGTCGCCGGTCTACCCGTGGCCGCTGATCTCGGTGCACTCGGCGCTCCTGCCCGACGGACGCGTGATGACCTACGGCTCGGACCTGAGCGGCCTGCAGACCGGCCATGCGAACTACGACATCTGGGACACCACCGGCGCGCCCGACACCGGCCACCTGACGCTCGACAACACGACCGGCACCGACATCTTCTGCAGCTCGCAGGTGCTGCTGCCGCAGAGCGGCAACCTCTTCATCGCCGGCGGCGATGTCTGGACGGGTACGCAGACCACCAACGGACCGAACAACAACAGCAACCTGTACGACAGTGCGAGCGCATCGCTGACTCGCGGCATCAACATGAATCGCCAGCGCTGGTACTCGACCTCGATCACGCTGATGAGCGGCGAGACGTACATCCAGGGCGGCTCCGGCGGCGGCGACCGGCCCGAGATCCGCGGCCTCGACGGCTCGTTTCGGCTGATGAGCGGAATCAACACGAGCGCGATCGGCACCTCGTTCCCGCGCAACTTCGTCGCGCCCGACGGCAAGGTCTTCGGCTACGACCCAGGCAACGGTCAGATGTATCGCGTCGATACGACCGGCAGCGGCACGATCACGATGCTCGGCACTTTCAACACGGCGTACAGCGGCGGCTGGTATTCGAGCACCGCGATGTACCGGCCCGGGCGCATCCTGCAGATCGGCGGCAACTCGAACGGCGCGTACACGATCGACATCACCGGCGCCAGCCCAGCCGTCACCCAGACGCAGACGATGTCCAGCACCCGCGCCTGGGTCAACGCGACCGTGCTTCCCGACGGCAAGGTCGTCGCGACGAGCGGCAGCGCGGTGGCCGGCGAATCGACTGGCTACAACAACATCGCCGAGATGTGGGATCCGGCCACCGGTCAATGGCACCAGGGCGCGGTGGCGCAGAAGATGCGCCTGTACCACTCGAACGCGCTGCTGCTGCCCGACGGCAGCGTGCTCGTCAGCGGCGGCGGCGCAACTTCGCCGACGATGACCACCGACCCGAACAAGAACAACCTGAACGCCGAGATCTACTACCCGCCATACCTGTTCACCGCCAACGGCACGCGCGCGCCGCGACCGGCAGTCGCCAATGCGCCGACGTGGATCGACATCGGCAAGACCTTCGGGCTCGACGTCACAGCCAACTCGGCGAGCGTCAGCCGCGTCACGTTGGTCAAGAGCGGGTCGATGTCGCACAGCTTCAACATGGATCAGCGGTTCCTGGATCTGACGTTCAACGCAAGCGGGACGCACGTCATGGTGCAGGCGCCGACGCACGCCGGCGAGGCGCCGCCGGGCTTCTACCTGCTGTTCGTCTTCAACGAAGCGGGCGTGCCATCGGTCGGCAAGATCGTCCGCATGGGCATCGCGAGCAACCCGAATCCGGCGATCACGCCGGTGCTGACGAACCCGGGTGCGCAGACCACCACCGTCGGCACCGCGGTCGACCTCGCGCTGAACGCGAGCGATCCGAACGGCGACGTGCTCAGCTACGCCGCGACCGGCCTGCCGCCAGGCCTGGCAATCGACGCCAGCAGCGGCCACATCACCGGCACGCCCACGACGGCGGGAAGCTACAGCGTCGTCGCCTCGGCGACCGACGGCATCAATACCGCGACGGTCTCGTTCGCGTGGACGACGCAGGGCTCGACACCGCTGACGATCAACAACCTGCCGGCGCCGGCCTTCGTCGTCAGCAACGGCGTCGCGACCTACAGCGCCAGCGCCAGCGGCAGCAACGTGCGCTACAAGTGGAACTTCGGCGACGGCACCCCGGACACCGCGTGGTCGACCTCGTCCAGCGCGGCGCACACGTACACGAGCCCGGGCACGTACGTGGTGACCCTCAGCGTCACCGACGACAGCGGGCAGGTGCGCAGCACCAGCATCATCCAGGCGATCTACCTGCCGGCCACCGCGAAGCCGCCGGCGGCGTCGGGCAACCTGCTGATCGAGAACCCGTCGGGCGCGAACCCGCGGGTCTGGGTCGTCAACCAGGACAACGACAGCGTCAGCGTGTTCGACGCGGTGACGCTCGCCAGGCTCGCCGAAATCGCGGTCGGCACCGCGCCGCGGTCGATCGCGCGCTCGCCCAACGGCCTGATCTGGGTCGCCGCCAAGCAAGGCGGCAGCCTCAGCGTGATCGATCCGTCCACGCGCGCGGTCACGCGCACGATCACGCTGGCGCGAGGGTCGCAGCCGTTCGGCATCGTGATGTCCCCGGTCGCGAACACCGCGTACGTCGCGCTCGAAGCGGGCGGCCAGGTCCTGAGATTCGACACGACGACCTACGCGCAGACCGGCAGCGGCGCGATCGGCCCGAACGCGCGGCACCTGTCGATCAGCGGCGACGGCACGCGGCTCTACGTCTCGCGCTTCGTGACGCCGCCGCTGCCGGGCGAGAGCACGGCGACGGTCGCGCCGACCGCGAGCACCGGCGGCGAAGTCCTGCAGCTCGACGCGGCATCGCTGGCTCTCGTCCGCACGATCGTGCTGCAGCACAGCGACAAGCCCGACACCGAGACCTCGGGCCGCGGCATCCCGAACTATCTCGGCGCCGCGGTGATCTCGCCCGACGGCACCCAGGCCTACGTGCCCTCGAAGCAGGACAACGTGAAGCGCGGCACGCTGCGCGACCGCACCGCGCTGAACTTCAAGAACACGGTGCGAGCGATCAGCTCGCGCATCGACGTCGTCGCGAACAGCGAGGACCTCGCCGCGCGCATCGACCACGACAACGCGAGCGTTGCCAGCGCGGCGGTCTACGAGCCGCACGGCGTCTATCTGTTCGTCGCGCTCGAGACGAGCCGCGAGGTCGCGGTGGTCAATGCGTTCTCGCACGCGGAGGTGCTGCGCTTCGACGTCGGCCGCGCACCGCAGGGCCTCGCGATTTCGGCCGATGGGCTGAAGCTGTACGTCAACAACTTCATGGACCGCACGGTCGGCGTCTACGACCTCGCGCCGCTCCTGCAGGGCGGCCAGTACAGCGTGCCGCTGCTCGCGACGCTGAACGCGGTCGCGACCGAGAAGCTCGCCGCCAACGTGCTCACCGGGAAGCGCCTGTTCTACGATGCACGCGACCCGCGGCTCGCGCGCGACCGCTACATGAGCTGCGCGAGCTGCCACAACGACGGCGGTCATGATGGCCGCGTCTGGGACCTGACCGGCCAGGGCGAAGGCCTGCGCAACACGATCGCGCTGCGTGGCCGCAGCGGCATGGCCGAGGGCTTCCTGCACTGGAGCAACAACTTCGACGAAGTGCAGGACTTCGAAGGGCAGATCCGCGGGCTCGCTGGCGGCACCGGGCTGATGAGCGACAGCGCGTTCGCCGACGGCACGCACAGCGCGCCGCTCGGTGACTCGAAGGCCGGGCTGTCGGCCGACCTCGACGCGCTGGCCGCGTTCGTCGCCTCGCTGAACACGTTCGCGCCGGCGCCGGCGCGCCCGAGCGCAGCCACGCTATCGGCCAACGCTGCGACCGGCAAGTCGGTATTCACGTCGATGAACTGCGCGGCCTGCCACAGCGGCGTCGCGTTCACCGGCAGCGGGCTGAACACCTCGGCCAACGTGGGCACGATCAAGTCGTCAAGCGGCTCGCGTCTGTCCGGGTTGCTGACGGGCATCGACATCCCGACGCTGCGCGATGTCTGGGCCACCGCGCCGTACCTGCACGACGGCTCGGCGCCGACGCTCGAGGCGGCGATCCGCGCGCACAACAACGTCGTCATCGGCGATTCCGACCTGACGATGCTCGTCGCCTACCTGAAGGAGATCGGCGTCGACGAGGTCGCCGCGCCGGCGCCGGCCGGCAACGGCACCGGCCTGACCGGCCGCTACTACAACAACACGTCGCTCTCCGGCACGCCGGTGCTGACGCGCGTCGAGGCGATCGACTTCAGCTGGAACGGCGCCGGGCCGGGCGGCGGGGTGGCGAAGAAGAATTTCTCGACGCGCTGGACCGGTCGCCTGGTGGCCCCGGCCAACGGCACCTATCGCCTGCAGACCCTGGCCGACGAGGGCGTACGCGTCTGGGTCAACGGCGCCTTGCTGATCGACCACTGGCAGGCGCATTCGGCCGGAACGCCCGACATGAGTGCGCCGTTCAACCTCGGCGCAGGCGAGCAGGCGACGATCGTCGTCGAATATTGGGAAGGTAATGGCACGGCGACGGTGCGGCTGCTGTGGGTCACGCCGGGCAACACCGCGGCGGCGGTCGTGCCGCCCGGGAGTTTGCTACCGAATTGAAGTGACCACCGGCGCGGCCGTCAGCGCGACGCGCCGACCGCTTCGGCGAGGTGCCTGAGCAGCGCGCCGCCGTCGCCTTGCCATGCGCTGCCGTGCATGCACGCGAGCGTGCGCGGCTGCTCGCGCGCTAAGCGCTCGAGCGTTGCGGTGGTCTGCGGCGCGTGCGCGAAGTAGTCGAGCGGAGCACGGAACGCCTCGCTCGGACCGAGGATGTCGGCGTCGGTCAGCGCGGCGTCGCCGTCGCCGCCCTGCGTGAACAGGTCGCCGCAGAAGAACGTGCGCGTCGTCGTGTCCATCAGGAGGCCGCTGTCCCAGCCGTGCGGCACGTGCGGCGTGTCGAACCACTGCACGGTGTGGCGGCCGAGGACGAGCCGTTCGCCGTCGGCGAGCGCGCGCGGCGGACGGTCGGCGAGGTCGCCGATCGAGACCATCGCCGCGATCGTGCTGCACAGCGGCGCCGCCTGCGGTGCGACGGCGAGCCACTCGTTGAGCGACCCGCACTCGTCGGCCTCGGTGTGCGAGAAGGCGACGTGGCGCAACCGCTCGACCGGCATCACGGCGGCCATCGCCTCGCGCACCAGCGCGAACATGCGCCGCGGACCGGTGTGGAAGAGCAGCGGCTCGTCGTCGACCAGCAGGTACTGGTTGAAGCTGAAGCGCTGGCCGTCGGGCAGCGCCACCGGCGTGTGGATGCGGTGGATGCCGTCGGCGATCTCGTCGATGGCGGTGCGGGTCTCGGCGTTGGTGATCATGGGGCGTCGTGGCGAGTGGAGGACCGCAGGATGTGGCGCCGGACGGCGCCGCGTTACAGCCTGCCGACGCGCGGCGCCGCTATGCTGTCGGCGATGGAAGCCCTCGACGCGTCGGCCGCCGAAGCTCCGGAGGCGCTCGCCGCGCGGCGCATCGCGGCGGCTGCGCCGGGCGCCGCGCGCGACGCCGAGGCCGAGCTGTACCGGCTGCTCGCACCCCGCGCGCGCCGCTACGGGATGCGCCACCTGCGCGACCGCGATGCCGCCGCCGACCTGATGCAGCACGTCATGGCGCTGACGATCGAGCAGCTGCGCTCGGGGGCGCTGCGCGAGCCGGAGCGCGTCGCCTCGTTCGTGCTCGGCGCCTGTCGGATGACGGTGGCGGACCAGCGCCGGACCGAGCGGCGCCGCATCGATCTGCTCGAGCGCTACGCCGGCGACGTGCCGATGGCCGACATTCACGTCGCGCCGCGGCTCGACCACCATCGCGTCGCCGACTGTCTCGACCGGCTTCCCGAGCGCGAGCGATCCATCCTCGTCATGACCTTCTACGACGACGCGCCCGCCGACCGCATCGCCGGCCAGCTCGGTCTGTCGGCGGGCAACGTGCGCGTGATCCGCCATCGCGGTCTCGACAAGCTGCGGCGCTGTGTCGACGGCGGCGCGAGGGCCGGGTCGTGAGCACGACGGCGGCAGCCGGCCACGTGCCGGTCGAGACGCTGCTCGCCTGGTGGCTGCACGAGACCGACGCTGCCGAGACCGACACTGTCGACGAGCACCTGCTGCGCTGCGACGCGTGCGGCGGCACCCTCGACGCCATCGTCCGGCTCGGCGACGGCGTGCGCGCGGCGTTCCGCGCCGGCCTCGTCGGCGCGATCGCGGGCGGCGAGTTCATCGCCCGCCTCGCCGCGCAGGGGGTGCGCGTGCGCGAGTACCGGCTGCCGCTCAACGGCGGCGTCGACTGCACCGTCGCTCCCGACGACGAGCTGCTCGTCAGCCGGCTGCAGGTGCCGCTCGCGGGAGTCGAACGGCTCGACGCGATCCTCGAGTTCTCGTTCGAACCGGGCGTGCGGCACCGTCTCGAGGACGTTCCGTTCGACGCCGCCGCGGGCGAGGTCGTCTACCTGCCGCGAACCGCCGAGGTCAAGGCGGCGCCAGCCAACACGCACACGGTGACGCTCGTCGCCACGAGCGGCGCAATCGCGCGCGAGCTCGGCACCTACACGTTTCGCCACCGGCCATGGGCCGGCGACTGAGCTGACGCGCTGCAAGGCAGCAGCGGTGCGCGGCGGCGGCGGCCGTCAGTAGGCGCCGATGTTGGGCGCGCCGTTCCACGCCGTGCCGTCGAAGTTCGCGGTCGCGAACGGCAGCGCCATCCCTTTGCCGATCACCGGGCTTCCGGTCAGCGGCCGCAGGTTGATCGGGATCGCGGCGAGCAGCGGGTCGCTGGCGTAGAACGACGACGGCTCGCCGGCGAACGGCAGGTCGGAGAAGACCGTCGCCGTCGTCGCCATCCCTTGCGCGAACCACAGGTTGTGGCTGAGGACGAGGCCGGTCGTCTCGCTCGCCAGGCCGATCACCATGTCGTTGAAGCGCGAGCCGCTCACGAACGCGTTGTTGACGACGCTGACGTTGCGGTTGTGGTTGCTGCGCACGACGACGCCGCCGGCGTCGGTGAAGTCGCTCGGCAGGATCCGGAACGACGCGTTCGGCGCCGCGCCCCAGTAGCTGTTGTTGGCGACCGTGCAGTCGTGGCACGCCCAGACGTAGAACGCCTCGCGCGGGACGTTGACGACGACGTTGTTCCAGACCTTGAGGTCGCTCGCCTCGAAGTCGGCGTCGGTGTGGACGAGGAACTGGAATCCGGTGCCGGGACCGCCGACCAGGATGCCGCCGTCGGAGTCGTGGATGTAGTTGCCGAAGATCACGTGCGGCCCGTGCGCGCCGCCCTTGATCTCGTCGAAGTAGCCCGAGTGGTGGGCCTCGTTGCCGGCGAGGACGACCTCGTCGACGGCGACGAACTCGAGCGTCTGCCGCGCGATCGGGATGAAGGCGAGCTCGTTGCCGATCGCCGTGATGCGCCGTGCCTGGCTCGACTTCATGCCGGCGAGCCCGGTGTGGTGCACGTACGAGTTGTGCAGCACGATGTCGCTCGAGACGGTGTCGACGTTCCAGCTCGGCCCGCTCCCGCTCATCACCTGGATGCCGTGCCCCGAGGTGTTCGCCACCTCGATGCCCTCGAAGATGAAGCCGTGGACGAAGTCGAGCAGGAAGCCGCCGCCCGGCGCGCCGCCGGCAGCGGTGCAGTCGAACCTGGCGGCGCGCGGGCCGTCGACCGAGCGGATCGAGGCCGGCGCCGTCGTGCCGCCGTTGAGGTTGGCGATGAAGCCGCCGGCGCAGCCGTACGTGCCCGCCATGAAGTTGAGCCGGACGCCGGGGCCGAGCCGCGCGACCGCTGCCGCGGTCGTCTTCAGCGCGGTGCTGCGCGAAGCGCCGGTGTTGCCGTCGTTGCCGGTGGGTGAGACGAAGAGTTCGGTCGTCGGCACGTAGTTGCGCGCCCACGCCGGCAGCATCTGCTCGGCGGCGCTGAGCACCGGGGGCGGTGCGGGCGACGGCGCTGGCGAAGGTGCGGGCGATGGCGCCGGCGAAGGTGCGGGCGATGGCGCTGGCGACGGCGACGGCGCTGGCGACGGGGCAGGGGCTGCCGCCGGCGCCGCCGCCGGCGCGGCGGTCGTCGCCGCGTCGGGGTCGTTGCCGCCGCCGCACGCCGCGAGGGCGAAGGCGGCGACGAGCCAGCTCCAGGTTGCCGGCGACGGTGCGCGCACGAGATCGACAGCCATGCTGCAGTCCGAGGTGGTCGTCGCCGAGGCTCGCACGCCGCGACCAGCGGTCGGCGTAAGCAGGCGCAATCGTGTTGCCAACCTGAAACCCCGCCCCCTGTTCGCGGGGCTCAGGACCAGCGGCCCGCGCAGTGCGACGAAAGGCCGCTTCCCGCCTGCTTCGTCGCTGCGTGGCCCGGCGGTGCCGCCGATAATCGCGGCCAATCACACGTCGCCACCGCCACGGAGCGGGCGCAAGCGGAGCAGGGAATGGAAATCGACGATCTGGTCAAGGCGGTGCAGACGCTCAACGCCGAGGACGCGTTCCGCGCGCGCCTGACGGTCGACAACTGGCGCACGATCGCGCCCTACCTCGCCCGCTACGACATCCGCGCCGGCGACTTGCTGATCAAGCAGGGCGACGCTGACCGCTCGATGTACTTCCTGCAGCAGGGCAGCATGCAGATCTTCATGACCGGCGGCGCGCCGGGCGCGAGCAAGGTCGCGATCCTGCGCGCCGGCGCCGTCGTCGGCGAGCCCGGCCTGTTCGGCGACACGCCGCGGATGGCCAACGTCGAGGCGATGACGCCATGCGTCGTCTGGGCGTTGCGCGGTCCGCGCATGGAAGAGCTGTCGCAGCGCTCGCCGGCGCTCGCTCTCGAGCTGCTGCGCGCCGCCGGAGCGGTGATGGCAACGCGGATGCGCGCGACGCTCGCCAAGCAGATGCCGATGACCTAGGGATGCCAGAGCATCCCTGAAGCGCCCGGCGCCGGCTCAGCCCGGCGCCAGCAGCGCCGCTTCGGCGCGCGCCAGCGTCTCGGGCGATCCCGAGAGAACCAGCGTGTCGCCGGGCGCGAGCGCCATCGTCTCGTGCGGCTGCAGCACGGCACCCGAGGCACGGCGCAGCGAGACGACGGTGACGCCGCTGTCGGCGAGCGCGTGCTCGCCGAGCGTGCGGCCGCTGCTCGTCGGCGGCAAGGTGACGCTCAGCAGCCGCGTCTGATCGAGCTCTTCGACGGTGTCGTCGTCGGCGCCGTGGAAGTAGCCGCGCAGCAGGCTGTAGCGCGCGTCGCGCTGTTCCTGCACGAGGCGCAGCACGCGCCGCATCGGCACGCCGACGAGCGCGAGCGCGTGGCTGGCGAGCATCAGCGAACCCTCGATCGCTTCCGGCACGACCTCGGTCGCGCCGGCCGCCCGCAGCCGCTCGAACTCGGCGTCGTCGATCGTGCGCACGATCACCGGCACCTTGGGCGCGTGCGACCGCACGAGGTGGAGGATCTTCAGCGCCGACGGCGTGTCGTGGTAGCTGACGACGACGGCGGCAGCGCGCGCGAGGCCGGCCGCCATCAGGCTCTGCAGCCGCGCCGCGTCGCCGTAGACGACGCTCTGGCCGGCCGCGGCGGCCTGGCGCACGCGGTCGGGGTCGAGGTCGAGCGCGATGTAGCCGATCTTCTCGGCCTCGAGCAGGCGCGCCAGGTTCTGCCCGGACCGGCCGAAGCCACAGATGATGACGTGCGCCTCGGTGTTGATCGCGCGCCGGGCGATCGTCGTCATCGCGACCGACTGCATCATCCAGTCGTTCGCCGACAGGCGCATCACGATGCGGTTGCTGTAGGTGAAGATGAGCGGCGTCGCCAGCATCGAGAGCACCATGCTGGCCAGCACCGGCCCCTGCAGGTCGGGTGGCAGCAGGTGGCGGTCGCTCGCCAGGCCGAGCAGCACGAAGCCGAACTCGCCGGCCTGCGCCAGGTAGAGGCCGGTGCGCAGCGCGACGCCCGGTGCGGCGCCGAAGATGCGCGCCAGCAGGGTGACGAGGCCGAACTTGAAGAGCACCGGCAGCAGCGTCAGCGCGAGCACCAGCGCCCAGCGGCCCATGACCATCCCGAGGTCGAGCCGCATGCCGACGGTGATGAAGAAGAGACCGAGCAGGACGTCGTGGAACGGCCGGATGTCGGTCTCGACCTGGTGCTTGAACTCGGTCTCGGCGATCAGCATGCCGGCGACGAACGCGCCGAGCGCGAGCGACAGGCCGACGTTCTGCGTCAACCAGGCGAGGCCGAGCGTGACGAGGAGCAGGTTGAGGACGAACAGCTCCTCGCTCTTGCGGCGCACGACGAGCGTCAGCCACCAACGCATCACGGCGCGGCCGCCGATGAGCAGGACCGTGAGGAGCACCGCCGCCTTCAACGCCGCGATCGCGAGCTCGCGCAGCAGCTCCTGCGGCGACGAGCCGAGCGCGGGGATCAGCACCAGCAGCGGCACGACCGCGAGGTCCTGGAACAGCAGCACCGCCATCACGCGGCGGCCGTGCTCGCTCTCGAGCTCGAGGCGATCGGCCATCAGCTTGACGACGATCGCGGTCGAGCTCATCGCCAGCGCCGAGCCGAGCGCGACCGCGCTCTGCCAGCCGAGGCCCCAAGCGCGTCCGCTCGCGGTGAGGAGTGCGGCGAGCGCCGTGTTGCCAGCGACCGCGGCGAGGATCGTCAGCGCCACCTGCGTCAGGCCGAGGCCGAAGACCAGCCTTCGCATGCTCTGCAGCTTCGGCAGGTTGAACTCGAGGCCGATCACGAACATCAGGAAGACGATGCCGAACTCGGCGAGGTACGAGACGCCCTCGGTGCTGGCGGCGACGCCCATCGCGCTCGGGCCGAGGACGACGCCGACGGCGAGATAGCCGAGCATCGGCGGCAGCCGCGCCAGCCGGCAGACGACGACCCCGGCGACCGCGGCGATGAGGAAGACGAGCGTCAGTTCGAGGGTCGAAAACATCGCGGCGGCGGGCGGCGGCGTTGCGGTGCCGGATCGGGGCATGCCGGTCGGGCATCCCTAGAATCGACCGATCCTACTGGACGCATCCGACTTGACGGCCGCTGCCCCGTCCTCCTTCGATGCCGCGCGCGCGCTCGAGCTCGCGCGCGCGACACTCGACATCGAGGCGCGCGCGCTCGCCGCGCTGAAGGAGCGCCAGGGCGAGAGCTTCGTCGCCGCGCTCGCCGCGATCCTCGCCTGCCGCGGCCGCGTCGTCGTGATGGGCATGGGCAAGAGCGGCCATGTCGGCCGCAAGGTCGCGGCGACGCTGGCGTCGACCGGAACTCCGGCGCTCTTCGTCCATCCCGGCGAGGCGAGCCACGGCGACCTCGGCATGGTGACCGCCGGCGACGTCGTCCTCGCGATCTCGAACTCGGGCGAGAGCGACGAGATCGGCGCCATCCTGCCGGCGATCAAGCGGCTCGACGTCGTCCTCGTCGCGATGACCGGCAACGTAGAGAGCAGCCTCGCGCAGCACGCGCAGATCGTGCTTTCGAGCGCGGTCGACCAGGAGGCGTGCCCGCTCAACCTCGCGCCGACGGCGAGCACGACCGCGCAGATGGCGCTCGGCGACGCGCTCGCGGTCGCGCTGCTCGATGCGCGCGGCTTTCGCGCCGAGGACTTCGCGCGCTCGCACCCGGGCGGCAGCCTCGGCCGCAAGTTGCTCATGCACGTCGCCGACCTGATGCGCACCGGCGACGCGGTGCCCCGCGTCGCCCCGGACACCGTGATGGCCGAGATGCTGCACGAGATGACGAGGAAGGGCCTCGGCTTCACCGCCGTGTGCGACGACGCCGGGCGCATCGCCGGCATCTTCACCGACGGCGACCTGCGCCGCCTGATCGAGACCGGCGCCGATCTGCGCGCGATGCGCGCCGGCGAGGTCATGAGCGCGGAGCCGAAGGCGGTGCGCGCCGACGCGCTCGCCGTCGAGGCCGCCGAGCTGATGGAGCGACATCGCGTCACCGGCCTGCTCGTCGTCGACGCGAGGGGAACGCTCGTCGGCGCGATCAACTCGAACGACCTGATGCGGGCGAAGGTCATCTGATGGCCGCCGTGCGGCCGCGCGCGCCGGCGCTGACGTTTCCTGCCGAGCTGCTGCTGCTCGCGCGCGGTCCGGGCGACGGCATCGCGGCGGCGATCTTCGACGTCGACGGCGTCCTCACCGACGGCAGCGTCTATGTCGGCGAAGACGGCGAGACGTTCAAGGCGTTCTCGACGCTCGACGGCCAGGGGATGAAGCTGCTGCAGCTCGCCGGCATCGTGCCGATCGTCGTCACCGGCCGCGACTCGCCGGCGGTGCGCCGGCGCATGGCCGACCTCGGCGTCGCTCACGCCGCGTACGGCATTGCCGACAAGATGGCCGCGGCGGCAGCGCTCGTCGATGCGCTCGGCGTCGACTGGCAGCGCGTCGCCGCGATCGGCGACGACTGGCCCGACCTGCCGATCCTGCAGCGCGCCGCATTCGCCTGCGCGCCGCCGCATGCGCACATCGAGGTACGCGCCGTTGCCCACCACGTGACGTCAGCGCCGGCCGGCCAGGGCGCGGCGCGCGAGTTCTGCGATCTCCTGCTCGTCGCCGCCGGTCGCTACGCGGGCCTGCTGCGCTCCCCGCAGTTCGCGCTCGATGCAAGTCGATGAGACCGTCGCCGCGCCTGCGAGCGGCGGCCTCGACGACGACGACGTCGACCTCAGCTTCGCGGGTCCCGAGTCGGTCGCGACCGCGCCGTGGCCGGCGCGCATGCTCGACCTCGTCTCGGCGTACCTGCCGCTGCTGATGATGGCGGCGCTCGCGTCGGGAACGTGGTGGCTGGTCCGCAATGCGCCGACCGTCGAGACGCCGCGCGAGGTGGCGACGCCGCGCCACGAGCCCGACTACGAGATGACGACCTTCGTCGTCCAGCGCTTCGCCAAGGACGGATCCCTGCAGACGCAGATCGAGGGCGATCGCCTGCGCCACTTCCCCGACAACGACACGCTCGAGATCGAGCGGGCCCGGTTGCGTGCCGTCGGCAGCGACGGCGTCGTCACGCTCGCGTCGGCGAACAAGGCGCTCGCAAACGGCGACGGCAGCGAAGTGCAGTTGCTCGGCGACGCGCGCATCGTGCGGCCGGCGCACGGCAACGAGGAGCAGGTCGAGTTCCGCGGCGAGTTCCTGCACGCCTTCCGCAACGTCGAGCGCGTGCGCTCGCACCTGCCGGTGGTCGTCACGCAGGGCGCGAGTGTCGTGCACGCCGACGGCATGGAGTACGACAATCTGGCGCGCGTCGTCGAGCTGCGCGGGCGGACGCGGGCGACCTTCGTCTCGCCGCCGCGAAAGGGTTCGCCGTGACCCGGCTCGTCTTCATCACCGGCGCTTCGAGCGGCATCGGGCAGGCGCTCGCGGCGCGCTTCCACCGCGCCGGCCACCGGCTCGCGCTGGTCGCGCGTCGCGTCGACGAGGTCGAGCGCTGGGCCGCAGAGCAACGGCTCGACGCCGGCCGGTGGAAGGCCTACCGCGCCGACGTCCGCGACGTCGAGGCGATCACCGCCGCCGGCCGCGAATGCATCGCGACGCAGGGACTGCCCGACGTCGTCGTCGCCAACGCGGGCATCAGCGTCGGCGTCGACACCGCCGAGCTCGCCGACCTCGAAGTCATCCGCGCGACCTACGAGACGAACAACCTCGGCCTCGCGGCGACGTTCCAGCCGTTCATCGCCGCGATGCGCGAGCGCCGCAGCGGCACGCTCGTCGGCATGGCAAGCGTTGCCGGCATCCGCGGCCTGCCCGGGCACGGCGCGTACTGCGCGAGCAAGGCGGCGGTGATCTCGTACTGCGAGAGCCTGCGCGGCGAGCTGCGGCCGTCGGGCGTTCGCGTCGTCACGATCCTGCCGGGCTACATCGACACGCCGCTGACGCGCGGCAACCGCTACTCGATGCCGTTCCTGATGCCGGCCGACGCGTTCGCCGACCGTGCCTATGCGGCGATCGCGGCGCAGGCGAGCTACCGCGTCATCCCGTGGCAGATGGGCGTCGTCGCCAAGCTGATGCGGGCGCTGCCGAACCCGCTCTTCGATCGCCTGCTCGCCGGCAGGCCGCGCAAGCAGCGCCGCGGCCAGGCGTGAGGGCATGAAAAAGCGGTGCGCTCGGCACCGCTTTTTGCGTCGGCCGCAGCCGGTGCGATCGTTCAGTAGCCGCCGCGGCCACCGCTGCCGCCACCACCCGAGCGCCCGCCACCGCCGCCACCGTAGCCGCCGCCCGAGCGGCCACCACCGCCGTAGCCGCCACCGCCGCCGCCGTAGCCGCCGCCACC
>Ga0068860_100004437_pt1 | contig 14327 bp, 11 predicted proteins | sample KBSSwiS32_FD_66597 | JGI IMG/M metagenome (GOLD analysis project Ga0068860, IMG submission 66597) | Switchgrass rhizosphere microbial communities from Kellogg Biological Station, Michigan, USA - KBS Switchgrass S3-2 | ecosystem: Host-associated > Plants > Roots > Rhizosphere > Soil ... | reverse complement strand
AATGGCCGGTCGACCGGGCCGGTACGTTGGCGGGCGATCCGCTGCCGTAGGGCTTCGAAGGTCCAACGCTCCGTCCCTTCGAATCCCAGCAGGTCGAAGCGGTCCCGGGCGCCCACCCGGACTTTGCCGTGCTCGGAGCGGAGGCTGGTCGGCGAGTTGAAATAGTCGCGGCCGGAGAGAGGGTCGGCTACGGGGGGAAAGAAACCGAACAGCCGGCCGTCGAGGTCGCGCCCGCCTTGGGCCTGGCGCTCGTCGATCTCCGACTCGACCAGGGCGGCGAAGCCGGGATCGCCGAGCCAGGCGGACGGTTCCGCGGCGATTCGGGTCAGAACCTCGACCGAGGCGATCGCGCCATCCCAGCGCGCGAGCGACCTCCTCGCGACCGCTTCTTCGAGGTCGAGCACCCGACCACCGCGATGCGTGGCGAGCAGCTCGCGCCACTCGTCGAGCCGGGCGAGATCGACCGCCGGATGGGCCGCGACACGAACTTTGGCGAGCGCGGCTTCGCTCTCCTCCCCAACCCTCCCGGCAAGCGCGGCGAAAAACAACTCGGAGGCGACCGCACAGCCGGCGCGCGCGTCGTCCGCTTCGAGGAGGTAAGGAAGCCAACGCTCGCGCAGCTCGGTGATCGCGTCGCGGCGCGCCGCGCGGCGGTCGGGCGCGAGAAGGATCGCCCGGCGGATCGCAGCCAGCTCCTCCTCGGAGCGGTGATAGAGCACGCTGTACTCCTCGACCGACTGGCCGGCGTCGATCACCAGCCGGACGTGGGGCTCAACACCCGACGCGGCGAGGCGCCCAGCGAGATACCCCGCCTGCGTCAGGTTGAGACAGGCGTCCTCCCGCAGGTGGATCGCCTGGCCGCGGGCTTCGACGACGAGGAGCGCGCGCGGGGTCACGGACGTTCGGTTCGCTCCGGATCGAGCTCGGGCGCTTCGACCATCCGGACCCGCCGCTCGCCCCCCACCTCGATTTCACCCTCCTGGCGAAAATAGGTGCACGGGCGCCCTGCCGCTTCATCGTAGTAGGGGGAGAACAGATCGACGAAGGCGGTGTCCTCGAGCGCGCGGAGGTGATGAAGGTTGCCGTCGCGAGGCCCGAGGACGTCGCAACGGTCGCGCGGTCCCACCGTCCGCGCGGGGCGCGCTCGGGCCAAGCCGGGGGAACCGGGGACCCAATCGAACGAGCGGATCTCCAGCCGGCCGGCGAGCACGCGCAAGAGAACCGTCATCTCCGGATGGTCATGAAGAGGCAGCTCGCGGCCGGCCGGGACGAGGAAGAGGCTGGCGTGAAGGTCGGGGCGCTCGAACAGCAGGCGTTCGGTCCACGGGGCGTCGCGATCGAGCGCCGAGAGATCGACTTCGAGATCGGCGCAGGAGAGAGCTTCCATCTCGGCCTTGAGCGCCGACAACGCGGGGGTGGCGGACGATCCGACGGAGAATTCCCGCTCAGCGAGGTCGGCCAGACGCCACAGCTTTGTCGGCATGGCGGATAGAATATCGTCGAAATCTTCCTATCGAGCCGATCGAGCCATGGACGTCCTCGTTCTTCTTCCTGACGCCTTCGATCGCGCCTCGTTCTCCGCCGTGCCGGGGCATCGGTTTCGATTCGTCGAGACCGATCGCGAGATCGACCACTGGCGGCCGACCGGTTTCGATCCCCTCGCCTATCTCGACCGCGCCCGCGCGGAGGCGACACTAGGACCGGTCGACGCGGTCGTTTCGACCCACGATCTGGGCGACTATCTCGCGGCGCTTCTGGCGCGCGAGCTGGGTCTTCCGGGACCACTCCCCGAGGCGGTGTTCCTCGGCCTCCACAAATTTTACGGTCGCCGGGCGGAACGCCAGGCCGGGTTCCCTTCGCTTCGGTGCGAAGCGATCGACCTCGAAGAGCCGTGCCCGCAAGCGTTCGGCTATCCCTGCTTCTTGAAGGCGCCGTTCTTGAAGCTCGGCCTGCTCGGGTATCGGCTCGACAACCCCGAGGATCTCGCGCGTGCCTGGAGCGTCGCCCGGCGCGAGCTGCCTGCCTGGAGCCGGCAGTACCTGCCGCTCTTTCGCGCCACGGTCGATCTCAGCCGCTACCCGCTCGCCGGACGCGAGGTCATGCTGCTCGAAGAGTTTCGCGACGGGCCGCAGGTGACGGTCGAAGGGTGGGTCAACAACGGGCGGTTTCACCTCTGGGCGATCACCGACACCAACGTCTTTGCCGGCTCGCGCGCGATCGACAATTTCTCTCTTCCTTCCCGCCTGCCGGCGGCGGCCCGGGAGAGCGTGGCTCATGCCGCGGAGCGCGCCGTCCGGGCGATCGGTTTCGACGGCGGATTCGCGAACGTCGAGCTCTGGTGGCAGGACGGGGAGGCCATTCCGATCGAGGTGAACGGCCGCGCCGCGGCGAGCTTCTCGATCCTCTACGAGCGGTGCCTCAAAGTGTCTCATTGGGCGGCGATCGTCGAGGTCGCGGCGGGCGGCACGCCGTCGGTTCTTCCCGCGCCCGACGGCACGATCGGCGGCCAATTCAACCTGATCACGTTCGCGGAAGGGCGAGTGGGCGATCTGCTGGATCTCGACGCCGCGCGCGAGGTGCCGGGGATCTCCCTCGACAGGTCGCCCGACGAGATCGTCCGCCCGGTGAGCGAGTTCGGCGTCGTCCTCGCGCAGGTCGAGCTGTTCGGCGGAAGTTACGACGAGATCCACGCCGAGGCGACGAGGATTCGGCGGCGTCTCTTGAAACGGCCCGAGGATTCTCCGGGATAGCAGGTTCGCGCGAAAGCTTGCGCAGAGAATCCGTTCGACTACAATCTGCCATTCACGCTCGGCTATAAGGTGTAGCGAGCGCCGGGGAGGCTTCATGAACGGTCGCCATGGGTTCTCGCTCGCTCTCGTTCTGGTCGGCGCCCTGCAGCTCGCCACCCCCGCCGCGCGCGCTGTCGATCATGCCGTCCAGGTCGGCCCGGGAACGACCTTCTCGCCGAAGTTCTTGACCATCGACGTCGGAGACACGGTGACCTGGACGAACGTCGGCGGATTCCACAACGCCGCTGCGGACGACGGCAGCTTCCGCTGCGCGGCAGGGTGCGACGACCAACAAGGGGGTAACGGCTCCCCGGGCTCCGGTTGGACCTTCACCCGGACCTTCAACGCGGCCGGGGTGGTCGGTTACCACTGCCAGGTCCACGGCTCTCCCGGCAGCGGCATGTTCGGCACGATCACGGTGCAGGGCGCCACCAACCCCGGCAGTCTGCAATTCACCGGGGCCTCGTTCTCGGCCGGCGAGGCCGGCGGCTCGGCGACGATCACGGTCTCGCGCACCGGGGGCACCGACGGCGCGGTCTCGATCGATTTCGCGACCAGCAACGGCACGGCGACCGCCGGATCCGACTATTCCGCGATGAGCGGCCAGCTCAGTTGGGCGGACGGCAACGGTGCCACCAAGTCCTTCTCGGTACCGATCACGAACGACGCCGTGGACGAGCCGAACGAGACGGTCCACCTGACCTTGTCGAACCCCGGCGGCGGCGCTTCGCTCGGCAATCCGGGCAGCGCCACGCTGACGATTCAGGACGACGACGTGCCCGCTTCGCCCGGCACGCTCGCTTTGCTCTCAAGCTCGTTCTCCGGGCCGGAAGGGGGGACGGCCACGATCTCGGTCACGCGCTCCGGCGGCACCACCGGCGCGGTCTCGGTCTCGTACGCGACGAGCAACGACACGGCCACCGCTGGCTCGGACTACACGGCGGCCTCGGGCACGGTGAGCTTCACGAACGGCCAAGGGGGGACGAAGACGATCCCGATCGCGCTTCTCAGCGACGACGCGGTCGAGGGGAGCGAGAAATTCACCATCGCTCTCACCACGCCGACCGGCGGCGCCACGCTCGGCAGCCCGGCGAGCGCGGACGTCACGATTCTGGACGATGATTCTCCTCCCCCGCCGGGAGACGAGCTCTCCGCCGCCGAGGTCTCCTGCGACGCGACGCGCCTCAGCGGTCTGCTCGCCCGGACCACGGCAACGCCCAAGGGCACGGGCAGGCTCACGAACCTGAACGTCTCGTTCACCGGGACGGGAGATTTCGCCGGCATCGCGACCGAAGGCACGGGTCCCCAGACGGTTGAAAAAGCGCTCGCGTTCTCGTCGAATCCGGAGGAGATCACCTTCCTGCGCAATCCCGTCCGGCCGCAGCTCTTCTCGGTGAGCGTCACCCGCAACGACTTGAACTCCGACCTGGTCGCCGCGACCGATCCCGAAGCGATCCGATTGGCGATCAATCCGACGCTCGACACCAACCCGCCGGCCGGCAACCTGCTCGCGATCGACAACGTCGCGGGCGCCGCCGGGCGGATCGCGGACGCCAAGCCGGGGCGCGGCCTCGCGCCGCTTTTGGCGCCCTGCCATCGGCCGTTCTCCGACAACGACGTCCATCTCTTCCGCGTGCTCGCGAAGATGGCCCGCGCCGAGCTGGCCGGCGCGCCGAGGACCGAAATCGCGATCTACCGGGGCACGGCGGCCGGCAGCTACCGGCTCGACGCCTTTCCCTACAACGCGGCAGGCGCGAGCCTCGGCCGGCTCTCCGCGACGCTCGACGTAACGTTCAACGGCGCGGGCGCGCTCGACCAGGGAACGCTACACATCCTGCAGCGCTGCACGGCGGGGCAGACGACGGATTGCACGAACGTCGTCGGCGACGCCGCGCTCGCGCTCTACAAGCCGGAGGCCGCTGGAACGCCGTCAACCGACTTTGTCCGGCTCACGAATGGAGTCGCCGGATTCGGCTGGGATGATCTGCTCGACGACACGACCTGGAAGAAGCCGCTTGGCGGTGCCGCGGCTCCGGCGCATCCGGAGGAAGCCGCGCTCACGCCCGGTGAAACGGCATGCGACGCGGGTCGCCTCACCGGATTGCTGGCCAAGGCGACGGCGATCGCCGGGCGCAACTCGAAGACTTCGAACCTCGCGGTTTCGTTCACCGCGACCGGCGATTTTGCCGGTATCGCGACCTCGGGCAACGGCCCGGGCACGCCGGAGGCCGCGCTAGCGTTCTCTTCGAACCCCGAGGAGACGACGCTGCTCCGCAACCCAACCCGGCCGCAGCTCTTTTCGGTGAGCGTGACCCGGAACGACCTGAACTCCGACCTGGTGGCCGCCGGCAACGCGGACGAGTTGCGCCTCTCCGTCAATCCGACGCTCGACGCCAGCCCGCCCGCCGGAAACCTGCTCGCGATCGACAACCTGGCGGGCGCCGCCGGCCGGCCGGCCGACGCCAAACCGGGACGTGGCTTGGCGCCGCTGCTCGCCCCCTGTCACGACGACTTCAGCGGCCCGGACGTCCACGTCTTCCGGGTGCTCGAAAAAATCGTTCGCGGCGAGGCGCCCGGGATGAAGAGCGTCGAGATTGCGATCTATCGCGGCGAGGCGCCCGACACTTATCGCATCGACGCCCTGCCGATCGGCGCCGACGGCCTCGGCCGCGGTCGCCTTTCCGCGCTGCTCGAAGTCGCCTTCACCCCCGCGGGCGATCTGGCGACCGGCACGCTCACGATCCTCCCCCACTGCACCGCGGGACAGACCAGCGGCTGCACGGACGTCACCGGCACGGCGGCGCTCGCCCTGTTCAAGCCGGTGCTGGCGGGAGTCTTTCCGCCCGCGACGCCCTACCGGGTCTCGACCGCGGGGCCGACGAGCGTCGCGATCGATTTCGCCGATCTCCTCGCGGGAACGTCCTGGCGCCGGCCGCTGTAGCAAAGAGATGGGACGGGCCTTCGGCCCTAGGACGGTTCGAAACCGAACCGAATCCTGGGCCGTTGGCCCAGGCTACTATTGAACGGGCCTTCGGCCCTCAAGAAGCGTTCTCCAAGGGTGTAGACCGCGCTTGAGCGCCAAAGGCGCGCCCGATAGTAGCCTGGGGCGCAGCCCCAGGAACGGAATCTCGTCCTCCATGCCCAGGGCTGAAAGCCCGCTCTATCCTTACGTTACGCCCGCCTCAGCCCGACGAATCCCGCGAGCGCCAAGAGCGCGGCCAGCAACAGGGCTCCTTCCCAGGAGAGAGCCGGGATCTCGGTGACCGGGATCGGCGGCGTCCCGTTGATCGTCAGGCTCGCGGGGGTCCCGGCACCCAGTGCATCGCTGACCGTGAGGGTCACCCGGTAATCTCCCGGGAGGTCGGGAACCAGACTCGCTTCCACGCTCGTGGCGTTCTTGAGGGCTGCGGCGCTGCCGACCGGTCTGGCGATCAGCGACCACTGATACGAGAGCGAGTCGTTCTCGGGATCGGTGCTGCCGGCGCCCTGGAGCGACACCGGCGTGCCGATGCGGACGACCGTGGCGCTCGGCTGCGCCGCCGCCGTCGGCGCGGCGTTGCCGATCACGGTGACCGGATCGGCCGGGCTCGCCAAGCCGTCTTCGTCGGTCACCACGAGCTGCGCGACGTAAGTGCCCGGCAGGTCGGCAACGAAGCTCGGCGTGGCGGTCGTGGCGGCTTTCAAGGCGGCCGCGCTCCCCTTCGGCCGGGTGGTCAAACTCCACGCGTAGCCGAGGTTCGCTCCGGCGGTCACGTCGTCGGTCGAGGCGCTGCCGTCGAGCATCACCGCACTTCCCGGCCGCACGGTCCGATCGGCCCCGGCCACCGCGGTCGGCGGATTGGAGAGCGCACGGAAGATCTCGCTGGTCCGAAGATAGTTCGCGCCGTCGAAGCCGCCGGCCACGAGCACCTCGCCGCTCGGCAAGAGCGCGGCGGCCTGGCCCACCCTCGCCTGCGCCATCGAAGTCACGGTGCGCCACGAATTCGTCGCCGGGTGGTAGATCTCGGCGCTCGGGTTGACGGTCGTGCCGCTTCCCACCTGCGCCCCGCCGACGACGAGCACGTCGCCGTTCGGCAGCAGGGTCGCGGTATGCCGGCCGCGCCGAAACTCCATCGCGGCGGCGGGCGACCAGGTGCCGGCCAGCGGGTCGTAGATCTCCACCGAGGCGTGGTTGGGGGTGTCGGCCCCCGCGTCATGGCCGCCGGTCACCAGCACCCTGCCGTCCGGCAGGCGCGTGGCGGTATGAAACGACCGGGCGGTGAAGAGCAGGCCGGTGAGCGCGAAAGTGCCGGTCGCCGGATCGTACAGCTCGCAGCGCTTTTCGACCGTGAGGCCGATCCGCTGCCCGCCGCCGACGACCAGAACCTTGCCGGCGTTCGGCCCGGTGGTGAGCAGGGTCAGGCTGTGGCCCGCGCGCAAAGCGACCATCGAGAAGGTCGAGCTCCAGGTCGAAGTCGCCGGATCGAACAGCTCCGCCGAGTCGTAGGTCGGCCCGCCCGCGCCGCCGTTGTAGCCGCCGGAATAGAGCACCTTCCCGCTCGGCAGCAAGATCATCGCCCCGGCGAAACGATCGAGCGACGGATGGTTCACCGTCAGCGACCAGGAATGCGTGGCCTCGGTAAACAGCTCGGAAATCTTGACCTCGCCGTCGTACTGCTCCCCTGCGATCAAGATTTGTCCGTTGCCGAGATTCACCGCCTGGCGCTGATTGCGGTGCGAATTCATCATCGCCAGCGTCTCGCCGAAGCTGCGACCGGCGAGGGAGAAGATATCCACGCGGTTGGTATAGCCCGGAACCGGGATGATGCCCCCGGGGGCGAGAAGATCCCCCGAAGGAAGAGGGACGAGCGCGAAGTAGCCTCGCCCGACCGACATGTCCGGCCCCGGCAGCCACTGCTCGACCGCCTCCAGTGCGGGCGTGGTCGCCCCAAGAATAATCGCCATCAGTAGAGCGAACGACCCACGATGACGCGAGGTGCATCGGCGCATGATCAAACTCCCGAAGTCGCCTACGATGAGCCAGGCGGCACGGGAATCCATGCCGAGCCGAGCGAATAGAAGCTTTCGAGGGAGAAGACCCCGGAGGGGTATGTAGGTGTTAGCGTGACTTCGGAAAGAAAATGGAGCGGTACCGGCGGCCTATGCCGCGACGATTCCGAAACGCTGGGCCAGCTCGCGCGCGCCGCGATGGGTGACGCGTAGCGCCCGCGTCTTGGGCAAGCGCGCGAGCCATTCCAGCTCGAGCATCCGCGCGCAGAGGGCGGCACCCAAGGCTCCCGCGAGGTGCGGCCGGCGCTCGGTCCAGTCGAGGCACCGCCGGGCGAACGAACGGCGAGCTTGGCGTAAAGCGGCGGCGTCCAAGCCGAGCGCCGCGAAGCCGCTTTCCCCTTGTGGACCGAGCTCGTACTCCCGCTCGCCCTCGATCCGGATCCATCCGGACCTCTCGAATGCGTCGGCCAGCTCCACCCCCACGCGCCCCGCCAGATGGTCGTAGCAGAGGCGGGCGTGATGGAGAGCTCTCGTTTCGGGCGGCCGCTGCGCTCCGGGCGCTCTGGGTCGCGTCGCGATCGCACCGAGCGCTTCGAGCGCATGGCCCACCTCGGGGCTCGCCATCCGGTAATACCGATGGCGCCCTTCGTTCCAGACCGCGAGAAGTCCGCCGACGACAAGCTTAGCGAGATGCCCGCTCGCCGATTGCGCGGAAATCCCCGCGGCCCGCGCCAGCTCACCCGCCGGTAAGGCGCGACCGTCGGCGAGCGCGATCAGCATCGCGGCGCGCGCCGGCTCGCCGATCAGCTCGGCCACCGCGGTTATGGGGTAGACGGCGTTCATCGACCCGAAGTCTAGCCCCGCTTCGCCTTTGATGTTTCATCCACGGTTGAAACGTTTCAGGCGCCGCCGGCTCTATCTTTCTTCCTCCCCAACGACTTCCTGGAAGAGAGGAAACCCCATGATCACCCTGAGCATTCGCTACCGGATCGACCACAACAAGCTGCGCGATTTCGAGGCCTACGCCAAGAGCCTCGCCGAGCCGATCCGCCGCTGCGGCGGCGACCTGATCGGGTACTTCCTGCCGACCCGCTTCGCCGGGCGTACGGACGAGGCGCTTGCCCTGATCGATTTCCCCGACCTCGCCGCTTACGAGCGCTACCGCGAGGCGCTCGGCAAAGACCCCGCGAACGCGGCGAGCATCGCGCGGGTCGAGAGCAGCGGCTGCATCCTGTGCGAGGACAGGGGGTTCTTGCAAAGGGTTTCCTGACGAACCTCGCAGGCTCGCCGCGGCAGGCCGCACCTCGGATACCATGCGCCGCCATGCCCGCTCCTGCCGAGACGTCCTACCGCCCCGCGTCCACCCGCCGGGCGATCGCCGAGGCTCTGTTTGCCGTCGTCGTCTGGGGCGCCACGTTCGTCGCTACCAAGCGGGCGCTGGTGGACGCCTCTCCGGCGTTCGTGGTGGCGATCCGCTCGGGGCTCGGCGCTCTCGTTTTGGCGGGCGTCGCGGCCTGGCGCGGGGAGATGGCGCGGGTTCCTACGAGCCTGCTCGCCAAGCTCGCGTTTCTCGGGTTTCTCGGCATCGGCTTCCACCAGTGGCTCCAGGCGCAAGCTTTGATGACGTCGGACGCCTCGACCGCCGCGTGGTTGGTGACGGTGTCGCCAATCTTTACCGCGCTGCTCGGCCGGGCGATGCTTGGCGAGCGGTTGGGGGCGCTCGGGATCGCGGGCATCGGGGTCGCCGCATTCGGTGTGCTCTGGGTCGTGGCGCGCGGCGATCTGGGGCAACTCGCGCACAGCGGCTTCGGCACGATGGGCGATTTCCTGATGCTGTTCTCCGCTCTCAACTGGTCGATCTACACGGTGTTTTCGCGCCGCGTGCTACGAGCGCAGCCGGCCGGTCGGACGACGTTTTACGTCCTCGCTTTCGGCTGCCTGTTCTCCGCGCTCTGGTGGATCGCGGCTCCCGGCGGATCGCTCGGGGCGTCGATCGCGAAGATCGGCGCCGGGGCGTGGATCGCAATCGCCTTCTTGGGACTGCTCGGCTCGGCTCTCGCGCCGCTCGCGTGGAACGACGCGCTCGAAACCATCCCGGCGGCGCGCCTCTCCGTGTTCCTCTACCTGGAGCCGCCGATCACCACAGCGCTCGCGGTCGCGATCGGCCAGGAGGCCTGGCGCTGGGCGACTCTGTGGGGGGGATTGCTGATCGTGCTGGGGGTGGTGATGGTGAACCTTCGCCGTCCTGGGAGCGCCAGGCTCTAGCCTGGCGTCTTTGGGTTCGATCACCGAGACGCTGCCGTTCCGCGAAAAACGCCAGGCTGGAGCCTGGCGCTCCCAGGGAAAACGAAACCCCGCCCCTACTCCAATTCGAACAGCGGGTCGCCGCCTTCGACGGCTTGGCCGGTCTGGACGTAGATTTCCTTGATGGTGCCGTCGGCTTCGGCGAGGATTTCGTTCTGCATCTTCATCGCTTCGAGCACGATGATCCCTTGGCCGGCGACCACCTGCGCTCCGGTCTCGGCGAGGATCGCCACCACCCGGCCCGGCATGTAGGCTGCGACTTTGCGATGGCGGCGACGGCTGCCTTGGCCGCCGGTGGTCGCCGCGAGATGGGCGAGCGGATCGGCGATCTCCACCTCCCAGGCGGCGAACGAGCCGGAGACGCGCAGTCCCTCTTCGCCGCTCGCGCGGACCACGACCTCCCGCTGGACTCCGTTGAACCGCAGGCTGTAGGCGCCGCGGCCGAGCACCGAGGCGTCGATGTGGTGAACGACCTCGCCGATCGTCACCTCGTAGCCGTCGCCGTCGCGACGCACCCGCGCCCGCTCTTCCCGTAGCCCAAGCTTGACCCAGAGATCCATGGTCAACTCTTATGGAGCACGCCGGGGCGGAGAGCGTCGCGCCGCCCGGCGGCGCGCCAGAGCGTCCGGCGGCCGGTCGTGCGCGGCATGGCGATCGCGCGCTGGGCGCGCTCGAAATGGTGGATCGCGGCGGCCACGAGCGGCAGATCGTCCGACTCTTCGGCGCCCAGGCCGTGCAGCTCGCCGCACGCGAGCTTGCGGTCGAGCATGCCGATGTTCAGGTTGCCGGAGCGGAAATCTGGATCGGCGAGCAGCGCGCGAAACAGCGGCGCGGTGGTGCGGATCCCTTCGATCCGCAGCTCGGAAAGCGCCCGGGCCAGGCGATCGAGCGCGCGCGGCCGGTTTTCGGCCCAGACGATCAGCTTTGCGAGCATCGGGTCGTAGTGAATCGACACCTCCGCCCCTTCGTAGACGCCCGCGTCGTTGCGGATACCCGGACCTTCCGGCCAGCGGAGGAGGTGGATCTTGCCGGGCGAGGGCTTGAACTTTTGGAACGGGTCCTCGGCGTAGAGCCGGACCTCGATCGCGTGGCCGCGCGGCTGCACGTCGTCGAATTCGGGACCGAGCGGCTCGCCTTCCGCGACGCGGATCTGGGTGTAGACGAGGTCCAAGCCGGTCACCAGCTCGGTTACCGGATGCTCCACCTGGAGCCGGGTATTCATCTCCAGGAAGTAGAAATTCTCGTCCGCATCAAGCAGGAACTCGCAGGTCCCCGCGTTGGCGTAGCCCACGGCGGAAGCGGCGCGCACGGCGGCCTCGCCCATCCGGCGGCGCAGGTCGGGCGAGACCACCGGCGAGGGCGCCTCTTCGACCACTTTCTGGTGCCGGCGCTGGAGCGAGCACTCGCGCTCGCCAAGCGAAACGACGCGGCCGTGAAGGTCGCCCATCACCTGGATTTCGACGTGGCGCGGATCGACGATGAATTTTTCGATGTAGACCGAGCCGTCGCCGAAGCTCGCGAGCGCCTCGGCGCTCGCACCGCGGAACGCCGCCGCGATCTCCGCCGCGGAATCGACCCGGCGCATCCCCTTGCCGCCGCCCCCCGCCGAGGCCTTGATCATCACCGGATAGCCGATCGAGTCGGCGAACGCCGCGGCGCCCTCCGCATCGGCGAGCGGATCGCGACCGCCGGGGACGACCGGCACGCCCGCGTCGATCATCCGGCGCCGGCTTTCGACTTTCGAGCCCATCGCATCCATCGCCTCGGGCGAGGGACCGATGAAGACGACGCCCGCCTCGCGGCACATCCGGGCGAATTCGGCGCGCTCGGACAGGAAGCCATACCCGGGATGGATCGCATCCGCGCCGATTCTTTTCGCCAGGTCGACGATCTCCTGCCCCTTCAAGTAGCTTTCGCGCGACGGCGCCGGGCCGATCGGATACGCCTCGTCGGCGAGCAGCACGGGGAGGCTCTTGCGATCCGGTTCGGAGTAGATGACGGCGGAACGGATGCCCATTTCGCGCAAAGTGCGCAGTACGCGCACCGCGATCTCGCCGCGATTGGCGATCAGTACTTTCTTGAGTTTGCGGGCCGGTGGCTTCTCGGTAGACAAGGGGCGTATCTTATCCGGAACCTGAACCCTGAGAGCGCCATGGGTAGTGGCTCAGTTGCCCCGCAGCGACTGGCTGCTGCCGAAGGCGCCCGAAGGAGCGAGGAGGAAAGCTGAGCCACTACCCTAGGTCGCCCATCCGCTTGGCCCTCTGGTCCGGCCCGCGGAACATCTCGACCGCTATGATGCGCTCGTTCGAGAGCCGGAGCGACAGCTTCGTCACCGACGAGCCGCTCTATAGCCATTATCTGAAGGTCACCGGCATCCTCCATCCCGGCCGGGACGGGGTGATCGCCCACCACGAGAGCGACTGGCGAAAGGTGGTCGCCTGGCTCACCGGTCCGGTGCCCGGGGCCAAGGCGCTCTGGTACCAGAAACACATGGCCCACCATCTGCTGCCGGAGATCGACCGCAGCCCGAACGGCTGGCTCTCGCATCTCGAAAACTGCTTCTTGATCCGCGAACCGCGGGCGATGCTCGCCTCGTTCGCCAAAGTGATGCCGAATCCAACGATCGAAGATACCGGACTCCCCCAGCAGGTCGAGCTGTTCGAGCAGCTCCGCGCCCGAAACGGCATCGAACCTCCGGTGATCGACGCGCGCGACGTGCTGCTCGATCCGCGCCGAACCTTGAGCGCGCTCTGCGACCGGGTAGGGATCGAATTCCAAGAATCCATGCTCGCCTGGTCCCCCGGCCGCCGGGCGACCGACGGCATCTGGGCGCAGCACTGGTACGCCGAGGTCGAGCGCTCGACCGGCTTCGCGCCGTACCGGCCGAAGGGGGACGATCTACCGGATCGTTTGGAGCCGCTGGCCGATCAATGTTCGCTTCTGTATGAAGGGTTGGCCGGACATCGGCTGTAGTTCCGTCCTCAGAAGAGGGCGATTCGAACCCGCATTCCTCTGATTTCAGCCCGGCCGTTCGGCAAAAAGAAGTTGGCCGGAGGATTGCAGCTCCTCCGACGCATGAGACAATTCCTCGCCCGCATTGGAGCGAGGTTCTGAGGAATTCTGAGGAGAGTAATGCCATGAGTTTGTTCCACTGTTCTTCCTCGCGCCGCTTCGCGTTGCCCGCGATCGCGCTCGCTGCACTCGTCTCGTTCACATTCGCCGCGCCCGCCGCCGCCCAGGAGGGAGAAGTCTCCCGGGTCATCGCGATTCAGGTGTATGCCCAGGTGCACGGCTCCGACGATTCCTATATCTACGGCGTCGCCCCCGAGAGCGAGCCGGTCGGCGTCTCCCCCGGCCAGCGGCTGCGCCTCACCCTGGTAGGAACCGGTTTGATCGATGGCACGGGCGAGGAGGTCGAGATCCCGGCGGGTTTCAACGTCGCGGCCGGCCCGAGCGTCGACATCATCGGTCGGGGCGATAACTGGGTCGACGTTTTCATTCGACGCAACGCCGGTGGCGTCGCCGGGCAGATCGGCTACCAGGTGGGAGACGACTACGAGATGCGCCGCGAGATCCGCAGCGGACGGATCGTCCTCCAGGTTGAAGAAGAGGAAGAGGAGTAGCTTGCCATGAGCTTGAACCAACGTCTTCCCTCGCGTCCAGTGCGCAGTTTCGAGATCTGGGGCGTGGCCGCGATCGCCGCAATCGGCGCCCTCGCGCTGCCGGCGGCCGCGCACGCCACCAAGGTGATCGCCATCCAGGTGTACGCTGATCCGTCGGGTTCCGGCGGCGAGGGTCGCTACGGCGTGGCGCCGGAGAACGAGGCCGTGCCGGTCACGCCGGGCGAGCGCTTGCGCCTCACCCTGATCGGCACCGCGCTGGTCGACAGCAAAGGCGAGGAGGTCCGCCTCGGAGCGTCGTTCGACGTCGCATCCGGCGACCTACAGATCGTCGGCCGGGGCAGCGACTGGGTCGACGTCGTGGTCGGTCGCGGAACGAGCGGCGTCGCCGGGCAGATCGGCTACCGCGTGACCGGCGACTACGAGATGCGCGGCGGTTTCACCAACGGCCGGATCACGCTCCAGGTGCAGCGCGGATCGGGGGATCAAGGCGGAGGCGGCAGCCACGGCGGCCACCACGATGGCGGCAATTCGAGCCGGCACGAAAAAGCGGCCACGGTCACCCGCGCCTTGATCGAAGGAATCTTGAATACGACGTTCGACGCCGATCGCGACAGCGAGTGGG
>Ga0068860_100004433_pt1 | contig 14335 bp, 7 predicted proteins | sample KBSSwiS32_FD_66597 | JGI IMG/M metagenome (GOLD analysis project Ga0068860, IMG submission 66597) | Switchgrass rhizosphere microbial communities from Kellogg Biological Station, Michigan, USA - KBS Switchgrass S3-2 | ecosystem: Host-associated > Plants > Roots > Rhizosphere > Soil ... | reverse complement strand
CGCCTTGGCCTGGGCCGTGTCGTTCATCCCGATCATCGTCTCGCCCAGCAGCCAGCGCGCGGTCGCGAGCGAGATCGCCGCGTCGCCGGGCGAGACGCCGGGTTCGGACGCCATCGCCGTCGCCATCGCCACCGCCTGCTCGGCCGCTTTCCGCGCGGCGAGCGGATCGCCCATCATCGCCTGCTTGGTCGCCGCGATCTTGTCGTCGAACGCCCTGAGCGCGCCGGCGCGAGGGGAAGGGGCCACGGCGGCGGGTCGGGATGGCGCGGCCATGGCCGGTCCGGCCGTTACCAGGCCGAGCGCGAATGCCAAAGCTGCCGTCGTCGCGCGCATCAAATTCCCCCACGATGGGGTGAAGTTAGCGCCGGCTGGTTAACAAGCCGGAAAACCGTCCGGAGCTGCGCGGGCGGAGATTGATCCGTTATGGGCGTAACATTCTTCCCTCGCCCGCTTGCGGGAGAGGGAAAGCCGCCGCAGGCGGCGAGGGTGAGGGCCTGAAGGGCGGGACAAGTACAGGCCCTCACCCTGACTCGCTGCGCGAGTCTGTCCCTCTCCCGCAAGCGGTAGAGGGCAATATTTCCCTACCAGCGCAACTGGAACCGCAACCCGCTCCGGAAGTCGGCACTGGTCGCATCCACCGGATCCCCCGCGAACTGCGCGGTGCCGAACATCGCCAGATCCGCCCGCCCGCCGGCAAGCGAACGCGAATAATGGAATTCGCCGATCATCGGCCTCTTCTTGCCCGGGATCGCGAAGCGCTGCGTGACCTCGCCGAGCGCGCCGGTCTGGCGGTCGATCACCTGCACGCTGGTGATCGCGAGGCTGCCATGCTCGATATACAGCGGCTGCGCCACGCTCAGCCGCAGCGCATCCTTGTCGTCGAACAGATGCTCGCGCGACATCGCGACCTGCCATGCGGTCGTGCGCAGGCCGGCGCCGTCGGTCGCGATCAGCGCCTGCGACGCATTCGAACGCGTCCGCCCCACCGTGCCCGACGCGGCGAGCTGCAGCCCCGGGACGATCGTCCAGGTGGCGCCCATCGTCACCCCTTCGGTCGCGGCGCCGCCGCCCAGCAGGCCGGGATCGAGCGCCTGGATGCCGAGGATCGCGTCCCGTTCGTGCAGGCGGGTATAGCTCGCGGTCAGCGCCAGCTTGCTTCTCGGCCGATAGCTGAGCGAGACCGTGTCGGCGCCGGTGCGATAGCCGCTGAGATTGTTGAACGAGGCCAGCTCGGTGATCGGCATCGCGCTCTTGTCATAGCGGATGTCGCGCTGCGTGACGCCCGCCGCCAACGACAATTGCGGCGTGAAGCTGTAGCTGATCTGCGCATAGCCGCCGCCCGACGCCATACCGAGCAGCGGATTGGCGCCGCCACGCGCGCTGTCATAGTCGGACGCGCGCGCGAAGCCGGCGGCATCGCCCAGCTCGATCGCGCCATCGCCGCTGCCCAGCTTCAGTGCGATCCGGTTCTCGCGGTCGGCGAAACGCATCATCGTCTGATACGGGAATTGTCCGTCGCGGAAGCCCGCGCGCAGCGTGCGCGGCGCCAGCGCCATCGTCACGTTCATCCCATAGGGATTGGCGACCGGCGCGGTCACCGCGGCGAGGTTCAGGCTGGCCCTTTCATCCGCAGCGGTGAATCCCTTCTTCAGCCAGCCGGTGACCTGATTGTAGAGATAGGACTGGAAACGCTCCTGCGTCAGCCCGGCCGACAGCGTCGAACTGTCGACCAGCTTGCTCGACAGCGGGATCGCGAAATCGCGATAGCTGCTGCCGATCGTCTCGAACGCATAGAAATACATGCCCGAGGCTTCCCAGCGCGCCAGGTCGGCCGTCTGCTTGATCGTCGTCGACGACATCGGCCTGGTCTGGCCCTTGTCGTCCTTGCCGTACCAGGTCAGCTTGTCATAGCTGATCGGCGACAGCGCCGCGGTGACGTTGAGCTGGCCGACGCCATAGACCGCATCGGTGCCGGGTGCGCCGAGGTCGGTCGCGGTCTTCAGGATGATGTCGATGCTTTCCCTGGGATATTGGGCGAGCCACGGCCAGCGGTCATGGATCAGCGCGATCGTGCCCGACACGAGAGGCGCCGCGAACGACGTGCCCGAATAGCGCGTGACCCCGCCCTGGCCATCGGAGACCAGAATCATCTCGCCCGGCGCGACGATGAAATGGTCCATCAGCCGGTCGCCGGGCTTGCAGACGCCGCCGGTCAGCAGGCAGGCGGTGCCCGGCCGGTTCGAGAAGGTCGAGATCGTCGACGTCGGATCGACCGAGCCGACGATGAGGACACTCGCGTTGTTGCTCCAGGCCACGTTCTGCGTCTGGCTGATACCGTCATTGCCGGCCGCGATCACGAACACCGTCGTCGGCGTGGTCAGCTGGACCAGCGGATCCTTGAACACATTGTTCCAGTCCGGGTTCAGCGTCCAGCCCGACACCCCCAGCGACATGTTGACGATGCTGGCCTTGTGCACGCCCAGCTGGACGATGCCGTCGCGGATGTCGCGCCAGTTCGCGGTCTGCGTCGAATCGAACGGGTTATAGGACACCACGGAGGCGCGCGGCGCGATGCCCATCACGCCCTTGCCGTCATGCGGCGCCACCATCAGGCTGGCGACCGCGGCGCCATGGCCGTTGGCGACGCTCGAGACGCCGTTTTGCCAGGTCACGCTGCCGGTCTCGGCGCCGGTCACGGTGAAGTCGAGCAGGCCGATCACGGTGTCGCTGCCTTCGCCCGCGATCTGGGTGATGCTGGGCGACCAGCCGATCTGGCGCATCCAGTGATCGGGGCTGTCGGCGCCCGAATATATCATCAGCCCGTCATAATATTCGAGGAAGAAATGCTCGCGCTCGTTGGCGTCCAGCCCGGCCAGCGACGCCGGATTGCTAAGGTCGATGCCGTAACGCTGCAGCAGCGCCGATGCGAAACCCGCCTGGAAGCTCTTGCCGGTCTTCGCCTGGATCGTACTGCCCCAGAAGCTCGCCGATTTGGTCACCACGCCGTTCAGCTTGGTCGCGACAGCACTATAATCACGCGACGTATCGCTGGCGTCCCAGCTCGTGCGGATGCTGTCGAAATCGCTGCCGGCGCCGTCCCAGAAGGCGCGGATACTGCTCCATTGCGGACCGGCCGCGGGCCTGGTGCCGTCATTATAGGTACGGAGACTTCCCCACCAGCCGCCGATATTGCCTTCGAACGGGCCCGTATCGCCCCAGAAGCCGCGCGTGCTGCCGACGAACGGCGAATACCAGGTGTCGCCCTGGAAGCTGCGGATTTTGCCCCAGAAGCTGCGGATCTTGCCCCACTTGGGATCGACCGCATCCGACGGCGGATCGCTGAATTGCGCGGCCTGCAGCAGCGAGAGCGGATCGGCAACGACATTGCCCGCCACCGATCCGGCGGCGCCGCCGGTCGAACCGACGGTGCCGGGCAGGCCGGCGGTGGTGACGACCACCGGGCTGAGCACCGGCACCACCACGGGTCCGAGGATCGGCAGCGTGGTCGTGGTGGTGGTAACCATCGGCGGAACGACGGTGACGACGGGCGTGACGACTCCGCCGAGGACATTGCCCAATACCGGACCCAGACTGCCGAGACCCCGGTCGGGCAGCACCGCCGGCGCCTTCGCCGTAACGAGCGTCGCGGTCTGCGCTTGCGCGGTCGATGCCGTCGTCGCCACCGCCATCATCACCAGCGGGGATGCGGCGCATGACAGCAATATCGAACTGCGCCTGCACTTCAGCGACATTGCGACGAATCCCCAACAGACCCCACGTCTTGATGGTGCCGGTCTAGCGGTTACGTATTGACGCTTGTTCGCCAAGGGCGGTTAAACTTGGCTTTACGCCGTTGTCGATGGTCATGCCTGCGGCCCGCGGGCGGCGCCTCCGGCGGGGAGGGCCGGGTTGTGGTTAGCCAAACCTTGCGTTGCGCGAAATCGGGACAGATTTTCACGAGGTGAAGCTTTGTCAAAAAAATGGGCGCGAACGAAGCGCCCTAAACGGGTTAAAAAAAGGGCTGACCCGTGAGGGCCAGCCCGAAAAGTTTTAGGAGAGGATGCCTGAAAGGCAGGATCTGAATGGCCCAATGAGGCTTATGCTGCAACTGCGAAGAATGATAGGTTGGATGCCGGTTTTGCATCCGGTCTCGAGCCTGACCGGGACGGCCTTGGGCGACGATCGGGGGACATGCGTCCAACATGCCCGCGCGCGACACGACTACAATTGATTGATATCAAGAAAAAAAGGGGCTGGCCCGAGGAGGCCAGCCCGTAGAGTTTTAGGAGAGGATGCCTGAAAGGCCGGCTCCCAATGGCCGATTGCTGCTGATGCTGCAACTGCGAAGAGTCGCAGCCGGGATAAGACGGATGCATCCAATTTCCGCGAAGGGCGCATGCCGGCGGATTGCACGATCGAGCTCTCGACGGCGAAATCGCGTTGCGGCCGCGCGTCAATGGCGGCGTTCATGTCGGGATGGAAGCCGTGCCGTTGATCCCGATCGGCATCAGCTCCGGTGTCACCGGCCTGCGCCCGCCAAAAAAAGGGGCCGGCCCATGAGGGCCAGCCCGTAAAGGTTTAGGAGAGGATGCCTGAAAGGCAGGTTCTAAGTGGCGGATTGCCACTTATGCTGCAACTGCGAAATATCATAGTTTAGATGCAAAAAATGCAATCGTCGGCTGCACCACTGCTCTGTGCCTGTTGGACGACGTGACGATTGCCTGTCGCGTCTCGCGTCGATGCGCGACGGAATGCACCACCAATCGCGATCGCAACCGATTGAAAAAAGGGCCGGCCCGAAGGCCAGCCCGTAAAGGTTTAGGAGAGGATGCCTGAAAGGCGCCTTCCATGTCGGTGAAGATCGCGGTTACCGCAATTGCCGATGATTGCGAGTTGATTGCGGGAAATGCATGCGTGAAGCCCCGTCTTCTTCCATTGCCCAGCCCTCTACCGCTTGCGGGAGAGGGAGTGAGCAGGAAGCCATGCCCCGGCATGGCCAGGGATTGCCGGGGTCAATCCCGACCTGCTCACCGCCGAAGGCGGCGAGGGTGAGGGCCTGAAAAACAGCCGTCGAACCGCTCCCCGCTTCCCGACACGAACCCGTTGATCTCGCCACAGCCAGAGAGCCCCGACCCAGACCTGTATTCCTCCCCGCGTTCGCGGCGACAATGGGCGATGCGCGCGGGTGTGCCAAGCGGGAAACGCGCCATGATGGAGTGATCGGGGCGCGCGGGCCTCGGCGGCGCGGTGCGTGGCGCGCACCGTCTATCTCGGCTCGGCGCCGATGACCGCGTCGGCCAATCGCGGGATCGAGGATCGCCGGATCAGGCTGGGCTGCGTGATGCCGGGCGAAACGCCGGCGGTGTTTGGCGACGCGCTGCGCCGGCTCGCCGCGTCCCCCAACTATCTCTATCAGGATGGCCCACGCTACTGGTACGCGACCCAGCCTACCGTCACCAAGCTGGCCGACGATCGCGCCGAACAGTTGCGCCGCGATCCCGACAAGGTCGTCGAGGAAATCGAGAAGAGGCTGCGCGCCGATCTGCGCCAGGCGGGCGACTTCGTCGCCATCCATCCGCTGCCGCAGACCAGCGCCGACGTGCCCGACAATCACGATGTCCGGCTGGTCGTGCTCGGCCCCGACCATGTCTACAGCAAGGATGCCGCCAACAAGGCGAGCGCCGCCGCTGCCGTCTTCCTTCAGTCGCGCGGCAACGCGCCGCGGCTGTTCCAGAACACGCTCGCCTTCCTCGCGCCCGATGCGGCGCGGCTGCAGGATCTCGACGATGCGGTGCGGCGCTATATCGCGTGGCAGAGCATCCTCGCCGAGACCGATCAGCTCAACCTCGATCCGCATCAGGAAAAGCAGGCGCAGAACCAGCTCAAGGCGGTCGACGGCGCGGTGATCGCGCGGCTGCCCGAAACCTATCAATGGCTGCTGGTGCCGGTGCAGGACGCGCCGACCGACAAGATCGGCTGGGAAACCTTGCGGCTGACCGGCCAGGAACCGCTGGCCGTCCGCGCGAGCAAGAAGATGCGCTCGCAGGACCTGCTGTTCCTGTCGCTCTCGGGCACGCGGCTGCGGATGGACCTCGATCGCATCCCGCTGTGGCGCGGCGATCATGTGCCCGTCACCCAGCTGACCGAGGATTTCGCGCGCTATGTCTATCTGCCGCGCCTGCGCGATCCGCAGGTTCTGATGGCGTCGATCCAGGACGGGCTGGCGCTGCTGCTATGGCGCGAAGAGAGCTTCGCTTATGCCGACGGCTTCGACGAAATCCGCGCGCGCTATCGCGGCCTGCGCGGCGGTCAGAGGGTCGAGGGACTCGGGCTGGGCGGCGAGGGCATGCTCGTGCGCTCGGAGGTGGCAACGAATCAGCAGACGGCGGACACGCCACCGCCGGCGCGGCCACCGGGCGGATTCGCTGATCCGCCGTCCGGCGACGGCGGCATAGCAGGCGATCCATCGCCGTCTGGTCCCGGCCCCTCGCCGCAGCCAGCCGCACGGGCGCAACCGACCCGCTATTACGGATCGGTCACGCTGGACCCCGCGCGCGTCGGCCGCGATGCCGGGCGCATCGCCGAGGAAGTGATCGCCCATCTGTCGGCGTTGGTCGGCGGCGAAGTGACGATCCGGCTCGAAATCTCGGCCGATATTCCCGATGGTGTTCCGGAGAATGTCGTGCGGACGGTGACGGAGAACGGTCGGACGCTGAAATTCTCGTCACAGGGGTTCGAGCAGGGATGAATGGCAATGGAGTTCGCGCACGTGGCGGGTGCGGGAGCGGCTCGACGAGCGCTATGTGAGACCGGAGGATGACGGAATTTTTTCAACCCAAGGTTGATTTGTAGGAAATCTCCTCCTAGTTCGGTGTCAATCGAACCCGCCAGGCCTCTGTCCGCAAGGATATGCACACTTGGCGGGTCTTTTGTTTTGGGACTTCGTGGCGCAAGGTCGGCGGGATGACACGTCCGTTCACCAAGCCGGCGACGACGATCGCGCAACAGATCGCCCACCTCAGATCGCAAGGCATGACGATCGCCGATACGCGTCGTGCCGAGCACTGGCTACGCCACGTCAGCTATTACCGTATGAGCGCATATTGGCTGCCCTTCGAGCAACCGAAAGGTCACCCCGGCTCTCGATTCCAGCCGGGCGCCGATTTCGATGTCGTCACCGCGCTCTATGATTTCGACCGGCAATTGCGCTTGCTCGTGCTCGACGCGATCGAGCGGATCGAGGTCGCGGTGCGCGGCAACTGGGCCTATGCGCTGGCGCACCATGGCGGCCCGCACGGCTATCTCGATGCTGCGCTCTATCATGACCGCCGCCTCTTCCACAACAATCTCGCGCGCCTCGTCCGCGATGTCGGCTCGTCACCCGAAACCTATATCGATCACTATCGCCGGAATTATGACGACCCGGCGATGCCGCCGGTCTGGATGGTCGCGGAGATGATGTCGTTCGGGCAGTTGTCACGCTGGTACTCGCTGCTCGACGACCGTGCGCTGCGGAACAGGATTGCAAGGCCGCTCGGTCTCCCCGAAGCGGTACTGGTTCCGCTCCTCAAGCATCTTTCGATCATCCGTAACAGTTGCGCCCATCATGCGCGCCTGTGGAATCGTGGATTCCTGTTGAGGATGCGACTGCCGCAGAAGCCGGCTGACCTTCTGGCAACCCTCGCTCCGGTGACGCCGAATGCACCCGCATTGCTCTACAATGCGCTCGTACTGATCACATATCTTCTGCGCCAGGTTGCGCCGGGTTCGAACTGGCTGGCGGAATTGCGGGACTTGCTTGCAACGCATCCTACCGGGAATCTGGCGGCGATGGGTTTTCCGGCTGGCTGGGATACACGGCCGTTGTGGCAATGATTGCGGAGCCTCAACGCAGGATCGCTGCGTCGCCTTCAACCGTCGGAAACCTGCGCCAGATCGCGCGCATCACCGCCGTGCAAGCCGCGTCGCGACTACGGATTCGATTCGACGACGGTTGAAGGCATTCACGAATCCGTGCTGTCATGCCTATCTTGATCGCGATGGAGGTCATGTGATGACGCGTGAAGAGGAAGATGCACTGCTCGCGGACATGCATCGAATTCAACGGCGATCCAGCGTTCTGATCCAGCGGATCGTCGATGCCCGGATGAACGGAAGCCGGGACGACGACGCCGTCGCCGAAATGGGATGGCTTTCGAAGCGACGCGTTGCGCTGACCCGGCCCGTTTTCGATCCTGTCCAGAATTGAAGGCGATACGTACCGCCGTGGCTCGCGATCGGGCGTGGATTTACCGCCGAAACAGGAAAATAAAGGAGACGAGTCCGTCGGGTGCCGCCGTGCCACCAGCCGACCATGATAACGTGCCCAAAATAACCTCGCAAATCTGGAGCCAAACTCCATAAATGCAAGGATGATCGAACGCCGCCTGACCGCCGAACTCACGGAGGGCGGCTCGACAGCACCCCGGCCGTCGCGCTGCTCGGACCCCGCCAGGTCGGCAAGACGACATTGGCGCAGCAGATCGGCCGGGAGCGGCCGTCGATCTATCTCGATCTCGAATCTGAAGCCGATCGCGCACACCTGTCCGAATCCGAACTCTTTCTCGGCAGCCATGAGGACAAGCTCGTCATCCTCGACGAAGTTCATCGCGCGCCTGAACTGTTCCAGAACCTGCGCGGGCTGATCGATCGCGGGCGGCCCAAGGGGCTTCGGACGGGACGCTTCCTGCTGCTCGGATCGGCATCGCTCGATCTGATGCAGCAATCGGGCGAGAGTCTCGCCGACCGGCTGAGCCGGCGCTGGCGGCAGGACTTCATCCGGACCTATCTCGAGCGCGACATCGCGATGTTCGGACGCCGCATTCCCGCCGAAACCCTCCGCCGCTTCTGGACGATGCTCGCCCATTGCCAGTCCGCCCTGCTCAACGCGGCCGAACTGGCCCACGCGCTGGGTGTCGATGGCAAGACGATCGCGTCCTGGCTCGACTTGCCGGTCGATCTGCTGCTCGTCCGCCGGCTCGAACCCTGGCACGCAAATGCCGGCAAGCGGCTGGTCAGATCGCCGCGCATCTACGTGCGCGACAGCGGCCTTGGGCACATGCTGCTCGGCCTGACCAATGTCGATGACGTGCTGGGCCATCCCGTCGCCAATGCGAGCTGGGAAGGCTTCGTCATCGAAACGCTGCTCGCCGCCGCGCCGGAAGGCACGCTGGCCAATTTCTATCGCACGGCGGCCGGTGCCGAGATCGATCTGCTGCTGACGCTTCCCGGCGGCGACATCTGGGCGATCGAGATCAAACGAAGCCTGGCGCCGAAGGTCGAACGCGGCTTCCATCATGCCTGCGCCGACCTCGGTCCCGCGCGGCGGATTCTCGTCTATCCCGGCAGCGAAACCTGGCCGCTTGCGCCCGCGCGGCCTGACATGAGTCGCCCGTTCAATCCGGCAGCGCCGCGACGAACGCCTTGACCACCGCGGCGCTGTTGTCCGCCGCCAGCGCCATGAACACGCGCATGGCGTTGTCGCCGGCATCGCCGCCGGCCAGGTCGGAGAGGCTGCGGAAGGCGATGAAGGGAATGGCGTTGGCGAAGGCCGTCTGGGCCACCGCGGCACTCTCCATGTCGATCACGCGCGCGCCATAGGCGGCGTGGAGATATTCGCGATAGGCGGCATTGTCGACGAACGCCGGGCTGCTGACGCCGGTGCCGCCGACCACGATCTTCGGGCCGTGAACGAGGCAGACCGCGGGGTCGTCCGCCGTCGTGCAGCGCGCGAGCGCAATGCCGGGCGCGATCGTCCGCGCGGTCGCCAGCAAGGCGGGATCGGCGGCGAAGTCGCGATATCGGACCGTGCCGATGCGAATGCCGCGCGGATACATCATGCCGAACGGCGGCAGTCCGCTGGTGTAGGCATGCGGCGGCAGCGCGTGCCCGCCAGGCGTCTCGCGCGCCATCACCACCTCGAAATTCTGCGCCCAGCGCTCGGGCACCGAGACGTCGCCGATGTTCAGCGCCGGGTCGGCGCCCCCGGCGATGCCCGAGAAGACGATTCGCTTCACGCGGAAGCGGTCGATCAGCAATTGGGTGTTCATCGCGGCGTTGACCATGCTGACGCCGCTCTCCATCAGCACCACCGGCCTGCCCGCGATCCGGCCGGTGACGATCGCGACGCCGTTGACGTCGGTGCGCCGCTGATCCTCCACCAGCGGCAGCAGCGATGCCCATTCCGGCGCGAAGGCGGTGATGATCGCGGTTCGGGCAGTCCGGTCGAGCGGTTCCGCTCTGGCGTGCACCGGCACGACGGCGAGCAGCGCGAGCAGCAGCAATATCCGTCGAACGATCCGCATCGATCACCCCACTGAATCGGACGCCGCCTGTCGTGCGATTGCGCTCGCCGCATTGCGGCGCAATATCTCACGTTGCGGCGCGGCATGATGTCGCGCCGCGCCGCGCTCGCCAAGCCCCCGAAACAATATTTACCGGCCCATCGAGTCCCTTGCGGGTCGCTGCCGATCTGATAGCTTCATGCCATTCCCGGGAGCACGCCGGGGATCGGGGAGAGGCCTCAACGCGTGATGCGAGGCCGGTCTTGGGGTTCCTACATCGTCTTGTCCCGTTTGTCGCGTGCGCGCTCGCATTGGCCGCGCCGGTCGCGCTGGCATCGGCAACAGGTGCGCCGACGGCGTCGGCCCAAGCTTCTGCTGCACCTGCGTCGGCACCGATCGAAATCCGGGTCGTCATCGTCACCGCGTTCGAGATCGGCGAGGATTCGGGCGACCGCGCCGGCGAATATCAGGCCTGGGCCGCGGTCACGCCGGAGGTCCTGCCGTTCCCCGCCGGTTTCCGCCATCTCCGCTATGATCCGGTCCGCAAGGCGCTGCTGCTGTTGACCGGCATCGGCACCAATCGCGCCGCCGCCTCGACGATGGCGCTGGGCATGGACCCGCGCTTCGATCTGTCGCACGCCTATTGGCTGATCGCCGCGATCGCCGGCGCGAACCCCGAAACCGCCTCGGTCGGCTCGGCAGGGTGGATCGGCGACGTCGTCGACACCGATTATGGCTATGCGGTCGATCCGCGCGAGGCGCCGGCGGGCTGGACGACGGGCATGTTCCCGCGTGATCGCAAGGCGCCCTATCAGGCGCCGCGCGGCGATCCGGGCTACAATCTGTTCCCGCTGAACAAGGGCCTGCGCGACTGGGCCTATGACCTGACGCGGGCGGTCCCGCTCCCTGATTCGACCGTGTTGAAGACGTTGCGCGCGCCCTATGCCGCGCATCCGGCCGCGGTGAAGCCGCCGTTCGTGCTCAAGGGCGCCGAAGCGAGCGGGCAGACCTTCTGGCACGGCGCGCTGCTCAACGCCCATTTCGACCAATGGGTGACCTACTGGACCGAAGGCCGCGAGCGCTTCGTGATGACCGCGATGGAGGATAGCGGCGTCGCCGGCGCGCTGGCGATGCTCGGCCGCATCGCCCGCGCCGATCCCGACCGGCTGCTCGTGCTGCGCACCGGCAGCAATTATTCGGTGCCGCCGCCGGGCGTCGGTGCCGCCGAAAGCCTGATCGCCGAGGCCGGCGGGCTCTCCGCGCTGCAGGCCTCGCTCGACGCGGCATTCCTGGTCGGCACGCCGGTGATCGATGCGATCGCCGGCGATTGGGGCCGATTTCGCGACCATGTTCCGAGCCGGACGGAGGCTCCGTCCCAAGCCGATTGATCACCAACGAAGGGGGGCTTCGATGCGACATTTTCTCTATGGCAGTGCCTGCGTGGCGGCGGTCTGCGCGATCTCGTCGACCGCATATGCGCAGGATACGACCTCGTCGATCCGCGGCGTGGTGACGTCGGGTGGGGCGCCGGTCTCCGGTGCGTCGGTCGTCGTCAAGCACGAACCGTCGGGCACGACCTCGAATGTGACGACGGGCGCCGACGGCACCTTCTCGGCCTCCGGCCTGCGCGTCGGCGGGCCGTTCAGCGTCACCGTCGCGGCGGACGGCTATACCGGCACGACCGTGACCGAGATCTCGCTGGTCGCCGGCCAGCCGCTGCGCCTGCCGATCGCGCTCGAATCGACGGGCGACGACATCATCGTCACCGCGGCGGCGAGCGGCGGCACGCAGGTGTCGCCCGGCCCCTCGACCTTGATCGACCGCGAGAAGATCGAGGGCGTCGCCTCGGTCGCGCGCGACATCCGCGACATCGTCCGCCGCGATCCGTTCGCGACGATCGATCCGGCGCAGAGCCGCGGCGTGATGATCGCCGGCCAGAATGCGCGGCTCAACAAATTCTCGGTCGACGGTCTGCGCTTTTCCGACAATTTCGGCCTCAACGTCGGCGGCCTGCCCACGTCGCGCGGTCCGGTGCCGCTCGACGCGATCGAGCAATTGTCGGTCAAGGTCGCGCCCTACGACATCAGCGAAGGCGATTTCCAGGGCGGCGCGATCAACCTCGTGCTGCGGTCGGGCGGCAATGATTTCACCGGCTCGGCCTTCTTCACCTATACCGACGACACGCTGACCGGCAGCAAGACCAGACCCGGTCTCACCAATCCCACCGGTCGCGTGAAGCTGGATTTCGACAGCAAGAACTGGGGCGCGTTCCTCTCCGGCCCGATCATCAAGGACAAGCTCTTCTTCGCCTTCTCCTACGAACGGCTCGAGGAATCGCAGCCGACCTCGATCGGCATCGCCGGCTTCGCCAACGTCGTGCCCAATCTCACTCTGGCGCAGATCGACAATATCGGCGCGATCGCCCAGTCGGTCTATGATTATGACACCGGCGGCGTCTTCGCTTCGACCCGGGAGACCGACGAGAAATATACGGCGAAAGTCGACTGGAACGTCACCGATGGCCAGCGCCTGTCGGTGACCTATATCCACAATGAGGGAACGCTGGGCGCCGTTTCCGGCTTTTCCTCGACCAATGCCGCGTCACCTGCGCTCACGTTGAAGTCGGACAATTTCCTGCGGCCGGAGACGGTCGATTCGGTCGTCGCCCAGCTCAACTCCGACTGGTCGGACAATTTCCACACCGAATTGCGCGGCAATTACCGCAAATATGATCTGACGCCGGTGCCGTTCGGCGAATTTCCGTTCAGCGAATTCCAGGTCTGCCTCGACCCCAATTCGGCGATCCAGCAGAATGGCGCGGCCAATGCCAGCGCGATCGCCTGTTCGCAGGGCAGCGCCGGCAGCCCGGGCGCGGCCCGGCTCTATTTCGGACCCGACCGGTTCCGCCACTTCAACTATGTCCGTACCGAGCAATATGGCGCGGACCTCGCGGTGCGATGGGAATTTGGCGATTTCGGGTTCAAGATGACGGGGGCATGGAGTCATCTCGATGTCGCCAACGCCTTCGCGCAGAACGCGCTCGGCACCTATTATTTCGATTCGATCGCCGATCTCCAGAATGGCCGCGCCAGTACGCTGACGCTGGCCGGCTCGATCACCGGCGATCACAACGATATCCTCGCGAGCTTCGCCTACGATCAATACACGTTCGGCGTTCAGACCAACTGGGATCCCAGCGACGATTTCAGCGCCACCGCCGGCGTCCGCTTCGATCTGTACGACATGAACGATGGCCCCCCGCTCAATCAATTCTTCCTCGCGCGTTACGGCTTCCCGAACACGTCCGTCATCAGCGGCAAGCTCGCCAGCCAGCCGCGCGCGTCTTTCACCTGGGCGCCGACCGATACTTTGCGCATCCGCGGCGGCATCGGCCTGTTCGCCGGCGGTTCGCCCGACGTCTTCCTCGGCAACAGTTTCTCGGTTGCCGGCGTGTTCGGCAATTCGATCACGATCAACCGCGCGGTCAACGGCAATTGCGTGTCGCCGACGCCGGCGATCTGTTCGGCCGCGCTCGACAACGTCAACGGCCGGACCTTCAACCAGCTGGTGCTCGATTATCTGAGCAACAATACCGGATCGCTGTCGCTGGCGAACGTCAATGCGATGGATCCCGATTTCAAGCTGCCGTCGACGTGGAAGACCAGTCTGTCGGTCGACTATGCGCCCGATACCGACTTTCTCGGCGGCGGCTGGAATTTCGGCGCCGACCTTTATTACGGTTTCGTCAACAATGCGCCGATCTATTATGATCTGCGTCTGCGTTCGAACGGCACTTTGCCCGATGGCCGGCCCCGCTACGCCTCGACGACGTCGGGTTCGAACACCGATCTTTTCCTGACCAACACCGACAGGGGCCATTCGCTGGTCGCCGTCGCGCGGATCGACAAGAGCTGGGACTGGGGACTTTCGCTGGGCGGCAGCTTCACCTATCAGGACGTGACCGATATCAGTGCGATGAACGGCACCACCGCATCGGGCACCTATGGCCAGAA
>Ga0068860_100004431_pt1 | contig 14338 bp, 16 predicted proteins | sample KBSSwiS32_FD_66597 | JGI IMG/M metagenome (GOLD analysis project Ga0068860, IMG submission 66597) | Switchgrass rhizosphere microbial communities from Kellogg Biological Station, Michigan, USA - KBS Switchgrass S3-2 | ecosystem: Host-associated > Plants > Roots > Rhizosphere > Soil ... | reverse complement strand
TATTCCGGCGAAAAGAATTTTTGCTGAAGGCCGGGCACGTCTCGCGCAACATTTATTTTATCGAACGCGGGCTGGTCCGTTGTTTCTACCACGTCGCGCAAAAAGATATCTCTGCCTGGTTCATGAAGGAAGGCGACGTGGTGGTTTCGATTCACAGTTTTTTCCTGCAAACTGCGAGCGCAGAAAATATCCAGGCACTCGAAGAAACGACGGTGCATTATATTTCTTATGAAGAGCTTGAAGATATCTATTGTCGATTTCTTTCCTTTAATGTCAACGGTCGCAAAATACTCACGCACTACTATTGTTTGTCGGAACAGCGCGCGATTTCGATGCGTTCGCTCAAAGCCAAAGAGCGTTACCAGTTTTTACTAAAGCACGAACCCGAACTGCTGCAACGTGTACCCAGAAAATACCTCGCATCTTATCTCGGCGTCACGGAGGCCACACTCAGTCATATCAACGGCAGGAAGCCATTAACTATTAAACCATCCACATGAAAAAGTTTTTTTACACACTAACGGTAATGACTATCCTTTTTTCGGGCTGCCGGAAAAATGAGTCAACAAACACTTCTGCGAACGACCCGGTGATCGCAGACGCAAAAAATTATTTTGAAGCAGCACATGTTCAGGCCAAGGCAGACATTCAAACGACTCCGACCAGCAAACACCATGATCCCTGGCACCGGTCATCGCGGGTGATGCGTTGGAACGATGCATCCGTGATATCCATTGGAAATTTCAAAGGCGTGATGGTTCCCGTTGTGATGACGGATCCAACATACATTCAGACGAATTTTTCCCGGTCAAATGTTTATTCGCTCGCGGATCTGACAAGAGTGTTCATCTACCGCGATGCGTCAGGAAGTTTTCAGGTCAACGTGCTTACCTATTTTCCCGATTCAAGTTACGCCGCAGGAAATACATTCACCGGAATTGTCTTTGTAGACGACTGGAACGGCAATACCATCACCAAATTTAAATTCGACAAAGGCGGAAAAATTTTGCAATCGAATGCGAAGGAGCCGGACGCGTCTCTTGCTGCGACGGAATCCAATGCCGAGCAAAATAATTTGCTGATTCAGCAGACCACCTGTTACACGATCGAAGGATACAACTATAGCCCGGTCCTACCGGATGAACGATATCCGTGGTCGATTTCGGCAGGTTGCACGTCGACTTACTATGAAAGTTTTGAACCCATCTATCCGACCGTTGGTATTACCGCGCCCATCGCAGTCGGCGGATTTTCTCCCGGCGCCGGCTGCATGACTATCGTGCCGGTGAAGACGGTTGTGGTTCACACCGGCAACAGCGTGATTGGAAATATTGCAGACTACATCAAATGTTTTACGAGCAATGCTTCGGCCGGCTATTCATACAAAGTGACGCTGTGTGTTGATCAGCCGGTGCCGGGGACGAGACAAACTTGGGGTTTAAACAGTGCATCCGGCAACGGCACTCCTGTGGATGTGGGTCATGTGTTCCTGGTATTGACGCAAACATCTCCAACGGGAACCATCACACGAAATGTTGGATTTTATCCCGCGGCTGACATCACGCCCGTCGGCCCCGCGGTCCAGGGGCAACTGAACAATGATGCCAACCATATCTATAATATTTCCCTGACTATTTCGGTGAGCAACACACAATTTTTTTCGATCATGAATTATGTTTCCCTCGGAAATAATATTGGATTTTATTATAACCTGAACACAAACAACTGCACGAATTTTGCACTCGATGCATTAGCCAAAGGAGGAATACAAATCAACACGGCAACGGGGACATGGCCGAACGGCAGCGGAAAAGATCCGGGAGATCTCGGGGAAGACATTCGAAGCATGACACTCTCTTCGAACATGACGCGCAATACGGTTTCCAATTATCATCCAAATCTTGGCACATGCAGCTGGTAAAAATATTTTTGGTCTGCTTATTTATGCTTTCAAGATGCGCTGCGTCAGCGCAGGAGATCGACTGGAATAAAACCACGCACTGGACGCTGTATGATCTGAAAGAAAAAAAACCTTTTGGTATCCCGATTGATTCGCTGCGACAGCTGGCAGCTATGCCCCTTCCCGACGACACGATGCATTTCTTCCTGCAGTTTGCCACCGCATGGCCTAAGGAAAAATCATCGATCTGGATGGGTGAATTCCTCGCGAGCTATAACGCCAAGGAATGTACGCGAAAAATAATTATTAGTACATACGGCGGATTTTTTTACGACGAGCGGGATAAAAGATATTACCAGTTGTCAGAGCCTGTGAGAAAAAAATGGATGGATTGGCTGGATGAAAAAATGAATGCGATGAATATAGGGAATAACTAAATTTATTGTACACGTTCCTTTACAGAACACATGAGAAAATTCGAACCCGACATACTTTCAGCGTATCGAAACCTGGATATTAAAAACATTCCCGGCGAGCGATGGAAAGATGTGCCGGACTTTGAAGGATACTATCTCGTTTCGAGTTACGGAAGAATCAAATCGCTGCCGAGGGAAGTGGAAGTGTATTTCCCGCGCCGCCGGCATACGATGACGTACCGCACGAAAACAAAAATCCGCAAAATTAAAATTCATCGACGTTTTAATTCCGTCGTCAACCGGGATTATTTTGAATGCACGGTGGAACTCAAACGCGACGGTCTACAGAAGACACTGCTCGTTCACAGGCTCGTGTACCACGCGTTTGTTCACGCGATCGATTTTGAGAAAGACAAAACGATGATCATGCACCGGGATGGAAACGGGTTGCACAATCACCATCAAAATTTATTTCCAGGGGAAAGATCACATGTGTTACAGCGCTCGTACGCGAAGAGACGACACATCAGTCCCTTCAAATTAAAAAGCCGACGCGAGATAAAAAAAATTGCCGGTAAAGCAGCGAAGGCAAGACAGAAATCCGTCATACTATTATCGTTGAGCGGGAAAAAAATAAAAACGTTTAAAAGTATTAAAGAAGCGGCGAGAAAATTGTCGATTCCGGAATCGAATATTATCGACGTTTTGAAAGATTACCGGAAATCTGCGGGAGGATTTAAGTGGGAGTATGCCTCATCGAACCACATCGGCATTGCGAAAAAAACGCTCATGTAGTTACCGCCTTGTCCGTTTTCTTATCTTGTGCCCCGTGCCTTGTCTGCCGCATCTTTCCATTGGAACAGCTCCGGAAATTTTTTGCGAACTTCTGCGGGTTTTTGTTCGAGCATTTGACGTCCTGCCTCTTCGAAAGATTGCCGCATCGGCGAGTCCGGCGCAACGGCGATCGATTCACCCAAGGCTGTTTTTACGTCGAGCGCAACAGAAGGTGCATTGGGCGCTGCAAATGGTTTTATATTCTCCAATACTTCGCTTACACTTCTGATCCCGTCCCTGCGACGTTTCTCCACATCGGGCGAATAGATTTTTTTTGAATCGAATTTTTCGGCCAGCAGTTGCAAAACGGACGTGTGATCCATGAGTGCATGACTGCAGGATCCCGGTGCGACAAATGGAGACACGACCACCGCGGGGATCCGTACTCCGAGACTCTTGAAAGGAAACGAAGGTTTGCCGGTTGTCGAGCAGGAAATACCAGGCGGTGCAACATGATCAAAAAAACCACCGTGTTCATCGTAATATACGATCATCAACGTTCGTTCCCAACGGTCAGGGTTAGCCGAAACGGCCTGGTACACGCGGCGCAGGAAATCTTCCCCCCACCCGATCGCGAGCGGCGGATGATTGTCATTCGGGTGTTTGGAACCAAAATGAGGCGCATCCTGGTAACAGGGTTCTACAATGATCACCTGCGGCGCCGTCGCGTCCGCCTCATGCAGGCGGTCGGAATACATCAATTCAAACCGGCTAAACTGCTCACCCAGTACGTAAGGCCACAGCGTGGGATATAAGGAAAAAAACGGGAAGCCGTCGTGATACACGCGCCACCTAACCTGATGTTTGTCCATCCAGGCAAAAATATTTTTTCCTTCCTTGAGTTCGATCAGCTGCGTTTTGGTCTGGTAAATCGGTGTGTATCCGCAAAATGCCATCGTACGGTTTGGTTGTGTACTCGTGGGTATGGGCGCAAACCAGTTATCACAAACACAAAAATTTTTTGCGAAGAATTCAGTCACGGGAATTTTTGCCGAACCAAAATACCCCATCGGTATGCACTGAACGTTCGGCGTACCGTCACCCGCACTGACGTACGCGTCCACAAAACCATGCATCGTGAATTTATCATTGACGGGCTGATATTTTAATTGCTCCTGCACAAATTTTTCTTCATGCGGAAGGTCCGTCTCCAGATCCGTATCGCTTTTTATTTCGTAAGAAGGAAAGAGATCTCCATTGTGGTCGTTACTGTAGGAAGCCATGTCAGCCGTGCGCAGGCCATTAACGTCCAACTCCGGGTGATCGATCGTCAGGTGACCAAGCATGTGATCAAATGAACGGTTTTCCATCATGACCAGGACAATGGTATCAATGCTGTCCAACATATCACTCATACAGAATTATTTTTTTTGAATGATTGCGCCCACTTTAAACCGGTCCGGAATCAGGTGATGATTTTTTTTCTCTTCGTCTGTCATGCGTGCACGAATTTCCCAATCACCACTATAGGAAAGATCTTTCCAACGTGTTGAAACGGCGCCGGAGTCTGCGAATACAGCGCTTACCTCCGAATGATACACCAAGAGCGGCCGCCTCATCACGTTGATGAGCCCGATGATTTTAAAATTTTCCCATCGCGCCCTGTCTTTCATTCCACGTGCAATGATCGTATCACCACTCAGTGATTCAACCGGGATAACGACCCTATCGCTGCTTTCGGTTGCACGTATCACAACCTGCAATTTGCGCGACGAATCAATGCCATTTTTTTTCACCGATAAAGTAAACTCAAGTATATCCAGGCTGTCATCCGGCGGACTGGCAATCCTGATCCTGTCAAACATGAGCGTGGGCTCGCCTCTTACTTTCCAATGAAAGCGCAGGGAGTCAGCAGACGTCGTCTCACGTTCGTTTACATTAAAAAAATAAATACGGGGCTTGCAGCTCACCAGAAAGCTGACTAAAAAAAATGTAGTGGCAAAAGATGATCCTGGTTGTATACGTATCATTGCGTCCGCATCAGACAGTCAAATGTAAAAGAAAATATACGACACTTTGCCGAAGCCTTGTAAAACGGGAAAAAACTGTTCCGGGCCCCGTGAAAAATCCCGTGAGTTGAAGTTGCTGCGTTTGGTTGCTACTGCACAAGAGTGCGACGCAACGAAAGGACAATAGCTATACTGCAGCAGGGCACAAAGAACAAAACACAAACTTGCATTTTAAAAGAAAAATATTTTTAATTTTGCTCCACCACACCACCACTTCGCTGTTTGCGTTAAATATCCCGACAAATTAATTTTCACATGATCGTACACTGCAAGACCGGGCAGTCATGTTCGTGCTATATAAAGGGGAGAAATTCACTTTGTAAATAAACTTTTATGCAACTCGTTAGGAAAGATATTTCTACCAACACTGAAATTGAGAAACTGGAATCAGCATTCAAAAACCTGCATGCACAATATCAAACCGCCATACAACTGGAATTACTTTTTGTGGAAAAAAAACTACTCCTCGCCAGAATGAAAGAAATTCAGCAGCAAATAGACGGTTTGAAAAATGTGCGTGATTAATTTTAAATTTTCCTGTTCACCTGCGCAGCATATGTACTTTCAAAAATTCTATCCGCATTCGCCGCTTCAAAACCTTCGCGCCGGTGGATGCGCAAAATTTCATTTTCCGGGATGTGTTGAAATTGTAGAAGTATTTTTCTTTCCGCAAATTCCACATAGGACCCGGGAATCATCGCCTTCTCGCCATTAGCAAATGAGGCTTCTACTTTCTCCGCGACGGTACTGCTTTGTAAGAGAAGCCCGTCGGGGCTTCTCTTTATTTTTCCGCCGGAGTCATTCAGCACAATGCCGTTTGATTCGAGAAATTGATTAAAAGCTTCAAGTGTATTGTATCTTTTTTTCAAATTGTGTACAGACAAAGTAAAATGATTCAGGTAATAGCGATTGTAAATCGCCCATGCAGCATACTCACTTTCCAAGGCGAGCATCTGGTAATCTTTCAACGTCGGAATGTCCCACGATGAACTATGCAGGTATTGATCTACCTGCGTAATATTGTTCAAATCGAGGTTATCTACCGGATCGCTGGTGAGGCTATCCGTGTAATGATGAATCAGCTGCTGTGCAGATGATGACAGATCGCCAACGCGCAACTCCGAGATAAAAATTCTCGGCAACTTTTCTTCCGGTGGTGAAAACCACCAGGCATTTAATTTCTTTTCCGGAAAAAAATAGTAATCACGTTTTTCGTACCCGTAATGAAGAAATATTTTTTCAAGTGACGCAACGCCCAAATGAGGAACACCCAACGTACGAAATGCAATATGATCGTTTTCAATATCGGATTCATTCTGGATGATGTTGTGCTCCACCATGAGCCGGATGATCTTTTGCACATCAGGCACGCGCTCCTTATAGCGCTTCATCAATTCCTGCAAAATTTCTGACAATTCGGTGATTCTATTGTACATGATCTGATATTTTCTCTTTTGCAAAATACAATTTTCCCCAGGTGGTTTTTTCAAAATCAGCCAGCGATATGTTCTCCTGTTTTATGAATCCGCGTTGCGGAAGTTTACCTGTAGCAACGAGTTCCACCACGGCGGTCACCGAAGCGGCTGTTGTCCATGATATCGCGCGCCATTGTTTTCCGTGTATCGTGACGGGATGATACGCGTTGTAGAACTCTTCGCGTTTTATTTTTCCTGACGCCTCCCATCCTTCGACGACTGCGTACACATACACGACATCTTCTGTCACCGGGGGCTTTGCTTCTGTTAACACTTCTTCGAGCAATTGTTTCCGGTCTTTCAATATCAGTTCGTACAAGAGGAAGCGCATCAGTTTGGCATGCCCCGGATAGCGAATGGTTTTATAGTTGAGCGTATCCACTTTTCCTTCGAGCGTTTCACACAAAGTTCCTAATCCGCCCGATGTGCTGAACGCTTCGAATTCCTGTCCTTCAATATTAATTGTTTCCATCCCATCCAGCGAAGGAACCATCTTGCGCTGTCCGTTATGAATGACTTCCGCATCATTGATGTATTCATTGATCACACCCGCCGGTGACCACGTAAACGAATAACCCATTTGCCCGTTCGGATAACGTGGAAGCGCACCCACGCGCAGTTCGATATCACGGAGACGGCTAAACGATTTGGTAAGGTCCGCGCCTACAATGCCGATAAAGCCCGGTGCGAGTCCGCATTGCGGGACCATGGCCGCTTTGGATGTTTCGGCCATTCGGCGGATCGCATGCGTGGTTTCCACGTCTTCAGTCAGATCGAAATAATGGATCCCCAACGAATGCGCAGCCTGCGCCACCGCGAGGTTCAGATGATATGGCAGGCAGGAGACCACGGCGTCTTTGTCTTTTAAAAAACCCAGTAATGATTCGTTATCCTGTATGTTCCCGGTCACGTGATCAAAAGGCAAATGATCGGAACCGTGCTGACTGTCGAATCCTGTTACATTAAATTGTCTGCTGAGCATAGTGCCCACGAGTGACCCGACCTTACCCAGGCCGGTCACGGCAATATTTTTCATGTTTTTATTTTTTGAAAGTAAAAGATAGAAAGTACTACAGTTGCATATGTTCGTCTCCGTTATGGAATGTTGGCACAGGCGCTCCGGAGGAAAGCCATATACGAACAGAGAATTTTTATGGCAGCATTCATAATAGGTGTGCAAAGGTATAGGAAATCATATTTACAAAAAGGGGTTTGTGTACGCGCGACACAAATATTTTCCGCATTCAACAATCGTTAACGCCGTCATCATTACTTCCGGCAATTCAACATCGCGAAGATTTTCTTTTTCTTTCCAAATCCTGATAAATACATCAGCGACGATATTGTGTGACGCGAATCGTTGTTCCGTAATGCAAGTGGCGATATCTGTCAATCGATGTTTGCATACGTGATGCAAAGCAAATAATGCATTTGAGTCACCGTCACACATTTGTCTGAAAAGATCTTGCAATTCCATATTTCGAAATTAGGCATTACTATGTGGCGGCAGCAGGGTGAAATCACCCTTTTTTAGCAAGAAAATCCTCTAAAAAAAAATATTGAAATTTTATAATTTGGTAATGGCATATGCTGCGTTAACTTGATGCATGTATGCAATCCACTCCAAACAATGCGGAACGTTTCGATGTATTCTTTAACAATACCATGGACAAAATCCAGGCTGCGCAAAAACAGCATGGAGGCAATATATCCGCTTCTGTGATGGCGTGCCTGGATATAAGCATTGACGCCATCGCGGCACTTCGCCAACTCGTCGCGGAAGAATCTTTTTCATCGATGGAAGATGAGATCAACTTTTTTAAGGATGTCAAACCATCATTTACCGCGGAACTCATGTACTGGCAAAAACGATATCATATCGAGATGGACAAACCGCCATTTTGTGAAACACACATGATCAAATACTTTGAGCGAAGATTAAAAGACCTGGATCATTTTTTTAAACAACACATCGATTTTTACCGCTACGTGCGGAGTGGTTCCACTGAAATGGATCACTTATACTATACAAGACTTGGAAACAAATCGCCGATGGGCGATGTATTGATGTATGCGGCACATGATCCGTCTTTCTCGACGAGTCGCGATTTGGTGCTTGCGGAAATGATGTGCAACGATCGCATTCGTGCGTTTCTCGATGAGGCGATCGCAGAAATCAATTCACCAAAACGTGAGCCGTCGGATGAACCTGTTTTTAAAATCAGCACCGATTTATCTGTTGCGCATCTCGCGTGCCTGCTCCGTTTGTTGCACGAAGAAAAAATCTGGATGCATCAAAACCAGACCGCGCTGCTCGATTTTTTTGCGACTCACTTTTCTACACGACGACAGGAAGATATTTCTGCGGCGAGCTTAAGAGCAAAATATTACAACATCGAACGATCAACTTCGGAAGTGGTGAAAGATTTACTTTTTAATATGCTGAACAGGTTAAAAAAGCTATAACTGTCAATATTGACAACGAAAAGCGATATTCAATTATTCTTAAGATTAATTAGCTTTTTAATTGCCTGAATAATTTTTGCGCTGCACCTTTTTCCACAGAAGAAATGAAATGCAGTAATCCATGCAACTTTCGTTCATAGTGGCCGGCCTCAGCATGCATTTTGAGTATTCCAAATGCATCCGTTGGTATCGCGGCCCCCCTTTTTTTGGCTAAATGGTATTCAGTTCCAAATTTTTTCATGAAATATATTTCCAGCCTCAAATTCCTTTTTAGTTTCCTTGGAATGCGTGGTAGATTTTTGTCAAAGACGGTTAACCCAGTGACGTATTGTTTATTCCCTCTTAGCATCAATTTTGTTTTATTTTCATTCAATTTGAATCCGTTATCATTGACGATTGCTTCAAAATCTTGAACAGGCGGAAGTGGGTCGTTGGACGAAAAGTAAAGATCATCTGCGTATCGCGTATATGAAATGTTAGCTCCTGCAAAGTTTAGCATATCCTGATCTAATTTTTGTGCGACTAAATTCGCGATGAGCGGGCTTGTACTAAGCCCTTGTACTAAAAATCCGTTGTAGGTAACAAATTTGCTCAGGTAACTGCAGGCATATTTTGGATATCCGAGACTAGCAAGTGCTTTTTCGACCATTTCACTCGTGATAGTTTCAAAAAAATGATGAATATCGATCGATAATATAAATCGCTTCGCCAAATGTACCATGGCGTTGGTACGAATATTTTTTCCCCGAACAAAACCATGAACGCATGAAGGCGGTGTATATAAATCGGTTAAGTGTCCGTTTAAAATTTTAAGAGCATTTCTATAATTGTCCGAGAAAGCGGAGAATATTACCCGATATTCTTTTCGGTTTGTTTTTTTAGGAATGTAAAATTTTCTGATCACCGTCAAATTACACAAACGCTTTGGAACAATGGTTGTCAGACGGTTATCGTATAAAAAAATCTCGTTGTTAAAAAAAGACTTTAAATATTTTGGCTGGCACCTTAAATAATTTGCGAGTTGCGTCCGAGACGTCAATTTCAAAATAGACATAAAATAACGGGGATTCCAATGGGTAAGGAAATAAACTTTTAAGCTGAAGCCGGGCAAGAAATCTCACCCGAAATAATTACCCATTGTTCACCCCGTCAGCAAATCTAGAATTTTTTTTAGTTCTATTCTTCGGGATCCCCTGTTGAAATATACGTCCTCATTAAAGTAATTAATCAGCCCAATTTTGGGTTTTAGCAGGTCGAAATTCTGGACCATTCGCTCAGGAGGCTTTTTTGGGTTTTCGAACAACTGAAATAGCACATAATTCATATAATCACACAGCGACATCATCTTATTAGTTTTTGAGACAATTTCGAATGTGCGCTTTGCCGAACTTGTAACCGATGTGAAAAGTTCCTGTACAATTCTTTTTTGATCCTTATTGCCAATTGTCAGTTGCTCAAAGTAAAATTTGTTCTTGTCGTAATTATTTTGCAGGCGTCCTCTTAATAGTTTGTGCAGGGTCATTTTATAAATTCCATCAGCCTTACACTTAGATAACAGCTCGGAAAAACATTTGTCCTGCTTATTGATAATGACGAAGAAGGCTCGGAAATTCAAGGCAGACAACACAGAATAAAATCTGGCCCGCACGTCTGGATGATTGTCTACCGCATGAAATCCCTGCCTTGCAATGTTATCACTTATTTCAGCAAAATAAGGATCACGCTGTAAGGATTTGACTAGTTGATTCAAACTTTGTTCGATGGATTTCGGTGCATCCGTCCTAACGCATCCGGAAATAAAAACGCGTGAGTTATTCTCCAAATTACCGGATTCGTCAATGTAGAAGTAATTCGTTTTTGTCAATGCAGGCATAAATCAATAAAGAGTTTGATAGAAATGCAATGTAAATGTTTGCGGCTAGATTGTTGTCTCCAATCTTCCACTTCTCAGTCCCTTTTGAAATTTATTTTTCCCTGAATGACTATTAACCACTTGTAAGGCGTTGTGTAACCTCTGTAACTGTTTTTTGCTTCTTTCCGATTGTTCTTTTGCATATCGATTTTAAAAAACTATAGACATGCTACAAGCAATCACCTGGAGCGAATTCCTTTCTTTCTTACTTATTGTTACCATCGCCTATTACGCAGCTGTGTTCCTGGTCTGTTACCGGAAACACCTGCAGCTGCTGCGCGCATTCATATTTCGTTTCACCACGAAGGACCATGCACCGGTTGCGAAAAAAGAAGCCGATCCGAACGACGTTTTCGACCAGGCATCGACGTTAGCTGCCGACCTCCGGCAGATCATCCGCGAGGCAAGTGAAAAAGAAATCCTGCATACCGAATTAAAGTTTGCACTCCGCAGTGAATTAAAAAATTACCAACAATTGAAAAATACAGCCTTCCAAAAAGCCATCAACAACCTCATTCAAAAAGAAGGCAATGATTTTTGTTCCGTTTCCCTCTCGGAGGATGAACTGAATATGCTGTGGAACGGTTGAGAGGCGAACGACTCCTGCGCTCCCTGCCTCCAGGCGGGGAGCAAGGCGGGAGTTTTTTTATGAAAACCAATAAAAGCAAGTGAAAATGATCAGGAGAAAAACGAAACGCTTTTATCAAAGCAAACAAGTGGTTGTCGCATGCTGCGTCGAAAGCATGCTCTTAATGTCCCTGGCCGTAACCGGTTTTGGGCAGGACGGCAACGCCGGCATCAACCAGGCCAACACAACCGTCAGGAGTTATTTTGAATCCGGCACCAATCTGATGTATGCCGTCGGCGCGATTCTCGGGCTCATCGGAGCGATCAAAGTGTACCAGAAATGGAACCATGGGGATCACGACACCGGCAAAGTCGCCGCTGCATGGTTTGGCAGCTGCATTTTTCTCGTGATCGTGGCCACGGTTCTCAAATCTTTCTTCGGCCTGTAATCCATTCTTAAAAAATTTAAAAGTGAAATGTCATGAAATCATTCGTGTGTGTAATCGTGTGTGCATGCCTGTTATATGGCTGCCGGAAACAACAGCCCAACAAAATAATGGCAGACGAAAATCTCTCCCCTTTCCTGGGACATGTCAAAGGTTATTTAAAAGACAGCCTGTCCCCGGCTGATTTTGCAGCGGTCGACTTTCATCAAACGAATGTCAGCCGGTCAGAAAATATTTGCTGGATACAATTGGGAATGATCGGGAAAGATGCGGCCAAAGATTTTATCGTGGTGCAAACCGATACGCTTGGTCATGGTATCACCGGGCGCATCATTCGCCTGGAAAAAAGTGCTGACAGAATATCCAGATTCAACGGCAGGCTCGAAGTACAGTCGCTGCATCGTAGCCCGGTGATCTCTTCGATTATTACTAACGGTTACGTAACAGCGCTGCACCCGCGCCGGTTTGAAACTATTAGCACGAACGGCGTATCAGCTCCGAATATCTTACCAGCGTATGTGCAGGAATTGCCCGAAGTCGTCGTGGTCGGTTATACACCTACGTCAGGTGCGCAGACAATCTACAGGGACTATATTTCATTTCAGCAAATCATCGGCGCTGCGGCCAGTAGCGGAACGAGCTCTCCTTACTCGGGCTTTTATTCGTCTATTGGTGCCAGCGGTGGCAGCGGTGCGAGCGCAGGCGGCCTCCCCCTTGTGCAGGTGAATTATGAAACCAGTTACCTGAAACCCGGTATCGATGTCACGGCTTTTATGAAATGTTTTTCCGGGGTTCCCGACGCAGGCGCCGAATGCTCTATTACGATTTTTACGGATCTGCCCGTCAACAACAATCCGTCGATATTTTTTGACTGGGTGACGGGTGCCACCGGCCATGTTTTTTTGCAGCTGACAAAGGCCACCGGCATGCAATCGGTCACGCAGATCGTTGGCTTCACCGCGCAAAAACCCTTCAGCGCCATCACGACCGACGGACCGGTCGCGGGCAAAGTGGTGGACAACACAGGGCACAAGTACAACGCCTACCTCATGATGGATATTTCCATCGCGCAGTTACGGTCAGCCATAACCGAAATTGAGTTCCTCGCGTCCACGATGTCCTACGACATCGCGCGTTACAACTGTGTCGATTTTGCGCTGCAGGTGATCAATACGATTCGAGGAACCAGTCCCCTCATTATTCCGAAGTACCAAATCCCGGGGCAAACATTTTCCACGAGCAACACACCCGAAGGTTTGTACACGCTGCTCGCCTCTATGAAAGCGGCCGGTGGAACGGAGTCCAGAAATATTGTCACGGGTGGCGTGCTGCATGCGGGCACGAGTCACGGGCCATGTAACTAAATTACTACCGGTTATCAGCAACCGAAAAAATTTTTCTGTGGCGAACACTGTCTATCGTATCAACAAGCACATCAACAAACCGATCGAGTTCCGCGGACTCAAAGCGCAATACATCTGGTGGCTGGCCGCAGGCATGATCGTGTTGCTCCTGATTTTTTCAACGATGTACATCGCCGGGCTCAACGCATTTATCTGCGTTGGGTTCGCGCTTTGTGTCGGCGGCGTGTGGATCGCGTACGTTTACCGGATCAGCAACCAATACGGCGAGTACGGGATGATGAAAAAAATCGCGAGAAGAAAAACTCCCCGCGTTGTGAAGTGCAGGTCCAGAAACCTTTTTACGCTGAATGCAAAACGACTGAACGTCCATTTAAAAAAGACTTGATATTGTTGATTCGCCTCTACTTCACCCCGTGCGAAGCCACGGCATGTTACTTTTTTGAAGGCCCGCACCGCACCACAGGCCAGCCCATTCAAAAAGAAAAATTCCGAAACGCGTGAAATCAAATACAGGCAACTTACTTTTGATTTCAAACACGAAAACATGACCCAGGCTTTCTCCGTCCGCGGTGCAGAAAAAGAAGACGCTAAAAAAATATTCGAATTTATCTGTGCGCTGGAAGAGAAAACATTTAACTACCAGGAGTTTTTCATTCATTACCGCAACGCGATTTCCGCAAACTATAATATTTATCTTGTCGCCACTACGGAGGGTGGTGAAGTGATCGGGTTCATCAGTTGTCACGGGCAGATCCTGCTGCACCACAACGGGATGGTGTTCGAAGTGCAGGAATTGTTTGTCGACGCGCCGTACCGGAAAATGGGCGTCGGGAAATTACTGATGCGCGCGCTGGAACTGCAACTGGCCAAGCGGGAATATGTGGCGCTGGAAGTAACGGCGAACATCAAGCGAACGGAGACGCATGATTTTTATGTGCGGAATGATTTT
>Ga0068860_100004430_pt1 | contig 14338 bp, 16 predicted proteins | sample KBSSwiS32_FD_66597 | JGI IMG/M metagenome (GOLD analysis project Ga0068860, IMG submission 66597) | Switchgrass rhizosphere microbial communities from Kellogg Biological Station, Michigan, USA - KBS Switchgrass S3-2 | ecosystem: Host-associated > Plants > Roots > Rhizosphere > Soil ... | reverse complement strand
GCTGTGGCATTTTCCGGCCGATCCGCAAACCAGCCGATCTCGGCCAGGCCGCGCACGAGCAGGAACAGCGGCAACATGGCCAGATCTTCCTCAGAGATGGGCCTGACTTTGCGATATCCCTCGACGCACGCAGCGTAGTAAGCGCCAAACTCCGGGAGTTCCTGACATGAATGGCGTGGCACCGAGATTCACGGCGGCTTCGAGCAGTGTGTGATCATGCTTTTCGAGATTCGAATAGAGCGGCAGAATCATGAACGGCAGATAGGAATAGACGATGCCGATGTACATGGCAAAGTCCGTCTGCATCATCACGAGGGGCTCGTGAATCACGCCCACGCCCATCAGGACATTGTTGATCAGACCGTTATTGCGCAAGAGACCCGATACTGATCGATCCGATATTTACTCGCGATGCGATACTTAACGCGAACGCAGGCAGCCGATAGCCATTCCTCGAATCAAGACCAACTTGCCCGTCCGTGTTGATGTGTTCGCCAGCTTTCAGGCACGTCAGCGGCGGCAAGTGTGCGTTGCTCGTGGCTAAAACCCGAGCACCTGCAGGCAGTTCCGGAGAAGCGATTTGTCATGTTCCTGCAGTCCGCTTGCTAATTCGTGTGCGGTAACTCGGGTCAACGTGCCGATGATTGCCGGCCTGGAGTGCCTTGTTGGGTGCGCCGCAGGTAGATGCGTGATGTGGCTTGAATAAGAACAGCACACGCCAGCGAAGTGACAAACGCAAGGGCAATGCCCAAGGGTGGCAAGGCCAACGACAAGACCAAGCAGAAGATGCCAAACGCGTAGTAGCCAAGCACCATGCCGCGCAGCAGGCTAACAGCGAACCCAGCGCCAGAATGACGATGCGAAAAAACTACCAGCACCGACGACATGATGGGGAACATGGCGAACACTCCGCTGAGCTGCGGTCCTAGACGCGACGAAAAATGCGTGACGAGAAGCACCAAGACTGCTCCTGCCACCATGCGTAAATAGATGTCATTGGCTCGCGCCGATGAGGTCGTGGCAGAAATTGCTAGGACAGGGAAAAGCATCGGTGCAACAAGCAGGGCGCTGAATACTGCCGCAGCGGCCACAAACAGCGTTGGCGCCCAAAGACTTAAGCAGATAACCGCCACAAGATACGTGGCGAAGCCTGCAACCAGGCTGATGCCCCATGAAAAGCGCGTAGCTGCCCAAGCGCAGCTGATGCCAAAAACAAGGATGGCCAGCACCGCAGAAAGGGTTGCGGCAGCAGCATTTGCAGCAAAGGACGACCCTTGCTCAAGGGCTATAAAAAATAGAATGGGCGCTGATACAACAGGAAACGCCGATAGCCAACCTGCGACAGACGGCCCCCAGCGACGTCCAACGAGAGTGACTCCGCCGATCAGCGACGGAACCAACGCCAGCTTTAAACCGAGTACTACGCTCATAAACCCCTTTTCGTAAGCGCCCAACGACCGAATGAGCGGCCCGCAAAGAGGAGGAGCATCGCTCTTTGCGGGCGTCCGTCAACGACAATTAGAACCCGGCAGGACATTGTTGGGTCAGATGGACGCTAGCGGGCAGGATGCTGCCTGGTGGACTGCAATGGATCTCTGTGGCCTTCAGTGGAATGGGTCGCGGAGACAGGATTTGAACTTGCGACCCTCTGCTCCCAAAGCAGATGCTCTATCAGGCACTGCATCAGTCAAGCCCGGGGGCTTGGTGCGACGTCGATGTTAAGCCGACCCTGAATCCAATAGCCGGTCCGGATTGCCGTTCGCGATAGGAATGGTAACTGGGAGGCACTTGCTCGAAGGGGCGCAAATTTATCTGCTTTCTCATCGTTGTCGGGCCGCATTTTTGGCCTAACTACACTAGGAGGACACAAAAATCTTGGCTACTGTGAGGCTCTGGAGTCAACTCTGAACGGAGCGATGTCGAGGAATCTATGGGACAACGAGTGTTGATACCACTGCCCGGCCTAGGCACGTTGTCCCTCGAGGAGGAAACATACCGTCGCGCACTGGAGGAAGGTGCCAGATTCAATCTACCTCCAGAACCCTCCGAGGATTCGAACGAGCGTTTACTCAATTCAAAACAGTTGGCTGAGGTCCTGCAAGTTCCCGTCACGTGGATAGAGCAGCAGGCCCGCGAAGGCAACATTCCATCTCTGCCATGCGGGCGCAGGCGAAGGTATCGCCGGTCAGCAGTTGAAGCGGCAATAAAACAGCGGAGTATCAACACAAACTCTCCGTAATGATGTTAGTCTCAGCGACTGTCACTACGTCATGGGAGATCCTCCATGATCAAGCGAGCGCCGCTGAAAAAAGACCCGAAAGGCTCGTGCAGCCGATGGCACGTCGTTGTCTACAACAAGGAGACAAAGAAGCGCGACTGGCACACCGTTCGCGGCACGAAAGACGACGCAAAGGCACTCAAGCGTAAATTTGAAAGCGCAAAGCGCGACGGCGACTACACAGGTCCGCTCGAACGCAAGAGCTTCGAGGAAGTCGCCAATCTGTTCCTGGATGACCGACGCGCCAACAATCGCCGCTTCAGCACACTCGAGGAATATGAGACGGAGCTCAGACTGCGCCTCTTGCCTCAGGCGGAGGAAAAACTGCCCAAGCTCGGGCCCCGTAACATTCGCAACATCAAGCGCGCAGACATGAAGGCCCATTTCAACGCGCTGCGAAAGAACGGATGCACCGTATCGCAAGTCAACAAATCGATAAAAGCCGCGAAGGCGATCTTCACGTATGCGTTCGACTGCGAGTACATCACCGCTAACATTATGCAGCGCTACCCGAAGCTGCAACGCGTGCAGGGCGAACGGACCGCCAACCGGGGTGTCTTTACCGAAGTTGAGTTGCAGGCGATCTTTGAATGCACAACGCCGTTTGAGTTGGCATTGACCGGCACACTCAGTATCTCGGGACCGCGTCCCGGCGAGATTTATGCCCTTGACTGGTCGTGCGTATATCTCGACGTAGAGAAGCCCTACTTTCGCATCGAGCGGACGTGGTGCTCGAAAGGCTTCCGCTTCTATCCGCCCAAGACCGCCGCAGGCCGACGCACCGTGCCCATTTCGGCTTGGCTCGCGAATGTCTTGCGCGCGCACCGGGCATGCTCGGGCGGCGAGGGACTCGTTTTTCCGAGCGAGGTGGGCACCCCCCTCAACAAAGCAAACGTCCGCAAGCGAGTCTGGATACCGCTGTTGATGCGAGCGAAGGTTCCCTATCGAGACCTCTATTCGCTGCGCTGGACGTTCGTCAGCCTGGCCCGCGCCAGCGGGGAAGTGCCGTTCAACGTCTCTCGCGTCATCGGCCACGCCCGCAGCACGATCGTCGATACGATCTATGCGCACACCGTCGAATCGGGCGCGGCGGGGGTCAGCGAAAGTGTCGCGGTACGGGCCGGCCTCAAACCATCGGTGCCACCCGAGCCGCCCAAGCCAACGCCGCCGAGCGGTCCGCCGAGCCTGCGCGTCATCGACGGCGGACGGTCTGTTCGCACTGAAAATCAGCGGGACGTTAGAAAGCCGATAGAAAACGCCCTGGACAGGACGCCCAAGGAAGCCACAAGTGATTGAATTTACTGGCGGAGCGGACGGGACTCGAACCCGCGACCCCCGGCGTGACAGGCCGGTATTCTAACCAGCTGAACTACCGCTCCGGCTAGAGGGGGGCGAATCCTAGCCGATTGGCGAATGGGGGTTCAAGCTATTTCGAGCCCTATGTTTGCAAAGCACCGGCCGCCGCCGCTCGAAGGACCTTGCCAAGCGATTTCATGAACTTAGCCTCAGAACAGCGCAACGAGCAGGGTTGCGGCCAGAACCAGCATCGTTACGCCGATGATCGTATCTAGCACCTGCCATGCGCGCGGCGTGCGAAATACCGGTCGAAGCAGTCGCGCCCCAAAGCCCAGGGTGCTGAACCACGCGCCGCTTGCCGCTGCGGCACCTCCGACGAACCAGAAGCGAGCGTCTGTGGGTTGGCGAGCGCCAATGGAGCCGATCAGAAGAACCGTGTCGAGATAGACGTGCGGGTTCAGGAACGTGAAGCCCGCTACTTGGGCGACGGCATTTCGAATGGTGAGGCGGCGGGTGCCCTCGGCGACGTCCATCGAGGTGGCGCTTCGTGCGCGGGCGAGAGCTCGAAAGCCGTACCAAGCGAGAAAGACCGTGCCGGCGGCAGTTAAGAAGAGCGTGAGGTGGGGAGCTTGGCCCAGCACGGAGGAGACACCGGCCACGCCGGCGCTGATCAGCAGAAGATCGGCGAGCGCACAGAACGCGACGATGAGCAGAACGTGTTCACGCCTCAGACCCTGTCGGAGCACGAAGGCGTTCTGAGCGCCGATGGCGACGATCAACGTTGCGCTGACGGCGAACCCGGTGGTGAAGGCTGAGATTGGCATGGGCAAAAGCTTGCAGTCCTACCCCACCTTAATCCAGTTAAACTTACTGTATTCGGTTAAGGACAGCTAAATATGCTGGACTACGCTTCGCTATCGGCAGTGACAGTGGTTATCAGAGAGGGCAGCTTCGAAGGCGCTGCCCGCGCGCTCAATGTCACACCTTCTGCAATATCGCAGAGGGTTAAGCAGTTGGAGGAGCGTGTGGGAGGTGTTTTGATTGTCCGCGGGCAACCCTGCACTGCAACGGAGATGGGTCGGTTGATCTGCCGGCATGTTGAGCAGGTTGGAATGCTGGAGCATGAGTTGCATGGAGCGCTACCACGCCTGGCGCCACTCGAATCTCAGGACGAAAGGGTAACCATACGTGTTGCCGTTAATGCTGACAGCCTGGGGACATGGTTCATTCAGGCGATGTCCAAGTTCCTGGAGACTGATCGTGCGCTGTTGGATGTCGCTATCGACGATCAGGAGCACACACAAGAGTGGTTACGCACCGGTGATGTGTTGGCTGCCGTCACGGCTGATCCGCAGCCGGTGCAGGGATGCGAGAGTATTCCGATCGGGAAATTGAAATATTGCGCGGTGGCTAGCCCGTCATTCGTGCAAAAGCACTTCGCTGACGGCGTAACCGCGGCCGCGCTGGCCGCGGCGCCGAGTTTGAGATTCAACCGGAAAGACCATTTGCAGACGCGTTGGGTACGCGCTGTGTGCCGGCGGAACGTTGATATCCCGTCGCATTGGATGGCCTCGACGCAGGCATTCACGGACGCAAGCGTGGCGGGAATCGGGTGGGGCATGAATCCGCAGGCGATGGTGGCGCCACATTTGCGGGATGGATCACTCGTGGAGCTCGTGCCGGGCCGCCTGCTGTCAGTGCCACTTTTTTGGCAGCATACGCGGCTGCAAATGCCGATGTTGGCGCGGTTGACGAAGGCGGTCGTCGCGGCCTCACGCGCGGCACTGAAGTGATAGTGCCGTTGCGAATCGGGCGCGCCGCATGTTGTCGCCGCGCGTGCGCACTGAAGCGGCGCACGTTGATACGCATGCGAGGCTTACTACGCGGGCGGCCATGAATCCCATCGCCGCGGCCGGCGGTGGCGAATCGAACAGGGAGCGCAGCGCCGCCAAGCCAGCGACAATGAAGTAACCGGCCGATGGCGGATCGAAAAGGCGGTCCACATCCCACCCTTCACGAGCAGCACCACAGTACTCCATACTCCCGCAATGGCGAACCGAACCGGCAGTGCTGACCTTCCGCTTCACAGCGGATTTGTACCGCCGTGGCTCGTCACGAGAATGGCGTCCCTCGGGCGCGTCATCGTAGAAGCGATCGTTCACCACTATGGCCGCGACGAGTTGCTTCGTCGCTTGGCACACCCCTTTTGGTTTCAGTCATTTGGCGCGGTGATGGGGATGGATTGGCATTCGTCGGGAATCACGACGAGTGTAATTGGCGCGCTCAAGCGCGGACTCTCACCCATTCAAAGCGAGCTTGGTTTGTACGTGTGTGGCGGACGCGGCAAACACTCGCGCCGGACCCCGGATGAGCTCATACAGGTCGGCGAGCTAACAGGACTGGATGCCGTGCCGCTCGTGCACGCCAGTCGGCTCGTGGCGAAGGTTGACAGTGCTGCCGTTCAAGACGGATTCGACTTGTATCTTCACTCGTTCATCGTCACCGACGATGGGAAGTGGTGCGTGGTGCAACAAGGAATGAGCGACGCTCGTCGGGAAGCACGCAGGTATCACTGGCTGTCGGAAGAACTGCAGAGCTTCCTCGATTCGCCGCACGCGGCAATTGAAGGGAAAAACAAAGGGGTCATTGTTAATTTGGCGGACGTGCGGGCTGCGCGTAATCGCGCGGCTGGGCTCGAGCTGCTCCAGGATGGACCTGATCTGCCGATTGCAATCCTGAAGCGCTTGCGCGATAGCGCCGACGACCGAAAGGTCGACCTGACGCGCCGGCCCAGCCACCATACGCCGAGCCACGGCAACATCAGGCAAAACAAACTCGGCCAAGGCAACACTGCTCTCAGCCTCTTCCCCGAGCTCGACACGCCGCCACTTCCAGTGGCAACAAAGGACGTTCCACCCCTGCCCCATCTTCACATGCCCGCCCATCACTACGTACGAGCGTCGGACGTAGTGTTGCGAAGACTACATGGCGTGCTTGCCGCCGCGGCCGATCGAGGGCCGAAGGACTTTACCGAGTTGCTGCTGACACCCGGCGTCGGTGCGCGAACGGTGGCTTCACTTGCGCTCGTGGCCGAAGTGGTTCATGGCACGCCATCGCGATTCTCGGATCCAGCGCGCTTCTCGATGGCACATGGTGGAAAGGACGGACACCCGTTTCCGGTGCCGCTGCGTGTCTACGATGAAACCATCCGCGTGCTGAAGAGCGCGGTGGATCGAGCGAAGTTGGGGAATGCAGATCGCTTGCACGCGATTCAACGCCTCGACAACGAATCCCGTGCGTTGGAAAGGGCGGCGTCCGGCCCAACGTTCAATGAGTACGTGAGGACTGAGCGCGAGAGGTCTCCCGATTACGATGGTCGGACGGTGTAACAACCGGTCAAAGCTTCCGCGGACTGACGAGGACTCCATCCTCATCACAATAAATCCAACTCCCCGGCACAAACTCCACCCCACCAAAGCTCACCGGCACATCGACCTGCCCCGCCCCGTCCTTCTTACTCTTCCAGGGGTTAGACCCCAGCGCCTTGATACCAATATCGAGGTCAGCCAAGGCCACCGAGTCGCGAATGACACCCCAGATCACGAGCCCCGCCCAGCCGTTCTCCTGCGCCATGCCAGCTATCAGATCGCCGACCAGCGCGGAGCTCAGGGACCCGCCACCGTCCACCACCAGGACGGCGCCATTGCCAGGAGTGCTCACTGTCTGCTTGATCAAGGCATTGTCGTTAGCGCACTTGATGGTCCGAATCGGCCCATGGAACCGTGAGCGCTTGCCGTACGAACGAAACTGCACTTCGCAGCTCCGAACAACATGGGCATGTGCATCGACGAGGTCGGCCGTCACAAAGTTCATCTGTTTTTCTCACCCTTGTTCAAAAGTCACTGGGGGCCGACGATGTTGCGAGCGCAGCTCAGCTGGCAATCACCTTCCGGAGATTCTCTTCAGCATCGCGTCCGTATCGTTTCGCTAAACGCTTCACCAGATCAACATCGAGGGATGTTCCCGCAACTGACACAGTATTGGCAGCGTCGGCCAAGTCTTTTGGGCCACCCGCGAAGACCTTCATTGCGACAAAATCCTCTGGGCCTATAACCCGCAGCGACATTCCTTGAAACGGAACAGTGATTGCGCGCGAGAATGCATCCATCTCCAATCCGCGTAATCCGATCAACAGGTCTACTCTGTTTCTGAAGCTGTCGGTTAACTGCAGCAGCGCCGAAATCGGGTCTTCGAGGTCACCGACATGCAGTTCGGTCTCAAAGCCTGCGTCGACAAACATCTTCTCGAGGTCGGGCGCCCGTTGCGAAGCCAATGAGAGCACCGCGTCGGCATCAACGCTGGCACGCACAACACCGTGGATCGAGGCAGCCATCGCGCCGATTACGGCGTAATCGATCTGTTCGCGCGTCAGAACGTCAACAGCGTCGAGAAGAAGCAATGCGGATTGGCCTCTGCCCGTCGTTCTCACGCCGACGCCTTCAGCTTGGACAATCTGATTTTCACGCCACTAGCATGCAGTTCCATCACGAGCTGGCAGTGGGCGAGAAATGCTTCGAGCCGCTGCTCGGGCGTCATCCGCTTGGCATCGGCAATTAGTGCCAATCGAGCCTCTTTCGCAATCTTCGATTCCATGGCCACAAGTGTAACAAGCCCGCGCGCGGCCGCGGACCACACCCTGAAGGGATACTCCCCGCACGTCACAACCAATTGATTTTAAAGCCAATCGTGCCGACACAATCCGGCACCGTGTGATACTTTCCCCGCCACTCGGTATATATCCACATGACCCTGGAACAGGCAATCGCAGGCACGGGAGCCGAGGAGCTGGATTGGGAGGCGGTGTACGCCGACCAGGCGCCGCGCGTTTACAACTACTTCCGGTTCCGGCTGGGTCGTGAGGCGGACGTCGAAGACCTCACCGCACGCACATTTGAAAGAGCCTGGCGGTCGCGCGCTCAGTACCGCCGCGACCTTGCCGGCTTCTCCACCTGGCTCTTCAAGATCGCGCAGAACGTTCGAATCGACTACCTGAAGTCGCAGCGCGGGCAGCACCTGCCGCTAGACGCCGCCGATGATCTCGCGGCCGATGGCTCACCCGAAACGGACGCAGAGCGTGAGTCCGATTTGGCGCGCCTCAAAAGGCTCACCAGAGACCTCCCGGACCGTGAGCGCGAATTAATCGCGCTCAAATACGGCGCCGCCATCAACAACCGGCTCATCGCTCAGCTCACCGGGCTGAGTGAATCGAATGTCGGAACCATCCTGCATCGCGTCGTACAGACGTTGCGAAGTCGATGGTAATCGGAGTGCAGCAATGAACGACGACTTCCTCCATCGAATACGTACCGAACCACCGCCCGATTTCCTGGCGCGGCTGAAGGCGCGACTGGATCTGCAACCGCCACCCGCGCCGGCGGCGCCCGTCGGCTCGACACTCAAAAAGGTATTGCTCGGCCTGCTTCTGAGCGGCTGCGTTTTTGCAGTGACGCTGATGCTGCTCAACCGAACGCAGACGCAAGCGCCTGCACCGGTGACGGTCAGCAGTAAACAAACTCCCGAAATCGGGAACCAGCCTCCAAAACCAGCGGTCGTACCAAGGACAACAGAGTCAAAACCACCGAAGGTGAACCGCATTGCCGACGCGAGACCCACCGCCCTCGCTCGCCCGGCATACAGCTACATGACCATAAAGTCGCTGGAGCCCTATCTCCAGCAATTGATGTCCCGTGGAGAGGGTGGTCGGGCGATCGTCGCCTCCGAATCGTCGACTGCGACGCTCACGCGATTCTGTGGGCCAGAAAAGATCGACGATCCAACACCGTTGTATGCGCTCGTCACCCGGCGGATGACGAGCTCCGAATTGAAAACCTGCACGCGCAATTGGGTAAAAGTCAAAGAGATGCTCATCGGCCACCAGGCCATCGTGCTCGCCCGCAGCAAACTCTACGGCAGCTTCAACCTGACACCCGCGGAAGTCTTCCTGGCGCTCGCCGCCGAAGTACCGGATCCAACGCAGCCCGGCAAACTGATCCCCAATCCGAACAAGATGTGGAGTGACGTCAGCAGCTCGTTGGAAAGAGAGCCCATCGAATTCTATGGCCCGGAGATCTCTTCACCAGCCGCGGTCGCCTTTCGCGAGATCGTTCTCGAACCGGGCTGCCGCGCATTGACAACAGCCGAGAAGTGTCCGGAGCTGCGCAAAGACGGCGTCTACACCGAAGCGCAACCCATTTCTACCGACATGCTGTTAAAGCTGCAGTTGAAGCCAAATGCCATCGGCATCCTCGCCTACGGCTCCCTGTTCCGGGATTCCAACGACCTCACTGCAACTCCCATTCAGGGCGTAGTGCCGACAATGGAAACGATTATCGACGGCAGCTATGCCGGCGCTCGTCCGCTGTACTCGTACTTCAACGAGGACGCGGGAGGCCCACCGGCCTGGCACATGTTCAGCTCGTATCTGAGCTCCATGCTGAGTGAACGCTTTGCCATCATTCCATCGGAACGGAGTCAACCATGAAGTCGAGCATCGCAATCCTGGCCGCACTGACAATGACGAACGTCTCGATCGCTGCGGATGAACCTGACAACGGCATCCCTGTTACGGACATAATCACTTCGGTTGCTCACAAAACCAATCACAAATTCGTGGTTGATCCGCGGGTGAACGCCCGGGTGCGCCTGATCGGCGAAGAGCCTTCCCAGGTTTCCTACAACGAGCTGTTGACCATCCTGGAGGTGCACGGCTACGTTACGGCGGAAAGCACCGGGTATATTCTCGTCCTGCCGGATGCCGCCGCTCGGCAGAGTGCGCAACCCCAGCTGACGGGCGACAACAAATACCCCGACGCGCAGATCGTCAACTACACATTTCAGCTTCAGAACATACCAGCGGCTCAACTGGTCCCGATACTGCGGCCGCTACTGCCCCAGTACGCGCATCTCGCGGCTTTTCCATGCTCGAACACGCTGCTGATGGTGGATCGCTACGCCAACGTCAAACGAATACAAGCCATCATCAAGACTCTCGACGTGGGTTCTGCGTACAAGGCTGAGAAGTGCGGGATACCGGCTCCCGACAAACGCAGCGATTCTTAACACCCTTCAGCACCCCGGTCAGTGGCGACAGGCGCCGGCAGCGGATACGCTAGCCGGCTATGACTACCGCAGACTCGCGGCCGCTGGCCGCCGCAACTGACACCACCCAGGCCCGTAACTCACCCCAGCGAGTCCTGTTCGCCAGCCTCATTGGCACGACGATCGAGTTCTTCGACTTCTATATCTACGCCACGGCGGCGGTGCTCGTTTTCCCCAAGCTGTTTTTTCCCGCCAGCGATCCCAGCGCCGCCACACTTCAGTCATTTGCCACCTTCGCACTGGCCTTCTTCGCGCGGCCCGTAGGCTCAGCGATATTCGGCCACTTCGGCGATCGCATCGGCCGCAAAGCCACGCTCGTCGCTGCACTTTTGACGATGGGTCTTTCAACAGTCTGCATCGGACTCCTACCCACCTACGCGCAAATTGGCGTGTTCGCTCCTTTGCTGCTCTCGCTCATGAGACTCGGGCAAGGCTTGGGACTGGGAGGCGAATGGGGCGGCGCGGTGTTGCTTGCCACGGAAAACGCACCTCCTGGTAAACGAGCGCTGTATGGAATGTTTCCGCAGCTCGGTGCGCCAATCGGGTTCATTTGCTCGTCCGGCACTTTCCTGTGGCTGACGACAGGCCTCAATGATGAGCAACTCCTGAGCTGGGGCTGGCGCGCGCCCTTTATCGCCAGTTCCCTGTTGGTGTTCGTCGGCTTGTATATCCGATTAAAACTAACCGAAACACCCGCGTTCAAACAGGCGATTGACAACCACGAGCGCGTCGAGGTGCCGATGCTCGAGGTTATCAGCAAACACCCGGGCACTCTGATCCTCGGCATGTTTGGCGCAACAGCGACCTTCGTCGTCTTCTATCTGATGACGGTATTTGCACTGAGCTGGGGAACCTCCAAGCTCGGCTATCCGCGTCCGCAGTTTCTGATCATGCAGATGATCGGCGTTCTGTTCTTCGCCGCGACCATTCCGCTGTCGGCGTGGATTGCAGACCGTAAAGGACGCTTCAACACATTGATCGGCGCAACAGCACTCATCATCGTCTTCGGACTGTCTCTCGCGCCCCTGCTGGGTTCGGGGACGCAAGCAGGTATCCTGGCGTTTCTATGCATCGGGCTCGCGCTCATGGGGTTCACCTATGGTCCCCTTGGAACGGCATTAGCCGAATTATTCCCTACCGCAATCCGCTACACGGGCGCCTCGCTGACGTTCAACCTGGCAGGGATCGTGGGCGCCTCCCTGACACCTTACATAGCCACCTACCTGGGGAACACCTACGGCCTACCCACCGTTGGCTACTACCTGTCAGGCGCAGGTATAGTCACCCTCATCGCCCTCATTGCCATCAGGTCCCGCAATGCGCTGGAAAACTAACGGCATCCGCGTCGTCAGACACAATGAGCTGGATGCCAGGACAGCCCAAACTCTCGGGATGCAACGCCGAGCGGCGGTCACCACCGAAAGCACTGGCGCGTCCAAACTCTGGGCCGGCACGGTCACCATCGAGCCGAAAGCCAAAACCGGCGCTCATCATCATGGCGACCTCGAAAGTGTCATCTATGTGGTGAATGGAGTCGCCCGCCTGAGATGGGGTGACCGGTTGGAGTTCGTGGCCGAGGCTGGCCAGGGAGACTTCATCTACGTCCCGCCGTACGTGCCACATCAGGAAATCAACGCCAGTGATGACCTGCAACTCCATTGCGTTCTGACACGAAGTGGCCAACAGGGGTTGGTGGTCAACCTGGACATCGAGCCCGTCGAAGTCCCCGAGCTCGTCCGCTGGGTCGACGACCTCCACAAGTGAGCCCTCACGGCCCGGGCTCGAGGCCCGGCCGCTCAGCGAATATCCAGAATCTTGTGCGTCTGCAGGCTCAACCGCCATTGCGGATGAGCCAGGCAATACTCCAGCGCCAGCTGGGTATTGTCGGCCTTGGAAGCGCTATCCATCGGCTGCAGAAAGAAGTGATCAAAGTCCAACTTCTCAAAGCGCGAGGGCTCCGCCCCCACCTGCGGAAATACCAGCTTCAGCTCGTTGCCCTTCAACACCCGCAACTCACTGCCCGACTTCGGGCTCACAGTCAACCACAACTTGCCGGGAGGCGGATCCACTGTGCCGTTGGTCTCGACAGCAACAGTCCAACCCGCGTCATTAAACAGGCTCACCAAGGGCGCATCGAGCTGCAACAACGGCTCGCCACCGGTACAAACAACAAACGGCTGGCCACCACCAGACTGGGGCCAGTGACCGACCACCGCGGCAAACAAATCAGCCGCCGTACGAAACTTCACGCCCCCCACGAAATCAGTGTCACACCAACGCGAACAGCCCCCGGGTCCCTTCTCGCGATCGCGCTCCAGGCCGGTCCACAAGTTGCAACCGGAGAAGCGCAGAAACACAGCCGGGCGGCCCGCATGGGCGCCCTCGCCCTGCAAGGTGTAAAAAATCTCTTTGACGGCGTAGGTCATCGCAACGGGCCGGACAATATTCGGGCAGCCAGCGGATCCGGCTTCCCGAGCTGTGCAAATCCCTTCGCACGCAAAGTGCACGAATCACACAGCCCGCACGGAACCCCATTGGAGTCAGGGTCATAGCAACTACTGGTCAGTCCGTAGTCGACCCCCAGCGCCAGCCCGCGTGCAATGATCTGCGCCTTGCTGAGCTCAATCAGCGGTGTATGAATCTTCAACCGCTGACTTCCCTCCACCCCGGCCTTGGTGGCGAGGTTGGCCATGCGCTCATACGCCTCGATGAACTCCGGGCGACAATCCGGGTAGCCGCTGTAGTCGAGCGCATTGACCCCGATAAAAATGTCCTGGGCACCGAGCGTCTCGGCCCACCCGAGCGCAAACGACAGGAAGATGGTGTTGCGCGCCGGCACATAGGTGATGGGAATGCCCTTGGACATCGCTTCCTCGGAGCGCCCCTTGGGCACGTCGATGTCCGCCGTCAGTGCCGACCCGCCGAATTGCCGCAGATCGATATCCACGATGACATGCTTTCGCACGCCCATCGCAGAAGCAATCCGCTTGGCGAAATCGAGCTCAACGACATGCCGCTGCCCGTAGCGGAAGGACATGGCGTAAGGCTCGAAACCCTCGGCTCGAGCAATCGCAAGGGTAGTGGTCGAGTCCAGTCCCCCACTGAGGAGGACCACGGCGCGTTTTGAGGCAGGGAGGGGCTGGTTCACAGCCCCAAACTCTACTTAAGCGCTTCGTTCAGCACAAACGCCAGCCGCACACCGGCCTTGCTCAACTGGTCTGCCACGACGCCCTTGGCGTTCGTCACATAGGAAGCGGGAAGCGTATACAGCCCCTTCGAGTCGGGCGCGGGCAGCGGACCGTACGTGTTCACCTTGGAGATCGCGTAAGTCTCGATCGCCCAGTCATTGGCCGTACCCTTGGACCACTGCGACCGCTTGGCGACCGTGATTTTCCTGATGAGCTTGTTCGCGACCGTGGTCTCGGTCCTGCCCTGGAGCGCCACAAACTGCGTATCCCAGAAGCCGTGCAACTCGCCCGAGCTCTTGCCGGCACTCCTGGGCAGCGCCGGCACAGCCTTCACCTTCTTATTGTTGCCGCCACGGTCGTTGTCGTCGCTGGAGTGCAACGGTTGGTGCAGGTCGCCAACGAAGTGCAGAATAAATTG
>Ga0068860_100004428_pt1 | contig 14340 bp, 12 predicted proteins | sample KBSSwiS32_FD_66597 | JGI IMG/M metagenome (GOLD analysis project Ga0068860, IMG submission 66597) | Switchgrass rhizosphere microbial communities from Kellogg Biological Station, Michigan, USA - KBS Switchgrass S3-2 | ecosystem: Host-associated > Plants > Roots > Rhizosphere > Soil ... | reverse complement strand
GACGACCCGGCGATGTTCTTCGCGTCCAGCCACCAAAGTCCGCTCTATCCCGGCAGCGGCACGCCAGCGGAACGTGGCGGCAGCGGCAATATCGTCAATGCTCCCCTTCCCCCCGGCGCAGGCAGCGACGAGTTCCGTGCGGCATGGCGCGAGGACCTACTGCCGGCCATCGCGGAATTTGCGCCAGACCTTGTTCTCATTTCGGCGGGGTTCGATGCCCACCATGCAGACCCGTTAGCCCAGATGCGGCTGAATGCTGACGACTATACATGGATCACCGAGGAGCTTTGCACGCTCGCCGCCGTCAGCGCCCGGGGCCGCGTAGTCTCGCTGCTGGAAGGTGGCTATGATCTGGAAGCGCTGGCGACATGTTCTGCCGCCCACGTAGCGGCGCTTGCACGAGCCACCATGCCGGCATGATCGCAAAATTCCCAATTGGTCGCAATTTGTCGCATCCGCGAAGAGCGATCTTGCAGATGCGAAAGATTGGCTGGATAGGTTAACCTCACAGCATCCAAGGTCATTCGATTGAAACGCAGCCATTCCCGCAGCCGCGCGGGCCGCCGCCCTTATGCGCTGGCGCTGGTCCTGACGGCGCTTTCGCTAACTGCCTGCTCGAACAGCTCTGAGACGGAGCAGCAACGTCCGCCTGCGCAAGTAGGGTTCATCGTTGCCGGAACCAGTGCAGTGCCGCTTGCCGTCACTCTCAGCGGACGCACCGTCGCCTACGAGACATCTGAAGTCCGGCCGCAAGTCAGCGGGGTAATCCGCAAGCGCTATTTTTCCGAGGGCGCCTATGTGCGCGCGGGACAGCCGCTGTTTCTGGTCGATCCCAGCCTGTATCAGGCTTCGGCCAATCAGGCTTCCGCCAATCTGGCCAGCGCCCAGGCCAGCGCCGATGCGGCGGTTGCCAAGGCCGATCGATATCGTCCGTTGGCGGACATGGAGGCGATCGCACGGCAGGACTATGTGGATGCTGCCGCACAGGCACGCGTTGCCCGCGCCGCTGTCGCCCAGAACGCGGCCGCTCTGGAGACGGCGCGGATCAATTTGCGCTTCACCACGGTCCCAGCCCCGATCAGTGGCCGCATAGGTCGCGCGCTGGCCACGGTGGGCGCGCTTGCCAGCGCCAGTCAGACGGAACCGCTGGCGGTCATCCAACGCACCGATCCCATATACGTTGATATGCGGCAATCGGCGGCCGACCTGACTGCGCTGCGCCGCAAGCTCGCCGAGGGCGGCGTCAATGCCGGAAGCACGGCCGTGCGCCTGAAGTTCGATGACGGCAGCGACTATCCGCTGCCCGGCACCGTGCAGTTCTCGGAAGTCACTGTTGATGAGGCCACCGGCACGGTTGCTTTGCGCGCCGCCTTTCCCAACCCGGAAGGATTGCTACTGCCAGGCATGTTCGTAAGCGCCGTATTTGATCAGGCGACCGATCCTGCCGCGATCCTGATCCCGCAGAACGCGGTACTGCGCGATTTTGACGGTTCCGCCTATGTCATGGTGGTAAGCAACGACAACAAGGCAGAGCGCCGCAAGGTAACGTCCGAGCGGACGCACGGCCCCAATTCGGTCATCACCGCTGGTCTGAAAGCAGGCGACAAAGTGATCGTTCAGGGTCTCAACGGACTGAAGCAGGGCGCTGCGGTTGTTGCGAAGCCTGCGGCGAGTCCTCAGAAGATCGCGCGCCCGGCTCCTGGCTCGGCCAAGGGCGGCTGATCCCGGAATGTCGCGCATTTTCATAGACCGGCCGATCCTGGCCTGGGTGCTGGCCATCATCGTCATGCTTGCCGGCGCAGGAGCACTCGCCAACCTGCCCAACGAGCAATATCCGGATATCGCACCAACGCAGGTCAATATCCGGGCCAGCTATCCCGGCGCCTCGGCCCAGACGATCGAGAACAGCGTCACCCAGATCATCGAGCAAAACCTGACCGGGATCGACGGGCTGCTCTATTTCAGTTCCCAATCGTCAAACCGCGGGCAGGCCTCCATCAGTGCAGTGTTCGCCAAGGGTACAGACGCGGACATCGCGCAGGTGCAGGTCCAGAACAAGGTCCAGTCTGCCCTTTCCCGCCTGCCACAATCGGTACAGAATCAGGGCGTCACCGTCACCAAGTCCAACCCTGACCAGTTGCTGCTGGTCGCGGTTTATGACGAGACCGACACCCGCTCCAACCAGGACGTTTCCGACTACCTGACGTCCAACCTCCAGGACCCGCTGTCCCGCGTCGAGGGCGTGGGCGACGTCAACGTGTTCGGCGCGCCACATGCCATGCGGATATGGCTGGACCCACGCAAGCTCGCTGCTGTCTCGCTGATGCCCAGCGACGTGACAGAAGCTATCCAGGCGCAGAATACCGAAGTGGCTGCCGGTGAAGTCGGCGGTCTGCCGGCTCCGCCGGAACAGGCCATCAATGCCGTCGTCACCGCAGGTTCGCGGCTCCAGACGCCCGAGCAGTTCCGCGCCATCGTCCTGAAAACGTCAAGCGATGGGTCTGCCGTAACCATAGGTGATGTTGCGCGGGTGGAGATCGGCGCGGAAAACTATAGCGCCAGCAGCCGTTTCAATCGCCATCCAGGCGCGGGAATTTCAGTTTCACTGTCGCCCGGCGCGGATGCGCTGCGCACCGCCGAGGCGGTGAAGGCGAAAATGGAGCAACTGGGCGCAACCATGCCCGACGGTCTCCGGTTCACCTATGGCAACGATTCCACGGAGTTCATCAAATTATCGGTTGATGAGGTGGAAGAGGCATTACTCGAGGCCATCGTGCTGGTTGTCATCGTGATGTTCGTGTTCCTGCAAAGCTGGCGCGCCACACTCATTCCGGCAATTGCAGTGCCAATCGTGCTGCTCGGCACGTTCGCAATATTCTATCTGGTCGGCTTCACCCTGAACACGCTGACACTTTTCGGACTGGTTCTCGCCATTGGCCTGCTGGTCGATGACGCGATCGTCGTGGTGGAGAATGTCGAGCGTTTGATGACCGAAAATCCCGGCATGTCTGCGCGTGATGCCACGATCCAGTCGATGGAAGAAATCCAGGTCGCACTGATCGCCATTGCGCTGGTGCTGTCTGCCGTGTTTCTGCCGATGGCTTTCTTTGGCGGTTCCACTGGCGTGATCTATCGCCAGTTCTCACTGACAATCATTGCCGCAATGGTGCTGTCGGTGCTGGTCGCGCTAATCCTGTCGCCGGCTCTTACCGCCAACCTGCTGAAGCCCAAAAGTGATCAACCGGGAGAACCTGGCTGGATCGAACGGCACTTTCCCCGCGTCACCAAGGGATGGGTACGGTTTCACACCTGGTTCAACGACGGCTTTGAGCGGTTGTCAGATAGCTATGCGCGTAAAGTCGAGCGCGTGGTCGAACACAAATGGCGATGGCTCGGCGTTTTCGCGGTTACCTGTCTCGCCGTAGTCGTACTGTTCGAACGCCTGCCCACGGGATTTCTGCCCAACGAGGACCAGGGCAACATCATGGTACAGTGGAGAATGCCGGCAGGGACGCCGCGCGCTGAAACGGAAAAGGTTCAGCGCGCTGTCGAGGACTATTTTCTCACGCATGAAAAAGACACCGTCGACGCCTTGTTCACGATTTCCGGAGGGGGCATGGGGGCGACCGGGCAGAATTCTGGCCAGGGTTTTCTGAGACTCAAGGATTGGTCCGAACGTACGCGAAAGGACCAGAGCGCCGATGCGATCGTCGCGCGCGCAACTACCGCCTTCCGAGGTTTTCGCAATGCCCAGGTGTTTGTGCTCGTGCCGGGTTCGATCCGTGGCCTGGGATCGTCCTCAGGCTTCACGATGCAACTGCAAAACCGCACGGGCATGAGCCGCGAACAGTTCGAGAGCGCACGCGACAAATTGCTTGCTGCCACTTCAGGCAACAGCCAGCTTACCGGAGTCCGCCTCAGCGATCTCGCCGATGTATCCACGATCAGGATCGCCACCAATACCCGCGCGTTGACAGCTTATGGCCTTGAACCCGGTGATGTGAACTCCACCCTGTCCACTGCCTGGGGCGGGTCTTACGTGAACGACTTCATCGACAACGGCCGAGTGAAGCGCGTCTACGTGCAGGGCGATGCGCCGTTCCGCTCGCGGCCTGAAGATCTGGCGCAATGGTTTGTGCGTGGTTCGGATGGCCAGATGGCGCCGTTTTCAGCATTTTCGACGTTAAGCTGGTCAACCGCACCGAGTTCCACCTCGCGCTTCAACGGCCTGCAGGCGTATGAGTTCTCCGGGACACCGGCGGCCGGGGTCAGTTCCGGCACAGCGATGGATGTCATGGAGGAACTCGCATCGACACTGGACGGAACCAGTATAGCCTGGTCCGGTTCGTCCTATCAGGAACGGCTTTCGTCCGGCCAGGCACCACTGCTCTACGGGTTGTCGATATTGGTCGTGTTCCTGTGCCTCGCCGCGCTTTACGAGAGCTGGTCGATCCCGATTGCGGTGCTGATGGTCATTCCCCTCGGATTGCTCGGCGCGATCCTGGCCGTGACGCTGCGGGGGTTGGAAAACGACGTCTATCTCCAGATCGGCCTGCTGACGACGATGGGGCTCGCCGCCAAGAATGCGATCCTGATGATCGAATTCGCCGAGCGCGCGGAGAAGCAGGGCATGCGGGTGATCGATGCGGCGGTGATGGCCGCGCGTATCCGCCTGCGTCCGATCCTGATGACCAGTTTCGCCTTCATCTTCGGCGTGCTGCCACTCGCCATCTCCACCGGCGCGGGCGCCAACAGCCGCATCGCCATCGGGACGGCCGTGATTGGCGGGATGCTGACCGCGACCCTGCTCGCTATCTTCTTCATTCCGCTGTTCTTCGTGATCGTGCGCCGCAGTGTCCGCGATGGAATGCTGGCAGTGCAGCGCAAGCTGGACGACCGGCGCGCCGCGCGACGCGCGGCCAAGGCTGCGGAAGCGGGAGAACCGGCATGATAAACCGCGCCCTGCTGCTGCCACTGCTGGCTCTGGGTGCCTGTTCGATGGCGCCCAAATACGTACAGCCCGCCGCGCCCGTGCCGACTTCATGGCCGGTCGGCGATGCCTATCTGGCACGGAGCGAGGCAGGGCTGCCGCTGGTGTCGCACACGCAGGTTTTCCGCGATGCCCGGCTGCAGGCGCTGATCGATCAGGCTCTTGCCAACAACCGCGATCTGCGCGTGACCGCGGCCAATGTCGTCGCTGCCCGCGCGCAGGTGCGCGTTACGCGGGCCAATCAGTTCCCGCAGATCGTGGTAGGCGGCTCGGCAACTCAGACCGAGGCGAACGGCGGCAGCACCGGCGACGGTTCCTTCTACGCCGTGCAAGCCGGCGTCTCCTCTTTCGAACTGGACCTGTTCGGCAAGCTGGCGAATGCAACGGAAGCGCAGCGTAACAGCGCGCTGGCAACCGAGGCGGCAGCGCGGACGGTGCGGCTGGGGATGGTGGCGGATCTGGCGCTCGCCTGGGCCAGCTATGCTGCCAACAGGGACTTGCTCGCCATCGCAGAGGTTACCGCTGCCAATGCGCAGCGCAGCGTGGAACTGACCGGCGCAAGACTGAAAGGCGGTATCGCGCCGCGCACTGATGTACGTCAGGCCGAACAGATTCTCGAAACCGCGCGCGGCGATGTCGCCCGCCTGACGGCGGCGCTGGCGCAGGACGAGAATGCTATCCGGCTGCTGGTTGGGGCCGAGTTTGACAAGGCGCTGCTCCCCGCCGGGATCGACGAAGTGAACGCTGGCCTATCCCGCCTGCCCGCCGGTACGAGTTCGCAGGTCCTGCTACGGCGACCCGACGTGATCTCGGCGGAATACGATCTGCGCACGGCCAATGCCGACATCGGGGTGGCGCGCGCCCAGTTGTTCCCCTCGATCTCGCTTACGGGGTTGCTCGGGTTCGCCAGCGATGCGCTGTCCGGCCTGTTTCGCAACGGCGCGTTTCAGGCGACGGCAGGTGCCGATGCCAACTGGTCGATCTTCAATGCAGGCGGAAGGCTGGCCAGTGTCGAAGTCAGCAAGGCGCAGCGCGATGCGGCGTTGGCGACCTACGAGAACGCAATCCAGTCCGCCTTCCGCGAAGTGGCGGACGCGCTCGCGGATCAGGGCACTCTCGACGAACGGCTGCGCGCTGCAAGCGCCTTTACCGCTGCCGCTGCCGACACTGCGAAACTCACCGAAGCGCGCTACAGGTTCGGGGTTGCCAGCTTCCTCGACAACCTCGACGCGCAGCGCAGTCTCTATGCCGCGCGGCAGGCCGAGGTCGCGGTACGGCTGGCGCTCGCAGCGAACCGTGTGACGCTCTACCGAGTGCTCGGCGGTGATCAGGCAACAGCCGCCGCCGAGTAAGCCTCATCCGAAGTGCGGAATGATGTGCGGCGGACACCTGTCAAATTTTATCGATACTATCGATACTGTAGCCTGATTGCCGCATCAAAACCGGATGCGCGATGTCACGGCCCCATCCACCCCACGGTTTCCTGGCGCGGATCATAGGATTCTGCCTGCCAGCGAACGGAACCGAATGGACGCTCCAGACACCGCCGGACCCGCCTGCCATCGCCGGAACGGTTGAAACCGTCGGCCTCTGCCTGAATGTCGAAATCGGTCTGGCTGTAGCGGTCGCGCATCCGCAGATAATCTCCCCAAGTCGGGCAATGATACCGTTCGATCCAAAGCGCAGGATTGGCTATGTCGCGGGAGAGCGACCAGTCAAACCCGCCGATCCTCTTGCGCATACTCTGCATTTTCACCATCACGCCGTAGAAATCCCGCGCTGCGTCGGGGTCGACGTCGTACTCGACCTCGATCGCCACCGGTCCGGAACGCATGGTCAGCGCCAGTGAGACTTCCGGCTCATAGCCGATCTCGACCATTGAATTATCGCTTTCCTGCTCGGGTGGGAGCGGTAGCAAAAAGCCAAGACCAGCAGTGAGTGCAACCGCGATCCCCGAAACGATCAGCGCGAGCGACACGCTCTGCGCACCGGCAAACAACCCCCAGCCCCATGCCCCAATGCCGACCCCTCCCGTAATCGCGGATGAGAACAATGAGAGAGCACGCGCTGTGACCCAGCGCGGTGCCGACATCTGAACCGTGACGTTGAGCATCGCAATGGTCAGGATGTTACCGGCGCCCACCACCATAAACGCAAGGCACGTGATGACGATGTCATGGCTGAACCCGATTCCGACCATCGCAGCCCCGCTCGCGATCGCAAACAGTCGAACAGCGGTTTCGGTACCGATCCAATCACGGATCTTGCTGACAAACAGCGCTCCCACCACTGCACCAACCCCCTGCGCGCCCAGCAGGATGCCGAATGTGGCGGCACTGCCGCCCAGCAACTCCTTGGCAATCAACGGTGCCAGAGCCGAAGCGGTCGCGGTTGCCAGACCGAAGGCGAACACCCGGGTCAGCGCGATGCGAATACCGGGGGAATGTAAAGCATACCGCGCACCGCCGATGATGGCCCGGTCGATCCGCTCTGGCGGCAGGCGAGAAGGCACATGCCGCCGCTTCCACAAAGCAAAAGCTATGAGGAGCGGCATGTAAAGAAACGCCGTTGCCGCGAATATCGCCATCGCCCCAGCTGCCAGCACAATGATACCGCCAAGCGCTGGCCCGAAACTGCGCGCCACGTTGTAGCTGACTGAACCTAGGGCCACGGCCGCCGGAAGGTTGGCGCGGCTCACCTGCTCGGGGATCGAAGCCTGCCATGAGGGCGAGAACAAAGCGACCCCGGCACCAATCAGGACGCAGAACAGCAGCAACAGCCAGGGCGTGACAAGACCGAAGTAGGAAACCGCTGCCAGGACGGCAGCGCAGATCGCGCTGAAACCCAGGCCTGTGATCGCAATTCGGCGGCGGTCGAACATGTCGGCAATTGCGCCGGCCGGAAGCGTCACCAGCATGAGTGGCAACATCATCGCGGATTGCACCAGCGCCACCATGATCGGCGACGAGTTGCCGAGGCGCGTCATCTCCCACGCTGCCCCTACGCCCAGGAACAGTTGGCCGAAATTGGAAAACAGGCTCGCAATCCACATATTGCGAAATGCTGGTTCGCGCAGCGGAGCCAGCATTTCGCCCTGCGGCGCAGGTTCGCCAACCGGCCTCTCAGTCTCGCCGTAACCGGCCATCTTCGCTTCACCCTGCTGCATGTTTATGGTTCGACTTTGAGCGGATACGCCCATGCGTCAACCCACACTGAACCCATTGCCCCGACAAACAGCCTTTGTGCACTCCGACGATATGCTAACCTTTGAAAGTAAATCGCCGGTGCGATAGGGATTGCGGCGCGATTGCTTTTGCAAAACGGGCCTAGCATGACCGCCAAAAGCAGGAACGGTGTGCCAGACCGGCATCCGGGCCGAAAATTTCGAGGAGATCTACCGTGGCCGAAGCCTGTATCATCGACGCTGTCCGCACCCCGCGCGGGCTTGGCAATATGGGCAAGGGTGCGCTTTCGCAGATGCATCCCGAGCACCTTTCCGCCACTGTGCTGGCCGCGCTGAAAGAGCGCAACGATTTTGATACCGCCGACGTCGATGATGTGATCTGGGGCGTTTCAGCGGGTATGGGTCTTCAGGCCGGAAATAGTGGCCGCATGGCCGCACTGGATGCGGGCTACGACGTCAAGGTGGGCGGCGTGACGCTGAACCGGTTCTGCGGTTCCAGCATCACTTGCACCAATTTCGCGGCCGGCATGATCGTGTCCGGCATGCACGACCTCGTCGTGGCGGGCGGCATGGCCCCTGCCATATCCATTGAGCGCGTCTGACACCGTTTGAGAGGGAACGCGATGACGGGCAGCGCAGACAAGACCAAGACCACGCGGTCGATCTTCGAGACGATCGACAGTGAGTATTCGGTGGAACGCCAGATCGGTCTGCGCATGACCGTCATCGCGCGCCTGCAGCGCAACGGGTTTGACCGGAAAGTTGCCGGACTAGGCGTGACCCGCTCACAGTGGGCGATGATTGCCGTAGTCGCCCGCTCGCCCGGCGCGACGCAGCGCCATGTGGCAGAAGCGCTGGAAATGTCGGAAGCCTCGGCCGGTCGGCTCATCGACAGGCTATGTGCTGACGGGTTGCTGGAACGCAGAGACCGCCGCGATGACCGCCGCGCCCGGGCTGTCTATCTGACCGAAGCGGCCGGCCCGCTGCTCGAAAAGCTCGGCGCGATCGCAGAGGAAAGCGAGAAGCGGATGTTCAAGGGGTTCTCGGAAGAAGAAAAAATCCTGCTGCGCGGCTTTGTCGAGCAGATCTACAAGAACGTCAGCCGCGGGAGTTGAGCGCGCTTACTCGCCGGCAAACGGTACTCCATTCAGGGTGACGCCCTTGAAGCTGGATTTCATTGAGGGCGGCGGACTGATCAGGCTGCGCCCGCCTTTGACCGCCCTGGGGGGCTTGGACATGACTGCCGTGGGCGCGCGCGCGGATTGGATCGGCACTGGATTGGCCGACGATTGCAGTCCGGGCCGCGCGGGCGCGCCGGTCAGCGTCGGAGCGGCGGGCGGCAGCGCAGCACCGGCTATCTTGATGCCCTGAGCTTCCGGGAGCTTCGCCAATTCCGCAAGAAAACGCCGACAGCCGTCCGTCCCCCCTGCAATCATGCGGGTCGGCAACAGGTAATAGCCCAGCCAGACCGACGGAAGAATTCGGGAAAGTCCATAGAAAGCCTTGGGTTGACTCGTGCGCAGGGCGATGCAGTTCAGCCAGGGCGTGCGCGTCTGGACATGGCGGGCCTCGATCACCCGGAGCGACTTTATCGCGCTCCAAGGCACAGTACCGCCCGGCACAATTGCGCTGTCGAACACCATGCCCCCAGCTTCAGCACGCACCACCGGTGTGGTAACGCCGATCAGGTGGATGGCCAGCAACAGCCCATGCAGCGAGAACAACAGGCAGAGGGTGGCCACCATCCGGGCGAGACCGGAGAACTCAAGGAACGCCCAGCCGAAAAAGGACAGCGCAGTCACGGAGATTGCCATGCTGACGAGCAAGCGTGGTCCGGAACCCGCTTTCAGTTCAGCCATCTGACGCTCCCACTCCGTTTCCACACGTCGTCAACCTAGCTCGGCAGTCGTGACGAAGCGATTAAGAGGGGAGCCGTGCGCCTCGTCATCCCCGCCGATGGGCGCGGATCGAAGTGGAGCAGATTGGGATAGTGCATCGCCTGCACCCACCGGCGGATGTCATTGTTTCCCAGCGGTTCGCGGATCGGCGAGGAATCGATGACCTTGCCAAGCCACTGGTCAATATCGGAGCAATCGAAAGGTACTTCGGTGACCTGGTCTGACATGGCGTTTCCTATCAGACGCGCCGTTGCGGCGCCATTTCTAATCGACAGTGATGTTTATAACAGAGTGCAGCGAAGGTCATTCTCGATTGCGGCCGGGGAATACAGTACCGCCAAGGCGGTGCAGCGTCCTGCCGGATACTGCCCCCCTCGACACACCGGAAAACCGGCATTAAGGCCAGATTTAATCGCGCGATTAAACGGAGCCTCGATGACCCTGCCCGCCTCTCTCCAGCACTTGCGTCTGCCCGTTATTGCCGCGCCCATGTTCATCGTCTCGACCCCTGACCTGGTGATTGCAGAAGTGCGCGCGGGCATCGTTGGCAGCTTCCCGGCGCTGAATGCGCGGCCGGCCAGCCAGCTCGACGAATGGCTGCACCGCATCACCGAAGAGACCACTGGCTGCGCCGCGCCGTTTGCCGTCAACATGATCGTCCACAAGACCAATCCAAGGCTGGAGGAAGACCTCAAGGCGCTGGAAAAATGGAAGGTGCCACTGGTCATCACCTCTCTGGGCGCCAATGCAGAGCTGAACGATGCAGTGCACGGCTGGGGCGGGATCGTCATGCATGATGTGATCGACGACGGGTTCGCCCGCAAGGCAGTGGAAAAGGGCGCGGACGGCCTGATCGCGGTGGCGGCAGGCGCGGGCGGCCATGCGGGCGCGCAATCTCCGTTTGCCTTGATGCAGGAAATCCGGGCGTGGTTCGACGGCCCGGTGGCGCTTTCAGGAGCGATTGCGTGTGGCCGCTCGATCCTGGCCGCGCAGGCCACGGGAGCCGACTTCGCCTACATGGGCACGCCCTGGATCGCGACGCCCGAGGCCAATGCGGCGCAGGAGTACAAGCAGGCCATTGTCGAGGCGAAGGCGCCGGACATCGTCTACTCCAACCTCTTTACCGGCGTTCACGGCAACTACCTGCGCTCGTCCATCGCCGCAGCGGGGATGGACCCGGACAACCTGCCGATCGGCGAGAAAAGCGCCATGAACTTCGGATCAGGTGGCAACATGGACGCCAAGGCCTGGAAGGACATCTGGGGTTCGGGCCAGGGCGTTGGCGCGATCTTCGCAGTCGAGCCGGTCGCAACCAGGGTAAACCGGCTGGAGGGCGAATACCGCGCCGCCATCGCGGAGCTTTCAGCGCGCGCCGGCAGCTGAATCGCGGACACAGAGGCGGTTGCGCCCCACAGCGCATCGGCCATCGCATCAAGTGCGGCAAAGCTCTCCCCGCCATCCCGCGGATCGCGGCGGTTGAGTTTTACACGCGCACGGTGCGGGTCGAGCAGGTAGCGCCGCAGCGCCCTGCGCAGCAGATCCAGCCGCATTCCGGCCTGCATCGCCGCCCGCTCTCCATCAAGCCCGCGCCCATGTGCCCAGCCAGCCTCGATCTGGCCGACTCGCTCCAGTACCATCTCGCTATAGCGCCGGTGCGGCCCGCGATGCAGCGGCAGGCCCATGCGGATTGCCGCGCGCTCGAAGCAGGGCAGCAGCAAGCCGTTATGCCGGAAATCGCCCAACGCCCGCCGCTCCGGACCAAGCGCGTCGAACATGCGGACGAGGCTGAGGCGGGACAGCATGGCGCAAGGCAGCAGGTGATGCCGCTGCAGCCCGGGATCATGGTCCGGCCTGCCCCGGCGGTTTACCGCACTGAAACCAAGATATGAGCGCCCCCCCGTGTTCATGGATCAGCCGCTGCGCCACACCCGTATCAAGCTGCCGATCTGCGACGGTTCAGCGATCAGCCGCTCATCGGGCACATCCAGTTCGTGCGCTTCATTAAGGCGGCCATGGCGCACCAGATAGTCGATCACGCGGATGGCGACCTTGGCAGTATCGGCCTGCGTCTCACCGCTGCGGCTCTCGACCTGAATCTCCTGCCCGGTAAAATGGGAAAGACCGTTACTGGCGATGCTGCCATCCGGGTGAGCCACCAGTGCCGTCAAGCCCAGAGCCGGAAACGCGCCGCCACTCAGCCAGTTGAGCATCATTCGCGCAAAATAGGCGGGTTCCATCGCCGTCGCAGCAGGCCCCCAGCATACCGCCTTCACCGGCAGTGACAGAACGAGATTCGCCCCGAGGCCTGCCAGCGTGCGCACCACCGGCGATAGACCTGCGCCGCCTGCAACATGCGGCCCGGGTTTCAGCGATACCACTTCGCAAAGCGAGAGATCATCGTCGGCAGCCAGTCCAAAGCGGTGCGCAATCGTCGGTGCCGGTGCGGCTGCCGCAGGTGCAAGCCCGGCGAGATCAAACGTCAGCCCGCTCGCGAGCAGTTCCACCCAGCCCTCCTGAGGCTCAGGCTGATGGCTGATGCGCGCAGAAACTGCTGCTGTCCCGCCCCCGCCGAGCGCGTATGCAATGGCCTTGGCGTCAGGGCGAGCGCCTGGCTCGAACAGAAGGGAGATTCCCGAAGGCACGCGCGCTCCCTCTCGATTGCCGTCAACAGTCCCGCGTCTTGCGGTCCAATGCCAGCGCGGTGTTGCCATCATTGGGCGGCTAGCGTCGAGTCCTCTCGCAAGCCGTTTCTGTCAACCGTACCGAAACCGGTCAGAAAATTCCCAAACTCAACCCTTCGGCCATCGCCGCGCCCAGATCGCGGCACGCCTCCAGCCCCCTCTGAGGAACTGTCTTGAGGGCGAGAATCTGTTCCGGCGTCTGCGCACCCAGATTGACGATGAGCGGCTCGGCCACGCGCCGCAGCCGCCACCCGCTGACAATCCTGTCGATCTGCGCCTGCGCGCCGCTGCCGTCTGATCCCGCCGCGATCGCCGTCGCATAGGCCCGCCCTTCCACCCGGCCCAGCAGGGGATAATAGCAGCGGTCGAACATCTCCTTCATCATACCCGTCATGGTGGCAAGGTTCTCGGGGCAGACGAATACATAGCCGGCCGCGTCCAGCATCATATCGGGCGTCACCTCCTCCGCCGCGATCAGCCACCCCGCTTCCCCGGCACCCTCCGCGACGGCAGCCGCCATCGCTCGCGCCGCACCGGTTCGGCTGTGCCAGACGATGGCCACCACGGATTTGCCCGAGGACAATGCGCTCTACTCCTCCACAAGATCAGCCATCCCATACGCCGGATCCTGGCCGTACGGGATGGGGAAAAACAACGCACTCCCCGCCTGACAAAGCAGCGCCGCTCGCTTATGACCGGTGCCTCATGACATCGCGATCCTTATCCGTATTCGGCATAGACCGTTCGCTCTCCGGCAAGGCCTGGCGCTGGCGCGGGGGCAACATGGACATGTGCGAAGGGCCAGACAACTGCGGACCTGGCGGGCTGGAGGACGACATCGTCACCCAGTTGCTCCTCTCGCGCGGCGTGCCTCGCGAGGATCTGGAGCGTCACCGCACCCCCTCGCTGCGCGCATTCCTGCCCGACCCTTCGGAATTCCGGGACATGGACGTTGCCGCCGAGAGGCTCGCGCAGGCCGTGATGACCGGCGAGACAGTCACCGTTTATGGCGATTACGATGTCGACGGCGCGACCAGCGCGGCGCTGCTGATCCTGCTGCTGCGCCATCTCGGGCACGACGCGCGCTACTACATCCCCGACCGCCTGCTCGAAGGCTATGGCCCCAGCGGCGAGGCGCTCGTGCGGATCGCAGCTGAGGGATCGAGCCTGATCGTTACTGTCGATTGCGGTGCAATGGCACACGAGGCGCTGGGAATAGCGCATGACGTGGGCGTGGACGTGATCGTGGTCGATCATCACAAGTGCTCTGCCGAACTTCCCCGCGCCGCCGCGCTCGTCAATCCGAACCGGCTGGACGAAGGCGTGGTTGCGGCAGGACATGGGCACCTCGCTGCGGTTGGCGTCGCCTTCCTGCTGGCAGTGGCGACCGTGCGCACGCTGCGCCGTCAGGGCTGGTTCAATGATCGCCCGGAGCCTGACCTGTTCGCCCTGCTCGACCTGGTCGCGCTGGGCACCGTCGCAGACGTTGCCGCGCTTCATGGCCTCAATCGCGCGCTGGTGGCACAGGGCCTTAAAGTCATGGCCCGGCGTGACAACGTGGGGATGTCAGCGCTGATTGACGCTAGC
>Ga0068860_100004427_pt1 | contig 14341 bp, 13 predicted proteins | sample KBSSwiS32_FD_66597 | JGI IMG/M metagenome (GOLD analysis project Ga0068860, IMG submission 66597) | Switchgrass rhizosphere microbial communities from Kellogg Biological Station, Michigan, USA - KBS Switchgrass S3-2 | ecosystem: Host-associated > Plants > Roots > Rhizosphere > Soil ... | reverse complement strand
GTCGCCTGGCGAATGATCTCGATCGGCGACAGCACTTCTCGGCGCAGCAGGAATTCGCGGCTCTGGTCGACCTGCAACTGACCGAGCAGGTCGCTGCCGTAGCCGACCTTGATGCCATGGCGCTTGCAGATCTCGAGCGACTTCAAACCGCCGTCGATTACGAGGTCGTTCTTCGCCAGCATGTCGGCGCTCATGCCGAATTCCTTCGCGCGCTCCCTCATCGCGTAATAGGCGACGAGGTTCGCCACGAGATACGCGCCCTTCTCCTTCATCAGCTTCGCGGATCGCTCGTCGATCAGGTTGCCGTGCTCGATGGTGCGCACGCCCTTGGTCACCGCGCGCGTGATCGCGTCGGGCGTGTACGCATGCGCCTGCGTATAGCGACCGAAGGCTTCGGCCTCTTCGACGGCAGCACCGATTTCCTCGAGCGTGAATTGCCGGCTGTCGAGTGGGTCGTAGGGACTCGCGACGCCGCCCGAGACCATGATCTTGATCTGATCGACGCCCTGGCGCAGCTGTTCGCGGACGGCCTTGCGCACGCCGTCGGCCCCGTCGACGACCTCCATGCAGAAGGTCATCGCATTGCAGCACTTGCAGCCCGCTTGGAGATCGGTACGGCGGCGCGCATCCGAATGCCCGCCGGTGGGCCCCAGCGCGCGGCCGGCGATGAACATCCGCGGGCCGGGCAGCAGACCCTGCGCGATGCCGTCGCGCAGTCCCCAGTCCGCGCCGCCGGTGTCGCGCACCGTCGTGAAGCCGCGGTTGAGCGTGGCGAGCATCAGGCTCGCCGCGCGCACGGTCATCATCGTCAGCGGGATGGCCTCGAGATACCGGATGTTCACTTCCGACAACATTGCGTGAACGTGGCAATCGATCAGGCCGGGCATCACCGTGCGGCCCTTGCAATCGATCACGTCGGCTTTCGGTGCTTTGATCGGCTTGGCGGAAACCTCGCGAATGGTTTCGCCTTCGACCAGGACGGAAGAGCCGCCCTGCAGCGCGTCGGCGTGCGGGTCGAGCAGGTTGGCGTTCTTGAACAGGATCTGCGCCATTCGACCATCCTCCGCGCGTTCGACGATGCTGCGAGGGCGACGATCATGCCATGGGCTGCGTTTCGCGTCCAACCGAGGCAGCAGGCGTCGTGGAAATCGCGCTAGTCGAACTTCGGGCCTCGAAACTTACGAGGATCGGAAACGCAAGTTGGCGTCCCGCAGGCAAGGATAGAGGCACCTGCATGCGGAGACACCAAGGTCCTACAAGAAAACAGGAGGTGCCTTGCGGCGTCCGAATGCCCAATTGCTTAGCATTGGGGCATGCATTCGAGAACCTTGATCCTGTGCGGTTGCATCCTCTGGGCGGGGGCCGCCATCGAAGCGCCTCACGCCGAGGGGATCTACAAGTGCATCGATGACGCGCCCGCGTCGCCGCAGTCGACAACGACGTATCAGTCCAAGCCCTGTGCGATCGGGCAGGTCGAAACGCGAATAGTGGCGGGCGTAGCGAAGGCAAAAGAGGAGCCGCCACCGAAAGCAGCCGCACAACCCCTTCGCGAGGAGACGCCGAAATCGGGCGCGCAGGGTCGCCGCGAAGAACCGTCGAAACCCGTCCGGTCGTCGCTGCTGTCCGCGTCCGAGCGGACCGCGTGGCCGTTCCGGCGCGTATTGACGATCGGCATGTCCGATGACGAAGTTCTCAACCTTCCCGGCTGGGGACGACCGACCCAGATCATCCGCACGAAAGTGCCGCGTGAGTGGCGCGAGGAATGGGTCTACGTTCGACCTTCGAGCGACGAGCGGCACCTGCACTTCGTGAACGCCGCGCTGGTGGAAATCAGCGACCAGCCCCCACCCGATCGTTCGCCGCCGCTGGATCGTCTGGCGTCCAATTGACGCGCCGGTGCGAGGCGCAGCGCAACATCAATTGCGCTTATCCATCCATTCGAATAAAGGTTTTGCGCACCACCTCCAGCCTGTCGAGAATGCCGAGGCCCCTCGATGATCTGGACCTCCCTTGCCTGAGCTAGTCCCGCCGCACGGACGGGGCGCCCTGAAGCCCCTGATGCTGGAGGGCGGAGCGCTTGCAGCGGCGCGCGCCCGTGCGCACTCCCTGCGAGCGGTGCGCGTCAGTTCGCGCGAGAAGGGCGACCTGATCATGCTCGGCATCGGCGGCTTCACGCCGCTCGAAGGCTTCATGACGCGCGCCGATTGGGACGGGGTATGCAAGCATTATCGAACGGCCGCGGGCGTCTTCTGGCCGATTCCGATCACGCTGTCGGTCGACACGACAACCGCCGCGGGCATCGGCATCGGTGACGAAATCGCGCTCACCGATCCCGACGGCGACGACGCTCTCGCGTTGATGAAGGTCACCGAGAAATATGCCATCGACGCAGAGCACGAATGCGAGTCGATATTCAGGACCAGGGATCTCGCGCACCCCGGCGTGAAGATGGTCACGCAGCAAGGCGGAGTCAACCTGGCCGGCCCGGTGCAGGTGCTGTCCGACGGTGGCTTCAAGGCAAAGTATGGCGCGCTGTTCATGACGCCTGCCGAAACGCGCGCCGAGTTCGAGCGGCTGGGCTGGTCGCGCGTCGCGGCCTTCCAGACGCGCAACCCGATGCATCGCTCGCACGAATACCTCGCGAAGGTCGCCATCGAATGTTGCGACGGCGTGCTCGTGCATTCGCTGCTCGGTAATCTCAAGCCCGGCGACATCCCGGCCGACGTGCGCACGCGCGCGATCGGCGCGTTGATCGACAAATATTTCGTACCCGGCACGGTCGTGCAGGCGGGCTACCCGCTCGACATGCGTTATGCGGGGCCGCGTGAAGCGCTGTTGCACGCGGTATTCCGCCAGAACTACGGCTGCGCCTACCAAATCCTCGGACGGGACCACGCCGGGGTCGGTAGTTACTATGGCCCGTTCGATGCCCACGACATCTTCGACGAGATCCCGGTGGGCTCGCTCGAGATCCAGCCGATGAAGCTCGACTTGACGTTCTGGTGTTACGCATGCGGTGGCATGGCGTCAGGGCGCACGTGTCCACATGGCGACAACGACCGGCTCCAGGTGTCAGGCACGCAACTCCGCAAATGGCTGTCGGAAGGGAACACGGTGCCGCCGGAATTCTCGCGACCGGAAGTTCTCGAGATCCTGCGCGAGTACTACGCTGATCTAGCCGGCGACCAAAAGGTCGAAGTGAAGCGCTCCGGTCATTCCTCGCGCTAGGCCTCTTCGGCGACGCGCTGCATCGTGTTCAGCCGCTCCTTCGCGAACTCGACGAAGGCGTTGACCAGTCGCGAGTGGATTCTCTCCTTCGGATAGACCACCGAGAAGTGCCGGTTGAGCGGCGGCGACAGCGGAACCTGGACGAGTCGCCCGAGGCGCGTTTCCATGATGAACGTCGCGCGCGACATGATGGCGAAACCAAGCCCGGTCGCAACCAGTCCCTTGATCGCCTCCGGGCTACCCGCCTCCATCACGACCTGCAGCGCGTCGGGCGGGACGCCATTCTTCTGCAAGTAGCGGTCGATGACCTCGCGCGTTCCCGAACCGGGCTCGCGGCTGATGTAGGCATGTTCCATCAGCGAGAAAGGTTTCGCGGATTTCTGCTTTGCGAGCGGGTGCGACGGCACGCACGCGATCTGAAGCTCGTCGTCGCAGCAAACGTCGGTGACGAGCGTCGGAAGGTGCGAGTCGCCCTCGATGAATCCGAGGTCGAGGCCACGTTCAGCAATCCGTTCCTGGACGGCTTCCGAATTTGCGACAAAGAGCCGCGGCATCACGGCCGGAAAGCGCACGATGAACTCGCCCAGCACCTGCGGCAGCAGGAAGTCGGCGATCGTCGTGCTCGCGCCGATCAGCAGAGGGCCGGCCAGTTGACCGGTGAGCTCCTTGAGGCGCGTGTCGAGCTCCGCCGAGAGCGCAAGGATGCGCTCGGCGTAGTCGAGCGTCATCATGCCGGCCGACGTGAGCGTGATGTGGCCGTGCGCGCGATCGAACAGCCGCGTGTTGAAGCGCTCCTCGAGTTGCCTGATCTGGAACGTCACCGCAGGCTGCGTCATGAACAACGCTTCGGCCGCCTTCGTGAACGACAAATGCTTCGCAACTGCGTGGAACACCTGGAGGCGCCGGTCCGCCATATATGCTGAGCCGCTATTTGCAAAGGCTCATTCAAGCATAAAGCGAGCCGCGGATAAAGCAAAGGTTGCTACTGCTTCACTTCCCCCGCGCGCAAGAGCTCGAAGCCTTCGACGATGCGGTGGACCGGGATTTTCGACATTGTCCACTCACGAGTCTTCGGATCGAATTGCGATCCGGTGAAGCAGTGCCACTCGGCGTCGTCGAGCTTCGGCCGGTCGGCCCGATAGTAATAGCCTGGCCAACGGGTTTCCTGCCGGAACAGCGTGTGCCGCGTCACCGATTCGGCGGTCAGTATCCGGTGCTGGAGCTCCCACGCCCGCTGCAGCTGGTGCAGGTTCTCGGCGCCGACGTGCTCGAAGTCCTCGGTCAGCATTTCCAGGAGCTCGAGGCCGCGGTTTAGCAGGTTCTCGCTGGTGACGTAGAACATGCTGTAGCCGCCGACGTACTCGTCCATGATCTTCTCGAGTCGCTGCAGGCCTTGAAGAGGATTGATGTAGCTCGGCGAGACGGTGCCGGCGACGATCTCGTTGCGACCGATCGTGTAGTTCGACAGCGGCTTGAACACCTCCTGCTCGAGTCGCTTGACCTGCTCGTTGTCGACCTGCGGCGCTTCCGCCTGATGGTCCAGGATGTACCGGACGGCGGCCTTCGCGGCGAGCCGGCCTTCGGTGAAGGACCCGGCCGAGAATTTGTGCGCAGACCCGCCTATCGTGTCGCCGGCGCCGAACAGCCCTTCGACGGTCGTCATCCGGTTGTAGCCCCATTGGTATTCCGCGGGCGCGCAATCCTCGGGCCCGCTCGCCCAGGCGCCAGAACAGGTGGCGTGCGAACCCATGACGTAGGGCTCGGAGGTGATCAGCTCGGAAGGCTTTTCCTTGGGGTCGATGTTCTGCGCGGCCCACACGACCGCCTGTCCGATCGTCATGTCCAGAAAGTCCTCCCAGCCGATCTCCTCCTTTTCCTTGGTGTCGAGAACCTTCTGCGTGTGCATGTAGATCGGGCCCTTGCCGGCCTTGATCTCCTCGAGCATCGCGTGATTGCGCAGGCACGTCGGCATCGGCACGATGTCCACGTAGTGGCCGACGCGATCCTTGATTTCGGGATAGCGGTCTTTTTCGTAGAACTCGCCCGCCGCGTTCGTCGCATGCGCCTTCAGGAGCAGGAACCACGCGCCGACCGGACCATAGCCATCCTTGAATCGCGTGAGAACGATCTTGTTCTCCATCTGCGTCATCTTGGCGCCCGTCGGGATCAGCAGACCGTACGCCGAAGCGGTGCTCCAGGGCGCGTACCACGTTCTTCCCATGCCTTCGCCGACCGACCTCGGACGATAGATGTGCGAGCCGCCCCCGGCGCCGACGATCACCGCTTTTGCGCGGAAGACGTAGAAATCTCCCGTGCGGACGTTGAAGCCGACGGCACCGGCAATCCGGTTGGGTCGCTTGCTGTCCATCAACAGGTGCGTCACCATGATCCGGTTGTAGACCTCGTTGACGGACTTCCTCGCGGCTTCGGCGACGATCGGCTTGTAGCTTTCGCCGTGGATCATGATCTGCCACTTGCCTTCTCTGAGGTACCGGCCGGTCGTGGGGTTCTTGAGGATCGGCAGGCCCCATTCCTCGAACTTGTGCACGGTGGAGTCGACGTGCCGGGCGATGTCGTAGACGAGGTCCTCTCTCACCAGCCCCATCAAGTCGCCGCGCGCGTAGCGCACGAAGTCCTCGGGCTGGTTCTCGCCCCATTGCATGCCCATGTAGCAATTGATCGCCGACAGGCCTTGCGCAACCGCGCCGCTGCGCTCGACGTTTGCCTTTTCGACGAGGACGATCTTCAGGTCGCGACCCCAGTACCGCGATTCATAGGCGGCCCCGCAGCCGCCGAAGCCGCCGCCGACGATGAGGATGTCCGAGTCGACAAAGTGCGTCTTTCTGCCCATGGCATTACGCCTTTGCTTTCTTCAGTGTGGGGAGTGCCTCGATGTGCAGCGCGGCAGGCTCGTGCGCGAGCAGCGGAGACGAGAGCGTGCTCAGGTCCGGCGCTTCGTACTCCGCTGGCCCCTTGATCGAGCCCCAGGGCGTGGTCCTGATCGGGAACGTGAACTCCTTCAGCCGCCCGTCGCGATAGCGGATCTTCCACGAGATCGCACCCTTTTCCGGCTCGCGGAGCACCCTCACCTTGTGCCCGAGCGGCGCGAAGTCGGCATAGCCTCGAACGTCGATCGCGTTCTGTGCGCATGCCTTCACGCACGAATAGCACTCCCAGCAGAAATTCGGCTCGACGTTGTACGACCTGCGATAGACCGGGTCGATATGCATGATGTCGGACGGACAGATATCGACGCACTCGCCGCAGCCGTCGCATCGCGTCATGTCGGTGTAGGTGGGCATCTCGCTTTAGCTCCTGACGATGAAGTTTTCGGCGGACGGGCTCGGGAGATCCGAGGAGCCGTTGGCCTCCTCTACCCGTCTCTGGTATGCCACCGCCGGCTTGAAGAACATGTGGGCGAACTTCGACCACGGAACCGAAACGAACAGCAGCGTCGTGAAGAAGATGTAGGCCGCGAACAGCATCCGGCTCGCCGTCGGATACTGAAAGCCCGTCTGCACGCAATGCCACAGGAGCGCGAACACGATGCTCGCCAGCAGGAAGCCGATGAACAGATCGGCGCGCCCGAGGTGAAATGGCGAGTCGCCGTCATGCGCCACGTTCACGCGGAGGAAGAAGAAGAACCACAGGCCGCCGGCGAGGACCATCAACGCGCCCAACGTCCACAGCGTGGGAAGGATCGCCGGCGTTTGCGCGCCCGCCGGATAGGCGAACACCATCACGACCGTCGTAATCAGATACAGGAAGAAGCCGTACATCATCAGCAGGTGGGAAGCGCGCCTTGGCCACTTGCAGAACTCGCCGGACACCGCAGCTTCGGCAATCGTTTCGACGGCGAGCGCGAAGCTCTGGCCGCCGCTCAGTTGCCGCTGCGCGGCAGCGTTCGACTTTGACCTTCGCTGCGCGAAGTACTCGCCGCTGCGCTTGTGATGGACGTCGAACAACGTTCCGCCGACGACCGCAAGGAACATCAGCACGATGTACACCTGCATGCCGAGCGGGGACAGGAAGTCGGTCAACGCAGCGAACGGATTGGTCGTGAGCATCGTTACCTCAATGTCGGTCCACCAGCGGCGAATTTCAGCTGCGTTCGGGCTCGCCGAGCGCCCCGGTGATTCTAAGTGCCGCTCGTCGCGCCCGACGCGCGACCGATCCGGGATTTTCGCTATGCGTCCATAGACGCTATGAATGCGCGCTCGACGTTCTCCGCGACGCAAAAAAACGATCGATGCGTTCTTGAACAGCCATAGTGGAAGTGCTATAAGGTCCGGATTCAGAAGAGCCTGCCAGAGCCCGTCGACACGACGGCAAAGGCCCATCGCCGTACCGACCGGAAGGAGGTCACGACCATGTCAACGAAACGGGACGATGCGTCCGGTGTTGTTGTCGATCATCGTCGTTTTCCGGAGTCGCAGGCGGAGCCTTCCGCCGGGCAATTGATCAATCCGATCGACAACGCGAGCCGCCGGAATTTCCTGCGTCGCACCAGCACGCTGGCCGGTGGCGCGTTCGCGACCGGCGTTTCGTTAGCCGATGCTGCGCCGCTCGCCATTCCCGAAAGCAACCAGGGATTCGGCAAGCCGATTCCCGAGGACGACTACGGCGTGCCGTCGAAGTTCGAATCGCATGTGCGCCGGCGTCGAACCGATGTGCTGAAGAATCGGCAGAACTTTTCCGACTGGAGCATGACGCCGCTGCAATATCAGTACGGCATCATCACGCCGAACGGACTGATCTACGAGCGGCATCACAACGGCACGCCGGACATCGATCCCGCGAAGCACAGGCTGGTCCTCCACGGCATGGTGCGGCAGCCGCTCGAGTACACGATGGACGATTTGCTGCGCTACCCTGCCGTGTCCAAGTTCTATTTTCTGGAGTGCTCGGGCAACGGGCTGACGGACTGGACCAAGGCGGCGTCGACCACGGTGCAGCAATCGCACGGCCTTCTGTCGGGTGCGCAATGGACCGGTATTCCAGTCTCCTGGCTCCTCGACGAGGCGGGGCTCCTGCCAAGTGCGAAGTGGATCGCGTTCGAAGGCGCCGATGGCGCCGGTCACACGCGAAGCATGCCGCTCAAGAAGGTGCTCGACGACTGCCTGCTCGTCTACGCGCAGAACGGCGAAATGCTGCGCCCCGAGCAAGGCTACCCGTTGCGACTGCTCGTGCCGGGTTGGGAAGGCAACGTCAGCGTCAAATGGCTGCGACGCATCAAGGTCGGCGATGAGCCCTGGCATTTCCGCAGCGAAACCGCGCGCTATACGGACCCGATGCCGGACGGGATGTGGCGTCAATTCAGCTTCGAAATGGAATGCAAGTCGGTCGTGGTGCGCCCTTCCGGCGGCATGAAGATCCGGCCGGGGATGAACGAGATCCAGGGCTTTGCGTGGTCCGGCAACGGCAAGATTCGCGCGGTGGACGTCACGGTCGACGGCGGCGTCACCTGGCAGGAAGCGAGACTGGAAGAGCCGATCCTCGACAAATGCCTGACGACTTTTCGATATCGCTGGAACTGGGCGGGCGGGCCGGCGATGATTGCCAGCCGCGCCGTGGACAGCACCGGCTACGTGCAGCCGACCGTGCAGGACATTGCCAAGGTGCGCGCGCTCGCCGGATTCGTGCAGCACAACAATGCCGTGTTTCCCTGGTCCGTCAGCGCCGCTGGGGAGGTGAAGAATGCGATCGCTTAGACTGGCGCTCTCCTTGAGCGCTGCGATCGCCGCCGCCGGGTGCGCGACGCAGCAACCGCAGGAATCGCAAGCGGTGCCGAATCCTCAGGTCAAGTTCGGCAAGCCGATCAGCAACGCCGACATCGCGGCGTGGGACATCGACATCCGAACCTCCGATGGCAAAGGTCTGCCGGTTGGCCGCGGCACCGTGGCCGAGGGGAAGGCGGTCTACGACGTGAAGTGCGCTTCATGCCACGGCGCCGATGCCAAGGGTGGCCCCGTATACGGGACGATGGTCGGAGGAGTCGGCTCCTTCAAGACGAACACTCGCGTGCTGACGCCAGGCAGCATGTATCCGTACGCTCCTATTCTCTTCGACTACATTCGCCGCGCGATGCCGATGGACCATCCGCAGTCGTTGACCGTCAACGAGACTTACGCGGTGTCGGCGTATCTCCTCAATCTCAATGGGATCATCCCGGAGAACGCGGTGATGGATCAGAACACGCTGGCGCAGGTGCAAATGCCCAATCGCAATGGATTCATCGTCGACGACCGGCCGGACACGAAGGCGGTGCGTTGCATGGCGAATTGCAAGTGATCTTCGGCGCTTAGCCAGGCCGACGCGCCGGGGATTCCTCGGGATTCCCGGCCCTGCCCTTACGCATTCGCGACAATTCGCCGAGCGTGCAACTCACGCTGAGGCTATTCAGGAGGAAGCGATGAGACAGGCATTCAAGCTAGCCGTGGGCGCGTCATTGCTGTCGTTGCTGTCGTCTTGCGCCACCACGCCGCCGGACGGTCCGTCGGCCACTGCCGTGGTGCGGCCGGCGAGCGGATCGCAGGCGCACGGCACGGTAAAATTCACTCAGGTCGGCACACGTGTGCGTGTCGACGCCGAGATCGCCGCGCTCAGCCCTGGAATGCATGGGATGCACGTTCACGAAAAGGGCGACTGCACCGCGCCTGACGCAGCGAGCGCAGGCCCGCATTTCAACCCGGCGACCAAAAAGCACGGCGGACCGTCGGGAGCGGAACGCCACGCGGGGGACCTCGGGAACCTCGAGGCCAACGAATACGGCAAGGCAACCGTGACGGTGATGGTCGAGGGTATCTCCGTCAGCAACGGTGCGGATGGGGTGATCGGCCGCGGAATCATCGTGCACGCCGACCCCGACGACCTCAAGACCGATCCGAGCGGCAATTCGGGAGGCCGCATTGCATGCGGCACCATTGAAAGTTAGGGCCTAGTAACCGGAGGCGGTATGTCTCGCAACGCAGCAGAGTGGTCGCAGCTACCCAAGTTCCCGCGGTCGCATTTCGTCGATTCGCGGATCTACACCGACGAAGCGATATTTCGCGAAGAGCAGCAACGCGTCTTCGCCAAGAGCTGGATCATCGGATGCCACGAAACCGAGATCCCCGGTGCCTTCGACTACCGCACGTTCCGCCACCCGGGCGGAACGCCGCTGATCATCGTGCGCGGCGACGACATGAAAGTGCGCTGCTTCTACAACGTGTGCCCGCACCGCGGCAACACGCTGCTCTACGATCCGGTCGGCAACGCCAAGCGCATCACCTGCATCTTCCATCAGTGGTCGTTCGACACCAAGGGCAATTGCGTCGACATCACCCGCGAGGAGCAGGGATTCCAGAAGCGCTTCTGCAAGGCGGATGCCGGCCTGCGCGAGGTGCGCGCGGAAATCGGCTTCGGCGGATTCGTCTGGGTCAATCTCGACGACGGTGCGCCGACGCTCGCGGAATACATCGGCGACGCGCTCTCGATGCTCGAACCCTACATGTCGATGCCGCTCGAGGTGTTCCACTATCACAAGGCGATCGTCAACACCAACTACAAGCTCTGGCACGACACGAACAGCGAGTTCTATCACGACTACCTGCACTACTTCAATCGCGTCACCGGGATGATGCAGCCGGGTTACTTCGAGCGTAAGTACGTCGGCTATCCCAACGGCCACGCATCGGTCGGCTCGATGACGATCAAGTACGACGCTTATGAAGGCGGCAAGGCGCGCGGCGTCGGCTGGCCGGGCCTCGCTCCGGGCGGATGGATCCTCATCGATATCTTCCCGGCGATGACCTATAACCTGCGCACTTCGGTGCTACGCATGGACACGTCGATACCGCTCGGACCCAACCAGCTGCTGATCGAATTCCGTGGCCTCGGGTTGAAGAGCGACACACCCGAGCAGCGCGCCGAGCGCGTGCGCGATCACAACACGATCTGGGGGCCGTTCGGCCGGAACCTGCACGAGGATCTGCTCGCAGTGCATGGCCAGGGGCGCGCGATGCGGCCGGGAAGCGAAGCGACGTGGATATTGCAGGGGCGCGAAGAGAACATGACGATCCACGACGAAGGCGGAATGCGGCACTTCTACGCCGAATGGAGCCGGCGCATGGGTCGCCAGGCACACGATCCTTACGGTGCGGAACGGGCGCCCGCCACCGCCTGAGCGCGCCGTCGCCACCCGCAGCAGAAAACCATGGAAAGCGCGCCGCCGATGCCTGCCGCCAGAGTCGCGATCGAGGAGCTCGTCTATCGGTCGTGCCTTGCGCTCGACGCGAAGGACTTCAAAGCCTACCTCGATCTTTGCGACGAGAGCTTCCGATACACGATCACCGCGTACAGCCCCGAGATCCGGAAGGACATGATCTGGTTGGACCACGACAAGCCGGAAATGCAGCTGCTGTTTTCCAACCTGCCGAAGCACATCAGCGACCATTCACCTCTTGCCCGCCACGCCATCGTGTACACCGTCGAGCTCGGGGCCGATCAACGGCAAGCCCATGTGGTCTCCGCGCTGCAGGTCTTCAAGACCTCGCTCGACGGCGGCGCGACCGAGCTTTTCGCGATCGGGCGCTACCTCGACACCGTCAGTGTCGATGGAGGATCGCCGAGGCTGCAGAAGCGCGTCGTCAAGCTCGAGACCCGGCAATTCGGTTTCGGCTATCACATCCCGTTCTAGGGCCTGATACGGCGGATCCGGTGCGCATTCAGCTCAACGCCCGCAATTGCGCCCATCACTTCGAAGCCCGGCCGGGCGCGCGCATGCTCTACGCCGGACTGGCGGCGGGCGTCAACCTGCCCTACGAATGCGGCAGCGGCACTTGCGGCACCTGCAAGGCGCGCCTTGTCTCCGGCGAAATCGACGATCTGTGGCCGCAGGCGGCGGGCCGGAAATACCTGAAGCACACGAACGAATTCCTGATGTGCCAGTGCGCTGCGCGCAGTGATTGCACAGTCGAAGTCGCGAACTTCGTCTACAACGCCGATCCCGGCGCCTGCGTTCCAGCGTTCCGCGCGGGTACGATCGAGGGATCGAAAGCGCTGACTCACGACGTCCTGAGCCTTTCGGTGCAGCTCGATCAACCGGCCGATTTCGACGCCGGGCAGTTCGTGGCGATGCAATTGCCCGGCGTGCCAGGGTACCGCGGTTACTCGATGGTCAACTTCGAGCGCGCAACCTCGCGACTCGACTTCGTCATCAAGAGAAAGCCCGGAGGCGGCGCGTCGGAATGGCTGTTCAAGGGCGGCGCGGATGGCGCGCGCGTCGAGGTGTTCGGCCCGCTGGGGGTGGCAACATTTCATCCCAATCTCGGCAAGAACGTCCTGTGCATCGCCGGTGGCAGCGGCATCGCCGGCATGATGTCGATCCTCGCGCACGCGCGCGAGGCGCGTTATTTCGATCAATTCCATGGATATGTTTTTTTCGGCGTGCGCACCTACGACGATGGGTTCTATCTCGCCGAGCTGTCGCAACTCGCGGGCGATTTTCCCGATCGATTGCATGTGACAATCGCCTTGTCGGACGAACCCGTTCCCGCGCATGCGCAGCAGCGGCACCCGGCGCTTCGGTTCGATCACGGATTGGTGCACGAGGTCGCCGCGAGGACCATGCAAGGCAAGTATCACAACGTGCGCGCCTACCTGGCCGGGCCGCCGCCGGCAGTCGACGCCTCGATCCGGATGCTGCTGCTTCAGGCAAAGCTGCCGGCGGATCACATTCGCTATGACAAGTTCAGCTGATGAACAAGCGATTCGTATGCTCGCGCGCTGACATTCCGGCGAATGGCATGATCCAGCGCGAAGCCGAAGGCGGATTGAACCTGCTGGTCGTCAATGCGGGCAACGACTACTTCGCCTATCAGGCGCTGTGCCCGCACCAGGATGTGCCGCTTTGCGAAGGTCTCTTCGACGGCGCGGTGCTGACGTGTCACCAACACTTGTGGCAGTGGGACATCCGCACCGGAGCGGCGATGGGGCTTGCCGAAGCCCCGCTCGAGAGCTTCCCGGTGGAGATCGACGGCGACTCCATTTATGTCGTCTCGCAGGGCGCGCTCAACGCCGCCACGCTGTTCACCGGCATATCGGACGCAACGCTCGCGGCCATCACGGCGCTCGCAAAGAAAGAGGAGCGGCCTGCCGGCAGCATTTGCTACGACTTCGGCGATCCGGCCGACGATTTCTTCGTGCTCGAATCGGGTCGCGTCGAGTTTCTGCTCGGCCGCGACGAGCGCTCGAGCCCCGCGGGCTTCATGCTTCGCAAGGGTGAGGTGTTCGGGTGGGCGGCGCTGCTCGAGAATCAGCCGCAGCGCATCGCCCGCGCGACTTGCCTCGAGCCATCGCAACTGCTGCGCATCAACGGCAAGCAGACACTCGAGCTGCTCGAACGGGATCCGGCCGCGGGTTATCTGGTCATGCGCAGGCTGTCGGAACTGATTGCACGCTACCTCACGTCATCGGGATCGAGGTAGAGCATGGTTACGGTCACATCAACGGAGGGCGCCATGGGGTATTTCAAACGTTTCCTGAAGGTTGCGAGCGTGGCATTCGCGGGCGCGCTGACCGCGTCCGCTGCACTTGCCGCCGACATCGACTTCGGCAAGGTCGGCGAGCCGGTCAAGCTGGTGATCGGCTATCAGCCCTACTACACCGAGTCGTGGTCGGGCGTGATCATGCGCAGCAAGAAGTTCTACGAGAAATACCTGCCGAAGGGATCGACGGTCGAGTTCCAGATCGGCTTGCAGGGCGCGATCATCGTCAACAACCTGCTCGCCGGCAAGCAGCACATCGGCTACTACGGCGACATGCCCGGCATCGTATCGACGACCAAGCAGGACGTGGCCGACATTCGCCTCGTTGCCGTCGTCGGGATGGGCTGGGATCAATGCAATGCGTTCCTGGTGCGCACCGATGCACCGAAATTCGCCGACGACCAGGAGGCGATCAAGTGGCTGAACGGCAAGACGGTGGCTGTGCCGAAGGGCAGTTGCACCGATCGCTTCGCGCAGGCGGTCTTCAAGCGTGCGGGAATCCAGCCGTCGGCGTACCTGAACCAGAACATCGAGGTCATCACGAGCAACTTCCGCGCAGGCAAGCTCGATGCAGCGGTGATGTGGGA
>Ga0068860_100004426_pt1 | contig 14341 bp, 5 predicted proteins | sample KBSSwiS32_FD_66597 | JGI IMG/M metagenome (GOLD analysis project Ga0068860, IMG submission 66597) | Switchgrass rhizosphere microbial communities from Kellogg Biological Station, Michigan, USA - KBS Switchgrass S3-2 | ecosystem: Host-associated > Plants > Roots > Rhizosphere > Soil ... | reverse complement strand
CCGGTTGAAAAGATGAAAGATAAAAAGCCGGGTAGCTTCCTGCAATGCAACCCACAACTATTATCAATGCAATAAGCACCGGCAACAGCCACGAAGAAAATAATGTAAACAGGCTCATCTCTTTTCCTGCAAGCTGGTTGAACAGTGGCAACAAGAGCCACGCAATGCCCAGTGCAAGTAATAACGAAAAGAAACTCATTAACACGGATTCGGTTAGAAATTGAGTGATGAGGTTGGAACGCAATGAGCCTGCTACTTTTCTTATGCCCACTTCTTTTGCACGGTTGGCTGAGCGTGCCGTTGACAGGTTCATAAAATTCACGCAGGCGATCAGCAAAATGAAAATAGCAATCACTGAAAATATATACACGTAAGCGATATTGCCATTTGCTTCGAACTCGTAAGATTTGTTCGAGTGCAGGTGGATATCCGTAAGTGGCATCACTGGATATGAAAAATGATTGCCACCTTTTTTCATATCGTTTGCAGAGGTGTGCAAGACCTGCTCTAATTGTTTTGCGAGGTAATTGTCGATGGTCGCGTTTACTTCTTTCTGTAAAGATGCCTGCGTCACCCCTGGCCTTGCTAAAACATAAGATGCATAATTGTTGCTCAGCCAGTCACCCTGGTCATCGTGGTAAGTGTCATGCATCGGCCGTATAAAACTAAAATGAAAATGAGACTGTGATGGAATGTCCTTGATCACCCCGGTTATTTTGCAGTTTACGGAATTGTCAACATATAAAGTTTTACCTACAACATCGGTTGAGTTAAAATATTTTTTGGATGTTGTTTCATCAATCACTATTGAATTAGGTTCATTCAACGCCGTTAACCGGTTGCCGGCTATCATAGGGATTGAAAATACCTGGAAGAAAGTGGAATCCGCAAATACCGCATTGTGGTCTTGTATGTTCTGGTTGTCTTTTTTTATAAGGATATCGTGAAAATTCCGCAACCGCACATACTGAACGATCTGCGGATAATCTTTCTTAAGCGTTGGTGCCAATGGCGCAGGACTGACGGCCGAAGTAAATTGTGTACTGTTGAAAAAAATATCGGCGTCTATCCGGTAAATATTTTCCGCCTGTGCATTGTATTTGTCATAACCTAATTCATCTTTTACATATAGTACGATTAAAAGACAAACGGCGAGCCCTGCGGAAAGGCCAACAATATTAATGGCAGAAAAAGCTTTGTTCTTCCACAAATTGCGCAGCGCAACTTTTAAATAATTTTTGAACATTGGTTTCATTTATGTTATGACGATTTGAAATCAAAAATTGTTACTCAGTTCGAAGTGATTTCACCGGGTTTGCAATTGCTGCTTTTATCGCCTGGAAGCTTATTGTAACTAATGCTATCAAAACAGCTAAACATCCTGCTGCTAAAAATACCCACCAGCTTATTTTAATATGATAAGCAAAATCCTGCAGCCAGTTATTCATTGCCCACCATGCAACAGGAAAGGCAATCAGAGCGGATATAATAACGAGCTTCAAAAAATCTTTTGAAAGCATCGAAACAATATTGGCTATACTTGCTCCTAACACTTTGCGTATGCCAATTTCTTTTATCCGTTGCTCTGCTGCATATGTCGCAAGGCCAAATAATCCTAAGCCGGCAATTAGAATAGAAAGTATGGCGCCGATCAAAAAAATAGTTTGACGGATTTGGTCTTCGCGGTAAAACAATTCCCATTGTTTATCTAAAAAATGATACTCAAACAAATGATTAGGATCGATCTTATGAATAACAGCTTCCATTTGTTTAAGCGTTTCACTTATATTAGCAGGAGAAACTTTTGCCGTGAAATAGTCAATATTTTGAATGGGATTTTTTTGAAAGCCCAGCACCATCGGCGCTACAGTTTGTCGTAAGGATTGAAAGTTGAAATCTTTTACAATGCCTATAACTTTTACCCTCAATGGTTCATTTAACGGAATTTCGATCATCTGCCCACCGGCTTGCTTAATACCCAATTCCATTGCTGCAGACTGGTTAATTAACACAGAAAGTGTATCGGCAAGACTGCCAGATGTAAAATTTCTTCCGCTAATCAATTCCATCTGGTAGGTCTTCAGGAAATTATCATCCGCCGCAAGAAAATACATATCATTTCCTTCGGCAGTTTGTATATTTTCATTCTTTACTTTTAACTTTACGAGGTCTTTCCACTCTCCTGGCACTCTTGAACTAACCGAGACATCTTTTACATACGCTAATTTCGCAAACTCATTTTTTATAGTCTGTGCATCCCTGCGAACCTTACCACTATTAATATCTACTACGAGTAGCTGGTCCCGGTTAAAACCCAGGTCTTTTGTTTTTATATATTCCATTTGTTTAAAAATGATCAAGGTGGCAACGATCATGATAATGGAAAGCGCGAACTGAAATACGACCAGGGAACGCCGCAGAGAGATATCTCCCTTTCCGATATTGATTTTGCTTTTCAATAGTAAAAATGGTTTCAGCCGGGATTGGAACAAAGCGGGATATATTCCGGATAACAGGCCAACAGCAACAATAATGGCTACCATTCCCATCCAGATGCGATAATCGGTTTCGAAACTGAGCGTTAATTGTTTAGCTGTAAACGAATTGAACCAGGGCAACGCAATTTCTGCCAGTAGTAATGCCAGTACCAATGCGATTATGACAAGGATAAAGGCTTCACAGAGAAATTGTACAACCAGGTTTTTTCTTAAAGCGCCAGCCACTTTGCGCACGCCGATTTCTTTTGCCCTGTTGGTAAAGCGCGCTGTAGTCAGGTTCATGTAATTAATACAAGCAATCAGTAATATAAAACAGGCGATTATACAAAAAACATACATATACGTGATGTTGCCGTACACTCCGGCGCCTCCTTCGATGCCGTCAGAATAGAAATGAATATCTTTTAAAGGCTGCAGCGTAAAACTGCGTTTGCCTGTTATATCTTTTTTCTGATTGGCTGCAACGAGCTGGTTAATTTTTGCATCAACCTGGTGTGGTCTTGTTTTTTTGTCAAGGAGTAAATACGTTGAAAAGAGATTAGAACTCCAATCGGTTGTAATATAGTTTTGAAAACCCGGGTCGGCCATACTTGCCTCGGAAAAACACAGGTTGAATGTCAAATGAGAATTGTCTTGAAAATTTTTCAGCACGGCAGTTATGGTACAGGGAACGCTATCCCGGTCAACTTTAATAGCCTTCCCCATAACATTTGAAGTACCGAATAATTTTTTAGCCATTTCTTCTGTTACGATAACAGAATGTGGTGCGGTTAAAGCAGTATTCCGGTTGCCTTGCAATAATTCAAAATCAAAAGTTGTCATAAAGCCAGAGTTCGCTACCCAGAAATCCTCATAAAAAACGTGAACACTATTTATGTCGGAAACATTGGCTCGTCCTAATGGAGCCAGGCGGGCAACATTTTTGATCTCAGGAAAATCAACGCCCACTCTTTTGGCAAGCTGATAAGCCACTGCTCCTGCTTTAGTTTCTTTTCCTTCTGCGGAGGTCCTGTGTTCGATAACACGATAAATGTTATCTGCATTTTTATGGAAGCTATCAAATGTAAGTTCATCGAAAATATACAAGGCTATAAGCAGGAAGCTAGTAAGTCCAATGGTTAAGCCAAAAATATTGATGAATGAAAAAACTTTATTCTTCATCAGATTGCGCCAGGCGATTTTAAAATAATTTTTAAGCATTGTCTGATTATGATTTTTATGATTTAAGGCGTCATATGCCTATTCCCCTTTACGTGATAAGGATTTATTCTGTTCTCAAACTCTTTACAGGATTTGCGATTGCCGCTTTAAAAGCCTGAAAGCTCACAGTTGCCAAAGCAATAACTATTACCAATATAGCTCCCGCGATAAACAGCCACCAGCTTAATGCAATACGATAGGGATAATTCTGTAGCCATTTATCTGCGGCTAACCATACCAGAGGTATTGATATAGAAAGAGATATTAAAACAAGCTTTAAGAAATCTTTTGAAAGAATGGTAACAACACTGTTTACAGACGCACCTAGTACCTTACGTATTCCAATTTCTTTCGTGCGTTTTTCCGCAGATAAAACTGATAAACCAAACAAGCCAATACAGGAAATGAATATTGTAAGTACGGCGCCAAATAATATTATCTGCTTCCATTTCGCTTCAGATTCGTAATCTTTGAGCTTTTGCTGGTCTTTAAATACATATGAGTATGGACTTAATGTAAAAAATTGTTTGAATGTCTTCTGTATATATTTAAGACTTTCAGTTTCCGTATGCGGCTTTATTTTTATGTTGAACATTCCATACGAGTTATCATTTTTCATGGTAAACAATTGGGGGCCAATCTTCTGATTTAAAGCCAGGTAATGGTAGTCTTTAACTACACCTATCACATGGTAGATTTCATTATTATTATAAAAGAAATTTACCGTTTCACCAAGAGGCTTCTTCCATTTTGCCTGCTTTACAAATGATTCATTTACTAAAACAGAATTAGTAGAATCTGCGGGATAAGCTTTGGAAAAATTCCTTCCCTGCATTAAAGGAATTTTTAATTCGGGTATATAAGATTCATCAACTGTTTCATAATTGAAACTGATACTGGAATCATTGCTGAGTTTTGCGCCTGTCATCCATTGGCCGCCATTCTTCGCCGCCACGTCAACAATACGCGGATCCTTCAACAACTCAGTTTTAAACAATGCCGCCTGGCTGTGTTTTATATGGTCCTTCTTTACTATAACAATATTGCTGTCATCATAACCCAAATCTGTTTTAGTAAGGAAGTCAAATTGAGCATATATGGTAAACGTAGCTATAATTAAAAATGAGGCGAGGGCAAACTGCAATACCACCAATGATTTCTGCAGGTAGTTTTTACCGGTAATATTAAAACGGCTATATAACGATTCAACAGGTTTATAACGCGACAATACCAATGCAGGATAAAAACCCGCGAGCAAGCCTGTCACAAAAAACAACAACACATAACCTGCAATTAACTTTATATCAAACAAATAAGAAATAGCAAGGGCTTTATTGGAAAGATCATTGAATATGGGAAGTATAAGTTGCACCAATGCTATGGCTAATGCAAATGCAATAAAGCAAAGTAAAAATGATTCTCCCAGGAATTGAAAAATCAACTGTTTCCTGTCACTACCCACAACTTTGCGTATTCCTATTTCTTTAGCACGTTTTACGGAGCGGGCAACGGTTAAGTTTACAAAGTTGATGCATGCGATCAGCAATACAAATAGGGCAATACCTGAAAGTATATACGAATACATGGGATTGCTTGCATTCGATAAACCATTTTGTGCAGGCAATTCTGTGTTCATATGCATGTTGATAAATGGCTGTAAAAAATAAGTGCCCATGCTTGCGTCAGCACCTCCTCCATATTTTTCTACCATTTTTTTAAATGTCTCCTTGGCGTCTGCTAAGTAGAATTGCTGCATTTGATTCTCTACAACCTGAAGATTCGTTTTTGGATTAATAACTATAAATGTGTTTAGGAAAAAACTGAACCAGTTATCATTGTTTTGCGCGTCTGCCGCGGACTCTTTAAACGGAAGCAACACATCAAACTTTATAGAAGAATTTTGCCGGCACCTTTTTGCTACTGCAGTTACTTTATAGGGCACAAATACGCTATCATCTTTCAGCATTATTATTTTACCGACAGCATCTGTTGTACCAAATTGCTTTTTTGCGGCATCTTCAGAAAGCACTATAGAATGTGGTTCAATTAAACATGTTGCAGGATTACCGTTCAGCAATGGAAAAGTAAATACAGAAAAGAAACCTGAATCAACATACAGCAAATCCTGTGACTGAATTTCTGCTCCTGTTCTTATATCTTCTGCACCGCTCTGTACCCGCACAAAGGATACTATACCGGGAATGTTTTGCGCAAATCTCGGGCCTTGCAGCAAACCTGTATTACCATCCTTATATTCAATGCCATCATGCTTTGATTTTGTTACAATACGGTATATATTGCTTACATTTTTATGAAACTTATCAAAGCTTACTTCATCTTTTACATATAAAATAATAAGCATAGTGCAAGCCAGCCCGATACTTAAACCTGCAATATTGATGAAAGAATAAATCTTATTCCGGTGCAGATTTCTAAAAGCAATTTTGAAATAGTTTTTTATCATGCTTAATGCTTTATTTTATATATTTTACCTTACCGACCACTGACCACTGCTATTCACCATTCACTATTCTGTTCTCAAACTGTTAACCGGGTTAGCTATCGCTGCCTTTATTGCCTGGAAACTTATGGTTATCAGTGCAACGAAAACAGAAAATAAGCCTGCAACAGCAAATACCCACCATTCTATCTTTATCCGATAGGCAAAATCATTTATCCATTTATTTATAATCCACCACGCAATGGGAGATGCTATAAGAATGGAAATAAATACCAGTTTCAGAAAATCTGTGGACAACATAACTACAATATTGCTAACCGATGCGCCTACGACTTTTCTTATCCCGATTTCTTTTGTTCTTTGCAACGTAATTAATGAAACAAGCCCAAGCAATCCCAGGCAACTAATTATAATCGCTAATGATCCGGCGATAGAAATTAGTTTCTGCTGTAACGCTTCTTTTTTATATAAGCCGGCAATCTGATCATCAAGAAAATGATATTCGAAAACTTCCTGCGGATAGACTTCTTCCCATTTTTTACGAATGTTGATTATTGCTGACAGAAGATCTATTGCGTTTAATTTTATGGCTATTGTACTAAACTTCTCCGGCACGCAGGCTATCACCTCAGGTCCTATCGGCACGTCAAGTGACCGGGAATTAAAATCTTTTACTACTCCAACAATGGTTCCCTTTTGGTCATCGAATTGCCCGGCAATTAATGATTTCCCGATAACATCCCCAGGGTTTTTTAATCCTAGTTTACGGATCATTGTTTCATTAACGAGGTACTCAGGTGAGACCTTTGATTCCCTGATATTCCGCCCTGCAATAATTTGAAGTCCGAACGACTTTACGTATGAAGTATCTCCAACGGGAGATCCGGCCGGCCATGTTTCCCAATCCGGCCTGTTGGCAAATTTAACAGAGCCGCCAAAGTTATTTTCAGAAGAAGGCGGTTTATAGCAAAATGTAAACGATTCTACCTGTGGCATTTCCTGAAACTGATGCCTCAAAAAATCTTTCTTTAATTGTAAAGTGTCAGGTAAAGGAACCAACACCACGGCATCCCGGTTAAAACCAATATCAGTATGTGTTAAATATCGTACCTGCAACACCATTATGAAGGCGCAAATAATAAGTATATAGGCAACAGAGTTCTGGATAACTACCAATACCTTCCTCATTATTCCGGCCTTCCATTTACCCGTTACGTTTTTAGCGGCTCCAAAAACATTTATTCTGCTCAAAATAAAAGCGGGGTAAAATCCTGAAAGCAGAACCAGAGCTGGCAATAAAATGCTTATGAATATAATTATGTTATTATAAGAAAGTAAGTGAACAGGATCCTGCGTAAATAGAAATTGATTGGCAATTGGTAAAATAAAAGTTACAAGGCCTATGGCAGTTATTACGGCTATAGTAACCATGATGAAAGTTTCAATCATAAATTGCAGGAAGATCTGGAATGAAGTTCCGCCCAAAACCTTACGTGTGCCAATCTCTGCTAACCGCTTCGACTGCTGGGCAACCGAGATATTGATATAATTAAAACCTGCGATTAGTATTATGAGAATTCCAATGATCATAAGTGTTACCAACACAGACTTTTGAATTGTACCTCCGTAATCAGTGTTAAAATGCATTTCCCCGAGGGGCTGTAACCAGGAATGGTAATATTTTGAATTGTCGCCCAAACTAATTTTTGCCAATGCGGCAATTTCAGATTCTACTGCAGGCTTCGATTTTTTATCGGTCAAGGCCAGGTATAAAGATGTTGTGGAATTCGTCCAACCCCAGTCTGTAAAAAACTTATCCGGCGTATCAGGATAGAGATTTTTTAACGATGCCAGTGAAACGTACATCCCTGATTTCAAATCAGTATTGGCGGGGTTATCGCTAAGTAACCCAACAATTTTAACCGGCTGCCTGTTATCAAAAATTATGATTCTTCCAATTGGATTTGAATTGCCGAAATACTTAAGGGATTGGCGTTGGGTAATAACCGCTGTATTAGGTAAATTTAATTCATCGGCATTACCTGATATCCAGTCATAATCAAACATTTTAAACCAATTGGGAGGTACCAAAGCGACGTTCTTATCTTCTTTAAAACGCCTTTCCCTCTTTGATGGTTCATTGACTGTTACCGTGAAAGTATAATTGCCTAACACCACGACTACATCGGTAACATTTGCAATACCTGGCGCCAATGCACGATACATGGCCATTGAGGCGCCTTTCTCATAAACCGGTTTGTCAAAATACACTTCGTTTAATACCCTGTAAGTTCTGGATGCATTTTTATGATACCGGTCAAAACTTAAATGATAACTGATAAACAGGTATAAAAATATCGAGCACGCAATCCCCAGTGATAGTCCTAAAATATTTATAGCCGAATAAAATTTCCTTTTGATAAGATTTCGAAAGGCTATTATAAAATAATTTTTAATCATACGTCTAATGCTTTTATTTTATATCCATACCTTACCACAGACCACCTTCCACCCGCTATTCACCATTCACCTCACCACCCGATGGCTATCGGATCACTATTCTGTTCATAAACTCTTCCTCCAGGTACACGCCGGGATCGCGTCGATGCTCACTCCGTTCGCAGCGACTTCACAGGATTAGCAATGGCCGCTTTAACCGACTGGAAACTTATGCTCAATAATGTAATAACAATTACTGATGCACCCGCTACCAGGAATATATCGGGGCCTATATGGATACGATAGGCAAAACTTTGTAACCATTGATTCATTCCCCACCATGACAATGGGAAAGCTATTAATACAGCGATCAGTACCAGTTTCAGAAAATCAACGGATAACATTGTTGTTATACCTTTCACGGAAGCCCCGATTACCTTCCTGATTCCTATTTCCTTTTGCCTTCGTTGGGCAGTAAATGTAGCTAAGCCGAAAAGCCCGAGGCATGAAATGAGTATCGCAAGCCCGGCAAAGTACCTTGATAGTATAGCAACCCTCACTTCAGTAAGGTATTGTTTCTGGTAAGCCTCATCCAGGAAATTAAAATCAAAAGGGAAGCCCGGATTATAATATTCATAAAACTTTTGAATTCGCCCGATTGTTTCTCTTTCCTGCCTAGCCTTGATCTTCGTCATGATTTTAAGCCAAGGATTGTTCTGGCCTGTCAGCATCATGTAGGAGGGCTTTACAGGTTCGTGTAGCGACTCAAAATGAAAATCTTTAAGTACTCCTATGATTTGTTTATTATCTCCAAATAATTTCACGTTCTTGCCCACAGGGTTTTGGAGGTGCATTACACTAATAGCGGCTTCATTCAATATGATCTTTGAATTTTCATCCCCGAAATTCCGGGAAAAGCTTCTGCCCGCAGCCATCTGCATCCCCATTGTTTCAATAAAATCAAACCCGCCTCCGAAACCTTCAAAATAAACTGATTCGTTTGGATCTTTCCCTTCCCACTCAAGCCCGTAACTTCCATAGTTACGCCCCACCATATTATTAAACGTAAAGCTTGCATTGATGACCCCCGGTATTTTTTTCAGCTCTGCTGCAAAAGTTTCTTCGCTACCCAGTATTTTCCCTTCAGCATTAAACCGTATGATATTGTCTTTGTTGTAACCGGGATTTGTTTTCTGAATATATTGCACCTGTTTATATACTACCAGCACGGATACAATTAGTATAATAGATAGCGTGAATTGAAAAACTACCAGCCCTTTACGTGAGAATACCTCGCCAAAAGATGAATTGAACTTCCCTTTTAATATCGCTATGGGATTAAATCCTGACAGGTACAAAGCAGGATAGCTCCCGGCCAGCAAACCTGTTACTGCGGTAATACCAGCAAGGGCACTGATGAGCTGTGAATCGAAATTCAGCGTTATTTGTTTTCCCGTCAGCTGGTTAAATTGGGGAAGCAAAAGCCAGGCAATACCAATGGCAAGAATCATAGCAAGTAATGTAAGTAGCATAGATTCGGCAAGGAATTGGGAAATAAGTTGACCACGTACGGCGCCAACGACTTTTCTAATTCCCACCTCCCTAAGGCGCCTTGAAGCCTTTGCCGTGGATAAGTTCATGAAATTAATGCAGGCTATTGTCAAAATAAAAATGGCTATCAGTGAAAATAATCTTACATATTCCATTTTACCGCCTACTCTTGAACCATGGTTGAAGGTATTAAGGAGGTAGTTGTCTGAAAAGCGCATTGCAAATGCAGAACGGGTACTATCTTCAGTGTTTTTTGTAATGACACCGGCAATTTTTTTATTAAATGCATTGATGTCTGTTCCCTTCTTCAGCAGCACAAAATTATGGGGGCCGGTACTGTTCCAGGTTTTAACCCACCCCTGAATATCCTTCAGGTATTCAAATGATAATACAAAGTCGAATTGCTGGGAAGAGTGTTCCGGTACTTTTTCAAATATGCCTGAAACGAAAAAATCTTTTTCGTGCTGAAACCGTACTGTTTTCCCAATAATGTTTTCGGTGGTATTAAATAGTTTCCGGGCTAGCTCATCGGATATGACAATGAAGTTTTTATCTGCCAGCATCTTATTCTTTTGGCCGTCAACCAGTTTAAATGAAAAAATATTGAAGTAATCTTTACCCACATACTGTCCGGTTGCCTTCAGGTTTTTTTCCCCGGAAGTAAGCGTGAACTTCTGCCACCATTCCGGTGGCGCCACTGCCGCCGCATATTCTATTTCCGGCATTTCACTCGCCAGTGTTTCGCCCAAAAGGCCTGATGATTCATCTGAAACCTGCACCTGTCCGTCAGATTTCCTGTGCTCCATTAGCTGGTACAATTGGCTGTCTTTTTCGTTGAATTTGTCAAAGCTTAACTCATCATTTACCCAGAGGTAAATAAGTAGCGCACAGGCCAGCCCCGAAGAAAGCCCCAGTATATTAAGAAAAGTAAACTGGCGATCTTTGAGCAAATGGCGCCAGGCAATTTTGAGATTGTTTCTGAACATGGTATCAATTAGTATAATTGTTGGCTATGATATATTGTAACCGGGATGTTATGAACAATTGTAAAAATTGCCCCAAACACATGCCGGATTAAAACATAAGTGATTTACAATGTAATAGTTATAGCCAATATACGAATCAGTTCGTTTTTGATACAGGAGGTGTACGATTTTGATACACTGCGAGGTGGGATTAATAAATATGCCACGTATTTTTTTCAGTCTTATGATAACCCGGAATTCTACTCCGTTCTAAGGCTCTTCACCGGGTTTGCCATAGCTGCTTTAAATGTCCTTATGCATAGTATCATTAAAGCAATTAAAAACATAATGAGCCCCCCTGCTAAAAATACCCACCAGCTTAATGTTGTTTTGTAGGCAAAATTTTCCAGCCATTTATTTGCGCCATACCATGCAACCGGAATTGCAATGATGAAGGCAATAATGATGAGCTTTAAAAAATCTTTCGATAATAACGAAATAATTTGTGTAACTGTGGCGCCTATTACTTTTCTTATACCAATTTCTTTCTTTCTTTGATTGGTGATGTATATAACAAGACCCAATAGGCCAAGACAACTTATAAAAATAGCCAGTCCTGTGGCCCACATGAGCAGCTTCGAAATATCCTGTTCCGCTTTATAATATTTTGCAATATCTGCATCGAAGAAGCTATATTCAAAATCATCTTTAGGATAAATTTCTTTAAATGCCTTTTCAATTTTACTTATAGCTGTTTTCCAAACAGTGCCTTCTGTATTTTGTGGTTGCAACGCTATACTGAACATGAGTTCTTCAGTACCATGGCTTGATATAACCAGGGGTCTGATAGGTTCATGCAAAGACTTTTGATGAAAGTCTGCAATAACACCCACAATTGGGTCCCGGCTATCCTTATCCCATTCAAGATATTTCCCTATTGCCTGTTGCGGGTCTTTAAATCCAAGAACATGCGCATAGGTTTCATTAATGATCAGGCTATGTATGGTATCGCTGTATGGCAGGTTTGTTCCAGCCAATAATTTAAGGTGATACAATTTAAGATAATTGGTATCTACAAATTTCTTTTCTGCATTGGTTTCAATCTCCTTTTTCCCATCTCTGTATTTAAGGATACGTGTTCCCTTGTTGTTTGAGGAGGGAGGACTATTTCCCAGGCTTATCATTGCTACTCCAGGTATTGCCTTGAGTTTATCCATTAATACGAACCTGTGACCGGGATCCGGATCGTTATAGTTTGTCTCAAAATAAATAATGGCATCTTTTTTAAATCCGAGGTCCTTGTTCAGCGTATAACTTATTTGTTTCCCTACCAAAATAGTCGCGATAATAAATACCTGTGCAATTACAAACTGCGATACGGTCAATGCCTTACGCATCCATGCGCTTCGGGCTTTACCGGTATTTATGTCGGTATAGTTCTTTAATACAATCACTGGTTGGAAAGAAGAAAGTATCATGGCTGGGTAAAAGCCGGATAGTAAGCTTACGACAAGTACAATCAGTAATAAAAATAAAAGTATACCCGGCTGCTGTGTTAAATTAAAATGCATGCCCTCAGGAATAAAATCCGCAAATACTCTTAAAAGAAACGGGGTCAATCCAACAGATACTATTGCTGCGACCAGGGTTAGTAAAAATGTTTCACTCAAAAACTGGAGTATCAGCTGCCTTTTTGAACTGCCCATTGTTTTACGTATACCAATTTCTTTTGCTCTTTTTGAAGCCTGGGCAGTGGTGAGATTGATGAAGTTGATGCATCCCAGGAGTAATAAAAAAGCACCGACAGCTAATAATCCGTATACTGTTGGCTTATGTGCAAGACGCTGATCAAAATTATCATAGTTGGCATTGAAATGTATATCGTTAAGGGGTTGCAGACCGTGTGTAGTTGTAATATGAAGCGTCTGATCACTTTGTCTGTAATTTTTTTTGAAGATCACAGCGATCTGATCTTCTATTTGCTTTGGTGTTGTACCCGCGGCCAGCTTAATGAATAATTGCGATGCAGAATTAGTGCTTCCCCATTCATCGCCATCCTGTGGTTTTAACCCGGGAGTTTCGAGTGTCGCTTTTGCAATAAATGTTTTAAAAGTAAAATCAGTATTTTCCCGGGGGCCTTTCACAATACCAGTAATGATTGTACGCACAGTGTCATTAAAATATATTTCCTTGCCTGCAACTTCCGAAGCGCTCAATTTTGGGAAATATAGTTTGGCATTGTCTTCAGTTAATACAACCTGGTAAGGCTCCTGTAAAGATGTTGCCGGTGAACCTGCTATCCAGGTGTATTGCAGCAGCCTGAAATAATTTTCATCTGCAAAAGCTATATGTGTTTGTTTTTTAAAAATCACAACCTGTTTACCTTTTTCACCAGGCACAGTCACTTTTACCCCATCATTCCACGTACGAAAAGGAGCTACTACATCGAGTCCCGTAACTTCATTTTTAACCGCAAGGGGCATAGCACCCGGCACCCCGGAAGTGTGATAAGGTTTGCCTGAAAAAGTGTAATCAGATACAACACGGTAAATACGGCTGCCATCCTTTTCAAATTTATCAAAACTAAAATCATAGCGAACGATGAGGAAAATAACCAAAGAGGCACTGATGCCGATCGATAGACCCATCATATTAATGAGCGAAAAAAATTTATTATGCCGGAAATTTCGCCAGGCGGTTTTGAAATAATTTTTTATCATGCTTCTTTATTTTGAAATTCGACCACTCACAACTTACAACTACTATACACTTCTCACTCCCGATAGCTATCGGGATCACTCCGTTCTCAGCGACTTTACCGGATTGGCTATCGCCGCTTTAATCGCCTGGAAGCTTATGGTCCCAAAGGCAATAACTATTGCAGCAAGGCCGGCAAATACAAACATCCACCAGCTCACCGATGTTCGATAGGCAAAGTCCCTCAACCACTTATTCATAAAAAGCCATGCAACGGGTGCCGCAATAATAAATGCTACCAGCACGAGCTTTAAAAACTCTTTTGACAACAGGTTAATTATATTAGAAACACTGGCCCCTAAAACTTTACGCACCCCAATCTCCCTGGTTCGTTGCAGGGTACTGTACGAGGCTAAGCCAAGCAATCCGAGGCAGGAAATAAAAATTGCCAGGATGGCAAAGTTGAAAAAAAGACTACCAAACCTGTCTTCAGCACGATATTGTTTATCAAAACTTTCGTCAAGAAAACT